>Ga0208398_101294_pt1 | contig 10315 bp, 6 predicted proteins | sample LakWasMe79_HOW10_2_FD_183905 | JGI IMG/M metagenome (GOLD analysis project Ga0208398, IMG submission 183905) | Freshwater sediment methanotrophic microbial communities from Lake Washington under simulated oxygen tension - Sediment Metagenome... | ecosystem: Environmental > Aquatic > Freshwater >... | reverse complement strand
TGCTCCAGCGCGCCGCGGTTGGCGCCGACGATCTTGCCGTCGGCGGCGATCGCCAGGATGCCCTCCATCAGCGTGCCGATGAACTCGACCCGGCTGTGGAAGTGCAGCCGCATCACGTTGCGGTAGTCGTCGGTGAGCCAGTGGTTCTCGATCATGCGCGCCGACATCTTCACCAGCGCCATGGTGTGCTGGTGGAAGCTGCGGTGGTCGCCGGTGACGTCCAGCACGCCCAGGATGTTGCCGCGCGGGTCGAGGATGGGCGCGGCCGAGCAGGTCAGGAAGTGGTTGGCGTGCATGTAATGCTCGTCGGCATGCACGAGCGTGGGCACCTCCTCGATCAGCGCGGTGCCGATGGCATTGGTGCCCTTGGTCTGCTCCGACCAGTTCACCCCCGGCTGCAGCGCCACCTTGCTGGCCCGCGCCAGGAAGTCGTCGTCGCCGATTGAGTGGATGATGGTGCCGGTGGCATCGCACAGCACCACCATGCTCTCGGTGTTGACGATCTGCTCGTAGAGCATCTCCATCACCGGTGCGGCGTGGTCGTGCAGGCGCAGGTTGCGGTCACGCACCAGGCCCAGGTCGCTGCGGCCCAGCGGCGCGTGGTCGGGGCGCTCGATGCGCGACACGCCCAGTGCGACACAGCGCTCGTGGCTCTGGTCGATGGTGTCAACGTGGTCGGGGCCCAGCTTCAGGCCCGAGGCGATCGGGCGCGCCGGCTCCTCGCCCCCGCGCCGAACGCCGACGCCACCACCAAACGCCGAATGAAACGGCCCTCGCATGCTGTCACCTCCTGCTGCCGCACTGGGCGGCTTGTCTCCTCGGGCGGGCGCTGACCGCGCCGTCCTCTTGTGTACGGCGCGCCGCAGCGCCCCGTATTGTCACGTTCGCAAGACCCGGGCCGGGCAAAATTGTTCCAAATCTTCACAATGCCGGATTCGGGCCGATGGGCGGGGGGTCGGGGGATGGCCGGTCGCGCCCTTTCGGAGCAGTCGTGTCCGGCGTCGCCCGCAGCCTCGGCCTGCGGGTTGGCGGTCTGGCCAATGGCACGGCGATTGCAGACAAGCGCCCCGATCGTGTTTCATCAATGGACGGAGACAAACTCATGTTGCGCAACAAGACCCTCGTAGCCCGGCGCGCCGGACAGACCACCTTGCTGGCTGGCCTGCTGCTGGCCGCCGGCCTGGCCTTCGGCCATGGTGACGTGACGCCGCAGGCGGTGGACACCCACGAACTGCCGCCGCTGGGCGAGCAGTGGAAGGCCGAGAACCCCTACCGCCAGAACGACAAGGCAATCAAGATCGGCACCTCGGCCTACAACCAGAACTGCGCGCGTTGCCACGGCCTGGAAGCCATCTCCGGCGGCATCGCGCCCGACCTGCGCAAGCTGGACAACGACTGCGTGTCGCTGAAGGACGCCAAGAAGAAGGCCGCCTGCGTCAAGGACGTGGACGACTACTTCGTCGGCAGCGTGCGCCGCGGCAAGGTGCGCAACGGCGCGGTCTACATGCCGCCCTTCGAGGGCATACTGAACCAGGAAGCGGTGTGGGCCATCAAGGCCTACCTCGAGACCCGGCGCGAGAAGCCGCTGTAACCTCGGTCCACCCCCGCAGCGCCTGCGGCGCTCCCCCTCAAGGGGGCGCCGCCAGCGGACCGGCGCAGCCGGATCCGCGGCGGCTGCTTGCACATACCCGCGCATCGGGAGACAGCGCATGAATTCGACATTTTTGCCGGGGCGCCGCACCTGGCTGCAGGGCGGCGCGGCGGCGCTGGCGGCGGCGGCGACCTGGCCGGCGCTGGCGCAGGACAAGCCGGCGTTGCAGCGCATCCGCGAGCGTGGCTCGCTGGTGGTCGGGGTCTACAACGACATGCCACCGTTCAACGTCGGCGGCGAGGGCATCGACGTGGCGCTGGCCGGCGCGCTGGCGCAGGCGCTGGGGCTCAAGCTCAGCCTGCTGCCGTTCCAGGCCGGCGAGGACATGAACGACGACCTGCGCAACATGGTCTGGAAGGGGCACTACCTGGGCTTCGGCCCGGCCGACCTGCTGCTGCATGTGCCGGTGGACCGGCCGCTGATGGTCAACAACCCGCAGGTCAGCATCTTTGCGCCCTATTACCGCGAACGGGTGATGGTCGCCCGCGACCTGGCCAAGGCGCCGACGATGGCATCGCTGGACGACTTGGCCGGCAAGCCGATTGCCGTGCCGGGCCAGAGCCTGGCCGGCTGGCTGCTGATCGGTGCCGAGAGTGGCAAGTACCGGGCGCAGCTCAGCACGCAGTGGAAGGACGGCACCGCCGCCGCCGCCGCGCTGCAGCGTGGCGAGGTGGTGGCGGCCGCCGGCCATGCGTCGGAGCTGGAGTCGGTGCTGGGCGGTGATGCCCGCTTCGCCATCGAGCCGCTGCCGCTGCCGCGCATGCGCGACGGCTGGGCCGTGGGCTGCGCGGTGAAGAAGTCGGCCGACGACCTGGCGCAGGCGCTGCAGGCGGCGATGAACACCCTGGCGGCCAACGGTGAACTGGGCCGCATCTTCGCCGCCGGCAAGGTGGCCTGGCGCAAACCGTGACAGGCGGGCGCAGCCCGGCGCTGTGCCGCGGCTGCGCAAGACTCAGGGTTTGCCCTTGATCGGGTGCACCGCCCGGTGCCCGGGCCGCGCACTCAGCTGTTGGAGATGGCGCGCACTTCCTCGATCGCCGTCAGCCCGGCCAGCACCTTGAGGATGCCGTCCTGGCGCAGCGTGCGCATGCCCTCGTTCATCGCCACACGCTGAAGCTCCTCGGCGCGGGCGCTGGTCTGGATCAGGTGGCGCAGCTCGCGGCTGACGACCAGCAGCTCGTGCAGGCCGACCCGGCCGGCAAAACCGCTGTGGCCGCAGTGGTTGCAGCCAGGCGCATGGTGGTGCAGCAGCATGCCGTCCACCGCGAAGCGGTCGTTCCACTCCGCCAGCAGCGTTTCGTGGGCCGGGCGCTGGTCGGGGTCGGGAAAGGCGAACAGGTACTCGTCCAGCAAGGCCTGGGTGTCTTCCACCGTGGCCGGCCGGTGCGTCACGCAGTGCTTGCACCAGCGCCGCACCAGGCGCTGGGCCAGCACGGCCAGCAGGCTGTCGGCGAAGCTGAACGGGTCCATGCCCATGTCCAGCAACCGGGTCACCGTCTCGGGCGCGCTGTTGGTGTGCAGGGTGCTCATCACCAGGTGGCCGGTCAGCGAGGCCTCGATGGCCATCTGCGCGGTCTCGCCGTCGCGGATCTCGCCCACCATCACCACGTCGGGGTCGGCGCGCAGGAAGGCGCGCAGGGCCTTGGCAAAAGTCCAGTCGATCTTCGGGTTGATCTGCACCTGGCGCAGCCCGGCCTGGGTGATTTCCACCGGGTCCTCGGCGGTCCAGATCTTGCGCTCCGGGGTGTTGATGTGGCCCAGCGCGGCATGCAGCGTGGTGGTCTTGCCGCTGCCGGTGGGGCCGACGCACAGCACCATGCCGTAGGGCCGTTCGATCACCGCCTTGAGCTTGCTCAGCGTGTCGGGCTGCAGGCCCATGCCTTCCAGCGGCAGGGTCCTGGCGCTGGCCAGCAGGCGCATCACCACGTCCTCCAGCCCGTTGGCGGTGGGGATGGTGGCTACCCGCAGCTCCAGCTTCTGGCCCTGCATCCAGCGGCCGAAGTTGATCTTGCCGTCCTGCGGCTTGCGGCGCTCGCTGATGTCCAGGTCGCACATGATCTTGATGCGCGCCACCAGCGCCGAGCGGTAGGTGTGCGGCAGCTCGATATAGGGTTTGAGCACGCCATCACGGCGGAAGCGCACCCGGACCTTCTCGGTGCCGGGCTGGCACTCGATGTGGATGTCGGACACGCCCTGCTGGCGCGCCTCCAAGATCATGGTGTTGATCAGCCGCACCAGCGAGTTGTCGCTCTGCTCGATCGGCGTCTCGTCTTCGCGCGCATCGGCGTTCTGCTGCTGCTCCAGGCTGGCCAGCAGCTTGTTGGCGCTGTCGCCACCCTCGCTGTCGTGGAACGACAGTGCGGCCGCCAGGTCGGGTGAGGGCTCGATGCTGTCCTTGCCCAGGCGCAGGTAGACACGGTCGATGGCCGGGGCCAGTGCACCGGCGCGGGCCAGCACCGGCAGGACCTTGCACTGTGCGCTGAACTCGATCTCGTCGATGGCGTTGCGCGCCGAAGGGTCTTCCAGCGCCACCACCAGGCGGCCGCCACGCATGATCAGCGGCAGCGCCGGCAGGCGCCGCGCCACGGTCAGCGGCAGGCGCAGCGCGGCCTCGGGTTCGACCGGGAAGCTGCTGACGTCGACGATGGGGTAGCCCATCTTGCGCGCCAGCGCGGTCTGCAGGTCGGCGCGGGTGACGTCGCCGCGGCGCACCAGCAGTTCGCCCAGCGGCAGGCTGCGGTCCAACGACTGCAGCTGCAGGGCTTCGGCCAGTTTGGCCTCGCTCAGGAAGCCCAGCGCCATCAGCGCCTCGCCGATGCGCACCATTGGCATCTTGGCCTGCTGCTCGATGGCGGCCAGCAGCTGTTCGGCGGTGACGATCTGCTGTGCCACCAGGATGTCGCCCAGCTTGCGCGTGCGCAGCTGCTGCTGCTCGGCCACGGCCTCGTCCAGCTGCATCGGCGTGGTGGCCTGCTGCTCCAGCAGCACCTCGCCGATGCGCGGACCGAACTCGGCCGCGGCCAGCATGGCGCGTGGGTAGAAGCTGCGCAGCACCCGGCCGGTGGTGTCCAGCGGCGCAAAGGTGAAGATGCCCAGTGGCGTGTCGACCTGGCCCACGCTGTCCAGCGTCAGTTGCTGGCCGTCCTTGTAGCGCAGCCGACAGGGGCTGAGCGTGCGCTGCGGCAGCAGCGGCGTGGTGGCGTCGAAGGCGGCGCCGGCCGGCGCCGGCACCGGCAGCAGCGGGCGGGTCAGCGTGAGCCGGCGGAACTGCGTCAGCTTCAGCGCCAGCGTGCTGCGCGACGGCGGGATCTGGATGTGCACCAGCGCCGCTTCGGGGTCGAAATGGGTCAGTCGTCCCTGGCTGACCTTGCCGTTGGGGCCTTCGATCTCGCAGGGCTCGGGCTCGGTCTGACAGGTCGGCGCCGGGTAGCCGGGCGTGGGCGGCGTGGGCCAGGCAAACGGTCCGGAAAGCGGTCCGGAAAGCGGCCCGGTAGCCGGGCGTGGCGGCGGCGGGGCACTGCCTTCCTCGGGCATGGGCACCAGCGTCAGCGGCGGCAGGGACATGTCGGACATCGTGGCTTCCTGGCAAGGGCACAGCTGGCTCAGCCGGCCGCAGTCGCGGCAGCATGGCAGCGCCTCGATGCTAGGGGCCGCGGCCTGGCGGCATGGGCCGAAATGGCCGGTGTTCGACCGGCAGTTCGGCGGTGGTGGCCGGTACGCCGGGGTTCAGGCCGCCATCTGCCGCGGCAGCGCGGTGACGATGGCCGGGAACAGCCAGATCAGGCCCACCGCCAGCACCATCAGTAAGAAGAACGGCAGCGTCACCCGCGCCAGCCAGCCGATGGGCCGGCGCGTCATGCCCTGCAGCACGAACAGGTTGAAGCCCACCGGCGGCGTGATCTGCGCCATCTCGACCACCAGCACGATGAAGATGCCGAACCACAGCAGGTCGATGCCGGCCTTCTGCACCGTGGGCAGGATCACGCCCATGGTCAGCACCACCATGCTGATGCCGTCGAGAAAGCAGCCCAGCACGATGTAGAACATCATCAGCACCGCCAGCAGCGCCACCGGCGCCAGGCTCAGCGTGCCGATCCATTCGGCCAGGTGGCGCGGCAGGCCGATGTAGCCCATCGCCAGCGTCAGGAAGGACGCACCGGCCAGGATCAGCGCGATCATGCAGTACAGCCGGGTGCCGCCCATCAGGGCCTCGCGGAAGCTGGCCCAGGACAGCGAGCCCTGCAGCGCCGACAGCAGCAGCGCGCCTAGCACGCCCACCGCTGCGGCTTCGGTGGCGGTGGCCAGGCCGCTGTAGATCGAGCCCAGCACCGCGGCGATCAGCAGCACCACCGGGATCAGGTGGCGTGACTCGTGCAGCTTCTGGCGCAGCGTCATCGGTGCGTCGGCCGGCGGCACGCGGCCGGGGTTGAGCAGCGCCCACAGCACCAGCCAGCCCGAGAACAGCCCGGCCAGCAGCAGGCCCGGCAGCACGCCGGCCATGAACAGCTTGGCGATCGACACGTCGGCCGAGACACCGTAGACGATCATGATGATCGACGGCGGGATCAGCAGGCCCAGCGTACCGGCACCGGCCAGCGAGCCGATGGCGATGTCGTCGGGGTAGCCGCGGCGCTTGAGCTCGGGCAGCGTCATCTTGCCGATGGTGGCGCAGGTGGCGGCGCTGCTGCCCGACACCGCGGCGAAGATGGTGCAGCCGATCACATTGGTGTGCAGCAGCCGGCCGGGCAGGGCCTGCACCCAGGGCGACAGGCCGCGGAACATGTCGTGCGACAGCCGGGTGCGGAACAGGATCTCGCCCATCCAGATGAACAGCGGCAGCGCGGTCAGTGTCCAGCTCGACGACGAGCCCCACAGCGTGACGGCCATCGCGTCGCCCGCCGGCCGGCTGCTGAACAGCTGCATGCCGATCCAGGCCACGCCCGACAGCGTCAGCCCGATCCACACGCCGCTGGCCAGGATCAGGAACAGCGCGCCGACCAGCAGCGCGGTGATCGCCAGGTCGTTCATTCGTTGTGCAGCATCTCGTCACTGACTGGGCTGATGCGCAGGCCGCGCCATTCCAGCACCAGTTCGTCGACGAAGGCCAGCGCCAGGACCAGCGCACCGGCGGCCATCGCCAGTTGCGGCAGCCACAGCGGCGTGGCGTCGTTGCCGGTGGAGATGTCGTTGAAGGCGCGCGACTGCCAGACCAGCCGCACGCTGTAGCCGGCCAGCAGCGTGGCCAGCGCGCTGGCCGCAGCCAGCGCCCACAGCTCCAGCGCCCGGCGGGCCCGGCCCTGCAGCGCGCTCAGCAGCAGCGTGACGCGGATGTGCTCACCCCGCTTCAGCGTGTGCGCCATGGCCAGGAAGCCGGTGGCGGCCATCAGGTAGCCGGCGTAGGCGTCGGTGCCGGGCAGGTGGAAGTGCAGCAGCCGGCCGACGACGCCCAGCAGCACCATGGCCAGCAGCGCCACCAGGCACAGCGCGGCGAGGGCTGCGCTGCCGTCGTACAGCGCGTCCAGCGTGCGGCGCATGGGCTCAGCGGTTGAAGGCGTCGACCAGCGCCTTGCCTTCGGGCCCGGCCTTGTCCAGCCACTCCTTCAGCATGGTGTCGCCGACCTTCTTCATGTCGGCCTTGAGCTGGGCGCTGGGCGTGACGATGGTCATGCCGTTCTTCTTCAGCAGGTCCAGGTACTCGGTGTTCTTGGCCTTGCTGGTGGCCCAGCCGCGGGCTTCGGCGTCGGCGCCGGCCTTGAGCAGCGCGGCCTTGCTGGTGGCGTCCAGTGCGTCGAAGGCGGCCTTGTTGACGATCACCGCGTTTTTGGGCAGCCAGGCCTGGGTGTCCATGTAGAACTTCAGGTGCTCGTAGGTCTTGGTGTCGTAGCCGGTGGAGCCGCTGGACATGTAGCTCTCGACCACGCCGGTGGCCATCGCCTGGCTCAGCTCGGCCTGCTGGATGGTGACCGGCTGCGCGCCCACCAGCTCGGCGATGCGGCCGGTGCTGGGGCTGTAGGCGCGCCACTTCACGCCCTTCAGGTCGGCCGCACTGTTGATCGGCTTCTTGGCGAAGATGCCTTGCGGCGGCCAGGCCACGGCGTACAGCAGCAGCATGCCTTGCTCGCCCAGCTTCTTCTCCAGCAGCGGCTTCTGCAGCCGGTAGAGCTTGGCCGCCTCGTCGTAGCTGTCGGCCAGGAAGGGCAGGCCGTCGGCGGCATAGATCGGCCATTCGTTGCTGAAGTTGACCAGCAGGATCTCGCCGATCTGTGCCTGGCCACCCTGCACCGCGCGCTTGATCTCGGGCGCCTTGAACAGCGCCGCGTTGGCATGCACCGTGATTTTCAGCTTGCCGCCGCTGGCCTTGTCGACGTCGGCGGCGAACAACGCCAGGTTCTCGCTGTGGAAGTTGCTGGCCGGGTAGGCCGCGGGCAGGTCCCACTTGGTCTGGGCCGAGGCCAGCGGCGCCAGCGCGGCGATGCCGAGGGTGAGGGCGAGGCGACGGGTGAACATCAGGGGCGACATCAAGCAGGCTCCGGCAGCGGACTCGGGGCCCACAGAATAGCGGCTGGCCCGCTGGCTTCCATGGGTGTTGATCCTCAGGCCGAGCAAGTCCGGGGCCAGCCCGCAGGCGCGGCGGCTGGCCGATACTGCAGCCCATGCAAAGGAGCGCGGCCATGCACGACACCCCCCGCCGCTGGCAGTTCTGGGTCGACCGGGGCGGTACCTTCACCGACCTGGTGGCGCGCCGGCCCGACGGCACGCTGGCCACCGCCAAGCTGCTCAGCGACGACCCGGAGCACTATGCCGACGCGGCGGTCGAAGGCATGCGCCGCCTGCTGGGCCTGGCCGCCGAGGCGCCGATCACGCCCGACCGGGTGGAGTGCGTGAAGATGGGCACCACGGTGGCCACCAATGCCCTGCTGGAGCGCAAGGGTGACCGCACCGTGCTGGTGACCACCCGCGGCTTCCGCGACGCGCTGCGCATCGCCTACCAGAACCGGCCGCGGTTGTTCGACCGCCACATCGTGCTGCCCGAGCTGTTGTACGAGCAGGTGGTGGAGGCCGACGAGCGGCTGGACGCCGACGGCGGCATGGTGCGCCCGCTGGACGAGGCGGCGCTGCGGCGGGCACTGCAGCCGGCCTTCGATGCCGGCATCCGCGCCTGCGCCATCGTCTTCATGCACGGCTGGCGCTGCGGTGCGCACGAGCTGGCCGCGGCGCGCATCGCGCGAGGCATCGGCTTCAGCCAGGTCAGCGTCTCGCACCAGGTCAGCCCGCTGATCAAGCTGGTGCCGCGCGGTGACACCACCGTGGTCGACGCTTACCTGTCGCCGATCCTGGCGCGCTACGTGGCACAGGTGGCGCGGCAGATGCCGGGTGTGCCGCTGTACTTCATGCAGAGCTCGGGCGGGCTGACCGAGGCGCACCGCTTCCAGGGCAAGGACGCCATCCTCAGCGGGCCGGCCGGCGGCATCGTCGGCATGGTGCGCACCGCGGTGGCGGCCGGCCACGACCGGCTGATCGGCTTCGACATGGGCGGCACGTCCACCGATGTGTCGCACTTCAGCGGCGGCGCGGCCGGCGAGTTCGAGCGTGCCTTCGACACCCAGGTGGCCGGCGTGCGCATGCGCGCGCCGATGATGAGCATCCACACCGTGGCCGCCGGCGGTGGCTCGCTGATCCAGTTCGACGGTGCGCGGCTGCGGGTGGGGCCCGAGTCGGCCGGCGCCAATCCCGGCCCGGCGGCCTACCGGCGCGGTGGCCCGCTGGCGGTGACCGATGCCAACGTGATGCTGGGCCGGCTGCAGCCCGGGCACTTCCCGGCGGTGTTCGGCCCCGGCGCCGACCAGCCGCTGGACGCCGAGGTGGTGCACCAGCGCTTCACCACGCTGGCCCACCGCATCCAGCAGGCCACCGGCCGCCCGACCACCGCCGAGAGCGTGGCCGCCGGTGCGCTGCAGATCGCCGTGACCAGCATGGCCAACGCGATCAAGCGCATCTCGGTGGCGCGCGGCTACGACGTCACCGCCTACACCCTGCAGTGTTTCGGCGGTGCCGGCGGCCAGCATGCCTGCGCGGTGGCCGACGCGCTCGGCATGTCCACCGTCTTCATCCACCCGCTGGCTGGCGTGCTGTCGGCCTACGGCATGGGCCTGGCCGACCAGACGGCGATGCGCGAGGCCTCGGTTGAGCGGCTGCTGGACGCCGCCGGCCTGGCCGCCGCCCGCGAGCGCCTGGCGGAACTGGGCGCGGCGGCGGTGGCCGAGGTGCAGGCCCAGGGCGTGCCGGCGGCGCGCATCCGGCACGTCGAGCGCCTGCTGCTGCGCTACCAGGGCACCGACACGGCGCTGGCGGTGGCGCCGGCCGACGCCGCGGTGATGGCCGAGGCCTTTGAGGCGGCCTACCGCCAGCGTTTTGCCTTCGGCATGCCGGGCCGGGCCCTGGTCATCGAGGCCGCCACGGTGGAGGCCATCGGTGCTCCGGACGCGCTGTCGCCGGCGGCCGGCAGCGGCACGGGTGTGGCCGACACGGCCGGAGCTGAGGCCACCCCGCTGGCCAGCGTGCGCATGCACTGCGCGCGCGACGACGGCGCCGCGGACGGCTGGCGCGACGCCGGTCTGTTCCAGCGCGAGGCGCTGGCCGCCGGCGCCTGCGTCAGCGGCCCGG
>Ga0208398_101293_pt1 | contig 10315 bp, 8 predicted proteins | sample LakWasMe79_HOW10_2_FD_183905 | JGI IMG/M metagenome (GOLD analysis project Ga0208398, IMG submission 183905) | Freshwater sediment methanotrophic microbial communities from Lake Washington under simulated oxygen tension - Sediment Metagenome... | ecosystem: Environmental > Aquatic > Freshwater >... | reverse complement strand
CTGGCAGCCTCCAAGGCCTGAAACTGTGCGGGATTGGCTTGATAGTAGGCGTCAATTTCCGCGTCACTGGGGTTGACCTTGCCCGCATAGTCTGCAGGATTGAACCGTGACACCTGCACTTCACGGCGTTCGTAAAAAGCATTCAACGAAACGTCGGCAAGTGCCGCTGGAGAAAAAGCAGTCGACAGCAAACCAGCCTCAACCTGCCGGACCGACAATTGACTGCGCACACGCGCCTCGAAACCATCGGTGGTCAAGCCCTGGTTCGCCGCAAGTTGGCGGTAACGCTCAATATCGATGGAGCCATCGGGGCGACGCAGCGAAGCGATCGTCGGGCTTTGCTGCAATTCACGGGCCAAGCGTGCATCAGACGTATTCAGGTGTGCATCCTGCACCGCCTCAGTCAGAACGCGCTCACGTACCAAGCGCTCCAGCGTGACATACCGAGCTTGCGGGGAGTCCAGCATCTTGGCATCCAGATTGGGAACCTGTGCCCGCAAACGATCCACCTCGGCCTTGTGGGCAGCATCCCATTCACCCTGTGTGATGTTATGACTACCAACCGTGGCCACAGCGTCACCACCGGCCTTGATGCTCTTGAATCCATCCACACCCACCAACACAAACGCGGGAATGATCATCAAGAACATGAGGAACATCATGACCTTCGTGTGCTTGCGAACAAATTCAAACATGCGCTATCTCTCCATGAAAAAACAAAAAAGGCGAACAACCTTGTTCGCCTTTGCTGTGGGGTGGTGAGTGATGACGGGCTCGAACCGCCGACCTACGCCGTGTAAAGGCGCCGCTCTACCAACTGAGCTAATCACCCCACCTGAAACCAAAAAATCAATTCAGTGCATCTTTCAATGCTTTGCCAGGACGGAACTTTGGAACCTTGGCGGCCTTGATTTTAATCGCATCGCCTGTTCGTGGATTTCTGCCTGTGCGCGCTGCACGTTTACCGACTGCAAATGTACCAAAACCTACCAAGGACACCGACCCGCCTTTTTTCAACGTAGTTTTTACTGCGCCAATGGTGGACTCCAAAGCGCGCGTAGCGGCAGCCTTGGAAATATCGGCATGTTTTGCAATGTGTTCTATCAGTTCGGTTTTATTCACAAAGACCCCTTGTATGGAAGCAGAGTTAATCGAATTGTCTCTTCAAATATTATTTTCACCGGACACAGTTTTCGGTTTTCTGCACTTTGCGCAAACGGGCCTGGATCTGGTCTGGATCAATTCTGTCGCAGCCACCGCTGCTGCATCCCATTAAAGCCACGGCGTAATTCCATGTCAATACGCCATGCAGCATTACAACGGTGCGGACGCAGATTCTAGTTCTTTTTATAACGAAAATTTGGCCGGAAATTCAAGAAAAACTGTGGTAGTGGCGGCATCCAAAAACACGTCGCCACGAGCAGGGCTATTGGGCCCGCGCGCGTATTTCAGGAATCGCCTTTTGCAGGTAATAGACCATGGACCAGATGGTCAGAACGGCAGCTGCCCAAATCAGCCACACGCCCCAGACGTGCGTATTGATGATGCCAAACAACGCCCCGTCAAACAACAAAAAGGGAATTGCAACCATTTGTGCCACGGTCTTGAGTTTGCCAATCATGTGCACCGCCACACTTTTGGATGCACCGATCTGGGCCATCCATTCGCGCAGTGCCGAGATGGCGATCTCCCGTCCAATGATGATGAGCGCCACGAACACATCCGCTCGTTGCAGATGCACCAGGACCAGCACACAGGCGCACACCAGAAACTTGTCTGCGACAGGATCAAGGAAGGCCCCGAATGAGGACGTTTGGTTCAGCTTGCGCGCCAGGTAACCATCGAGCCAATCCGTCGCCGCGAATACGACAAACATGACCGTGGCGATGAGGTTTTTTTCAGCTTGCGTGGCAAGCGCATCCGGCAAATAGAAGACACCCACGATGAGCGGAATCGCAAAAATCCGCGTCCACGTCATGATGGTGGGTATGGTCATAAACATCAGGCGATTGTGGCACGACTAGTGCAGTGCCCTGTAGATTTCCTCTGCCAGGTCTCGCGAAATGCCGTCCACTGTTGCAATGTCGTCGGCACTGGCCAAAGCAACGCCGCGCACCCCGCCAAAACGTTGAAGCAACTTGGCCCGTCGCTTGGGTCCAACTCCGGCAATCTCCTCCAGCTTGCCACCGCCCACCCGCACCTTGGCCCGTTGTGCACGCATACCGGTGATGGCGAACCGGTGCGCCTCGTCGCGGATCTGGGCCACCAGCATCAGGGCCGCAGAATCGGCCCCCAGATACACCTTGTCACGCCCGTCGGCAAACACCAGTTCCTCCAGACCCACTTTGCGGCCTTCGCCTTTTTCCACACCCACGATCAGCGACAAGTCCAGCCCCAATTGCTCGAACACCTCGCGCGCCATGGACACCTGGCCTTTGCCACCATCCACCAGCACCAGGTCCGGCAGACGACCGGTGCCCACTGGTGTCTGTCCGGCATGCTTGGCCTCTCTCAGCGCCTCTGCCACTTTGCTGTATCGACGGGTCAGCACCTGGCGCATGGCGGCATAGTCGTCGCCCGGCGTAATGCCTTCTATATTGAACCGACGGTACTCGGCGTTTTGCATTTTGTGATGCTGAAACACCACGCAGGAAGCCTGGGTGGCTTCGCCCGCCGTATGGGAGATATCGAAGCACTCCACCCGCAAGGCGTCCAGATTTTCCAGGGTCAGATCCAGTGCTTCCGCCAGGGCGCGGGTACGCGCCTGTTGCGACCCTTCCTCGGCCAGCAAGCGGGCGAGCTGCAATGCCGCGTTGGTCTGCGCCATCTCCAGCCAGGCCCGGCGCTGCTCGCGTGGCTGGTGTATGGCGCTCACCTTGAACCCCACCTGTTCAGATAACACTTTGAGCAAGTGTTTGCTGATCGGCTCGCTGACGATAAGGGTTGGTGGCATGGCAACTTCGATGTAGTGTTGCGACAAGAAGGCTTCCAGAACCTGCACCTCAACCGATTCAGCCACTGCCGCGTTGCCCGCTTCAGGACTGGCATCGGCATCATCCGAATCCGATAAACCTGCAGCATCCTCCACGTGCACCGGAAAGTACGGCCTGTCCCCCAGATGCCGCCCTCCCCGTACCATGGCCAGGTTCACGCAGGCTTTGCCGCCCTGCACCTTGACCGCCAGAATGTCGACGTCCCTGTCTTCCACGTTGTCCATCGCCTGCTGGTGCAGCACGTTCGACAAGGCCGCCACCTGGTTGCGCAATTCCGCAGCCTGTTCAAACTCCAGCTTTTCAGCATGGGCCATCATGCGGGACTCCAGGTGTTTCATCACCTCTTGGGCGTCGCCGCGCAGAAATTTCTCGGCGTTGGCCACATCTGCCGCGTAATCCTGCGCCGAGATATGCCCCACACACGGAGCCGAGCAGCGCTTGATCTGGTACAGCAGGCAGGGCCGTGTACGGTTGCTAAAAACCGGGTCTTCGCAGGTGCGCAGGCGAAACACTTTCTGCATCAGCAAAATGGCCTCTTTCACCGCCCAGGCACTGGGGTAAGGGCCAAAGTAACGGTGCTTCTTTTCCACACCACCCCGGTAATACGACACCCGTGAAAAATCCGCCGCGACCGGCGCGATCGGAACCGTCGAGCTGTTGCTATCACCTGGCCCCACTGGATGCTCACGTCGGGATGCGGCCTGAACCCCGGTCATCTTGAGATAGGGGTAACTTTTATCGTCCCGAAACAGGATGTTGTACTTGGGATTGAGCGTCTTGATCAGGTTGTTTTCCAGCAGCAGCGCCTCGGCCTCGGAGCGCACCACCGTGGTCTCCATGCGCACAATCTTGCTCACCATATGGCCAGTGCGCGTGCCGCCATGGTTCTTCTGAAAATAGCTGGAGACCCGCTTCTTCAGATTGATGGCCTTGCCCACGTAGAGCAACTGGCCCTGCGCGTCGAAATAGCGGTACACCCCCGGCAGAGGTGGCAGCGAGGCCACTTCACGCAGCAACTCTTCGGAATGGGTTTCAGACATGGGCCGTATTGTCCTTTCTTTGCCGGTAGACAATCAGGTGCATGGCACAACCGATTGCGACCGTTTTCAGCACGCCCCTGCGGTGGGATGTGTTTTGTCGCGTGGTCGACAACTTTGGCGACATCGGCGTGTGCTGGCGCCTGTGCGCCGACCTGGGAGCGCGCGGTCATGCCGTGCGCCTGTGGGTGGACGACACGACCCCACTGCGCTGGATGGCACCGGGTGCGCTGGAAGGCACCTGGCCCGGAGTGAAGGTACTGGATTGGGAGCGATCCCAGGATGCAGCGCTGCTGGCCAGCCTGACACCCGCCGACGTATGGGTCGAAGGGTTTGGCTGCGAGATTGCTACTGAATTCATAGCTACTCGTGCAGATTCCACGAGGGCTACAGGTCAAAGAGACCATGACACTCCGGTCTGGATCAATCTGGAGTATCTGTCAGCCGAGCGCTACGTGGAGCGGTCGCACGGTCTGACGTCACCGGTCATGCGTGGCCCGGCAAAGGGCTGGACCAAGTTCTTTTTCTACCCTGGCTTCTCCGCACGCACCGGCGGCCTGTTGCGCGAAACCGACCTGCTGCAGCGCCAGCAGGCGTTTGTGCAAGGCGACGGGCGAGCAGACTGGTTGGCGCGCCACGGCATCACCTGGGCTGGCGAGCAACTGGTGTCGTTGTTTTGTTATGAACCCACAGCCCTGACAGCCCTGTTGGCACAACTGGATGCCGCACCAACACCCACCTTGCTCCTGGTTAGCGCCGGGCGGGCCAGCAAGGCCGTGGAAACCGCTCTGGCGCAACGCGCTGCTGAGAACGCCCAGGCGGCGGATCGGGCTTTTCACCGCCTGCGGGTGGCCTACCTCCCCCCTCTGACCCAAGCCGATTTTGACCACTTGCTGTGGGCCTGTGACCTGAATTTCGTCCGGGGCGAAGACTCGCTGGTGCGCGCGCTGTGGGCCGGAAAACCGCTGGTCTGGCAGATCTACCCGCAGGACGACGCCGCACACGTCCACAAGCTGGACGCCTTTCTGGACGCCATCGGCGCCCCCGCATCCTTGAGAAGCTTTCATCATGTGTGGAACGGCGCTCACCCATCGGCCAACCATGACGCCCTGCCCTTGATCGACCTCAATTCTTGGTCGCAATCGTTGCTGGCGACTCGGGAACGCCTGCTGCAAATCGACGATCTGGTCACACAGCTGGTTCAATTCGTCCTGAAAAAACGGTAAAATCTTAGGCTTTGCTGACTTTGCCCGTGACCCTTGGGCAAATCATGCTCCGCCGCAGCTTGCGGCCTAACATCGCTGACAGCACTGGCTAACAGCGAAACCGCTCCATACAGCTTATGAAAATCGCTCAAGAAATCCGCGCCGGCAACGTCATCATGCACGGCAAAGACCCCATGGTCGTCCTGAAAACCGAATACAGCCGCGGCGGCCGCAACTCTGCCACCGTGCGCATGAAGCTCAAGAGCCTGATCGCCAACTTCGGCACCGAAGTGGTCTTCAAGGCCGACGACAAGATGGACCAGGTCATTCTGGACAAGAAAGACTGCACCTACTCCTACTTTGCCGACCCCCTGTATGTGTTCATGGACGCAGAGTACAACCAGTACGAAGTCGAAGCTGAAAACATGGGCGACACCCTGAACTACCTCGAAGACGGCATGGCCGTTGAAGTGGTGTTTTATGACGGCAAGGCCATCTCGGTCGAGCTGCCCACCAGCGTGGTGCGCGAAATCACCTGGACCGAGCCCGCCGTCAAGGGCGACACCTCCGGCAAGGTGCTCAAGCCTGCCAAGATTGCCACCGGCTTTGAAGTGGGCGTACCCATTTTTGTGGCCCAGGGCGACAAGGTCGAAATCGACACCCGTACCGGCGAATACCGCAAGCGCGTCTAAGCTTGTGGACACCGGCCACATGGCCACCGCCAAAGGCTCCCTCGGGAGCCTTTTGTTTTGCCCGTCCTGTGTACAAATTCGGTGTAGGCTATCAACATGACCTCCGCAACCGCCGAATCAGCACAACCCTGCCCTGCACCCAGCAACGGCGCTGCCAACCCGGCCCGTCTTGCCTTGCGCCGCGTGCTGATCGACACGTACCACGAGAACGTCGCCTACATGCACCGCGACTGCGACATCTACCGGGCCGAGGGCTTCAAGGCGCTATCCAAGGTCGAGGTGCGCACCAACGGGCGCAGCATTCTGGCCACGTTGAACGTCGTGGACGACCAGACAATAGTGGCCTGCGGCGAGTTGGGTCTGTCCAAGGCAGCCTTTGCCCAAATGGGCGTGGAAGACGGCCACACCGTCACAGTGGCGCAAGCCGAGCCGCCGGAGTCCATAGGGGCGCTGCACCGCAAACTGGGAGGGGAGCGGCTCAACCTGGAAGACTTCAAGGCCATCGTCCACGACATCGCCGAGCACCACTACTCCAAGATCGAGCTGACCGCCTTCGTGGTAGCCACGAACCGGGATGAGCTGGACCGCGAAGAGGTGTACTTCCTGACCCAGGCCATGATCGAGGTCGGGCGGCATCTCGACTGGCATGAAAGCCTGGTGGTGGACAAACACTGCATTGGCGGCATTCCGGGCAACCGCACCTCCATGCTCATCGTGCCCATCGTGGCGGCGCACGGCATGCTGTGCCCCAAGACCTCGTCGCGTGCCATCACCTCTCCTGCAGGAACGGCCGACACCATGGAGGTGCTGGCCAATGTGGAACTTCCCATCGATCAACTGGAAGAAATCGTCCGCCGCCACCGAGGCTGTCTGGCCTGGGGCGGCACCGCCAACCTGTCACCGGCGGATGACGTGCTGATTTCGGTAGAACGCCCACTGTCGCTGGATTCGCCCGGCCAGATGGTGGCATCCATCCTGTCGAAAAAGATCTCCGCCGGATCCAGCCATCTGGTGCTGGACATTCCCATCGGCCCCACCGCCAAGGTGCGCTCCATGCCCGAGGCCCAGCGTTTGCGCCGCCTGTTTGAATACGTGGCGCGGCGCATGAAGCTGTCGCTGGACGTCGTGATCACCGATGGCCGCCAGCCCATAGGCTTTGGCATCGGTCCCGTGCTGGAAGCCCGCGACGTGATGCGGGTGCTGGAGAACGACCCGCGCGCACCCATCGACCTACGCCAGAAGTCGCTGCGCCTGGCCGGGCGCCTGATCGAGTGCGATCCTGACGTGCGCGGTGGAGACGGTTTCGCCATCGCGCGCGACATTCTGGATTCGGGCCGTGCCCTAGCCAAGATGAACGACATCATCCAGGCCCAGGGCAGCCGGTCGTTTGACCACAACCAGCCCAACCTGGGCGCCCTGACATTCGACGTGCGCTCGCCCAACGCCGGCACCGTCACGAGCATTGACAACCTGCAGATCGCGCGCATTGCGGGATTGGCGGGCGCCCCTAAGGTCAAGAACGCTGGCGTCGATTTGCTGTGCAAGCTGGGGGATGAGGTGCAGGCTGACACCCTGCTCTATCGCGTGCATGCCAGCTACGCGGCGGACTTGGAATTCGCGCGCCAGGCATGCCAAAAATCCATCGGTTTTTGCGTCGGGCAAGCGACCGCGATGCTGCACGCCTTTGTGGAGTTCTAATGACCGACACCCCCATGTTGCTGCACTTTGCAGAGGATCAGACCCAAGCGTCTGCCATCGCCCTGGCGGCCGGTATGAACCTGGCCGCCATTGCGCGCCACCGTTTCCCCGATGGCGAACTCAAGCTGCGCCTGCCCTCTGCGTTGCCACCGCGTGTTGTGCTGCTGCGCACACTGGACAACCCCGACGAAAAGTTGGTGGAGCTGCTGCTGGTCGCCCGCACGGCCCGAACGCTGGGCGCCCAACACCTGACGCTGGTCGCACCCTACCTGGCCTATATGCGCCAGGACATGGCCTTCCAGCCCGGAGAAGTGGTGAGCCAAAAAGTGGTAGGGCAATTCCTGGCCGATCTGTTTGACGCCGTCATCACGGTGGACCCGCATCTGCACCGCGTGGCCACCCTGGCGCAAGCCGTGCCGGCAGCGCAAGCCACCGTACTCAGCGGCGCGCCGCTGCTGGCCGACCTGATTGCGACCCACCTCCCGCAGGCGCTATTGGTGGGGCCCGACGAAGAGTCCGCGCAGTGGATTGCACAGGCCGCCGCCCGCCATGGCTTCGACCACGCGGTGTGCCACAAGATTCGCCATGGCGACCGCGACGTACAGATTGCCCTGCCGGATATCCGCGTCCAGGGTCGCTGTGTCGTCTTGCTCGATGATGTGGCCAGCAGCGGCCATACGCTGGCAGGTGCGGCGCGCCTGTTGTTGTCGGCCGGGGCCGCGTCGGTGGATGTGGCCGTAACCCACGCCCTGTTTGCGGGTGACGCCTTGCAAGTCATCAAAGACGCCGGCGTCGGCAGGGTCTGGAGTACCGACTGCATCACCCACCCCAGCAATGCCGTTAGCATGGCGGAACACATTGCCAGTGCATTGCATTGAATTTCCACAACCACCAGGACCCCCCTTTTGGACACCTCTAAAGATCTCGACGAACGCACCATGTCCGACGCTTGGGCATACCTGCAGGCCCAGGCTGATGCGGGCATTCCCTTGAAGCCCAATGCCTACCGGCTGGCCTTTGGTGACCCCGAATTTCTGCTGCGTCGCGAAACCCGCGGCATCCGCCTGCAACTGGAGTTGCTCAAGCCTGATCTGGACCAGACAGAGATGGGAATCGAGAACACCATCGTGGTGTTCGGTAGCGCCCGCTTCAGTTCCATGGAAGATGCGTTGCGCCAACTTGACGAAGCCCGTGCCAGCGGCGACGCGCAGACCCTGGCCGTGGCCCAGCGCCATATGCGCAACGCCCACCACTACGAGCAAGCCCGCCATTTCGGCAGCATCGTGGCCACGCACAGCACCGCACTGCCGCAGAAAGAGCGCCTGTACATCTGCACTGGCGGCGGCCCCGGCATCATGGAGGCGGCCAACCGCGGTGCATCCGAGGCCGGCGCCCCAACGTTGGGGCTGAATATTGCGCTGCCGCACGAGCAACAGGCCAACCCCTACGTCACGCCGGAATTGAGCTTCAAGTTCCACTACTTTGCCGTGCGCAAGATGCACTTCATGATGCGCGCCAAGGCCATGGTGGCCTTTCCCGGCGGCTTTGGCACACTGGACGAGCTGTTCGAAGTCATCACCCTGGTGCAGACCAAGAAATCCACACCGGTTCCCATCATCCTGTTTGGCAAGGACTATTGGAAGCGGCTGATCAACATGGACGTACTGGTGGAAGAAGGCGCCATCTCGCCCGAGGATCTGAACCTGTTCCAGTACACCGACGATCCGCAAGAAGCCTGGGACATCATCCGCACGTTCTACAAGCTCTAGGTTTTCTCGAATTTCAGGGCCGCAGCCGCCACGCCAAACGCGAACCCAGGCCCACGGCGGCGCCCACCGTCCAGAACACCACCGACACGCCCACCACCAGGCCGGCCGTGCCAAACAGCATGGGCATCAGCACGCTGGACAGGTTGATGCTGGCCAGGCGCAGGCCCAGCGCCTGGCCATGCAGGGCGTGGGGGGTTATCTGGTGCAGGGTGCTCATGATCATGGGCTGCACCGACCCCAACGCCAGACCCAGCAGCACCGAACACAGCCCCATGGACCACGGCGACACCATCAGCGGGTAAATCGAAAACAGCAGGGCCGTTACCACCATGGCGCTGCTGACCACCACCCACTCTTTCAGGTGCGCGGCCAACAGGGGCATGGCCACCCGAACGGCCGCCGCTGCGATGGCAAAGCCGCCCAAAATGGCGCCGATGACGGAGGCGCTGAAGGCCCGCTCGTGGCCCAGCACCGGCACCACAAAGGTGTGCACGTCCCAGCAACTGGCCAGCAACCAATTCACCAGCAGCAGGCGGCGCATCATCGGCTCGCGCAGCAAATGCCACACGTGCTGACGCGTCGCGCCGGCCACCAGCTGCACGGGCGGTAGCTCCGTCGTATGGCGCACCCACAGCCAGGTCGCCCAAGGCAGCAGGGCCAGCAGCACAAATGCGCCGCGAAAACCGTTGTCGTCCCCCGCCGTGCCGCCCAGCCAGACTCCCACATGGTCAATCAGCAAGCCGGCCGCCACCGGGCCGACAAAATTGGACACTGCGGGGCCAATGGCCAGCCAGCTGAACACGCGCTTGAGTTCGGTTGAGTCGCGGGCGGCGCGCCCTACGTGGCGCTGCAGCGCGATGGACGCCGCCCCGGTGGCGCCGCCCATCAACAGCGCCCCAATGCACAGCACCCAGAACTGTG
>Ga0208398_101290_pt1 | contig 10324 bp, 11 predicted proteins | sample LakWasMe79_HOW10_2_FD_183905 | JGI IMG/M metagenome (GOLD analysis project Ga0208398, IMG submission 183905) | Freshwater sediment methanotrophic microbial communities from Lake Washington under simulated oxygen tension - Sediment Metagenome... | ecosystem: Environmental > Aquatic > Freshwater >... | reverse complement strand
GCAACCCCTACGTGGCGGACCACCGGCTGGCCCCTTGATGCGGCACAATCCCAGCATCTTCCAACATCCCGAAGCACGCTTCACGCACCATGTCTGACACCGCCCACATTGCCCCCCGCGACAAAGCTGAAATCCTGGCCCAGGCCCTGCCCTACATCCGCAAGTTCCATGGCAAGACCATGGTCATCAAGTACGGCGGAAACGCCATGACTGATCCCGCCCTGCAGGCCGACTTTGCCGAAGACGTGGTGCTCTTGAAGCTGGTGGGCATCAACCCGGTGGTGGTGCACGGTGGTGGCCCGCAGATTGAAAACGCCCTCAAGCGCCTGGGCAAGAAGGGTGAGTTCATCCAGGGCATGCGGGTGACCGACGCGGAGACCATGGAAGTGGTGGAGTGGGTGCTGGGCGGCGAGGTGCAGCAGGACATCGTGGGCCTGATCAACCAGGCCGGAGGCAAGGCCGTGGGCCTGACCGGGCGCGACGGCGGCATGATCCGAGCGCAAAAGCTCAAGATGCTGGACAACGCCGACCCCAATGTCGAGCACGACGTCGGCCAGGTCGGCGACATCGTCAGCATCGACCCCAGCGTGGTCAAGGCCCTGCAGGACGATGCCTTCATCCCCGTCATCAGCCCGATTGGTTTTGGCGACAACAACGAAAGCTACAACATCAATGCCGACGTCGTGGCCGCCAAGTTGGCCACCGTGCTCAAGGCCGAAAAACTGCTGATGCTGACCAACATCAGTGGTGTGCTGAACAAGGCCGGCGAGTTGCTGACCGACCTGACGGCGCGCCGCATCGACGAGCTGTTTGCTGATGGCACCATCTCCGGCGGTATGTTGCCAAAAATTGCCGGTGCGCTGGATGCGGCCAAGAGCGGCGTCAACGCCGTGCACATCATCGACGGGCGGGTGCCCCATGTGCTGCTGCTGGAAATCCTGACTGACCAGGCCTTTGGCACCATGATCCGCTCGCATTAGGCCAAGTTCATGCGACTCCTATTGGTGGAAGACGACGTCATGGTGGCCAGCGGCATCAAGCTGGGCCTGGCCGGTGCCGGCTACGCGGTGGACTGGGTGGGCAGTGCCGAGCGCGCGCTGGAGGTCACCCGCGCGGAAACCTTTGACCTGGCCGTCATCGACATCGGCCTGCCGGGCATGGACGGCCTGGCCTTGACGCAGGCGCTGCGCAAGGAGGGCCATGCCATGCCGGTGCTGATCCTGACGGCGCGTGACGCCCTGCAGGACCGGGTGCAGGGGCTGGACATGGGTGGCGACGACTACATGGTCAAGCCCTTTGAGCTGCCCGAACTGCTGGCCCGCCTGCGCGCGCTCTTGCGCCGTTCCCAGGCCGCTACTTCGGCGACGCTGACTTTCGGACCGCTGGAACTGGATACCGCACTGCGCCAGGCCTGCATCCGACCCAGTGGCACGGCCGGACCGTGTGTGCCGATCGAGCTGGGCCCCCGTGAGTGGACCGTCATGGAATACCTGATGCTGCAGGCACCCAAACCGGCCAACAAGGACAAGCTGCTGCAGGCCCTGACGGGCTGGGACAAGGAAATCACGCCCAACGCTGTGGAGGTCTACATCTCCCGCCTGCGCGGCAAGCTTGAACCCCATGGCCTGGCGCTGCGCTCGATCCGCGGCTTCGGCTACCGGCTGGAGCTGCAGGCCGCACCCCCCCCCTGACCATGTCCGGGACCACCATCGGCATGGCCTCCGGCCTGCAGCGGCGCCTGCTGCTGATGCTGCTGGCGCCGCTCTTTCTGCTGGCATCGCTGAATACCTGGTTTGACTTCCGCTCCGCCGACAGTGCCGCCCTGCAGCAGGACCGTCAGCTGTTGGCGATGGTGCCCATGCTTGCGGGCTCCGTGGTGGCGCGGGGTGCCACCGAGGCCGATCCACCGCTGCTGCTGATGGCGCCACCGGTGGCGGACTTTCTGAGCGAGCGCCCGGGCCTGTCGGCCTTCGCCCTGGTCGCCCGCGAGGGCAGTGTGCTGGCCGGCGATACGTGGTTGAGTGGCATGCCACCCGCCACTGGCGAACCCGAGTTCTCCAGCCAGGAATTTGACGGCGTGACCTACCGCATCGTCAGCCAGCGTGTGAACACGATGGCCGGCGAACTGGTGTTGCGCCTGGCCGATGGCTCGGACCCGCGCCAGCAGTGGCTGCGCCAGCTGTGGTTCAAGGTTGGGCTGCCCAACCTGGTGCTGACGGTGGCGGCCTTTTTTGCTGTGAACTGGGCTGTGCGCCGGGCGCTGCGTCCGTTGCTGGAGCTGAAGGAGGCGGTGGAGCGGCGTTCGCCCCGCGACCTGTCGGCGCTGGACGCGCAAGGTTCGCCCGACGAGGTGCGGCCACTGGTGGAGTCGCTGAACCGCCTGTTTGATCTGGTCAACGCACAGGCCGAGAGCCAACGGCGGTTTGTGGCCGATGCCGCGCACCAACTGCGCACGCCGCTGGCCGGTTTGCAGGCCCAAGTGGAGGCCTGGGCGCAGGCCGTCGGCGCCACCGCCGCGCAGGCCCATCCCGACCATGTGTATATGGAAAATAGCCCTCTAGCCCTCGTCGATATTGACAAGACCGCTATTACTTTGGAAGCGGGCCAGGTTTTCAAGCTGCGCCAGGCCGTACGCCGCACCTCGCAGCTGGCGAACCAGTTGCTGGCGCTGTCCAGGGCCGATGCGCGCAGCGCCCACACCCAGCCCATGCAGCGGGTTGACCTTCAGGAGTTGTGCGAATCCATGCTCGAGACCCATCTGGATGCGGCCACTGCCAAGGATATTGACCTGGGGCTGGAAGCCGTTGAGGCCCATGTCACCGGCCATACTTGGCTGTTGCGCGAGCTGCTGGGCAATCTGGTGGACAACGCCATCCGCTACACCCCCCGCGGTGGCCGTGTCACGCTGCGCTGCGGCTGGAGCCGGGACGATGGACAGGCGCAGGAGCACCCGTTTCTGGAGGTCGAGGACAACGGCCCCGGCGTGCCGGTGCACGAGCGCACCCGCATGCTGGAGCGTTTTTACCGGGTCACGGGTACGGCAGGTGAGGGCAGCGGTCTGGGCCTGGCCATTGCCGAAGAAATCGCCCGGGTGCACAACAGCCATTTGCAGGTGTTGGAGGGGCAGGGGGGGCAGGGGTTGCGCATGCGGTTGGCGCTGCTGGTGTAGTTGCCATATACAATTCGCCATATCCCATATGAGGAAACAAACCATGTCCACCACGACCGTCTTCACCAACAACCGCAGTCAAGCCATTCGGCTGCCTGCCGACATGCGCTTGCCGCCCTTTGTGAAACGCGTCAACGTTCGGGCGCGTGGAATGGAGCGCATCATCACTCCCGTCGAGAACACCTGGGACAGCTTCTTTCTGGACTCGCCGTCCGTACCGGAAGACTTCATGACCACGCGCGCCAGCCAGGAACAGCCAGAGCGTGAGAGTTTGTAATGCTGAAGTTTCTGCTGGACACCAACATCGTCATTTACGTCATCAAGCGCAAACCCCTGAGCGCCCTCCAGCAATTCAATACGCACGCGGGGCATATGGCCATCTCGTCCATTACCCTGGCCGAACTGCTGCACGGAGCAGAAAAAAGCACCGCACCCGCGCAAACCCTGGCGGTGGTCGAAGATTTTTGCAGCCGCCTGGACATACTGACCTATGGCCCCAAAGCCGCCCAGCACTACGGCAGCATCCGTGCCAGCCTGGAAAAGATCGGCAAACCCATTGGCGTCAACGACATCCACATCGCCGCCCACGCCCGCAGCGAAGGCCTCACCTTGGTAACCAACAACCTGCGTGAATTTGAGCGCGTGCCAGCGCTGCAACTGGAAAACTGGGTTGCGTGATCAGACAGATTGGGAAATAGCCGTCGTTGGCGCAGGTGGCTTGCGCAACTCCGCCGCGCCGCCACCGTTCAACCCCACCACCCGTTGTGCCCCGGCTATCGTCTCGGGCCGGTGCGCCACGATGATGCGGGTCAGCGGCATGGCGGCCAAAGCTTCGGTCACGCGCCGTTCGTTGGTGATGTCCAGGTGGCTGGTGGCCTCGTCCAGTGCCAGCACACGCGGGTTTTTGTAGAGCGCGCGGGCTAACAACACCCGCTGCTTTTGCCCACCCGAGAGGCTGGACCCCATGTCCCCCACCAGCGTGTGGTAGCCCATGGGCATCTTGGTGATGTCCTCATGCACCGCCGCCATCGCCGCGCAGGCGTGGATGCGGTGCAGGTCCACACGCAAGTCGAAGAAGCTGATGTTGTCGGCAATGCTGCCGGCCAGCAGCACGTCTTCCTGCATCACTGTGCCAATGACCCGCCGGTAGTTTTGCAGGCCCAGTTGCTTGACGGGCACGCCACCGTACAACACCTCGCCCTCTTGCGGGTGCAGCAAACCTAGCAGAACTTTCAGCAGCGTCGTCTTGCCACAGCCGCTGGGTCCCACCAGCGCCACGCTTTGGCCCGCAGCCAGCGACAGGTTCATGTCCTTCAGCACCCAGGGCTCGCCTTCCCCATACCGAAAACTCACGTTGCGCAGTTCTATGCTGGGCTGCAAGTGGGCCAGGTCATTGGGCGGCACGGTGTCCACCTCGGGCTCGGCCAGCACAATATCGGCCAGCCGCTCGGAGTGCAGGCTGAGCATCTTGATTTCGACCGCATAGTTGATCAACGCCGACACCCGGCTGGTGAACTGCCCCTTGTAGCTGATGTAGGCGAACAGCATGCCGATGGTGAAGGGGGATGCCATGGCGGCAGACGCACCACCACCCACGCCGCCTATACCGGACTTCATGACCAACCCAGCACCCAGCCAAAACACCAGAAGGTTCTCCAAGCCAAACACAAAGGTGTTGGCTGTCGAAAACCCGATGTTCATCTTGGCAGTGCGCACGTCGCGGTTCTGCATCTCCACCAGCAGGTTTTGCCAGCGTGCGCGGCGCTCCTGCTCGCGGCCAAAAAGTTTGAGCGGGGCAATGGCGCGCAGGGTTTCCAGAAAGTGCGTGTTCTCCCTGGCACTGACAATCAGCCGCTCTAGCGCGGCCTGGCGGAACGGGTGGTATGCCGCCCAGCGCATCAGCCCATAGACGACTGTCGCGCCCACGGTGACTGCCGCCAGCTTGGGCGAATAGAGCAACATCATGGCCAGCGCGGCCACGCCCATGATGCCGTCCAGCACCGCCTCAATTACGCTGGTGGTCAGCGTCTTCTGAATGGCCGACACGGCCCCGAAGCGGCTGACCACATCACCCAAATGGCGCTTCTCAAAGTACTCCACCGGCAGCTTGACCAGATGCGCAAACACATTGCTGGCCCATTGCAGGCTCAGGGACTGGCCCAACACCATCAGCATCCAGCTGCGAGCCAAACCAATCAGTGTCTGGATTGCCAGTAACATGGCAAAGCCGATGATGAGAACCGACAGCAGGTCCGTATCGTGTGTAGCAACCGCATCGTCCACCACGAGTTGGTTCAACAGCGGCGAGGTCAGCGCAAACAACTCCAGCACCACGGCCACGACAAAGATTTGAAACAGCGAACGCTTGAGTCCCAACACCTTGCCGGTGAGCGCGGAGAGCGCCACGCGCTGGCGCTGGTCGGCGGGCTTGAAGTCCGCGTTCGGCGTCAACTCCAGCGCCACACCGGTAAAGTGGCGCGACACCTCGGCCAGCGGCAGCTTGCGCTCGCCCACTGCCGGGTCGAGGATGGTGACGGTGCCGCGTCCTACCTTCTTGAGGACGACAAAGTGATTCAGGTCCCAGTGCAGGATGCAGGGGAGTTGCAGTTGGGCCAGTTCATTCAACTCCAGGCGCAGGGGGCGGCTGCTGAAATTGAGTTGGCCCGCGTGGGTGATCAACTGCTGAAGGGTTGCGCCCTTCAAAGAGACTGCGAAGCGGCGGCGAACTTCGGACAGATCAAGCTGCAGCGCGTGGGCGTTGGCGACCATAACGAGGCAGGCCAGTCCGCATTCGCTGGCTTCGGATTGGAGGGTGGGGGTCAAAATGCAAATTACCTATCTTCAAACCGGTTTCCAGGGTGCAGCACTTCAATCGAAATTATGAAATACAAATCCTTTAACCGCATGCGTGATAAGTGTGAGAAATGGAAATGATTGGAAAAATGTTTTCCTTACTTATATTTTCAGATGCACACAGAGGTTACTTATATGCCATACCCATTTTTCACAAGAAGAAAAACTATGAGCGATGCCGTTGATAGGAAGCCAGCTAATTTTCCAAATATGGAAATTTCATGTCTCTTGTCATTTAAGTCGGGCAAATATTTTTTGAAATGTATTTTCTGATCCCAATTGACATTCATCTCTGACAGAGCCAGCAATCCCATTCCCATGGAAAATAGCAGCAGATATTTATCATCCCTGTAGTACAGAAAAATGCTTGATGCAGACAACAAAACAGCAGTTAATATATTAATATATTTTCTCATGAGAGTTTTCTAACTGAATGCAAATAGGCTCTGTATTATTGGTCGAGTTGGTTTTCAATTCACGGAATATGAGAGGTGGTCCTATTTGCAAAATAGAACCACCAGGTTCAGATCAACGATTATTGACCATAAAAATTATAGATTAGGGTACCAATGCCATAACCAATTCCGAATGACCACGCCAGTGGCCCCAGTGAGCCAGTATCAGCCAACGCAAGCAGAGCGGGCGTCATCCAAGGTAAACCACCGGAAACCTGTGTGACTTCGTCATCTGATAACACTTTCATTCCAAACTCCTGTTTCAAATAGGGTGAAGCGCACCCAAACGCACATCAGTCTCTCCAATGTTCGGTTTTCTTCATACATCAAGAAATAGCGTTGCCTCAAGGCAACAACTGCACGCACGTCGTGGGCGAAACTTGGAGACCGTCCCCATTCACGGTGACGAGAAGTTCATTGCAGTCGGCTCTTCTAACCTGACTTACTTCCACCAGACCCCAGAACCTTAATTTGCTGTCGCGCCGCCAAAACCGGCTCCAGCACCCATTCCCAAACTTTTCTTCGTTCCTGCAACACATCCGCCTCCAGCGTCAAACCCGGTTTGAGCGCCACGTTTTCGCCATAGGCTTGAATCGATTGATCGTCCAACTGCACATTGATCCGGTACAGCGCCTCATTGCTGCCCGCCTGGCTAACCAACTGCTGGGCCAGGTTGAGCGGTAGTTCGTTGGGCGCAAACGGCGTGCTGGACACGGCGGTAATGCGACCCTCATACAGCCCAAACTTTTGATACGGATAGGCGGCGTAACGCAGGTAGACGGTTTGGCCGGGGCGTACAAAGCCTGCGGTGTGGCTGGGGGCGTACAGGTGGGCTTGCAAGTGGGCGGGCGTTGCGCTGCCCGATGCGGCCTGCGGCAACAGGGTCAGCAGCGTTTGCCCACCCTGCACCGATTGGCCGGGTTGCAGGCCCAGTGCGGTAACTTGGCCAGCGTAGGGTGCGGTGATGACCATGCTCTTGCGTGCGGTGTTCTCAGTGGCTTCCTGCTCCAGGCTGGCGCGGCTGCGCTCCAGCTGGTTGACCTCGGCTTTCAGCTGGGCGGCCAGCGCATCGTGCTCGCCCTTGAGTGCCTGCAGGTCGTGCTGTAGTGCCAGGCGCGTGCGCTGGGCACTTTGCAGGCGGGCTTCTGCGTCTATGCGTTCTTCCTGTCGGGTTTGCACTTGGGCGGCAGACACAAAGCCGTCCTTGGCCAACTGCTCATTGCGCACCAGCGTGGTTTGCGCCAGTTGCACGCGGCGCTCTTGCAGGCTGCACTCTTCGGTCGACTGGCGCAGCTCGGCTTGCAGGGTGCGCATGCGGTCTTGCAACACACTCGCCCGCTGGCTGCTCTGCAGCTCGCGCAGGGTGCGCTCGGTGGAAATGGTTTGCTGGCGGGCTTCAATTTGCTGGGCCACGCGGGCCACGGTGTCGTCTGCCACGCCGTTGCGCAGGCTGCTGCGCTCGGCGTTGAGCACCAGCAGCACGTCACCTGCCTGCACCGTTTGGCCTTCGGTGACGGGCAGTTGCACAACGGTTCCAGCCTGGGGTGCCGTGATGTTGAGCGTGCCCATGGTTGGCACCAACAGGCCCGACAGATGTGCCTTGCGGTTGACTTCGCCCCAGGCAGCAAAGGCCACCAGCAACAGGGCAATACCCAGCGCAGAGGCGGTCACCATGGAGAACGATAGGGGCCGATGCAGGCGTACGCTACCCAACCATTGCGCGGTTTGTGCCGCGCTTACTTCTTCCCGAAACAGCGTCATCGCTTGCGCACCCTTTCCAATTCAGGGTGCGGCGTGTCTTGGTTTGCGGCAGTGGGTGGGCGGTGAAGCATGCCCTCATTTTTGCGAGAGCCGGTGGGTTTGAATACCCTACAGATGTAGTCCTACAGATGTAGGGGGTCGGTTTCAGTTTGCGTGCGACGCCCGCCGCGGGCGCGCCTCTCGCTGGCTGGGATCGCCTGACGGGGAGCCGACTTTTGTGTATGCAACGCAGCCAGTGCCGCACGCGTTTGGAGCCCGTAGCGCAGCAGCATGACGCTGATGCGGTCACGCACGGTGTGCGGGCTGATGTCCAAGTTCTGGCCAATTTCCTTGTTGGTCAAACCGCGTTGCAGTAAATCCAATATCTGTGACTCGCGAGCGCTGGCCTTCATGCCGCATTCCTTATGGTTTTCTTGAATTGAGCGGCACTGTAACATTGGCGACAGCGATCTCCAGGGGGGGGGTAAACCCTTGTTTTGTAACGAGAGGTTGACGGCTTTTTGTTGGGAGTAACCCTTGCCACCCCTATGCGAGAATCATTTATCACCACCGCTTAGCGCACCATGCCAGACGCCCTCAACCTGCCCCTTGAGTCCCCCGACCGCGCACCTGCGCAGCCCGATGTGTCGGCTCCCGGCGAGAAGGTGCGCAAGCGTCCCAAGCCCGGCGAGCGCCGGGTGCAGATCCTGCAGGCGCTGGCCAGCATGCTGGAGCAACCCGGCGGTGACCGCATCACCACGGCAGCCTTGGCGGCCCGGCTGGACGTCAGCGAAGCGGCTCTGTACCGCCACTTTGCCAGCAAGGCGCAAATGTTTGAAGGTCTGATCGAGTTCATCGAGCAAACCGTTTTCTCGCTGGTCAACCAGATCGTCGAGCGGGAGCAGGCGGTGGCCGACGGCGCGGGCGACCTGGGCGCGCGCCAGGCCGTGAAGATCATTGCCATGCTGATGCAGTTTGCCGAGAAGAACCCCGGCATGGCACGCGTCATGGTGGGTGATGCGCTGGTGTTCGAGAACGAGCGCCTGATCGCCCGCATGAACCAGTTCTTTGACAAGATCGAAGCCACGCTCAAGCAGTGCCTGCGCGATGGGGCTGCGGTGGACGCCTCGGCCACGCCGACGGTGGATGCGCAGGTGCGCGCCTCGGTGCTGAGCGCCTTTGTGGGTGGGCGCCTGCAGCGCTTTGTGCGCTCGGGCTACAAGCGCCTGCCGTCCGAGCACCTGGACGCCAGCCTGCGCCTGCTGCTGGGGTAAACCCTCTCTGCGGTTAGAAAAGAACCTCTAGAAACCAAAATAGTTTCCGGGGCGGCATGGAAATGCTGCAAAATAGCACGATCGTTCTATTTTGTAGTGCATTGCATCCATGTCCATTGCCTCACTTTCTGCCAAGCTGATCCGCAAGACCCGGCCAAAAGCCACGGGTGCTGCGGCTGCGGGCAAAGCCCCGTCCGGGCGCGCCCTGCAAAAGGGCCAGCAAACCAAGATGGCCATCATCGACGCGGCGCTGGGTCTGGCGACGCAAATCGGCCTGGAGGGCCTGAGCATCGGCGCCCTGGCCGAGGCCACGCACATGAGCAAATCGGGCGTGTTTGCCCACTTCGGCTCCCGTGAAGAATTGCAGATTTCCGTCATCCACCAGTACTTTGCGCTGTTCGAGCGCGATGTTTTTTATGTCGCCATGGAGCAGCCGCGCGGCCTGCCCCGGGTCAAGGCCCTGTTTGCCAACTGGATGAAGCTGGTGGCCGAGGAAATCCAGGCTGGCTGCATCTTTATCAGCGGCGCCGTCGAGTTTGACGACCGCCCCGGTCCGGTGCGCGATGCATTGGCCACGTCGGTGCAAACCTGGCTCGCCGCCATGAACCGCTCCATCGTGCTGGCCAAGGGCTGCGGCCACTTGCGCGCCGACGTCGACGAGGAGCAAATGGCTTTCGAGATCCACGGCCTGATCCTGGCCTTGCATTACGAGGCCCGTTTCCTGAAGAAGCCCGGCTCCATGGAGCGGGCCAAAAAGGGCTTCGACAACATCCTGGCGCGCTATGGCGTGCCCGACGCTTCCTGACATTTTTTCTGAATCACCGTTCAACAAG
>Ga0208398_101288_pt1 | contig 10336 bp, 10 predicted proteins | sample LakWasMe79_HOW10_2_FD_183905 | JGI IMG/M metagenome (GOLD analysis project Ga0208398, IMG submission 183905) | Freshwater sediment methanotrophic microbial communities from Lake Washington under simulated oxygen tension - Sediment Metagenome... | ecosystem: Environmental > Aquatic > Freshwater >... | reverse complement strand
CGGCGAGTTCAGCGTGCAGCAATACCTGGAGGCAAGCCCTGACCCCATCCGCCTGGGCGGCATCGGCCAGCGCCTGATGCACGAGCTCGAGCCCCTGCTGGGGGCCGAGACCGAGCTGCGCTATACCTTGCTGGGCCATCTGCAGCGCGGCGGCCACCCCACCGCCTTCGACCGTGTGCTGGCCACCCGCTTCGGCGTGGCCGCCGCCGAACTGGTGATGCGGGGCCAGTTCGGCCGCATGGTGGCGCTGCAGGGCAATCAATGCACGTCTGTGCCGCTGGGCGATGTGGCGGGTCGGGCCCGTCAGGTGGGCCTGGACGACGAGCTGCTGCTGCGGGCGCGCAGCCTTGGTATTTGCCTGGGCTGAGCGACTAGGGTTTACCCGTTCATCCCGGCCAATCGCAATTCATCCTCCCTGGCCGCGCCTTGGTCGCATGTGGCTGGAGCCTAGGGTTTGCCCCAGGCACATTTCAGTCCATGCCGCGGGCGCAGCCCGCCACCCAAGGAGGCTGAGATGACTGCAACAACAAACACCGTTTACTGCTACGACCGCTACGACCGCGTCAAGAGCCTGGCCCTGGTGCTGGGCGTGGTGACAGGTCTTGCCAGTGGCGTGCTGATGATGGGCTCGGTGCAGGCCGATGTCGGCGCGCGTGTCGAGACCCTGCCGCGCGTCGTGATCACAGGCGCCAGCCAGGCCGAGCAGAGCGTGGCGCAGCTGCCGCGCGTGGTCATCGAAGGCAAGCGCCAGGATGCGGCGGCCGCACAGCAACTAGCCCTGGCCAACCCCACGGCGGCAGCGCGCTGAAACCTTGCCTATGATCCAGCCCATCTTGTTGGGATGGATGGCATGAACGACACGGCACATCGAACCGCTCTCGTCACCGGTGCCGGCACCGGCATCGGCCGCGCCGCGGCTGTGGCCCTGCTGGACGCCGGTTACCGCGTGGCCCTGGTGGGCCGGCGCGTGGCGCCGCTGGAGGAAACCGCCGGGCTGGCGGCCGAGCCGGCGCGCGCGCTGGTGCTGCCGGCCGACGTCAGCGACCCCGAGGCGGTGCGCTCGCTGTTCGAGCGCGTCAAGGCCGAGTTCGGCCGCCTCGACCTGCTGTTCAACAATGCCGGCATCAGCGCCCCGGCGGTGCCGGTGGACCAGCTCAGTGCGGCGCAGTGGCAGGCGGTGGTGAACGTCAATCTGAATGCCTGCTTCTACTGCGCCCAGGCCGCGTTTGCGCTGATGAAGTCGCAGTCGCCGCGCGGTGGCCGCATCATCAACAACGGCTCGGTCTCGGCGCATGCGCCGCGGCCCAACTCCGCGCCTTATACCGCCACCAAGCATGCCATCAGCGGCTTGACCAAGGCGCTCGCGCTGGACGGGCGCGCCTTCGACATCGCCTGCGGCCAGATCGACATCGGCAATGCCCTCACCGAGATGGCCATGCCGATGACGCGCGGCGTGCCGCAAGCGAATGGCAGCGTGATGGCCGAGGCCACCATGGACGTGGCCCATGCCGCCAGCGCGGTGCTCTATATGGCCGGCCTGCCGCTGTCGGCCAATGTGCTGAACATGACCGTGATGGCCACCAACATGCCTTTTGTGGGGCGTGGCTGATTCGAATTGACCGAGAGAGGATCTGCCTTGATCTCCGCTGTGTTGTCCCTTGTCGCCCGCCTGGTCTTCACGGCCTTCACCGTGCTGCTGGTGCTTGGCCTGATGGCCGTGGCCCTGGTGACGGTGCTGGGCCTGGTGCTCTGGAGCCTGCTGCGTGGCCGCAAGCCGGTGGTGAATCTGTCTGGCTTTGCCAAGGCGCGGCAGTTTCGCCCGCGTGCGAGGGCCAAGGCCAGCGGCGAGGTGGTGGATGTCGAGGCCCGCGAGGTATCCAGCGCAACGCCGCGGCTGGAGTAGCGCCTCTTACCAGCGCTTGCTGCTCAGCTCCTGCAGGATCTCGCCGTAGATGCGGTAGCGCGAGGGGCTGATCTGCCCCGCCTCCACCGCGTCGCGCACGCCGCAGCCGGGCTCGTGCATATGGGTGCAGTTGTAGAAGCGGCAATGGTCCGCATGCTTTTTCAGGTCGGGCATCAGGAGCGGCAGCTGCATGGGCTCGATCTGCTTGAGGCCGAATTCCTGGAAGCCGGGTGAATCGATCAGCGCCGTCTGGCGCCGCTCGTCCATCCAGTACCACTGCGTGGTGGTGGTGGTGTGGCGGCCCGAGTTCAGCGCCACCGAGATATCACCCACCTGGGCGGCGGCATTGGGGATCAGCAGATTGATCAGCGTGCTCTTGCCGGTGCCGCTAGGCCCCAGCACAAAGCTGCGCTTGCCCTCCAGCCAGGGCGCCAGCAGGGCGCGCGAGGCCAGCGGGTCGGCCTTCAGTGCCACCTCCAGCACCTCGATGCCCATGTCGCGGTAGGGCTGCAGGCGCGCGCGCTGGGTGGCGGCGCCGGGCAGGTCGGTCTTGTTGAGCGCAATGGTGGCGGCAATGCCGGCGCTCTCGGCCGCGATCAGCGCGCGCGTCAGCTGCGACTCGCTGAACACCGGCTCCACCGCCACCAGCACCAGCAGCTGGTCCAGATTGGCGGCAAAGCTCTTGGTCTTCCATTCGTCCTGGCGGAACAGCAGGTTGCGGCGCGGCTCCACCGCTTCCACCACGCCCTCGTCGCTGCTCACCTCGGCCCAGCGCACCATGTCGCCGACCACGCAATCGCTCTTCTTGCCGCGCGGGTGGCAGACGCGCCGCCGGCCCTCGCTGTCCTCGATGATGTAGTGGCGGCCATGGCCACGCACCACCAGGCCGAGGTCGAGCGTGGCGAACTTGGCCGTCATGCGGCGCTGGCTTCCGGCAGGGCGCTCACCTGCGCCGCGCAAATGAAATCATTGGGGGTCAGACCTTGCGCGCTGTGGGTGCTGAAGCTCACCGTGCAGACGCTGTAGCCGACCATCAGCTCGGGATGGTGGTCCTGCGCGTGGGCGATCTCGGCCACCGCGTTGACGAAGGCCATCACCTGGTAGAAGTTCTCGAACTCGAAGCGGCGGGCGATCAGCTTGGCCTCGGGGTCGGGCAACCAGCCGGGCACCTGGGCCAGCCAGTCGGGCAGTTGTTCGGCGGCGAGGGCTTCGCGCTGGGGCGTGCATTGGGCGAGCAGCAGGTTCATTTCAGGATCGCAGCGAGGCGTTCGCTGGCAGGGGGATGGGAGTAATAGAAGCGCGCGTAGACCGGGTCGGGCGTGAGCGTGCCGGCATTGTCCTCGTGCAGCTTCAAGAGGGCGGCGGCCAGGTCGGCGCCGCTGGCCTGGGCGCAGGCATAGGCATCGGCCTGGAACTCATGCCTGCGCGAGATCAGCGCCGAGAGCGGCGTGAAGAAGAAGCCGAACACCGGCACAACCAGCATGAACAGGAGCAGCGCTAGCGCATCGTTAGGCGCCGCCATATTCGGCTGCACGCTGAAGGCCAGGTAGAAGCCGGTCTGGCGGCTCAGCCAGCCCAGCAGGGCAAAGGCCAGCAGGCTCAGCGCGAACAGGCTCAGCATGCGCTTGAGCACATGCTTGTGCTTGAAGTGGCCCAGCTCATGCGCCAGCACCGCCTCCACCTCGGGGCCGTTCAGGCGCGCCAGCAAGGTGTCGAAGAACACCACCCGCTTGGCCGCGCCGATGCCGGTGAAGTAGGCATTGCCATGCGCCGAGCGCCGGCTGCCGTCCATCACGAACAGGCCCTTGGCGGCGAAGCCGCAACGCGCCATCAGGGCTTCCACGCGCTCGCGCAGGCCGGCATCGGCGAGCGGCTCGAACTTGTTGAACAGCGGTGCGATCACGGTGGGGTAGAGCACCATGATGAGCAGGTTGAACCCCACCCAGGCGCCCCAGGCCCACAGCCACCAGGCCGCGCCGGCGGCGCCCATCAGCCACAGGATCAGGGCCGCAATCGGCAGGCCGACCACGGCACCCACCAGCGCGCCCTTCAGCGCATCCATGATGTAGAGCTTGAGGGTGGTGTTGTTGAAGCCGAAGCGCTGCTCCAACCGGAAGGTGTTGTAAAGCTCCCAGGGCAGCTCGATCAGCGCGCCGACCAGCGTGAAGACCACCAGCAGGCCTAACTGATAGGCCATCGCGCCGAAGCGCGGATAGAGCGCATCCTGCAGCGCCAGGTTCAGCTCGTTGAGCCCACCCAGCAACGTCCAGGCGATCAGCGCGGCGGCGCCGAAGGCCATGTTGAGGATGCCGAAACGGCTGCGCGCCACCGTGTAGTCGGCGGCCTTCTGGTGGGCGGGCAGCGGCACGGTGGCGGCGAAGGCGGCGGGCACGGCCTCGCGGTGCGCCATCACGTGGCGGATCTGGCGCGTCGCCAGCCACAGCCGCAGCGCCAGCGAGAGCACCAGGGCGATGGCAAAGGCGATGCTCAGGGCTGCGGGGGAGAGTGCGGGAAGAAACGTCGGCTGCATGGGCCGCAAGTGTAGGCCTGCGACAATGCCGGCCAAGAACGTACTGGAACCTCAGCATGACCGAACCCACAAGCACCGTTGCCACTCTGGCGCCCCACGAACAGAACCTGATCTGGATCGATCTGGAAATGACCGGCCTCTATCCGGAGTCCGATCGCATCATCGAGGTGGCGGTGGTGGTGACAGACGCCCAGCTGACGGTGCGCGTCGAAGGCCCGGTGTTCGCCATCCATCAGAGCGACGAGACGCTGGACAAGATGGATGCCTGGAACAAGGGCACCCATGGCAAGAGCGGCCTGATCGATCGCGTCAAGGCCTCGACGGTCAGCGAGGAAGAAGCGGCCGCCAAGACCATCGAGTTCCTGAAGGCCTATGTGCCCGCCGGCAAGTCGCCGATGTGCGGCAACAGCATCTGCCAGGACCGCCGCTTCCTCGCCAACTACATGCCCTCGCTGGAAGATTTCTTCCACTACCGCAACCTCGACGTCTCGACGCTGAAGGAACTGGCGCGGCGCTGGAAGCCCGGCATCATCGAAGGTTTCAAGAAGGCCCAGGCGCATACCGCGCTGGCCGACATCCATGAATCCATCGACGAGCTGGCCTATTACCGCACGCATTTCCTGAGCCTCTGAAGCCCCGGCCATGAGCAGCACGCGCCGCCCCGAGGAGCTCTGGGCGGCTTTTGACTTTCCGCGCCATCCGCTCGCCCGCGAAGACGGCGAGCGCCTGCGTGGTGCCTTCTACGGGGCGCCGGCGCAGCTGTTGCTGGCGCACACGCCCGACGAGCTGACCGGCGCGATCGAGCAGGCCCAGCAAGCCGCGCGCGCGGGCGCCTGGGTGCTGGGCGGGCTGCGCTACGAGGCCGCCGGCGCGCTCGACGCGGCCCTGGCCACGCGGGCGAGCACGCAGCCGCTGGCCGAGTTCGCGATCTATCGCCAGGACCCGCAGCCCTGGCCCGCCGAGGCGGACTGCTTCACCGGCGCGCTGGGCTGGGCAGATTCGCAGGCCGACGCCGACGAAGCGGTACAGATCGAACGGGTGCGCGAGTGGATACGCGCCGGCGACTGCTACCAGATCAACCTGACCACGCGGCTGCACGCGGCGCTGCCGGCGGACCTGGATCCGGCCCGGCTTTTCCTGGCCCTGCATGCGCAGCAGCCGGGCGGCTTCTCGCTGTTCCTGCGCAGCGCCGGCGTGGCCAGCGTCTCGCCCGAACTGTTCTTCGACTGGCGCCCGCTGCCCGAAAGCCAGCGTTCGTGGCTGCTGGCCGCCCAGCCCATGAAGGGCACGGCGCCGCGCGGCAACGATGTGGTGGAGGATGAGGCCGCGCAAGCCTACCTGCGCACCAGCGAGAAGGAACGCGCCGAGAACCTGATGATCGTGGACCTGCTGCGCAACGACCTGGGGCGCGTGGCGACGCTGGGCTCGGTGCGCGTGCCGCGCCTGTTCGAGCTGCATGCCCTGCCCACGGTCTGGCAGATGACCTCCACCGTCACGGCGGTGAGCCGCCCCGGGCTGAGCCTGGCCGAGGTGTTCGCGGCGCTGTTCCCCTGCGGCTCGGTCACCGGCGCGCCCAAGGTGCGGGCGATGCAGATCATCCGCGAGCTGGAGCCCGAAGTGCGCGGCTGGTACTGCGGCGCGCTGGGCCTCATGCAGCCGGGCGGCGTGGCGACCTTCAATGTGCCTATACGCACGGTGGAATGGGAGAGAGGGCAGGGCAAGCGCCTGCAATGCGGCATCGGCAGTGCCATCACGCTGGACTCCGAGCCAGCGGCCGAGCTGGCCGAATGGCGCGCCAAGACGCGCTTTCTGTTGCGTGCCGAGGCGCCCATCGCGGCGCTGGAAACGCTCAGGCTGGAGCAGGGCGCCTACCTGCGCCTGCCCGGCCATCTGGCGCGGCTGCAGCGCACCGCTCAGCATTTCGGCCTCAGGCTTTCGCTGGCGCGGGTGCGCGAGGCTCTGCAGACGCTGGCGGCGCAGCATGGCGAGGGCTGCTGGCGCGTGCGGCTGACGCTGGACGCGCAGGGCACCGTCCAGACCCAGGCCCTGGCCTACACGCCCAGCCCCTTGCCAGTGCGGCTGGCGCTGGCGCCCGAGCCCATCGCCAGCCTCGGCGCTGCGGCAGAATTCGTGCAACACAAGACCACGCGGCGCGAGCTCTACGAAGCCTGCGCACGCCACAAGCCGGCGGCAGCCTTCGATCTGCTGCTGTGGAACACCCAAGAGGAACTCACCGAGTGCAGCTTCGGCAATATCGCACTCCAGATTGATGGCGAGTGGCTCACGCCCGCACGTGCATCCGGCCTGTTGCCGGGCGTGCTGCGCGAGGAGTTGCTGGCCCAGGGGCGCGTGCGCGAAGCACGCCTCCTCAAGAGTGACCTGGCAAGAGCCCAGGCGCTGGCTTTTTTCAACAGCCTGCGGGGCTGGTGCCCCGCCGAGCTGATCACGAGCTGAATTTCCCTTTTCAAGCATCCATGGCCACGTCCACCAAGAGCCGCCGCAAGGCGGCAGAACCCATTGCCGAGGCGGTAGAAGCCAAGGTTTCCGCCAAGCCGGCGCGCAAGACAGCGGTCAAGACGCCCGCTGCCAAGACGGCCGTGAACGAGGTCGTTAGCGAGCCCAAGCCGGTGCGCAAGGCCGCGGCCAAAAAGCCGGCGCTGAAGAAGGCAAAAAAGGCGGCCGCAGCGAGCGAGGTGGTGGAAGCCGCAGCGCCCGTCGAGCCTGCCGCCAAGCCAGCGCCCAAGAAGAAAGCAGTAGCGCCGCGCAAGGCCAAGCAGCCAGAGGTCGAGGTGGTGGTGGTGGTGGTGGCCGAGGCGGCGCCCGCGGCCAAGCCTCCCGCCCGCAAGAAGCCAGCCGCGCGCAAGACCAAGGTGGTGCCGGTGGCCGAAGTGCCCGCGCCGCCGCCCGCCTACAGCGTCTTGACGCTGGACCAGGGCCTGCGGCGTGGCCTGCTGCTGCAGGCCGGCACCGACGCACCCGCGCGGCTGACGCTGGACGCACCGGAGCAGCCGCTCGAGCAGCAGTTGCAAGGCCTGCTGCGGATCGCCGCCGATGCCGGCCATGAGCTGCGCGTGGCCGACGAGGTCTGGCTGCAGCTGGCTCCGGGCCGCGACGCCGAGGCGCGCGTGCTGCGCCTGGAGACCGCGTATCCGGACGGTCAGGGCCTGGCCGCGCTGCTGCAGGCACCCTTGCATGGCTTTCAGTGGGAGGCCGCGCTGTTCGCCGTCTGCGCTGGCCGCGCCCTGCTGGCCGACGATCTGGGCCTGTCGCAGCGCGGCCCCGCGCTGGCGGCCTGGCGGCTGGCCTCGCTGCAGTTCGGTCTGGGCCAGGGCTTGCTGGTGGCGCCGGCCGAGCGCCATGCGGACTGGCAGACCGAGGCACAACGCCTCTTGGGCGGCTGGCCGGCCGGGCTGCGTTTGCTGGCGCCCGCTGAGTTGCGCGGCGATGAAGCGGCGGATTGCCTGATCGTCGACGCGGTGCAGGACCTGACCGAGCTGGACCCGCTGCGTGCCGTGCAGGCGCCCTGGCTGTGGCTGCTGGCCGATCGCGAACTGCTGGGCGAGCCCCAGCTGGACCCGCTGGTGGACTGGCTGGACGCGCAGCGCCGTGGCCCGCTGGCGCAGTTGCGCGCGCTGGGTGCGGACGCATCCAAGCGCCAGCAGCGCGAGGCCTTGCAGACGGTGATGCTGAGTCGCCGCAAGCGCGATCTGGGCCAGGCCCTGCCGCTGTCGCTGGAACAGCCGCTGTGGGTGCAGGCCGAAGGCGTGCGGCCCGATGCCCAGGCGCTGGAACAGAGCCGGCAACTGCTGCAGCGCTGGCAGCGCCTGGGCTATCTGGCCCATGCCGAGCAACTGCAACTGCTGCGTGCGGTGGCGCGCTTGCGCGAGGCTGCCGTCGGCCCACAGGCTTGCACGGCCAAGCTGCAAGCCATTGTGGCCCTGCTGCCGCAGATCATGCCGGCGTTGACGCAGAAGCTGGTGATTGCGGTGCAGCAGGATGCCACGGCCGTCGCGCTGGCCCAGGGCCTCGCCGAGCTGGGCCTGGCCGTGGCCAGCCTGCGCCGCGGTCAAGTGCCCGCGCAGCGCGCGGCCGAGCTGGCGCAGTGGCAGGGCGAGCAGGGTCAGGTCTTGCTGGTGGTGGATGCGGCCTGCCCGGGCCTGGATCTGAGCGCTGGCGGCGTGGCGCTGTTGCTGCATGGCGATCTGCCCTGGAATCCCGCGCAGCGGGCCCAACGCGTGGCCCGCGTGGCCGGCAGCAGCCGCGGCCTGCTGGCCTGGCAGTTGCTGGTGCCGGGCAGCCTGGACGCGGGCCTGCTGGCCGCGCATGAGGGTCAGGCAGCGCTGCCTGCGGCGCAGCTGGACTTCGAGTCCACGGCCCAGCCCTTCCTCGAAGGCGCGGCGCTGCAGCGCTTCATGGCCGCGCTGCAGCTCGCCCTAGCCGCGTTGGCGTAAGGCTTTCAGCAGGGCGGCGACGTCCGCGTCGGGGCGTGCCGCCACCTTGTGATAGCACGCGCCATCGGCGGTGCGCTCGAGCAGGCGCATGTTCACGAGTTCGCGCCGCAAGGTGCAATGGTCGCCAAAGCTGTGGCGCGATTTGAGGACTTCGTTGACCTCGCGCTCGGTGTAGGGGCGCTTGGCATCGAAATGCATCCACAAGCCCCACATGGCATGGCGCTGCACGCTGTACTTGGTGGGCCAGCGCGCCAGCCGGCCCTGCTCGTCGAACTGGCGCAGGGCCCGGTCGGCCGTATCGCTCAGGCCCGGCAGGCGCGGCCCATGCGCCGGCTGGGCGCGCTGGCGTGCGGGCAGCGTCGCCTGGCCATGGCTGCTGCCCGGCTGGGTGGCATGACTGGCCTTCAGCGCTTGCAGATTGCGATGGCCGGCGGCGCGCGCCAGCATATTCATCAGCGTCAGGTGGCTGGGGGCCTCGGCCGAGCTCTCGGCATGCGCTTGCAACTGGGTACGCAGCGTCTTGGCGAAGGCCGATAGATCCTGCACGGCGCAGGGGATTGCATCACGGGGCATGGAACTCTCACTCCAATGCGTGCGCCAGAAGTCAACGCTTCTTGCTGTCGTCACAACAGCGGCTGGGCTTGCCGACTTGCAGCCTTGGCACACGTGTTCCGCGTGACCAAAACGGGGGTTCAAAGGCAGGTTTAGCTCGCGACCGGGTCGCGCGGCAAGGCCTGGGTGTACTGCCGACCGAGGCGAAGTATAGGCAAGAGGCCGCCGGCCCGGCAGGAAGTCACGTACAGAAGACTTGCCAGTGAAAACCCTAGCGTGCTATAGTCGCATTCTCGCTGCAGCGCTCACCATCTCGAGAAGAGAAGCACGCAGCGGTTCGTACGTCTCCTCTGACCTCGTTCAGGCCATAGCAGTTGAAGCTTCTTTTCAACTCGCCATGAAGCGCTGAACACCCTCGGGTTCGGTCGGCGGCGATGCCGTCGCTTTGACTGTTCCCCCGGCGCCTCACCTCTGCGTGCCCCCAAGCGTTTGACCGCTTGCGCATGCCTGCCTCGGTGATCGACGCGAGCTTGTCTCCCAGCGACTTTTACTGTCTTGCCACGCATGCCCATGCAGCGCGGCAAGGACTGCTTTTGTCTGGTTTTCATGCCGGCGGGGCAGGGCTTTGTTGAAAGAAAAGAATCATGTCTTTTGAAAATTTGGGTCTGCACGAAGCGCTGCTGCGCGCTGTCAAGGATTCCGGCTACGAGACCGCCACCGACGTGCAGGCGCTGGCCATCCCCGCCGGCCTGGCTGGCAAGGACCTGATGGTGTCCTCGCGCACCGGCTCGGGCAAGACCGCCTCCTTCATCCTGCCCGCGCTGGAGAAGATCCTGGCCTCGCGTGGCGAGAACAATACCCGCCGCGAAAAGGGCAAGATCTACGGCCCCAAGGTGCTGG
>Ga0208398_101287_pt1 | contig 10348 bp, 8 predicted proteins | sample LakWasMe79_HOW10_2_FD_183905 | JGI IMG/M metagenome (GOLD analysis project Ga0208398, IMG submission 183905) | Freshwater sediment methanotrophic microbial communities from Lake Washington under simulated oxygen tension - Sediment Metagenome... | ecosystem: Environmental > Aquatic > Freshwater >... | reverse complement strand
AAAGAAATTTCGGGATCGTCGTTGATGCCGTCGTTACCATTGGTTTGTTCATAGCCAGTTTCGTTGGTAAACAAGGGGCTTGTAATTCCCATGTCTTCAACATACGCGGCTGCACATTGTACGATAATGGTTCCGGTATTGGCCTTCCAGCCAAACCTTCCCAAAACGGTCTGACCCGTCATCGGGTCCCAAACAAAATTGGCTTTGCCCGAAATGCCGTCACCGTTGGCATCGTTGATGTCTTGCTTGGCGAGTATATTGGCCTCGGGAATTTCCTCGAGCAATCCCAAACCAAAAATTGGACTTCCCAAACGCGGTGACAACATAAGCCCCGCGGGCAAAGCAATGTAAGGATTGCTCAGGGTGATGATGGGTTTTCTGAGCACCACCTGGCGTCCGTCTGATAAAGTTTCTGTCTTATTGGTATAGCTAACCTGATAAGAGGCCTCATACGCATAGCCGCTGATGGCCCTGTTCTGGATTTGCAACCCAAATCCGGGTACAGCCAAAGGCCCACCGTGCACATCGGTTCCGGGAATACTTGCCCTGACGAGCAATCCGTTGGCCGAATTGATATCGGTTGGATGTTTGGCCCTGCCGTCGCGCGGGTGGCAATTGATGCACGCAGAATTGTTCATCAAAGGCCCAAGCCCAGGATTGACATCGGCCGGAGCCGTCACAAAACTGTCCTCGAAAAGCAAATCACCAACAAAATGGTTGTCAAGATCGCTGCCGGTTAAGTTTGGCGCGGGACTGCTAAAAGCGTTGGTGGTCGTAGAATAGATCGTCGTTTCTCCTCCGGCGCTTGTCCGGGCAGAAATATCATAGTAGTCAGTACTTTCAGTATCATCGTCGTCATGGCTACAGGAAAACAGCATAGCCATCAGTGGGAGCAGGAGGAGGAATGCTCTATTCATGGTTTGTTCTTTTTCTATTGCAGGTTACTGATGAAAGGCAGCAATTGACTTTCCAACAAAGTTTTGAGGTCGTTTACTTTGGTCTGCGCATTCTCTACGGCTGGCCTGTTGTTGACAATGGCATTGGTGAAAGTTCCCGGGATCGCTTCAATTGCAGCAATGGCGTCGTTGATTTTGGTTTTGATGTTGCTGTCGAGCGCCGGGTTAGTAGCTGCAACAATCGCGCTCATCCCCAAACCTGAATTATCAAGGAATTTGCCTGTATAGATATTTTGGATGCTACGCATGTTGTTCGCGAAATCTGCTTTCGAGTTGTTGCTGAAACGCGATTCTTCGGCTTCGGGTTTTGGTCCGCCGGCGTTGCCACGCAATGGCTCCTCGATTTTTCCGGTCGCCACTTCGGTCGCGATGCCTACCAAACCTTGGGCGATTTCATCCAAAGCCGATTTTTGCGAAGGATATACGCTGCCGAATTTTCCGGCAAGGATGAAATTGGCCGCATAATTGTCGCCATCGGTTCTCCAGGCATCGTACAATTTCTGGGTATTGTCTTGTAAATCGGCAGCAGCAGCCTTTAGGAATTCGATTTCCCTTGCGGTGATGTCTGCAGCGGCTTTATTGCCGCCGATTCCCCAAACGAAATATTCAATCGTGTGGAAACCGCGTGCGTCATCGTTGGTCGCCAAGGAAGCCGCGCTAATTGGTGCGCCGCTGGCTTTGATCACTTCGATTGCGGCAACGTCAACCGGCCATGAATCAATCGCAGGATCTACGACTTCTTCAATGCCCACCGGTCCGTAAAGAAAACTTTCCGATTGTTCCCAAGGCGAACGCGTAGCCTGCCAGGCCGCTTTAATATTGTCTTGTTGCGCGGTGGTCATCGGATAGGTCACGGCATTGATTACCGTTTCCATTTCCATTGCTTTCGAATTCAATTCGTGGTAAGTCTCAACAATAACATTGTTGGACACGTTGGTCAATACGGCACTTTGAAGCGCCGAATTCGGGTCGACCGTAGTGCTGACTTCATTTTTTGTACAGTTAAAAAGTGCCAACGAAGCCAAAGCCGCCAAACCTGCACTGAAAATTCTCTTTTTCATATTGTTCTTTTTATGTTATGGATTGTTAAAAAACGTAAGATATTCCGGTTGAAAATGTGTTCTCTTTTTGTTTGCTTCCGGTGAATGCCAAGGTACTTTGGGTGACGTTCTGTGAACCCAATCGTCGGTTGGAGTATTGCACCTTGAAAATGACCTGCTTGATGATGTACCAATTGATACCGCCTGTAATCGAGCTTCTTTCCCAACGCGGGTTGTCAACAACAGCGCCTTCAACGGCGTACATCGAATCATAATAGTCGTAACGCATAAACGGATACAGCAACTGTTTGGTTTTTGGGTTGATGAAGTGCGCCACGTCGTAACCCAATTCAGCAGAGAAACCCAAGGCTTGTTTGCCCACAGGCGTCCGTTTTACGCCGAGTGTATTGGATACGCTCGCATTTTTCTTTGATACGATATCCGAATTTTCGATGTCTCCGAAAAGAAAGGTCGAGTTGAACCTCAAATAGCGCTGGTCATAAGTTACGTGAACCTCGCCGATTTTTACATAAGCCGATTCGCGCATATCGTTTTTAGGACGGTTGGCTGCCGATTCGCTTACATAACCCGCAATACCGAAATAATTCCTGCCGCTGCTGCCAAACCTAAAATCAAGCCTTGCCATATAAGCGAAAGCATTGGCGTTGGCCATCTCGAAACGTTTTTGATAACCGCCTTTGATCCAATTTCTCGAACTGAACCCGGTGGCGTCGAGCCCGCTGGTAACCGCGACATGGTATTCGAAACGGTTTTTGAGGAAGGTACCGGTGAGTTCTATCCCATCTTCATACCAGCCCAAAGGCAGCAATTCATTTTCCATTTCTGGTCGGTGCGTGGTAAAATAGTCATCGGGATCATCGAGGCTTTGCGCGAGCCCGAAATAGATTTTTAACCTTCCGGCGCGAACGGTGAAATATTTGTTGAGGTAAAATTCGACGAAAGCCTGCTCTACACGCACCTCGCCGCCGGCTTCAACTTCGGCTTCATATTCGCCAAATTCTTCCTGGGTATCTAAATCCATGGTAACTCCGGTTCCGCCGTGCTCGAATTCGATCTCAGACTGAAAACGGATATTTTTATTGAATTGGTAACCCAGATACAAATTGAGCCTTTCAAAATCGAGCTTGTCCTTGAGGTTAATGTCGGTATCGTAATCATAATTGTAGTAATTGACCACACCGTAACCGTTAAGGTCAAATTTTCCCCAATTGAAAACAGCTAAATTTTCGTTCTTGATTTCTTGCTTTACTTCGGCTTTGAGCTCCTCTTTGAGTTCCTTTTTAATTTCCTCTTTGAGTTTTTGCCTTTCTATTTCCTCAGTAGTTTGGCCGAATCCGACCAGCGAGCACAGCAAAAAGGCGCCAAGCAATACATGTTTCATTATGGTTTATTTAGACTGTTTAAGAATTGCGCAAATGTAGAAAAAGTTTGGGTATGCCAAAAGGAAACGCAAAGTTTATTTTGAATAATTTTAAATAAGAAAGGGAGAAGTTTAAAAGTTTAAGGTTTAAAGTTTAAGGTTTAAAGTTTAAAGTGCAGCCTGAACCTTAAACTTTAAACCTTAAACCCTGAACTTATATTAAAATGTCGCTCTCCAAATCCGATTTCTCAATGGTAAAATCAAAACCCAAACGCTTTACAAGCTCAATCACGAGGTTTTTGTACCAGTTTTCTGATTTGGGATGGATGTAGATTTTTTCGATGAGCTCGCAAATATCAACATCAATCTTGAGTCCGTTGTCAATTTTCATATTGTGCGCCGTTACGTCGGTAATGATGCGGATTTCGCGCTCGTACTGGAAACTTTTGCGCTTGAAAAGAAAGGGGAAAAACGCATTTTCAAACGGAATGTATTCCTTCTTGTAGTCTATATAATTAACCTCACCGATGTGCTGCGCGAAAGTATTTTCGGGCGACAGCGCCTTTTTGATGCGGCCTAACGTAGATTGGATTGCAAGCCCTTCCGATTTCTGCGTAAAAATCTGCCACATCGCAAACGATTCGTATTCGTTGCTGTGCCAGCTGCTGATCACGACATTGGTGCGGTGGGTTTTGTAATAGTCAAGGAAATCGGGGTTGTTGACCGAAAGTTTCCGGATTTCTTCAAAAGTGGGCTCGCTGAATGTGCCTTCGTATTGGTCTTCAAATTTGTCCGAACGCGACATGAACAATTTTCGGTACAGCAACAAATCGACAAATTTGGAAAGGTCGAGGTACTTCCATACGATGGTATCATCTTCCGGAAGCTTGATATTTTTATCGTTGCGATACATAAAGTTCCGGGTTTTGCGGTTTTAGCTTTCAAACGACTGCATGGTCACCAGCTTATTGTAGGTGCCGTGCATCGCGATGAGGGTGTCGTGTGTGCCTTGCTCTACGATTTTTCCTTTCTGCATCACTACGATGAGATCGGCTTTTTGTATGGTCGACAAGCGGTGTGCGATGACAATCGAAGTGCGGTTCTGCATCATGTTCTCGAGCGCCACCTGAACCAGTTTTTCGCTTTCGGTATCGAGTGCCGAGGTCGCCTCGTCGAGTATCATGATTGGCGGATTTTTGAGTACCGCGCGCGCAATGCTCAGGCGTTGTTTTTGTCCGCCCGAAAGCTTATTGCCGCTGTCGCCAATATTGGTGTAAATACCTTCGGGCAAATCTTTTACAAATTCATAGGCGTTGGCAATTTTGAGCGCATCGATGATCTCGTCATCAGTTGCATCGGGTTTTCCGAGCAGGATGTTGGCTTTGATGGTATCGTTAAACAAAATACTATCCTGGGTAACGAGCCCAATCAGGCCGCGCAACGAATGCAAATCAATGTCTTTGATGTCAACGCCATCAATCGTGATTTTGCCCTCATTGACATCGTAGAAACGCGTCAATAAATTGGCAATGGTGCTTTTTCCGCTACCCGATTGTCCGACCAAGGCGACGGTTTTTCCTTTGTGTACCGTGAGGCTGAAATCCTTAAGCACATTTTCCTGCTCATAACGGAAATTGATATTTTCAATAGCCACGTTGCTGTCAAAAGTGGGTTTGATCACCGCATTTTCCTTGCTCGTGATTTCGTTTTGTTGTTCGAGTACCGAAAAGACACGATCGGCGGCCGCGAGTCCGCTTTTGACTTGGTAAGATGCTTTTGAAATCGCTTTTGCGGGCGTCAAGATATTGTAAGCGAGCGCCATGTAAGTGATGAATGCAGCGCCTTCGAGCGTTTTGTCAACCAATACCATTTGCCCGCCATACAATAGTAATGTTGCGATGGTGACGATTCCGAGGAATTCACTCAACGGTGATGCCAAATTGTTTTTGTTGCCGATTGAATTGGAAAGTTTCTCCAAACGTCCGACAGAATCATTGAACTTAGATTTAAAATTGCCTTCGGCATTGTAGCTTTTCACCACTTTGAGTCCGCTCAGGGTTTCCTCGAGAATCGAGATGAAATAACCCGATTCCTGTTGTGCGCGTTGTGATTTCCCTTTAAGCGATTTTCCGATTCTCGAGATAATCAAGCCAGTGAGCGGAATGAAAATGAATACAAACAGCGTTAAATTTACGCTCAGGTAAAGCATCGTAATGATGGTAAATACAATTGTCAATGGTTCACGGATCACAAGCTCAAAAATCGAAAAAAACGAGTTTTGAACTTCTCCTACATCGCCCAGCATTCTTGCCATGACATCGCCTTTTCGCTTTTCAGAATAGAATGAAATCGGTAATTCGATGATTTTCTTGTAGAGTAGGTTTCGCATATCCTTCAATACGCCATTTCGCAAAATAGTGATGTGCACCATTGCGAAATAATTGAAAAGATTTTTTAGGAAAAACAGTATGAGAATAAGAAATATGACAAATAAAAGGGCTTTCGTCGGACTCTCGCCTGCAAATTTTCCTGCATAATAGGACAAAGAATCTTTAAGGTAACTTCCTAAATCACCAATGGAATGTAAAACTGGCTTGGTGGGAATGACTTCCTGCTTGCCAAACAAAATATTCAACATGGGAAACAATGAAACCATCGAAAGCGAACTAAAAAGCGCGTAAAGAACATTAAAGGTAACATTCATTACAGCGTTTACTTTATAAGGTCTTATAAAAGGAAATATTTTTTTGTAACTCTCCATTAAATGATTTTTAAATCCGAGAGGATATTTTTGATTTTTTGGTCCAGCGCTGCTTCAACCGCCTGAGCATTTTCAACCCGATCCAAAGGCGCATTGACGCTGAAATAAAACTTGATCTTGGGTTCGGTTCCGCTTGGCCTTGCGGCAATTTTGGCGCCGTCTTCGGTATAGTAAATAAGTACGTCCGATTTGGGCACGGTCATCGTTTCAACTTCGCCGGTCAATAGGTTTTTAGCGGTCGACATCTTATAGTCCTCGAGCATCACGACGCGCTCGCCGTTAATCTCCTTTACGGGGTTTTCGCGCATGTCTACCATCATCTGAGTGATTTCGGCTAGTCCGGCAATGCCTTTCTTGGTCAGTGAAACCAAATATTCTTTGTAAAAACCGTGGTCGACATACAAATGCAACAACTCTTTATAAACAGAACTGCCGTTGGCCTTTGCCTGCGCGGCAATCTCGCACATGAGCAGCGTTGCGGCCACCGCATCTTTGTCACGCACGGCATCGCCCACCATAAAGCCGAAACTTTCCTCGCCACCGCCAATGAATTCCTGGTTGGGGAAATCCTTGATGAATTTGGCGATCCATTTGAAACCGGTCAATCCGACTTTGCATTCTACGCCATAGGCGTCGGCGAGTTGCAGCATCATTGGCGTCGAAACGATCGTCGAGCCAATGAATTGCTTGCCGTTAATTTTACCGGCGCGTTTCCATTGTTCCAAAAGGTAAGCCGTCATCAAAACCATCGTCTGGTTGCCGTTGAGCAAAATCATCTGGCCATCGTTGTTGCGAACGGCAACACCCAATCGGTCGCAATCGGGGTCGGTTCCTACGACAATATCGGCGTTTAATTTTTCGGCCAGCGCGAGCGCCATCGTCAACGCTTCGGGTTCTTCGGGGTTGGGTGATTTTACGGTCGGGAAATCGCCATTGGGCTCGGCCTGTTCGGGAACGATGTGCACATTGGTGTAGCCTGCTTTTTCGAGAACTGCAGGAACCGCCTTGATGGAAGTTCCGTGCAAAGAGGTAAACACAATATTGAGGTTGTCTTTGGCAGCTTTTGGCGTGTTGAAACTCGCGTTATCGAGCGTCGATTGTTGAAAAGCGTTATCGACAGCGGTGTCAATGTATTCAATCAGCGCAGGGTTCGACTCAAATTTGATCTCGTCATAACGCAAGGCTTCGATGACCTTGATGATTTCGGCATCCTGCGGCGGAACGAGCTGCCCGCCATCCTGCCAATATACCTTATAACCGTTGTATTCGGGCGGATTGTGCGATGCGGTGAGGACAATTCCGGCCTGGCATTTCAGGTATTTGAGCGCAAAACTGAGTTCGGGTGTTGGGCGCATGTCCGAAAACAGGTAGACTTTGATGCCGTTCGCTGAAAAGACATCGGCTACGACTTTTGCCAAAGTATCGCTGTTGTGGCGACAATCGTAGGCAATGGCAACTTTTAAGTCCTCGCTTGGGAAAACCTGTTTCATATAATTGGAAATCCCTTGGGTGTTTTTTCCGAGCGTGTATTTGTTGATGCGGTTGGTGCCAACGCCCATTACGCCGCGCATGCCGCCGGTACCAAATTCGAGGTTTTTATAAAAACTTTCCTCGAGTTCTTTCGGGGAAGTCGTCATCATTTCTTTGATGCTGCCCTGCGTTTCGGTGTCGAAAACCGGAGTCAGCCATTCATTTACTGCGTTGAGGATATTTTGTGGTATGTCCATCTTTTTCAAAATTCTTTATATAATGTATTTTATTTTTTAGAAGCTTTTCCTGCTGTCCGCTATATCTTTTGCTCTGCTGCGCGCCGCAAAAGGATGCCGCTTCCATCAGGGCTAAAGGTTCAGCGTTCCTGATATTTTATATCGTTCCTCATTATTTTTTGTCCGAAGGATGATTTCGCCCAAAAATCCGGCAAGGAACAATTGTGTCCCGATGATCATCGTGGTGAGCGCAATGTAAAACAGCGGATTGGCGGTTACCAAAATGGTGGGCAATCCAGCGTATAATTTGACGAGCTTGAAAACGATGATGAATCCGGTAGAAATAAATCCGATCAAAAACATCACAACGCCCAAAGCGCCAAAGAGGTGCATCGGTCTTTTTCCGAAACGCGAGAGGAACCAGATGGTGATCAAGTCGAGAAATCCGTTGATGAAACGTTCTATGCCAAATTTGGTCTCGCCGTATTTTCTGGCCTGGTGTTTTACAACCTTCTCGCCAATTTTTGAAAAGCCGGCGTTCTTGGCCAATACCGGAATGTAACGGTGCATTTCGCCCGAAACCTCGATGTTTTTCACGACAACCTTATTGTAAGCCTTGAGTCCGCAGTTGAAATCGTTGAGCTGTACGCCAGAAGTTTGGCGCGCTGCCCAATTGAACAGTTTCGATGGCAGGTTTTTGGTCACCACAGAATCGTAGCGTTTTTTCTTCCAGCCAGAAACCAGGTCGTAATGGTCGGTGGTAATCATGCGGTACAATTCTGGGATTTCCTCGGGATTGTCTTGCAAATCGGCATCCATGGTGATAACGACATCGCCCTCGGCCTTGGCAAAACCGGCGTGCAATGCCTGCGATTTACCGAAATTTTTTAAGAAACGGATGCCTTTGATGTTTGGGTTTTCGGTCGAAAGCCTTTCAATAATAGACCAGGAATTGTCGGTTGAACCGTCATCGATGAAAATCACTTCATAAGAGTAATGGTTTTCGCCCATTACCTGGACGATCCAGTTGTGGAGTTCCTGCAATGATTCTTCTTCGTTGAGCAGCGGAATTACGATGGATAAATTCATCAATTAGATGCTTTGGGGTCTTTCGCGTCTCACAATTAGTGCGGTAATGAGCCCGATAATGCTGTACATGATGATGCTGAATATAAAACCTTTGGACTGTCCCCAAATGCCAAACGAATCGGATTTCTGCATTTCTTCTGCCATCAAATTGATATCGGCCGCCTTGCCGCCAAATTTCTGCATCATTTCGACTGTCTTTTTGACCATATTTTCGGTGATGATGGCCTTTGATTCGGGATCTATAAAATTAAAAAGGATGATGCTGTAAACGGTCGAGATGAAAACACCCAAAATCACGGTAATGAAAAAGCTCGTAAAGGTTTCCTTGAACGTAAGAAAACCGCCGTTGTCTTTTTTGTTTTTTGACGCCGCTATCGCGCCAAATATGCTAACCACCGCAATGGTAGTGATGCCAATCCAGGAACTGGTGAATAAATTGATGTCTATGGCATACATTACTGTAGTAGCCACAATAGCGGTCAAGCCTAGTGCGATGCCATAGTTCATCGCGGTTTTTCTCATTGCTTCCATAGAAAACAGGTCTGTTGAATTAATCCACAAATATAACAATTCCGATTTTACCTTTGTCAAAAATCAATTCAGATATTCAATTAAAAAAAGTAGATAAAGGTTTGATTTTTAAAAAATAGTTGTATTTTTGCGCACTCAAAATTAACAAGTAAAATAAAAGCCATAGTCAGGTTTATACCTTTTCAAACGAAAAGCATCAGGACAAGGCGCTGGCAAACCAGAAAAATAAATTTATCATGAAAAAAGGAATTCACCCAGAAAATTACAGATTAGTCGCTTTTAAAGACATGTCTAACGACGAGGTTTTTATCACCAAATCTACAGCAGACACTAGAGAAACCATCACACACGAAGGCGTTGAATATCCTGTAGTGAAAATGGAGATCTCAAGAACATCGCACCCTTTTTACACTGGTAAATCTAAATTGATCGATACCGCAGGTCGTATCGACAAGTTCAAAACCAAATACGCGAAACACGTTAAATAAGAATTTAAGTGTTCAAAATATAAAAAGCCTTCTGTTACCGGAAGGCTTTTTTATTTGGACAAAGTTTGTAATTTTGGTTTAAAGTTTAAAGTTCAAAATTTTGGGCCGGAACTTTGAGCTTTAAACTTTAAACCCACCACCATGAACTACATACTTTTTGACGGAACTGTGCGCAATGCCTTGCTTCCCTTTACTTTCACAAGACCGGTTGCCGATATCCGCGTCGGGATTTTGACCATCCGCGAAAAATGGGAAAAACACCTCGGCACAACCACGACGACCATCACCGAGGAATACCTTTCCGAGAAATTCCCGATGGTAGAAATGGAACAAAACGTCATGATCAACGCGTCTTTCCTCCCCAATGAGGTGTTGTCAGAAATGGTCTCGAACCTA
>Ga0208398_101285_pt1 | contig 10370 bp, 9 predicted proteins | sample LakWasMe79_HOW10_2_FD_183905 | JGI IMG/M metagenome (GOLD analysis project Ga0208398, IMG submission 183905) | Freshwater sediment methanotrophic microbial communities from Lake Washington under simulated oxygen tension - Sediment Metagenome... | ecosystem: Environmental > Aquatic > Freshwater >... | reverse complement strand
TCATCATCGCCGCCGACAGCGCCAAGTTCGGCCAGCCCGAGATCAAGCTGGGCGTGATCCCCGGCGCCGGCGGCACCCAGCGCCTGCCGCGTGCGGTGGGCAAGGCCAAGGCGATGGACATGGTGCTCACGTCGCGCATGATGGACGCCGCCGAGGCCGAGCGCGCCAGCCTGGTGTCACGCGTGGTGCCGGCGGACAAGCTGCTGGACGAGGCGCTGGCCGCCGCGGCCACCATCAATGCGCTGGGCGGCCCCAGCGTGCTGGCGGCCAAGGAATGCGTGAACCGGTCCTTCGAGGGCACGCTGGCCGACGGCGTGATGTACGAGCGCCGGCTGTTCCACGCCATGTTCGGCACCGCCGATCAGCAGGAGGGCATGGACGCCTTCCTGAACAAGCGCAAGCCAGAGTTCAGGTAACCCCCCGAAGCGGCTGCGCCGCTCCCCCCAGGGGGCGACGCCAGCGGCCCGGCGGAGCCGGTTCCGCGGCGTCTGCTGGGTTCGGTCTTCGGACTGCGGCGATTCAGGGCACGAGCCATTGGCCCTGGCCAGAGGCGTCGAAGCGGGCGCGGCGGTGGCCGTCGGCGTGCAGCTCCAGCCAGTCGATGGCCTGCACCTGGGCGCTGACGACGGCAAAGCTCTCGCGCGTGGCGCGCTCGGGCTGGTAGCGCTCGACCGGGGCGCCCGGCGGCAGCGGCGACAGGTAGTCGAACGCCGCCGGCGTCATCTTCAGCCGGGCCCAGCGTGAGGACACGGCCAGCCCGCTGGTCTCGATGTCCAGCGCCACCCGCAGCCGCAGCTGCCAGCCCAGGCGCGCGCACCACACCATCAGCGTGGCCTGGGGGTGGGCGCGCATCTGGGTGACCTTGGGCGAGCGTGCGTCGGTGAAGAACACCAGCTGCCGCTCGTCGGCCCAGGTCTCGCGCAGCACCACGGTGCGCAGGTCGGCACCGTCACCGTCCACCGTGGCCAGGCCCATCAGGCGGAAGGGGTGCTCACGCTGCGCCGCGGCGTGCTGCAGCTCCAGCCAGCAGGCCTGGTACACCAGTGCCAGCGACTGGATGCGGGTGTTCATCGCCTGCGCCCCCTCGTGCCCGGCCTGCCGCTCAGCCTTCCCGGCGCAGGGCCGGGAACAGGATCACGTCGCGGATGCTGGGGCTGTCGGTGATCAGCATGATCAGCCGGTCGATGCCGATGCCGCAGCCCCCGGCCGGCGGCATGCCGTATTCCAGCGCGCGGATGAAGTCGGCATCGAAGTACATCGCCTCCTCGTCGCCGGCGTCCTTGTTGGCCACCTGCGACTGGAAGCGGGCCGCCTGGTCCTCGGCGTCGTTCAGTTCGGAAAAGCCGTTGGCGTACTCGCGGCCGGTGATGAACAGCTCGAAACGCTCGGTGATGGCCGGGTTGCTGTCGGCGGCACGGGCCAGCGGGCTGACCTCGACCGGGTAGTCGATGATGAAGGTCGGCTGCCAGAGCTTTTCTTCCACCGCGGCCTCGAACAGGCCGAACTGCAGTTCGGCCAGCTTCCAGTGCGCCGGCGGCTCCTCGCCCAGCGCGCGCAGCCTGGCGTGCAGCGCCTTGGGGTCCACCGACTCGGCTTCGCTCAGGCCCGCATGCACCACCAGCGACTGCTGCACCGACAGCCGGGCAAAGGGCTGGTCCAGCGCCACCGGCTTGCCAGCGTAGCTGATCTGCGCCGAGCCGGTGGCGGCGATGGCGGCGTGGCGCAGCACGTTCTCGGTGAAGCTCATCACGTCGTGGTGGTTCCAGTACGCGGCGTAGAACTCCATCATCGTGAACTCCGGGTTGTGCCGGACGCTGATGCCTTCGTTGCGGAAGTTGCGGTTGATCTCGAACACCCGCTCGAAGCCGCCCACCAGCAGGCGCTTGAGGTACAGCTCGGGCGCGATGCGCAGGAACATCTCCTGGTCCAGCGCGTTGTGGTGGGTGATGAAGGGCTTGGCATTCGCGCCACCCGGGATCGGGTGCAGCATCGGCGTCTCGACCTCCAGGAAGTCGTTGTCCACCATGAAGCTGCGGATCGAGCTGACGGCCTTGCTGCGCGCCACGAAGCGGCTGCGCGCCTGCTCGTCGGCGATCAGGTCGACATAGCGCTGGCGGTACTTCTGCTCCTGGTCGGCCATGCCGTGGAACTTGTCGGGCAGCGGCCGCAGGCTCTTGGTCAGCAGGCGCAGTGTGTTCACCTTGACCGACAGCTCGCCGGTGCGGGTCTTGAACAGCGTGCCCTCGGCGCCCAGGATGTCGCCCAGGTCCAGGTGCTTGAACTGGGCATACGCCTCTTCGCCCAGCGCGTCGCGGCTGATGAACAGCTGGATGCGGCCGTGGGTGGCGCCGAAGGAGCCGTCCTGCAGCGTGGCGAAGCTGGCCTTGCCCATGATGCGCTTGAGCATCATGCGACCGGCCAGCGACACGGCGATGGCCTGCGGCTCCAGCGCCTCGTTGTCCAGCGCGCCGTACTGCTGCTGCAGGTCGGCCGCATGGTGGTGCGGCTTGAAGTCGTTGGGGAACACCACGGTGCCCAGCACCTGGGCCTGGGCACGCAGGCCGGCCAGTTTTTCGCGCCGCTCGGCCACCAGCTTGTTGTCGTCCGGGTTGTCGGCGTGGTGCAGGGGGGTGTCGGTGGTCATGGGGCGGCGCCAGAGGCAGGCTCGGAGGAAAACCGCAAATTGTAGGCAGTGCGGCCGCAGCCGGCCCGGCGGGCCGGGGCCCGGGTGTCGCTGCGCGATAATCCGGCTCCTTTGGCTCCGAGTCGCCGCCCCGGCACATCCGCAGCACCCGCGCGGCCAGGACCCTCGCCACCATGCACCTGCACCACCCCGCCATCACCGACCGCAAGGTCCGCTTCGCGCTGGCCGGCTGCGGCCGCATCGCCGCCAACCACATGGAGTCGGTGGCCCGCCACGGCGACCGCGCCGAACTGGTGGCCGTCTGCGACAGCGACCCGGCGGCACTGGCCGCGGCCGTGGCGCGCACCGGCGCGCGCGGCTTTGCCCGCTACGAGCAGATGCTGGCCGAGTCGGCCGCCGACTGCGTGGTGCTGGCCACCCCCAGCGGCCTGCATGCACGCCAGGTGACCGAGGCGGCCCAGGCCGGCCTGCACGTGATGACCGAAAAGCCGATGGCCACGCGCTGGGCCGACGGCCTGGCCATGGTCAAGGCCTGCGACGACGCCCGGGTGCGGCTGTTCGTGGTCAAGCAGAACCGCCGCAACCGCACGCTGCAGTTGCTGCGCCAGGCCATCCAGGCCGGGCGCTTCGGCCGCATCTACATGGTCACCGTCAATGTCTTCTGGAGCCGGCCGCAGAGTTATTACGACTCGGCCGACTGGCGTGGCACCTGGGAGTTCGACGGCGGCGCGTTCATGAACCAGGCCAGCCACTACATCGACCTGCTGGACTGGATGGTCGGCCCGGTGGAGAGCGTGATGGCCTACACCGGCACGCTGGCGCGCGACATCGAGGTGGAAGACACCGGCGTGGCCGCGCTGCGGTGGCGCAATGGCGCGATGGGTTCGGTCAACGTCACCATGCTGGCCCACCCCAAGAACTTCGAAGGCTCGATCACCATCCTGGGCGAGCAGGGCACGGTGCGCATAGGCGGCGTGGCGGTGAACAAAATCGAGCATTGGGAGTTTGCCGAGCCGCACGAAATGGACAGCGGCCTCGACGACGCCAGCTACCAGACCACCTCGGTCTACGGTTTCGGCCACCCGCTGTACTACGACAACGTGATCCGCACGCTGCGGGGTGAATGCGAGCCCGAAACCGACGGCCGCGAGGGCCTGAAGTCGCTGGAACTGCTGATCGCGATGTACCGCTCGGCGCGTGACGGCAAGAAGATCAACCTGCCCCTCGAATACTGATCCCCGATGTCGGCCACCACCATCCACCCCAGCGCCATCGTCGACGCGGGCGCCCAACTGGGCGAGGGCTGCCGCGTCTGGCACTGGGTGCACATCTCGGGCGGCGCGCGCATCGGCCGCGGCTGCTCGTTCGGGCAAGGCGTGTACGTGGGCAATGACGTGGCCATCGGCGACAACGTCAAGGTCCAGAACAACGTCTCGGTCTACGACGCGGTGACACTGGAGGACGACGTGTTCTGCGGGCCGAGCATGGTCTTCACCAACGTGCACAACCCGCGCGCCGCGGTGGTGCGCAAGAACGAATACCGCCGCACGCTGGTCAAGCGCGGCGCCACGCTGGGGGCCAACTGCACCCTCGTCTGCGGCAGCACGGTGGGCGAGTACGCGTTTGTGGGCGCCGGCGCGGTGGTCAGCCGCGACGTGCCGCCGTTTGCGCTGATGGTCGGCGTGCCGGCCCGGCGCATCGGCTGGATGAGCCGGCATGGCGAGCGGCTGGACCTGGCCGCCAGCCTGCCCGACGGGGCGAAGGCCGAAGCCGCCTGCCCGGCCACCGGCGAACGCTACCGCCTCGAGGGCGACACGCTGACCCTGCTGGGTTGAACACGACATGCAATTCACCGACCTGAAGGCGCAGTACGCCGCACTCAAGACCTCGATCGACGCGCGCATCCAGCGGGTGCTGGACCACGGCCAGTACATCATGGGCCCCGAGGTCAAGGAGATGGAGGCCGCGCTGGCCGCCTACAGCGGCGCACCGCACTGCGTGGCCGTGGCCAGCGGCACCGAGGCGCTGCTGATCGCGCTGATGGCCATCGGCCTGAAGCCGGGCGACGAGGTCATCACCACACCCTTCACCTTCGCCGCCACCGCCGAGGTGATCGCCCTGCTCGGCGGCGTGCCGGTGTATGTGGACATCGAGCCCGACACCTGCAACATCGATGCGTCGCTGATCGAGGCCGCCATCACCCCGCGCACCCGGGCCCTCATGCCGGTCAGCCTGTACGGCCAGGTGGCCGACATGGACGCCATCAACGCCATCGCCGAGCGCCACGGCCTGGTGGTGATCGAGGACGCGGCACAGAGCTTCGGCGCCACCTTCCAGGGCCGCAAGAGCTGCAATGTCAGCACCATCGCCGCCACCAGCTTTTTCCCGAGCAAACCGCTGGGCTGCTACGGCGATGGTGGTGCGCTGTTCAGCAGCGATCCGGCCATCGCCCAGGCCGCGCGTGAGATCCGTGTGCATGGCCAGAGCGCGCGCTACACCCACACCCGCATCGGCGTGGGCGGGCGCATGGACACGCTGCAGTGCGCGGTGGTGCTGGCCAAGCTGGAGCGTTTCGGCTGGGAGATCGAGCGCCGCCTGGCGCTGGGCGAGCGTTACGGCCGGTTGATCCGCGACAGCGGCGCACCGGTGCAACTGCTGGCCGTGCGCCCCGACCGCGACTGCGTCTGGGCCCAGTACACCGTGATGGTCGACAACCGGCCGGCGGTGCAGGCCGCGCTGCAGGCGGCGGGCATCCCCACCGCCGTGCACTACCCCAAGCCGCTGCACCACCAGCCGGCCTTTGCCGCCGGCCATGACCCGGCCCACCACCCGCACAGCGTGCGCGCCGCCCAGCGGGTGCTCAGCCTGCCGATGAGTGCCGACCTGGACGAGGCTGACCAGGACCGCGTGGCGGCGGTGCTGGCGCAGGCCCTCGTACCCGCGGCGGCCGGCGCCTGAGATGGCCCCCGCGTCGCTTCGCTCCTGCTCCCCGGGGGGGCGCTCAGCCGCCTTGGGGCGGCCCGGCGGCGCCTGAGGCGCTGGCGGCTGGCCACCCAGGCATGTTGCGCGCCGTGCTCACGCTGCTGGCCGGTGGCGCGCTGGCCCAGGCGCTGCCGCTGCTGCTGGGGCCCTGGCTGACGCGGCTGTACCGGCCGGACGAGTTCGGCGTCTACCATCTGTTTGCGGCGGTGGCGGCCAATGCCGCGGTGGTGGCCTGCGCGCGCTACGAGTTCGCCCTGCCACTGGCCAGCGACGAGGCCGAGGCCGACGCGCTGCGCCGGTTGTGCCTGCGCCTGCTGGTCGTGGTGACCGGGCTGAGCACGCTGGGGGCGCTGGGCTGGGCGGTCTGGGCGCAGGTGGCCTGGCCACTGTGGCTGCCGGCCGCCGTGGGTGGGTCGGGCCTGGTGTCGCTGGCCACGCTGAACGCCACCCGGGCGCAGCGCTTCCGTGGCCTGGCCGTGGCACGGCTGCTGCAGTACGGTGGTGCAGCCCTCGGGCAGACCCTGGCCGGCCTGCTGCACGCGGGTGTGGCGGGCCTGATCGCTGCGCCCATCGCCGCCACGCTGGCGGCCACTGCCGCCCTGGGCTGGCCAGGGCCGGGCCGGGCGGCGGCATCCCCCGGAATGTTCCCCGGCGGCACGCCGGCGGCGCCGGGCTGGCGCGCCGTGGCGCGGCGCCACCGCAGCTTCCCCCTGTTGAACACCCCCCATGCCTTTCTGGGTGCCTTGCAGGACACGCTGGCCGTGGCCTTGATCGCCGGCAGCCTGGGCCCGGCCGCGGCCGGCGCCTGGGGCCTGGCCCTGCGCTACCTGAAGGCCCCGGCCACCCTGGTGGGCGGCGCGGTGTCGCAGGCGCTGTACCCGCGGCTGGCCGCGCTGGGGGCTGCACACGCCGGCAGCGGCGCGGCCGGCTGCACCCCGGCCGGCCGCCGCCTGGTGCTGCGCACCATGGCCCTGCTGGGCCTGCTGGCCGCGCCGCTGGTGGCCGGGCTGTGGTGGCTGGCGCCGGCGCTGTTCGGCTGGGCCTTCGGCCCCGGCTGGGGGGACGCCGGTGAGCTGGCGCGCGCGCTGGCGCTGTACATCGGCCTGCACTTCATCGCTTCACCGCTGGGCGTGGTGACCATGGCCTGGCAGGCCCAGGCCTGGGCGCTGAAGCTGGCGCTGGTGGGCCAGGTGGTGTTTGTCGCCGCGCTGGCCGGTGGCCTGGCCTGGGGCGGCCTGCGTGGTGCGGGCTGGGCCGTGTCGGCCGGCATGGCGCTGTATTTCGGCTGGTATTTTTTCCGGCTGGCCACCTGGCCGGTGGATGCCGTGCCGGCGGCCGCGGTGGCGGTGGGAGCGGCGCCGTGAGTGGCGCCGTAAGTGGTGCCGTGCGTGGGGCCTGGCGCGGCGCGCTCAACCGCTGGCGTCGGCGGCTGGCACAGGCCCTGCTGCACCGGGTGGTGTTCGGCGAAACCTCGGGCGGCCACTACCTGCCCCACAGCCGCATCGCGCCGTCTACCTGCATCGAGCATGAAGACCGGCTGCAGCTGGCCGACCATGTCTTCATCGGCGCCTTCAACTTCATTGAGGCCAGCGGCGGCGTGGTGCTGGGCGAGGGCGTGCAGATCACCCACCATGTCAGCATCGTCACCCACAGTTCGCACCGCGCCCAGCGCCTGCTGGGCCGGGCCTATGTGGGCTGGCCGGGTGAACGCCCGGGCTGGGTGGCCGGCGCGGTGGAGATCGGGCCTTACTGCTTCATCGGCCCGCACAGCCTGGTCGAGCCGGGCTGCCGGCTGGGCCGCGGTTGCCTCGTGCGCGCCGGCAGTGTGCTGCGTGGTGATTTCCCCGAGTTTTCGGTGATCGCCGGCAACCCGGCGGTGGTGGTCGGCGACAGCCGTGACGGTGATGCCCGCTGGCTGGCCGAACAGCCCGCGCTGCGCGCCCACTACACCGCCTGGGCGGGGCCGGTGGCTGGCCCGGGTGAGGGCGATCGATGAGGCTGGTGCTGCTGGGCGATGGTGAGAGCCCACACCTGCTGAAATGGGCGCGCGCGCTGGCGCCGCAGGTGGAGCTGTGGGCGGCCTCGTCGCGCGGTTTTGCGCCGGGCTTCGACGCGCTGGTGCCGGCCGAGCGCCGGCTGGCGCTGGGCACCCGGCCCGACTTTGACGGTGGCAATGTCGCGCTGCTGCGCCAGTTGCCGCGCCTGGCGCGCTGGCTGCGCGGCGTGCGTGCCGACTGGATCCACGCGCATTACCTGAGCTCGCACGGCACGCTGGCCTGGTTGGCCACGCGGCTGCTGGGCGTGCCGGGCCGGGTGGTCGGCTCGGCCTGGGGCTCGGACATCCTGGTCACGCCGCAGCGCAGCGCCGTGATGCGCTGGTTGACCCGCCGCGTGCTGCGCGCCTGCGCCCTGACCACCAGCGACTCCCAGGTGATGGCTCGGCGCATGCACGAGCTCGGCGCGGGCGAGGTGATGACCTTTCCCTTCGGCCTGGAGGCCTTGCCGCCGTTGCCGCCGCCCGGCCACCAGCGGCCGCACCGTTGCTTTGCCAACCGCGGGCTGGAACCGATCTACGCACCGCAGCGCGTGCTGCAGCAGTTTGCCGCCCTGGCCGCCGACTGGCCCGATGCCGAACTGGTGGTGGCCAATGACGGTTCACTGCGCCCGGCGCTGCAGCGCCAGGCGGTCGAGCTGGGCCTGCAGGCCCGCATCCACTTCGTCGGCCGGCTCGACGCCGCCGCCCAGGCCCAGCAGTACGCCGCGGCGCGCTGGTACCTCAGCCTGCCCGAGAGTGATTCGGTGTCGGTGTCGGTGCTGGAGGCCCTGGCCCACGGCTGCCTGCCCATCCTGTCCGACCTGCCGGCCAACCACGAGCTGGTGCGGCGTGGTGACAACGGCTGGGTGCTGGACGGCCCGGCCCTGGCGCGTACCACCGACCTGGCGCCGCTGCTGCAGCGTGCCGAGGCCATCGCCGCCGCCAACCACGCCTGGGTGGCCGAGCAGGCGATGTTCGGCCGCTCGGTGGCCAGCTTCCTGGCCCGGCTGAGGGCGATCCAGGCCGGCCCGCGCAACGCATGAACATCCTGTACCTGAACCACTACGCCGGCAGCCCGGCGCTGGGCATGGAATACCGGCCCTACTACCTGGCGCGGGAATGGGTGCGTGCCGGCCACCGGGTGCAGATGGTGGCGGCCGACTTTTCGCATGTGCGGGCGCGCCAGCCGCAGGCCGGCGATCAGACCCTTGACGGTATCGCCTACCGCTGGCTGCCCACGCCGCGCTACCAGGGCAACGGCCTGGGCCGGGTGTGGAACATCTGGCGCTTCCTGTCCCAGGTGTGGGCCCAGACCGACCGGCTGGTGCGTGATTTCAAGCCCGATGCGGTGATCGCCTCCAGCACTTATCCGATGGACATCTGGGTGGCGCGGCGCATCGCCCGGCGTGCCGGCGCGGTGCTGGTGTTCGAGGTGCATGACCTGTGGCCGCTGAGCCCGATCGAGCTGTCGGGCATGTCGCCCCGGCACCCCTTCATCCGCCTGTGCCAGGCCGCCGAGGACGCGGCCTACCGCGACGCCGACCGGGTGGTCAGCATGCTGCCCAAGGTGCAGGGCCACATGGCCGCCCATGGTCTGGACCTGGCCAAGCTGGTGATCGTGCCCAACGGCATCACGCTGGACGAATGGCCGCAGGACGGCCAGGGCACGCTGGCCCCGCTGCGCGAGGACGTGGCCGCCGCCATCACCACCCAGCGTGCGGCCGGCCGCACCGTGGTGGGTTATGCCGGCTCGATGGGCCTGCCCAATGCGCTGGACGTGCTGCTGGACGCCGCCAGGCAGCTGCAGCGTGAACCCATCGCCCTGGTGCTGGTGGGCGACGGCCATGAGCGTGCGCGCCTGGCCCAGCGCGTGGCCGCCGAGGGCCTGAGCCATGTCCAGCTGCTGCCGCCCATCCCCAAGGCCCAGATCCCGGCGCTGCTGGCCCAGCTGGACATCGCCTACATCGGCTGGCAGCGGGTGCCGATCTACCGCTTCGGCATCGCGCCCAACAAGCTGATGGACTACATGATGGCCGGCTGCGCCGTGCTGCACAGCGTGGACGCCGGCAACGACCCGGTGGCCGAAAGTGGCTGCGGCCTGACGGTGGCGCCCGAAGACCCCACCGCCGTGGCCGACGGCCTGCGCCGGCTGGCGGCGCTGCCGGCCGAGCAGCGCCGGGCGATGGGCCAGCGCGGCCGCGCCTTCGTGCTGGCCGAGCACACCTACCCGGTGCTGGCCCGGCGCTTTCTGCAGGCGATGCAGCGATGAACACCCCGCGGCCCGACGACGAGCCCCGCGCCGTCGCCGAGCGCTACGCCCGGCGGGCCACGTCGGGCGCCGGGCCGGACCGCTACAGCCTGCTGCGGCCCGACGTGTGGTTGACGGTGCAGGAGCGCCAGCGCGCGATGCTGCGGCTGTTGGTCCGCCAGGGCCTGACGAACCTGCCCACGCTGCGCGTGCTGGAGGTGGGCTGCGGCGCCGGCGGCAATCTGCTGGAGCTGCTGCGTGCCGGCTTTGCGCCACAGCACCTGGCCGGCGCCGAACTGCTGCCCGAGCGCCTGGCCCTGGCCCGGGCCGTGCTGCCGGCGGCCGTCACGCTGTGGGGCGGTGATGCGGCGGCGCTGGACATCGCCGCCGGCAGCCGCGACATCGTCTTCCAGTCCACCGTGTTCTCCTCGCTGCTGGACGACGCCTTCCAGCAGCGCCTG
>Ga0208398_101283_pt1 | contig 10383 bp, 9 predicted proteins | sample LakWasMe79_HOW10_2_FD_183905 | JGI IMG/M metagenome (GOLD analysis project Ga0208398, IMG submission 183905) | Freshwater sediment methanotrophic microbial communities from Lake Washington under simulated oxygen tension - Sediment Metagenome... | ecosystem: Environmental > Aquatic > Freshwater >... | reverse complement strand
TGGTGCGGCTGGCAGGAATTGAACCCACGACCCCTTGGTTCGTAGCCAAGTACTCTATCCAACTGAGCTACAGCCGCTAAGCTAAAAATTATAGCACAGCCTTTTGGGCAGTTTGCGCCTTCAGGCCCAACAGGGCGCGAGCCTCCTGCGGGCTGGCAATTGCGCGGCCAGCCCTTTGCGCGCATTGGGCCAATTCAGCGATCAGGGCACCATTGCCGCTGGCGCGCTCACCACTGGGCAGGTAGAAGGTATCTTCCAGCCCGGTGCGCAGCATGCCACCCAGATCGGCGGTCTTTTGATGGACCGGCCAAATCTCTGATCGACCAATCAGCGTGGTTTGCCAGACACTGTCAGGCGCCATCCACTGCGGCAGCAGGGCCAGCAGTTCCGCATCGCAAGGCATGCCCGACGCCACGCCCATGACCAGGTTGTATTCGGCGCGGCCCATCTCGGGTTTGAGCAACCCCGCCTTGATGTACATGCCCACCGAGCGCACGATGCCCACGTCAAAGCATTCAAACTCGGGGTGGGTACCGCACTCCTGCATGACGTCCAGAAACTGCTGCACCTTGGACACAGGGTTGTCAAACACCATGGGCGGCCAGGCCCATTGGCCGTCTTCCTTGATCTTGAGGTAGTTCAGGCTGCCGGCATTGCAGGCAGCGATCTCGGGTTTGACCCGGCGTATGCACGCCAGCGGGCCGGAGATGTCCTTGCCCACCACACCGGTGGTCAGGTTGATGATGACGCCGGGGCAGGCGTCGCGGATGGCGTTGACCACGCTCTCGGCCACCTCCGGGTCCCAGGACGGCATCTGCCCCATGCCAGGCTCCTGGTTGCGGATGTGCACGTGCATGATGGAGGCACCGGCGTTGAAGGCATCGCGCGCCTCGGCCGCCATTTGCGCCGGAGTCACCGGCACGGGATGCTGCCGGGGGTTGGTCAGCACGCCGGTTAGCGCGCAGGTCAGTATGGCTTTTTCCATGTTGTTTCCTAGTCGGTTGGGGGCAGAGCCAATGGTCTGCCCCGCAAAGTTTCAAATTTCAATCTGTACCAGCAGCGCGCCAGACTCCACCTGGTCGCCCGCCTTGGCGTGCACCGCCTGCACCAGGCCCGCGGCCTCTGCACACAGCCACATTTCCATCTTCATCGCCTCCACACACACCAGTTGCTGGCCGACTTGCACCGCTGCACCGCTGGCCACCAGGACCTGCGTGACCTTGCCCGCTACCGGCGAGAGTGCCTTGCTGGCGTCTTTGAGCGCATCCGCATCGGGGAAGGGCGACACCTCGGCGAACACAAAGCTATTGCCGTCCAGTGCCAGATGCAAATGGGCGCTATCAAACACCGCGATCGCCTTGCGCACCACGCCATTGATGGCGTAGCGCAATCTGCCTTCGCCAAAGTCCAATACGCTGGCTTGCACCGTTGCGCCGTCCAGATCCAACACCACACCGCCATGGCGATCCGGTTGCACGCGGACGCTGCGCACCACGTCGCCACACTGCAAGCGCAGATCAAACGCTGCCACGCTGTTGGCACGCCAACTGTTGCCGTGGCGCATGGCCATGGCCATCGCGGCTACGCGCCAGATGTCGTCTGTTGGCACTGGCGCCTGTAGCAAGGCCTCGCCCTGCTCCAGCCACTGGTCAATCAGGGTGGTGGTCATCCCGGCCTGGCGGAACGCAGGATGATCGACCAGATCACTCAGGAAACGGCCATTGTTCTTCAGGCCCAACAGCGGAGTGTTGGCCAGGGCCGCACGCAGGCGGCGAATGGCGTCATCGCGGTCACGGCCGTGGACGATGATCTTGGCCACCATGGGGTCGTAATACGGAGAAATCACACTGCCCTGCACAATGCCGTCATCCACGCGCACACCATGACCGACACCCGGGCTTGGCACATCCGGGTGCAGGGCGTTGGCGGGTTGCCACCACAGCACGGTGCCGGTTTGCGGGGTGAAACCGGTGTAGGGGTCTTCTACATACAGGCGGGCCTCAATGGCGTGGCCGTTGAGGGTGATGTCGGCCTGGCGTGCCGGCAAGGGCTCGCCCGCGGCGACGCGCAGTTGCCATTCCACCAGGTCGTAGCCGGTGACCATTTCCGTGACCGGGTGCTCCACCTGCAGGCGGGTGTTCATCTCCAGAAAGTAGTGGCGCAGCTTGTCGTCCACGATGAATTCCACCGTGCCGGCTCCCCGGTACCCCACGGCCAGCGCGGCAGCCACAGCGTCCTTGCCCATGGCCTCGCGCATCGCCGGCGTGACGACCGGCGACGGCGCCTCTTCAATCACCTTCTGGCGACGGCGCTGGGCCGTGCAATCGCGCTCGCCCAGATAGACCGCATTGCCGTGCGCATCAGCAAAGACCTGGATCTCGATGTGGCGTCCGTTGTCGATCAGGCGCTCCAGCATCAAAGTGCCGTCGCCAAACGCGCTTTGCGCTTCACGTCGCGCGCCTTCAATGCCCAGCTGCAGCTCCGTACTGGCGCGCACCAGGCGCATGCCACGCCCGCCGCCGCCAGCCACGGCCTTGACCAGCAACGGGTAGCCCAGCTTCTCGGCCTCCGTCATCAGGACGTCATCGCTTTGATCCGCACCCAAGTAACCGGGTGCGCAGGGCACACCGGCGTCCAGCATGCGGCGCTTGGCCAGCGCCTTGTCGCCCATGGCGGTGATGGCACTGGCCGGTGGACCGATAAAGACCAGCCCCGCGTCCACACAGGCCTGGGCAAAGGCGGCGTTCTCGCTGAGAAAGCCGTAGCCGGGGTGTACGGCGTCGGCCCCGGTCGTGCGCGCCGCGTCCAGAATGGCATCGATACGCAAATAGGATTCGGCGGCGGGTGAGGCACCGATATGCACCGCCTCGTCGGCCATCGCCACATGCGGTACATCGCGGTCGGCATCGCTGAACACGGCCACGGTACGGTAGCCCAGGTTGCGGGCCGTGCGGATGACCCTACAGGCGATTTCACCGCGGTTCGCGATCAGGATTTTCGAAAACGTCATGACAAGGCCCACTGTGGTTTACGCTTCTGGATGAAGGCACTCATGCCCTCCAGGCCTTCGAGGCCCTGGGCGGCTTGGGAAAAGATGGCGGCAGCGGACTGCACCAGATCTTGCGGCGCGCGCAGGCGGGCCTGGGCCATCAACGCCTTGGTTGCGGCCAGCGCGCCGGGTGCGCAGGCCAGAATGTCGGCCAACACGGTGTCGAGTTGGGCCTGCAGATCCGGCGAGTTGGCAACAGCATGCACCAGCCCCAAACGCAGCGCAGCCGCCGCATCCAGCCGGCCACCGGTCACGGCCAGGCGCTTGGCCTGTGAGTAGCCCAGCCGCTCCACAAGGAAGGGCGCGATCTGCGCAGGCACCACACCCAGCGAGGTCTCCGGCAGGCGGAAGTTGGCGGTCTCGCTGGCGATGGCAACATCGGCCACACAGGCCAGGCCGAATCCACCGCCCATGACCGTGCCCTCCAGCACGGCCACCACGGCCAGTGGTGTGCGGGCATAGGCCACGCAGAGTTCACCAAAGGCGGCATTCACCTCGGCAATCGGATCCGCTGCTCCGGTGCCCGCTGCCTGCATGGCGCGCATGCGGGCGGCGGCCATGTCCTTGAGGTCGGCCCCGGCACAGAAGTGGCCACCGGTGCCGCGCAGCACCACTACGCGCACCGCATCGGGAGTTCCGACGCTGGCTTCGGCATCCGCCAGAACCTGGCGCAGCTCGGACACCATCTTGAGCGACATGGCATTGCGTGCGTCAGGTCGATTGAGCCAAATATGCAGGGTAGCCCTCGTCCACTCTAGACGGAGCGCTTCCAAAGTCATAGCATTTTCCATCACGCCTTGCCCGGCAGAGTGCCTTCGAACTTGCAGATGATGCCCAGCATGATCTCGTCGGCACCGCCGCCGATCGAGATCAAACGGCCATCGCGGTAAGACTGTGCAATCGGGTTGTCGGCCGTGAAGCCCATGCCGCCCCAGTACTGCAAGCAGCTGTCCGCCACTTCGCGTGACAGGCGCCCCGCTTTCAGCTTCGCCATGGACGCCAGCTTGGTCACGTCCTTGCCGCCTACGTATTGCTCCACCGCGCGGTAGGTGAGTGCGCGCAAGGACTCGACCTCGGTGCGCAGTTCGGCCAGGCGGAAGTGCACGACCTGGTTGTGCAGGATGGGTTTGCCAAAGGTCTGTCGGCTTCGGGTGTAGTCAATGGTCTGGTCGATCAGGCGATCCAGCGAGCGCAGGCAACCGGCTGCGCCGTACAGACGCTCCTCCTGGAACTGCAGCATCTGCAGCATGAAGCCCATGCCCTCCTGGCCGATCAGGTTCTTCTGCGGAACCCGCACATTGTCGAAAAACAGTTGCGCCGTGTCGCTGGAGTGCATGCCGATCTTCTCGATCTTCTGGCGTGTCACGCCCGGGCTGTTCAGCGGCACGATGATCATCGACTTGTTCTTGTGCGCCTGCCCCTCGGAGGTGTTGGCCAGCAGACAGCACCAGTCGGCCTGCATGCCATTGGTGATCCACATCTTGGAGCCGTTGATGACGTAGTCGCCACCGTCCTTGCGCGCCGTGGTCCTGAGCGCGGCCACATCGGAGCCGCCACCAACCTCGCTGACGCCCACGCAGCCCACCATGTCACCGGCGATGGCGGGGGCCAGAAACTCCTGGCGCAGTGCGTCGCTGCCAAATCGGGCGAGAGCCGGCGTGCACATGTCGGTCTGCACACCAATGGCCATGGGCACGCCGCCGGCATTGCATTCGCCCAATGCCTCGGCCATCACCATGGAGTAGCTGAAATCCAGCCCCATGCCGCCAAATTCGGTAGGGTACTTGATGCCCAACAGGCCCAGGTCGCCCATCTTCTTGAACAGTGCGTGCGCCGGGAAGATACCTGCGGTTTCCCAGGCAGGTAAATGGGGGTTGATTTCGTTGGCGACAAACTTGCGGACGGTGTCGGCGATTTGCTCGTGTTCGGGGGTGAATTTCATCGGGTGCTTTCGTTCGGTGTCGGTTGTTGGGATTGCAGCGGGGTCGTTACATGCGCGCCACGCCAAACGTATTCGGGCGCAAGGTACGGGCATCGGCCTCGGCCGCCAGCGCCAGGCACAGACCCAGAATGCGCCTTGTATCGCGTGGGTCGATGATGCCGTCGTCCCACAGGCGGGCGGTGCCAAACAACGCGGCGGATTCCTTGTCCAGCCGCAGGCGCAGACCGTCGGACATGGCCGCCAGGGCTTCTTCATTGGCCTCCATTCCCATGCGCTCAATCTTGGCGCGGTTGACGATATCCATCACCTTGGCGGCCTGCGCACCGCCCATCACGGCAGTGCGGGCAGTCGGCCAGGCAAAGATGAAGCGTGGGTCGAAACCGCGACCGCACATGCCGTAGTTGCCAGCACCGTACGAGCCGCCCAGCACAAAAGTGAATTTGGGCACGCGCGCATTGGCCACCGCCTGAATCATCTTGGAGCCATGCTTGATGGCGCCACTGCGCTCGGCCACCGAGCCCACCATATAGCCCGTGGTGTTCTGCAGGAAAACCAGTGGTGTGCCGGTCTGGTCACACAGCTGTATGAACTGCGCCGCCTTGGTCGAGCCGGCAGGCTGAATCGGTCCGTTGTTGCCCAGGATGCCCACCAGATGCCCATGTACCCGGGCATGGCCGCAGAGTGTCTCGGCGCCATACTCCATCTTGAATTCCAGAAAATCCGAGCCATCGACCAGGCGGGCAATGACCTCGCGCACGTCATACGGCTCGCGCTCGTCGGCAGGGACTATGCCCATCAACTCCTGCTCATCAAACAGCGGCTCCGCATGGGCGGCGGAGGCGGGCGCCACGTCCCAGCGCAGCTTGTCCATGACCTCACGCGCCATGCCAATGGCGTGGGCGTCGTCTTCGCACAGGTATTCGCCCAGACCGGTGACCTGCGCATGCGTCTCGGCGCCACCCAGTTCGTCCTCGGTGCAGTCCTCGCCCATGGCGGCCTTGACCAGGGGTGGGCCTGCCAGGAAGATATTGGAGCGGCCCCGCACCAGAATCACGTAGTCCGACAGACCGGGCAGATACGCGCCACCCGCGGTGGACGAGCCATGCACCACCGCAATCTGTGGCAAGCCCATGGCCGACATGCGCGCCTGGTTGGCAAAGGTGCGACCGCCCTCAATGAAGATTTCGCTCTGGTACATCAGATTGGCGCCGCCACTCTCCACCAGCGAGATCAGGGGCAGCTTGTTTTCCTGGGCGATCTGCTGCACGCGCAAACCCTTCTTCAGGCCCATGGGTGCCACGGTGCCACCCTTGACCGCGCTGTCGCTGGCCGAAATGATGCAGCGTTTGCCCGCCACCACGCCAATACCGACGATGGAGCCGCCGCCCATGACCGACTTCTTGCCGTCGTCATCGTGCATGTTCAGGCCAGCCAGGCGGCTCAACTCCAGAAACGGCGTGCCACGGTCCAGCAGTCGGGCCACGCGCTCGCGCGGCAGCAACTGATTGCGTTTCTCAAACTTGTCGCGCTTGGACTCGGACTCGGCAATCACCAAGCCCTCAAGGCGCTGGACTTCGGCCAGCAAGCCCTGCATGCGCTGGGCATTGGTGGCAAAGGCCTCCGAGAGCGGCTTGATCTTGGAACGGATGGCAGGCATGGGCAAATTCCTTGCTTTGAACTTCCCGCATTAGAAATGAAGGTAACGTTAACGTCAATCTAATGTCGTATAGGTGTTTATACTGATGTTTGCGGCATATCGGACTGTTAGCATTCAGCCCGCATCCAGACTACCCCTTTTTTTTGCAAGGACTCGCACCATGAACCTCGAAGAATGCACACAAGCCCTCCGAACCAAAGTGGGCGCCGACTGCGGCCTGAACGCCACGCTGAAATTTGACTGCGGCGCCGATGGCGTGATCCGCATCGACGGCGCTTCCACCCCCAACAGCGTCAGCAACGACAACACCGACTCCGATTGCACCGTGGGCATCACGCTGGACAACCTGACCGCCCTGCTGAGCGGCGACCTGGAGCCCACTACCGGCTTCATGGCCGGCAAGCTCAAGGTCTCGGGCGACATGGGTGTCGCCATGCGCCTGCAACGCGTCATCTGAATCGCCGTCCGAGTGCCTGCTGTGGACAAGCTGCCCGATACCCTGACCGACGCCCAGGCGTTTGTGGACTCGCACCGCGACGAGGCCACCACTGAACTGTTTGGCATCACCGAACTGTGTCGGGAATACGGCATCACACTGCGGGCGCTGCGTTTTTATGAGGACAAGGGCCTGCTCTCGCCCCGGCGCATCAACGGTGCACGGGTCTACACCCGGCGCGACCGCGCGCGCCTGGCCCTGATCCTGCGCGCCAAGGCGATTGGCTCGCCCCTCTCCGAGATCAAGCGCTACCTGGATTTATACGGCGACCAGGGCGAAGGCCGCGCCCAGCAGCTGAGCTACGTCATCGAACGCACCGATACCGAAATTGCCGAACTGGAAAAGAAGCGCGCCCGGATCGACGAGACATTGGCCGAGCTGCGTGTCATCAACACCAGCTGCCGGGGTCAGCTGGAAGCCAGCAAGCTGGCCGACACGCGCAAAGCCTGAGCACAGTCCCGCGCAACACAACGGGCATTTTCTGGCCCGCATGCGCCAGAAACTGGCTATCATGCCTCTGCTATCCGAGACCTGTCGGCCGGCCATCTGGCCGCCTCCAGCCCGCAACGCATTCCATCCAGGACACCAGGATCTTCGCCATGTGCAATGCCATGCCCTTTTGCCCGATGTAAATGAACATTTGGTTGTCCATCATTGCCGCAGCCAGTGTCTTGCTTGCTGCCATTGCCGGGGGAATGTATTTCCGCGAGCGCCGGGTCAAGTTGCGTCTGTCCAAGGAGCTGGCCAACGTATCCCGGCAACTCGCCAACAAGTCGGACCGCGACGCACTGTCGGGCCTGCTCACCCGCATAGGCTTTGATGTCCTGCTGGCCCGGAAAGCACAAAAGACCGACCGCAGTGGTGAACCGTTCACGTTGCTCTACGTGGCACTGGACAACTTTGGCATGCTCAATGACGGCTTCGGCAATGAAATGGGCGACCGACTGCTGCAGGAAGTGTCACGACGACTGGCCATGGGCGCCGGAAAAAAAACCGAGGCCTGCCATGTCTCAGTGGGCGAATACTCCGTCGTCATTGACGGGGGATACCAGATCGGTCGCAAGGCTGCACAAAGAATCTCAGACGCTTTGGCGGTGCCCTTCAGCATTGACGCCATTCGTGCCCAACTGACGTGCTCCATCGGCATCGCGGTGTATCCTGAACATGGATCGGTCAGCAAACTCCTTGGCAATGCCGCGCTGGCCATGCGCAGTGTCAAGCAAAACGGAGGGGCGGACTTCTGCCTCTACGACCCCAAAATGGGTGTAGAAGTGCGGGAGCAGGCCCTGTTGTTCAACGACCTGCGCAGCGCACTGGACAAAGGCGAATTCGAGCTGTACTTCCAGCCCAAAGTCGATGCCCTCAGCCTGCAGGTCACGGGGGCCGAGGCCTTGTTGCGGTGGCACCACTCCGAACGCGGTCTGATCAGTCCCATGATTTTCATTCCCCTGGCCGAGCAATATGGCCTGGTCGGCGCCATCGGTGGCTGGGTCATCGAAGAGGCTTGTCGCAAAGCCGCGCGCTGGCGGTCCCAGGGCTTGCGCATGCGGGTGGCGGTCAATATCTCGGGCTACCAGATGCGCGAGGACGATCTGGTCGACCGGATTGAGGCGGCCCTGAAACGCCACGACATCCAACCCGACCGGTTTACCTGCGAGATCACCGAATCCGTTGCCATGGAAGACACCAAGGTCACCCAAGCCACGTTCGAGAAAATGCGCAACGCGGGCTTCCATGTCTCCATCGATGACTTTGGCACCGGCTATTCGAGTCTGGCTGCGCTGCGCAAGCTCCCTGCGGCGGAATTGAAAATTGACCGCGCGTTTGTGTCCGATCTGGAAGAGAGCGAAGACGCGCGCTCGATCGCCCAATCGATTGTCAATCTGGCCATGGCCCTGAATCTGCACGTGGTGGCCGAGGGGGTGGAGACCACTGGGCAGCGCGATATCCTGGTAGGCATGGGATGCCATGAACTCCAGGGCTTCCTGTTTTCCATGCCCATGCCCGCCTACGAACTGGAGCGACTGGCACTGGACGACCATGAGCCGGATGAGATGGGATTCCGCAAGTCCCTGTTTTCGGAGACTTATCTGGGAAAATTGCAGTGACAATCCCCATCCCGTAAGGCAGAGCAATGAGTTTTTTTGATCGATGGAGGGCTCTTGCGAAAAAGGAAGAGACGGTACCTGGCACACCCGTGCCCCATGGGCCACCACCCTTATTGACGCAGGGCATCGCAGACCGGCGCAATCGCAAGCGCAAGAATGCCCGTCGCGGCGCCACCGCGTTGATCATTGACGACTCGCCCACCGTTGTCGCTGCCCTGCGCAAGATTTTGCGGTCGGCCGGCTATGTCATAAAAGATGCCGGGGACGCCGAACAGGGCTTGGCGATGATCGCCGAAGCCAAACCTGACCTCATTTTTCTGGACATCGTATTGCCTGGGATGAATGGCTTTGGCGCACTGCGGGCCATTCGCAAGGACCCGTCAACCCAGCACATCCCCGTCGTCATGATCAGCGGCAATGAGCACGCCACCGAGCAGTTCTACGCCAACAAGATTGGGGCCGATGATTTCATGAAGAAACCGTTTTCACGGTTTGAAGTTTTTGCCCACATTGAATTGTTGCTCGACGCCGACCGCATGCCCCGCCGAAAGGGCGCTCCGGCGGAAGTGCCTCCACGGGTGTACCGTGACCTGCAGCCAGCCACAGTCGTCCAACCGCCTCCACAGCACGCTCCAGCGGCTTCACCGCCACCTACTGTCCTGACGCGTTGGCCTGCGCTGGATGCGCGCACGCAGCTCACGGCCATGGGCTTGCCGTACTTCGACCAAAACCAGTTTATTGCCGCCATTCGGCGCAGTGACCAACTGGCCGTCGCCCTCTTTATCGCCGGCCGTGGTGTGAATCTGGAAGCCATCACCGATGGCAAGACACCGCGCGCAGTCGCTCTGGAAGTTGGCAATGCTGCAATCATCCAATTGCTCAGCTGACCCAGTGGATAGCAAGCATAGACCAAAAAATGAAATGGTAGGGCGTCACGGACTTGAACCGTGGACCAAAGGATTATGAGTCCTCTGCTCTAACCAACTGAGCTAACGCCCCAGACCAACCGGTGATTGTAATGGCCTACTTGTGGTGGCTCAGCGCATTGCTGACCAGCTTGGACGTGATGTCCACGATCTGGATCATGCGGTCATAGGCCATGCGGGTGGGACCAATGACACCCAGCGTACC
>Ga0208398_101282_pt1 | contig 10390 bp, 6 predicted proteins | sample LakWasMe79_HOW10_2_FD_183905 | JGI IMG/M metagenome (GOLD analysis project Ga0208398, IMG submission 183905) | Freshwater sediment methanotrophic microbial communities from Lake Washington under simulated oxygen tension - Sediment Metagenome... | ecosystem: Environmental > Aquatic > Freshwater >... | reverse complement strand
GCAGCCTGTGCAGAATATTTAGATTTCCCAGAAGCTTTTTCAGCTTCTAACAAATCTTTATACGCATTTGCCGCAAGACTTAAATTCTTATCTGTTTCAATATTTTTATTGGCCAAATCCAAATATGCATTTCCTTTTACAAATAAGAATTGGGCTTTTTCAGCATCCGGAGCATTGATTGTCATAGTTTCAGCTCCAGTTAAAATTGCAATAGCCTCATCAGACTTTCCTGATTTTAATGCTTTTTCAGCTGCTTTAATTTCATTTTTTTGAGCAATACCTGCTACTGATAAAAATAATGCTGACGCTATTATTACATATCTACTTTTCATATTAATCTATTTTATATTTAATTTATTCTATTTCTTAATTATGCCTCATCATCAGCATCATCAACATCTGAGTCTTCTTCTTCCAATTCTTCATCTTCTTCCTCATCCTCTTCTGCCACTCCATCATCTTCAAGAACTTCCATAACTGGTTTCACTCTTTCAATTCCGGCATTTTCAACAACATTCCCATCTTCATCTACAATCACTTCTTCAGTTTCTTCTTTCATTACTTTAGTAACTGCAGCTATAGAATCGTTGCCTTTCAAGTTAATCAACCTAACTCCTTGAGTAGCTCGGCCCATTACACGTAAATCTTCAATTGCCATTCTGATTGTCAACCCTGATTTATTGATAATCATTAAATCATCTGAATCTGTTACCGCGTTTATAGAGATAAGCTTTCCTGTTTTCTCTGTAATATTCAAAGTTTTAACACCTTTTCCTCCACGGTTTGTAATTCTGTAAACATCCTCACCATCTTCATCAACCAACTTAGTACGTTTACCATACCCTTTTTCAGTTACAACCAAAATCTGAGAATCGTTGATATCATTTTTATCTACAGTAACCATACCAATTACTTCATCAGTATCATCTTTTAAAGTAATACCGCGAACACCAGAAGCTGTTCTTCCCATCGGACGCGTTTTTGTTTCTTCAAATCGAACTAATTTACCAGATTTAACAGCCAAAATAATCTGACTTTCACCATTTGTCAATTGAGCTTCCAATAATTCGTCACCCTCTTTGATAGTAATAGCTGCGACACCGTTAACTCTAGGTTTAGAATATTTTTCCAAAGAAGTCTTCTTAACCTGACCTTGTTTTGTTACCATTACAAGATTATGCGTTTCGATATATTCTTTATCTTTTAAATCCTGTGTACAAATAAAAGCTTTCACTTTATCATCACTTTCAATATTTATCAGATTCTGAATAGCTCTTCCTTTGGCCGTTTTACTGCCTTCCGGAATCTCATAAACACGCATCCAGAAACACTTCCCTTTCTGGGTAAAAAACATCATATATTGATGATTTGTAGCCACATACATATGCTCCAAGAAATCCTGATCTCTTGTTCCTGCACTTTTCTGTCCAACTCCTCCTCTGTTTTGTGTTTTATATTCAGATAGATTTGTTCTCTTGATATATCCTGCATGAGATATTGTAATTACCACATTCTCATCAGCAATTAAATCTTCAATGCTAACATCACCACCGGAATATTCAATTTGTGAACGACGGGAATCTCCGTACTTATCACGAATTTCTATTAATTCTTCTTTAATTAATTCAGTTCTTAAATTTACATCTGCCAGCAATGCTTTTAAATGTTCAATTAATTTCATCAGTTCCTCGAACTCAGCTCTTAACTTATCTTGTTCCAGACCTGTTAACTGACGTAAACGCATTTCAACTATCGCCCGAGCTTGAATTTCAGACAGATTAAATCTTTCAATTAATTTTTCTCTTGCTTCATCAGTATTCTTAGACCCTCTAATTAACGCAATAACTTCATCAATATTATCTGAAGCAATAATCAAACCTTCTAAAATGTGCGCTCTTTCTTCAGCTTTTCTTAATTCAAACTGTGTTCTGCGGACAACAACATCGTGTCTGTGCTCAACAAAATAATGAATCATATCTTTCAGATTCAACATTTGAGGACGTCCTTTCACCAATGCTATATTATTTACACTGAAAGAAGATTGCAATTGAGTATATTTATACAAAGTATTCAAAACCACATTTGGTGTTGCATCCCTTTTTAATATATATACGATACGCATACCGTTACGATCTGATTCGTCACGAATATTAGCTATACCTTCTATTTTCTTTTCATTCACCAAATCAGCAGTACGTTTAATCATATCCGCCTTATTCACCTGGTATGGAATTTCACTTACCACAATGCATTCTCTGCCGTCAACTTCTTCAAAACCGACTTTGGCACGCATTACTATTCTTCCTCTACCGGTTTTAAAAGCCTCACGAACTCCCTCATATCCATATATAACACCTCCTGTCGGAAAGTCAGGCGCTTTTATGTGCTGCATTAGCTCATCAACTTCAATTTCATTATTATCGATGTATGCCAATGTACCGTTAACAACTTCTGTTAAATTGTGAGGAGGCATATTGGTTGCCATACCAACCGCTATCCCGGTTGCACCGTTTACCAACAGAGTAGGAACTCTTGTAGGCATTACTTTTGGCTCATATAAAGTATCATCAAAATTCAATTGAAAATCGACGGTTTCTTTTTCTATATCCGACATAATTTCCTCAGAAATCTTACGCATTCTGGCCTCAGTATAACGCATTGCCGCAGGACTGTCACCATCAACAGAACCAAAGTTACCTTGTCCGTCAACTAACAAATAACGCATACTCCACTCCTGAGCCATACGAACCATCGCGTCATAAACAGAGGTATCACCGTGCGGGTGGTACTTACCTAGTACTTCCCCGACAATTCTTGCCGATTTTTTATGGGCTTTATTTGAAAAAACTCCTAATTCATGCATTCCATAAAGTACTCTTCGATGCACCGGTTTCAATCCATCTCTTACATCAGGAAGCGCTCTCGAAACAATTACTGACATCGAATAGTCGATGTAAGCAGATTTCATTTCATCTTCAATATTAATAGGAATCAACTTTTCTCCTTCAGACATAATATATTCTTAAATTAAAATTATTTTGTTTTAAAAAATCCCGCTAATATAAGCTTTCTCAATATGTTTTCACTCATAAATAGACAGAATTTTATTCGATTTATTAACAAATTTCAATTTGCATTTAGTTAATAAATTAAGCACGCTTTAACTATATCTTCGCCATTTTTTTTGTCTATTAGCAGTAAGAGTTTTATCGGGTATGATTTTTGCTTTTGATTATCATATTTACTAAATTTACAATAACAATACCAAATGATATGGATGATAATTTTTCACCTAGAGTAAAAGACGTTATTACTTATAGCAAAGAAGAGGCTTTACGTCTTGGACATGACTTTATAGGTACTGAACATTTGATGCTTGGCATTCTGAGGGATGGAAATGGTAAAGCAATTCACATCCTTAACAATCTGTCTGTAGATCTTGACCATCTAAGACGGAAAGTCGAAATCCTAAGCCCCGCCAGTCCTAGCATTGATGTTAGTGTAGAAAAGAAAAATTTACATCTTACACGTCAGGCAGAACGTGCTTTGAAGACAACTTTTTTAGAAGCAAAAGTCTTCCAGAGCTCATCAATCAGCACTGCACACTTACTGTTGTGCATCTTGAGAAACGAAAATGATCCTACAACCAAGCTATTGAATAAACTTAAAATAGATTATGATGTAGCTAAAGAACAATATATAAATATGACTCCAAACGAAGACGATTTTTTAGAAAACTTGCCAAAAAACGAATCTTACAATGACGATTCAGGACAAGATGACAGCCTCAAGGAAGGGAATTTTAATAATCCTGCCAATAAATCAAATAAAAAATCCAAAACTCCTGTTCTTGACAATTTTGGAAGAGATTTGACAGAAATGGCAGAAGAAGGAAAATTAGACCCTGTAGTAGGACGTGAAAAAGAAATAGAACGTGTTTCACAAATTTTGAGCCGTCGCAAAAAGAACAATCCTTTATTAATAGGTGAACCAGGTGTTGGTAAATCTGCCATTGCCGAAGGTCTTGCTTTGCGAATCATTCAAAAGAAAGTTTCACGTATATTATTTAATAAACGTGTTGTAACACTTGATTTAGCAAGTCTTGTTGCCGGAACCAAGTACAGAGGACAGTTTGAAGAAAGAATGAAAGCTGTAATGAACGAATTGGAGAAAAATGATGACATTATTCTTTTCATCGATGAGATTCATACAATTGTGGGTGCTGGCGGTGCAACGGGATCACTGGATGCTTCCAACATGTTCAAACCTGCATTATCAAGAGGAGAAATTCAATGTATCGGAGCTACAACATTAGACGAGTACCGCCAATACATAGAAAAAGACGGCGCTCTTGAGAGACGTTTTCAAAAAGTCATTGTAGAACCAACCTCGGTTGAAGAAACAATTGCCATTTTGAACAATATCAAAAATAAATATGAAGACCATCACAATGTAATCTTTACTCCAGAAGCTATTGAAGCATGTGTTAAACTTACGAATCGCTACATGTCTGAACGATTCCTGCCAGACAAAGCTATTGATGCATTGGATGAAGCAGGATCACGCGTTCACATTACCAATATTGATGTTCCAAAACAAATATTAGATCTGGAACGTCAATTGGAAGAAGTTCGTGAATTGAAAAATCTGGTTGTTAAAAAACAGAAATATGAAGAAGCAGCCAAACTTCGCGATGATGAAAAAAAGATAGAAAAAGATCTTGCTATAGCACAAGAGCAATGGGAAGAAGATTCCAAAACCAACAGAATACTGGTTACTGAAGAAAATGTTGCCGATGTTGTATCTATGATGACCGGAATTCCGGTAAACCGTATTGCACAAACCGAAAGCAACAAACTGGCCAAATTGCCTGAACTCATTCAAAACAAAGTAATCGGACAAAACGAAGCAGTTTTAAAAATTGCCCGTTCGATTCAAAGAAACCGCGCCGGACTGAAAGATCCGAACAAACCAATTGGTTCATTCATTTTCTTAGGTCAGACAGGTGTCGGAAAAACTCAATTAGCCAAAGTTCTTGCCAAGGAATTATTCGATTCTGAGGATGCATTGGTTCGAATTGACATGAGTGAATACATGGAGAAATTTGCAATTTCAAGATTAGTTGGAGCACCTCCAGGATATGTAGGTTATGAAGAAGGAGGTCAGTTAACCGAGAAAGTCCGTAGAAAACCATATTGTGTTGTGTTGCTTGATGAAATAGAAAAAGCACATCCGGATGTATTCAACATGATGCTTCAAGTTCTTGATGATGGATATTTAACAGATAGTTTAGGCCGTAAAATTGATTTCAAAAATACGATTATCATCATGACATCGAATGTCGGAGCCCGTCAGTTGAAAGATTTTGGACAAGGTGTTGGATTTGGCACTGCTGCCAAAATTGCACAGGCGGATGATAATTCTAAAAGTGTTATCGAAAATGCATTAAAGAAAACTTTTGCACCTGAATTTTTGAACAGAATTGATGATGTAATCGTATTCAACACTTTGGAGAAAGAAGATATCAATTTAATCATTGAAATCGAGTTGAAAAAACTTTATGACCGCATCAAAGAACTAGGTTATCAGTTAAAACTATCTGACAAAGCCAAAGCATTTATTGCTGATAAAGGTTTTGACAAACAATTTGGCGCAAGACCATTAAAAAGAGCAATTCAGAAATATGTTGAAGATACACTGGCTGAAGAAATTATCACTTCAAAAATTGCATCAGGTGATGAAATCTTTATGGATATTGTAGATGGTTCACAAGAATTAACCGTAAACATTCATAAAGCCGAAGAACCGACAAACCAAACTGAAGAACCTACTAATCAATAATTTAAAAGAAATACTACATAACAAACCCGTTACGTTTTAATAACATAGCGGGTTTATTTTTTATAGGACATTATCGTATTTTTTCAAAAACAAATATCTACATTTGATAGTTCAAAAAAAGATTAACAAAATTAATTTATGTTTCAAAATAAAGTCATACTGGGCAGCGAAGAATGGTGCTCATTTCCAGAATTAGGAATTCCAACAATTAAAGCCCGTGTCGATTCTGGTGCAAAAACTTCAGCTTTGCATGCCATCAATATTGCTCCGTTTATAAAAAATGACGCCAATTGGGTTAAGTTTGACATAAATCCGATACAAAATAATATAAAAACCGTAATCCATTGCGAAGCTCCGATGGTTGACAAAAGAATTGTGAAAAGTTCCAGCGGTTTTAGAGAACACCGGTATGTTATTCAAACTCAAATTGCCATAGGAGATGCTAAATGGCCTATAGAAATGACTTTGACCAATCGTGATTCTATGGGATTTAGAATGCTTTTGGGACGTGAAGCCATGAGCGGAAGAATATTGGTCGATCCGGAACAGAAATATCTTTTAGGGCAACCAACCACAGAAAATTTAGCTGAGCTTTATAAAAACTCTGAAAAAGCCAGTTCCGGTTTAAGAATAGGTCTTTTGGCCAGTAATCCCGAATTGTACAGCAATAAAAGAATTATGGAAGCCGGTGAAATGCGTGGTCACGAAATGCATTTTTTAAACATTAAGGAATGCTATATGAAACTGGATGCCAAAAAACCAGAAATTCATTATCGTGGCGGAAAAATATTAAATGACTTTGACGCTATCATACCCAGAATCAGACCAAGTATTACCTTTTACGGCTGTGCTTTAACCAGACAATTTGAAGCTTTGAAAGTGTATTGTTTAAACTCATCAACCGCAATCACCCAGTCAAGGGATAAATTATTTTCATTGCAATTATTACTAAATCACGGCGTTGACATCCCAACGACAGGATTTGCCAACTCCCCTTTAGACACTGACAATCTAATCAAAATGGTTGGAGGACCGCCTCTTATCGTAAAATTACTGGAAGGAACTCAAGGAAAAGGTGTTGTACTGGCCGAAACTAAAAAGGCAGCAGAAAGTGTAATCAATGCATTCAAAAGCCTTAACGCCAATATTTTGGTTCAGGAATTCATCAAAGAAGCCAACGGAAAAGACATTCGCTGTTTTGTGATTGATGGTAAAGTAGTTGCAGCCATTCAGAGGGAAGCCATGCCAGGAGAATTCAGAGCAAATATCCATTTGGGAGGAACAGCATCTGTAATAAAAGTTACCGCTGAAGAAAAAAAGATTGCTATAAAGGCTGCAAAAGCAATGGATTTAAAAGTTGCCGGCGTAGATATTATCCGTTCCTCAAAAGGACCACTACTGCTTGAAGTAAACTCATCTCCAGGACTTGAAGGAATCGAAGGAGCTACAAATAAAGATATTGCAGGAGAAATGATTAAGGCTATTGAGAAGAATTTTAAAATAAAGTAGCTATATTCTTTAAGCAATACGCTATTAGCAAATAAATCTCGAAGTCGCGACTTATACTAGAATAGCTTATAGCATGCCTATAGCTTAATGCCATAACAAAAGAAATGAATCCCTACCTAGACATCACCATCCGCAGTGCCGCTGTATACCTATTTATGGTTATTGCGTTGCGTATTTTTGGCAAAAAAGAATTATCACAGCTTAATACCGCTGATGTCATTTTGATTCTGCTGATAAGCAATTCTGTGCAAAATGCAATGGTAGGCAACAACACTACGCTCTGGGGTGGTTTGATTGCAGCTACAATTCTGTTTGCTATTAATTTTGCATTGAAAAAATTAATGTTTCGCTATAAAAAACTCAGTGAGTTAATACTCGAAAAACCCGAGATTTTAATTCACAATGGAACTTTGGATTTCAAAAAATTAGGAAAACTCGACATCACTTCAGATGAATTGAAAGAAGCCATGAGAGAGCACGGTGTAGAGTATTTTAAAGATGTAAAACTTGCTATGCTTGAAATTGACGGAAACATAAGCATCATTACTGGTGAAAACAATCTTAAACAAACCCATTATAAGCGAAGAAAAAACCGCAAGAATTTAACTCAGGGAATCTAAAGCAAGTGAAACATTTAAATTTATTTTACCTAAAATTGCTTCGCCTAATCACTATCTCACTGGTTGCAAAATTTATTTTTTCAAAGCTCAAAAAAGCACTAAAACCTGTCGCCTAGCCCCGATGGAAGCGAAAATCCTCTTGTACTGGCGTTCAGTACAAGAGGATTTTCGCTTCCATCGGGGCTACTGTTGTTATTAGTAAAAAAATCTCTGCTCCTGAAAAATACCACAACTCATTTTAAAGCATAAAAAAACCATTCGAATCGAATGGTCTTTTTATTAATTTATCTATATGTTATAAAAATATATTTAGAATCCAATACACTAATGCTGCCAGTAATGCCGAGACTGGAATCGTAAGTACCCAGGCCCAGAGTAAACTAACAGTCACACCCCAGCGAACAGCTGAAATACGTTTAGTTAACCCAACCCCAATAATAGATCCTGTAATTGTATGTGTTGTACTGACAGGCACTTTAAAATGTTCAGTAAAATAAAGTGTCAAAGCTCCTGCTGTTTCCGCTGCTACTCCTTCAAAAGAAGTAACTTTGGTAATTTTTGACCCCATTGTTTTAACAATTTTCCAGCCACCGCTTAATGTTCCAACAGCAATAGCTGTATAACATGCCAAAGGAATCCATTCCGGCATTGCTCCTTTTATACCTTTATCATCATCCGGAAGAACAACTTGAAGCCAATCCGGAAGATGCATAATATCAACGCCACTGGTTTTTATATAAACTGCAACTGCTGCTGCAATAATACCCATTACTTTTTGAGAATCATTTCCACCGTGACCTAAACTAAAAGCCGCTGAAGACAGCAACTGCATTTTTTTCAAAACTGCATCGGCTTTGTGTAAATTTAAACTGCTGAATATTAAAGCAAATGCTGAAATAGAAAGTATAATAAAAGCTACCAAAAACCACTTAATATTATGCGATTCAAATACAACACTCCAAAAAACAGACGATTCAAAACGAGGCTTTTCAATTTTTTCAAATGGAACCATTTGACCATAAACAAACCAAACCGACACTATCATTAATACTATAGTAAACAACTTAGGCAGAATACTTTTCTTAGAAGCATTCAGAAGCCAAATAGAAATCAAATATGAAATCAATGCTCCTAATAAAGGCGCTAAAACAATAAATGCAATGATTATCACTACTCCAGAAGGCATACCGCCGTCTTTCCCAGCTTTGTACCAGCTTACAATATCATACCAATGTCTGGTATGCTGTACTCCATCTTCAATTATTGCATAATCAGAAAATCCATGTACTGTAATTGCATGGGCAATCGCTGCTCCTGCAAAACCACCTATCAAAGTGTGTGAAGAACTTGAAGGAATTCCCTGCCACCAGGTAATTAAATTCCAAATAATGGCTGCAACAACACCCGCAAGAATAACCACTAAATCAATTTGGCTTGCATCGGCCGTTTTTGCAACTGTATTGGCAACACCTAAACCAAAAACCCAATAGGCTAAAAAGTTAAAAAAAGCTGCCCAAAGCACCGCTTGAAAAGGAGATAAAACCTTGGTTGCAACAACAGTAGCAATAGCATTGGCAGCATCATGGAAACCATTGATGTAATCAAAAATTAATGCTAGAACTATAATAATTAATAGTAAAGTCATATCAATATCTTCAGAATGAATAGATTAAATTAAGAATGTTTTACTGTAATAGACTCTAAAACACTGGCAACACTCTTACATTTGTCTGTCGCTGATTCTAAAACTGATAATACTTCTTTGTATTTAATGATATTTTTGGCATCTGTTTCGTTTTCAAAAATTTCAAAAACGGCTTTGTTGTACACCATATCCGATTTGTTTTCCAACTTGTTGATTTTTGCACAAGCGTTGGTAATCGTTTTCATGTTGCTCAAATTTTTCAATTCTTTTACCGCAACATCGATATTTTGACAAGCCTCAAGATTGATTTCTGTCATTTTACGGATTGATTTTGTGATTTTATCCACTTGATACAAACGCATTCTTGAAGCGGCACCATGAAGATAATCAGCCACATAATCTATTGAAGTAACCAAAGAGTGAATATCTTCTCTGTCAAAAGGAGTGATGAAATTTCTGCTCAATTCCAAATTGGTCTGACGCGTAATATCTTCACCTTTTTGCTCTAATTCATCAATTTTGTGAAACAAAGCCTCTCTTTCTTTCAAAGGAAGATTTACCGCTTCATGCAAATTGGAAGCCAATTCAATTAAATTACTTGACGCTTCTTCGAAAAGAGGAAAGAACTTTTTGTCTTTTGGAACTAGAAATTGAAAAATACTATTTAATGACATTTGTTTTTGTTTTTAGTAGTGCAAAATTACTTCATTATTTAAAGCTAATGTTAAGCCAATGTTAACAAATCTTCTTCAATCTGAAAACTATTCAGAAAAGC
>Ga0208398_101281_pt1 | contig 10411 bp, 7 predicted proteins | sample LakWasMe79_HOW10_2_FD_183905 | JGI IMG/M metagenome (GOLD analysis project Ga0208398, IMG submission 183905) | Freshwater sediment methanotrophic microbial communities from Lake Washington under simulated oxygen tension - Sediment Metagenome... | ecosystem: Environmental > Aquatic > Freshwater >... | reverse complement strand
AGGTGGGCGGCTATGTCAGCGGCTATCTCGACGTGCAGGGCAGCCCGCGCTATGCCTTTGGGTTTGGCTTGAGCTATACCGACTTCAGGTATTCGGACCTGAAGCTCGACAGGACCAGCATGGGCAAGGATGAAAAGATCACCGCATATCTGACCCTGACGAACACCGGTCCGCGCGCCGGCGAAGAAGTGGTGCAGCTCTATTTGCAGGACAAGGTGGCGTCGGTCGTGCGACCTGTCCGCGAGTTGAAGGACTTCCAGAAAATCCGGCTGGCGCCCGGCGAGTCGCGCCGCTTGCGATTCACGGTGGACCGTGAAAAGCTGTCGTTCTACAACGCCAAACTGCAGTGGGGCGCCGAGCCGGGTGACTTCGAACTGATGGTCGGCGCGTCTGCGGCGGACATCCGCCTGCGTGCCGCAATTGAACTGCGGGATTAGGGCGATGAGTGCCTATCACCTGCTGCTTCGCGCCTTGGTGCGTGGGCCGATGCTTGTGCTGGTTACGGTGCTTGTGCAACTCGGGGCCGCAAACGCACTGGCCGCAACTACGAGCGCACATTCGATGCTGCGGACCCAGGGCACGCAGTGGGTGCGCGCTAATGGAAGCCCCATCGAGCTCAAGGGCACCAATCTGGGCAACTGGCTGCTGCCGGAATTCTGGATGATGGGGTATCCCGACCAAACGCCCATCAACGACCAGTGCACGCTGGAGGCGGTATTGGACCGGCGATTTGGCATGGCCGAACGTCAACGTCTGCTCAAGCTGTTCCGTGACAACTGGATCACCGGCCGCGACTGGGACTTGATCCCCCAGTTTGGCCTGAACCTGGTGCGCCTGCCCTTTATCTGGAGCCTGATCGAAGACGAGAAGAATCCCCGCCACCTGCGGCCCGATGCCTGGCACTACCTGGACAAGGCCATCGCCCAGGCCAAGGCCCGCGGCTTGTATGTCATCCTCGACTTGCATGGGGCAGTGGGGTCGCAGGGCACGGAGCACCACAGCGGCTGTGCCGGCCAAAACCTGTACTGGAGCACGCCTGTGTACCAGGAGCGGACCGACTGGCTGTGGCGCCAGATCGCCGCGCGCTACAAGGACAACCCGGTCGTCGCCGCCTACGGGCTGCTCAATGAGCCATGGGGCAGCACCGAGGTGCAACTGGCAGAGGTCAGCCGCAAGTTGTACACCAGCATCCGCGAGGTCGACCCCGACCACATCATTCTGCTGGCGGACCATCCCAAGGGCATTGCCGCCTACGGCAAACCCAGCGAGCACGGCATGCACAACGTGGTCTTTGAAACCCATCCCTACCCCGGACATTTTGGCTGGGGCAAGCCGGGGCTGGACGTTCACAGGAATTGGTTGTTATGCCTGCCGGACGGTGCCGGGTTGTGCGCGTGGGACACGCGGATGGCGGCACTCGACACCCCCCTGTTCCTCGGCGAGTTTCAGCCGTGGGCCGATCTGGATGATGAACTCGGAGGGCAAATCACCCGGGCCAGTTTTGACGCCTATGCCAAGCGGGGATGGGCGGCCGCGGTCTGGTCATTCAAGGTGGTGAGTTTCAAGGGCGGGCCGCTCAAGTCCAATTGGGGTCTGGTGATGAATGCCGATGGACATCCCCTGCCGGAACTGGACTTTTCAAAGGCCTCCTTGAAGGACATCGAAACGCGGTTCAAGCGCTTTGGCACGGTTCCCTACCGAACGCGCGCCGAGGTCATGAAATGGATGCGAAGCGATACCGTGCCCGACTCCGTCACCAGTGGCAAGGTACGCTAACGCTGAATCCACTCGCAGCGCAGCCGGTTCAGCGCATGCGCGCGGGCGCGCCAGCTGACGTAGAGGCTGGGCAGCATCATGCCGATCAGGCACGGTCCGCTGGCCCACCAGGCATCCAGTGCGAAGGTGGGCAACCAGCCCACCCAGCCCATCAGCCAGCAGGTGATGACGGCGTCCCACAACTGGTATTCCACCGGGTGATCATGCTCATGCTCCACGTGCCACCGGCGGATGCGGTGAAGCTCGGAAAAGGGAACCGCTGGTGCAAGCCTGGTAAACATTGCCATCTCCCGGTAGATGAATTCAATGTAAGTTCGGTGTAAGCTGAAGTCAAGGAGAACCCGTAAAAGCAAGGGAAAACCCTAGTGCGGTGGGGGAGACCCGTTAAAACAGCTGATCACCACGTGTTATTAAATAAGAAGCACTATCGCTAGGGTTTGCGAGGGCTAGCGGGTTATTTGCCTCTGACGACTTGGCCTCAGACAGTTTGCGCAGGGCGCCCACGCGCACGCCCAACAGGCGCAGGCGCCGTGTCAGGTCCACGCGCTTGAGGCACTGGCCGGCGGCCTGGCGGATTTCCTTCGCATCGGCCGTGTAGTGGGCTATGGTCAGGTCGCGCGTGACGCTCTTGAAATCGTCATAGCGCAGCTTGATGCCTATGGTTTTGCCCACATAGCCCTTGCGCTGCAGGTCGGCCGCGACCTGTTCGCACAACCGCGTAAACACGGCGCCCAGTTCGGCTTTGTCGCGCACGGCGTGCAGGTCGCGCTCGAAGGTGGTCTCGCGGCTCATGCTGACGGGTTCACTATCGATGACGATGGGGCGGTTGTCGCGGCCGTGCGCCGCGTCATGCAGCCAGGCACCGGTTTTGGAACCAAAGGTCTGCATCAGCCAGGCCAGGTCGCGCTGGGCCAGTTGGCCAATCGTTTCAATCCCAAAGCCCTTGAGCTTCTCGTCCGCCTTGGGCCCAATGCCATTGATCTTGCGGCAGGCCAGCGGCCAGATCAGGGTCTCCAGATCGCTCTCGTGGACGATGGCGATGCCCTTGGGCTTGTTGAACTCGCTGGCCATCTTGGCCAGCAGCTTGTTGGGCGCAACGCCCACCGAGCAGGTCAGGCCGGTGGCCTCGAAGATGCTCTTCTGGATCAGCCGCGCCAGCACGCGCCCACCTTCGCGCTGGCCGCCGGGCACGTCGGTAAAGTCGATGTAGACCTCGTCCACGCCGCGGTCTTCCATCAGCGGGGCAATGTCGGTGATGATGGCCTTGAAGCGGCGCGAGAACTTGCGGTATTCCTCAAAGTCCACCGGTAACAGGATGGCCTGCGGGCACAGCTTGGCGGCCTTCATCAGACCCATGGCCGAGCCCACGCCGAACTGGCGCGCAGCATAGGTGGCCGTGGTGATGACGCCGCGCCCGGTGTAGTCGGACAGTCGGGCGAATGCATCGAGCGGAATGCGCCGGAGGGCCGCACGCTGGGCGGCCTCGTCCCACGGTGGCTCGGGCTCCGCGGGATCGGTGTTGGCCAGGTCGGCGGCGTGCAAGGCCTCCAGCGCATCCTGGATGGCGCGCCGCCCACCGCCGATGACGACGGGCAGGTCCTTCAACTGGGGGTAGCGCAGCAGTTCCACCGACGCGTAGAACGCGTCCATATCCAGGTGCGCTATACGCCTCACAGGAATGGCCTCACAGGGCCTTCTGGATCACCGATCCCTTGAACAGGTAGGGCAGGCGCGGGCCATTGCCAGGACGGGCACCGCCCTTGTCTTCGACGCTGATGGCCAAGGTGGTGGCGCTGGCGAAGTCACGCTCAGTCGCGGGCAGGCGCAGGGTCTTGCTCTTGCTGCCAATGACGCCCAGCGAGCGCACCGGGTCACCTTCGGACAGGGCCCACAGCTGCATGCTGTCTTCACGGCCCTCGGTTACCGCGTTCAGGCGCTGGATCTGCATTTCATTGTCCTGCAGGTTCATCGTGACCAGCATCGCTGGGGCCTGCTTGTCATCAAACAGCACCGCTATGTACTTCACCTGTGCCGTGGCCTTGAGCTGGGACTGGACGTGCTCGATCTGCGCCTGGAACTGCGCGAACATGCTGGCACCCGCCGCAGCGGCAATGCTCGCCAGGACCAGTAGCGCAATGGTGGCCGCACGCCACCAGCCGGAAACGCCTTTTCGTTCTTCAGCCATCGGAATTGATCTGGTTAATCAGCGCGCCCAGGACATCCTCGGCCTGCTCGTTTTCGACCTGGCAGGTGCCGGCCGCGTTGTGGCCACCGCCGCCGTATTGCAGCATCAGTTCGCCCACATTGGTCTTGCTGCCGCGGTCCAGGATGGACTTGCCGGTGGCAAACACGGTGTTCTGCTTCTGCACGCCCCACATCACATGGATGGAGATATTGCACTGGGGGAAGAGGGCGTAGATCAGGAAACGGTTGGCGGCGAAGATGGTTTCCTCGTTGCGCAGGTCCAGCACCACCAGGTTCTTGTGGACGGTGGCGCAGCGCTCGATCTGTTCACGGGCGCGGGCGGCATGGTCGAAGTACAGGTCCACGCGCTCGATCACGTCGGGCAATTGCAGGATTTCGTCAATGCCGTGGTTGCGGCAGTATTGGATGAGGTCCATCATCAGCTGGTAGTTGCTGACGCGGAACTCACGGAAGCGGCCCAGCCCGGTGCGCGAGTCCATCAGGTAGTTCAGCAGCACCCAGTCGGTGGGTTCCAGGATTTCGTCGTGGCTGAACTGGGCCGAGTCGGCCTTGTCCACGGCCGCCATCATGTCCAGGCTGATGTGGGGGAAGGCCTTGGGCCCGCCGTAGTAGTCGTACACCACGCGGGCCGCCGATGGGGCGTGGGCCGAGATGATGTGGTTGGGGCGTTCGCCGGTGTTGCGGATGGTCTCGGACTCGTGGTGGTCAAAGGCCAGGTGCGCCGCCGCCACATAGGGCAGGTTGGTGGTGATGTCACGGCTGGTGATATCAATCTTGCCGTCCTGCATGTCTTTGGGATGGACGAACTTGATGTCGTCGATCAGGTCCAGCTCATTGAGCAGCACCGCGCAGACCAGACCGTCGAAGTCGCTGCGGGTCACCAGACGGAATTTGCTTGGGCTCATGGATAGGGTCCTTTGCTTGGCTGGTCAATAGAAAAAAACGGTCTGCAATTGCATGTTGCAAACCGTTTCATCCTAACGCAAAAAGAAGACGCCTTGTTTGATCCAGGTGGGATTGCAGCGCCTTGTCTGCAGCTTCAGGTGGGGTAGCTGCCGGGCAGCAGAATGCTCTTGTCGATCTGCTCGACGCGGGTCTTGCCGCACAGGGCCATGGTGATGTCCATTTCCTTGTGGATGATCTCCAGCGCCTTGGTGACACCCGCCTCGCCCATGGCGCCCAGCCCGTATACGAAGGGCCGGCCTATGTAGACGCCCTTGGCGCCCAGCGCCACGGCCTTGAGCACGTCCTGGCCGCTGCGCACGCCGCCATCCATGTGCACCTCGATCTGCTTGCCCACGGCGTCCACAATCGGGGGCAGCGCGTTGATGGAGGATTCGGCGCCGTCGAGCTGGCGCCCGCCGTGGTTGGAGACGATCAGCGCATCAGCGCCGCTCTCGACGGCCAGGCGTGCGTCTTCCACGTCCTGAATGCCTTTCAGGATCAGCTTGCCGCCCCAGCGCTTCTTGATCCACTCCACGTCGGCCCAGTTCAGCGTGGGGTCGAATTGCTGGCTGGTCCAGGCCGACAGGTTGGCGGGGTCGGTCACGCCGTCCACATGGCCGATGATGTTGCCAAAGCCGCGCCGCGGTGTTCCCAGCATGCCCAAGCCCCAGCGCCATTTGGTCGCCAGGTTGATCAGGTTGGCCAGCGTGGGCTTGGGCGGTGCGGACAGGCCGTTCTTCAGGTCCTTGTGACGCTGGCCGATGATTTGCAGGTCCAGCGTCAGTACCAGGGCCGAGCAGTTGGCGGCGCGGGCGCGTTCGATCAGGCGCTCGATGAAGCCACGGTCGCGGATCACATAGACCTGGAACCAGAACGGGTGGTTGCCGGTGCCCTTCGCCACGTCTTCAATGGAGCAGATGCTCATCGTGGACAGCGTGAACGGCACGCCAAACTTCTTGGCCGCATTGGCCGCCTTGATCTCGCCATCGGCATGCTGCATGCCGGTCAGGCCCACGGGCGCCAGCGCCACCGGCATGGCAACCTGCTGGCCGATCATGGTGCTGGCGGTGCTGCGGTTGTCCATGTTGATGGCCACGCGCTGGCGCAGCTTGATCTTCTGGAAGTCGGCCTCGTTGGCACGGTAGGTGCCCTCGGTCCACGAGCCGCAATCGGCGTAGTCGTAGAACATGCGGGGCACGCGCTTTTGGGCCAGAACGCGCAGATCTTCGATGTTGGTGATGACGGTCATGTTGTCTCCTGATAGTGAGCGGAATGGTAGCCGCCCCCGGCCCGCGATGGCGTGAAATCCGCTGAGAGCGGTTTGAAATTTTTTGACGGCATGGGCTAGACTGCCCCGGGTCCGGTTTGTCGGGCAGGGCGTCAGACCGATTCAATCACGGGGAGCGAACACATGCTGCTATGGGGTGCAATCTGGGGAGCCGTTCTGGGCTACTTTGTGGAGCGGCACGATGCCGGGTTCGGACTCATTCTCGGGGCTGCGCTGGGTGCGTTTGCCGCCCGGACCCTGCGCAATGCAGTGCGCAAGGAGGCCCGCGCCGAGGTGCAGAAGGAGCTGGCGGCGCACCAAGCCGTCACACAGGCGCCAAGCGTGGCGCCAGCCGCGGTGGCAGTTGCAGCGGCCGCGGTGCCGGCACCGCTGCCCACAAACGTGTTTGCGGATGCTGTCACCGGTCAGCCGGATTTCAAAGACACGCTGCCGGGCATTTCGCCGGCCACCGCCGTGCCTGTGCCAGACTCTCCCGCCGTGGCGCCCGACTTGGTGTCCCGTGGCTTTGCAGCGGCGCGCACCTGGCTGCTGGGCGGCAACACGATTGTGCGCATGGGCGTGCTGGTGCTGTTTGTTGGTCTGGCGTTTTTGGCCAAGTACGCCATCGACAACGCAATGTTGCCGCCCGAGCTGCGCCTGGCGGCGATTGGCGCGGCCGGCATTGCGCTGTTTGTATTCGGCTGGAAGCTGCACACCCGCCAGCCCGATCGTCTGGCCTACGCGCTGACTCTGCAAGGTGCGGGTGTGGGCGTGCTGTACCTGACCGTGTTTGCGGCGTTCCGGCTGTACCAGTTTCTGCCGGCGGGCGCGGCGTTTGTCGTGCTGGGCCTGATCTGTGCGTTCTCCACGGCGATTGCACTGCTGCAAAACGCCATGCCTATGGCCTTCATCGGTTTTGCTGGTGCCTTTGCCGCGCCCATTCTGTTGTCCACCGGGCAGGGCGACCATGTGGGGCTGTTCAGCTACTACCTGCTGCTCGGCGCGGCCATCGTGACGGTGGCCTGGCTGCAGGCCTGGCGCGCACTGAACCTGCTGGGCTTCTTTGCCACCTTTGGGGTGGCCACGCTGTGGGGCGTGCTGAAGTACCAGCCCGAGCAACTGGCCAGCACCGAGCCCTTTTTGATCGCCTTCTTTGTGCTGTACCTGGCGGCCAGTTTGATGTACGCGACGCGCCATGGACTGAAACCCAAACAGGCGGTCGACGCCACGCTGATTTTTGGCCTGCCGCTGGTGGCGTTTGGCCTGCAGGCGGGGCTGGTGCGTGACGTGGAATACGCCACCGCGTTTTCCGCGCTGGCCTTGGGCGCGGTGTATTTGGCCTTGGGCTGGTGGGCACTTAAACGTGGAAGCTCTGGCCAGGATGGCGGCGTGGGCCAGTGGCTGGCTGAGTGCTTTGTCGCATTGGGCCTGGGCTTTGTCACGCTGGCCGTGCCGCTGGCGCTGGACGCGCGCTGGACCAGCGCCGTGTGGGCGGCAGAGGGGGCGGCGGTCTACTGGATGGGCCAGCGCCAGGACCGCTGGCTGGCGCGCCTGGCGGGTCTGGCCCTGCAATTGTTTGCGGCACTGAGCTACCTGCGCTCGTTTGAGCAGGTGCAAGTGTCGACCTGGCCGCTGGCCAACCCGGCCTTCATTGGTGCCGTGTTGCTGGCGGTGTCGGCGCTGGCCATCGGGTACTGGTCACGCAGCGCCGCCGCGGCGCGTGGATCGGCCCGGGCCAGCCAGTTTGCGGCGCTGGAGCAATCGCTGTCGCCGCTGTTGTTCTGGGTAGGTTTCCTGTGGTGGCAGTTTGCGGTGGGGCATGAAATCGAGCGCGGGGTGCCGAATGCGGACGGACAATGGAGTCCCGTGTTCACCAGTGCACTGCAGTCGTATCTGGAAATGTTGAGCTGGCTGGGCAGCGCCTGGCTGGCGCACCGTCTGGCACTGCCGGCGCGAAAGAATCCATGGTCGGTTGCCGCCACACCCGCGTGGTTCTCGTTGCCCATCATGGCGCTGGTGGCGTTGCACGGGGTGCTGGAGATGCACCATGTGTTCCAGTCCTGGGGCTGGCTGGTCTGGCCGCTGGCCCTGGTGCTGCACTTTGCCACGCTCCAGCGCCTGGACGCCATGGCGCCCCAACGCTGGTGGTCATGGGTGCATAGCGGGGGCGTCTGGCTGCTGGTCCTGCTCATCGGCAACCTGCTGGTCTGGGCTGTGCAGCAGGCCCATCTGCAGGGCACGGCGTGGGCCAGCGTGATCTTTTTGCTGGCCAGCGTCGCCGTCCTGTTGGGGCTGGGCTGGCGCGCGCTGTATGCCGCCGACGGCGCGGCCCGTGCGCGGTGGCCGCTGGACCGCTTTGCCACTGCCTACCTGTGGCGCGCCGCCGTACCGCTAGCCGTGGCCGTGGCGCTGGGCGCCTTGCTGGTGGCCGTGCATTCCGATGGCAACGCCCAGCCCTTGCCCTTTGTGCCCCTGCTTAATCCCACCGACCTGACGGTTGCGCTGGCGCTGGGGGCCTGCGCCCTGTGGCTGGGCCGTGTGCGCGGCAGTGATCTGGCGGTGCCACGGGGTGTCATGGACAGGCGCTGGACGCTGGCGCTGGCGGGCCTGGCCTTTGTGGCGGTCAACACGGTGTGGCTGCGCGTGGCCCACCACTTTGCGGGCGTGCCGTGGGATGCAGACCGCTTGTTTGCCTCCTTCCTGGTGCAGACCGGTTACTCCATCCTGTGGACGCTGCTGGCCATGGCGCTGATGCTGGCGGCCCATCGCCGTAAAGTGGCGGGTCCTTCGCGCCCGGTGTGGATGGGTGGTGCCGCGCTGCTGGGCCTGACCGTGGCCAAACTCTTTTTGATCGACCTGTCCAACCGCGGTGGCTCGGAGCGCATCGTGGCGTTTATTGCGGTGGGTGCGCTGATGCTCGTGGTTGGCTACTTTGCACCCATTCCACCGGCAGCAGCGGTGGCGGAGCCCACACGTCCTGAAGGAGAGGCAGCATGAGTTTCCAAGCGATCCGCCAACATGCATGGGGCGCCGCGGTGGGCGCAATCCTGGTGGCAGTGGGCGTTAGCCATGCCCTGGCCGCCGATGCGCCGCAAGCCAGCGACTTCGCCTGGCGCGCCAACCTGGGCTTGCCCGCAGGTGCCAGTCTGGCCCGCGCCGAATTGCCCGTGCAGGCCCTGCAGGCCATGCGCAGTGGTGCCGCCAACGATGTGCGTGTGTTCAACGCGGCCGGCGCGGTCGTGCCGTTTGCGCTGCTGGGTGGCGCGGACCTGGCTCGCCGGGCACCGTTTGCCCAAACCGTCAGTTACAAGGCCTACCCGTTGTTCTCGACCAGTGGCGATACCCGACCCACGCGCGGTGCGGTCGAGGTGCGGGTCGACAACGGCGAGCAACGCAGCAGCGCCTGGGTGCGCTGGGACCGGCCGGACATGAAGACCAGTGCCGCCGATGCCGCCGTGGCCGCACAACCGCTGCAGGCCGCCCTGTTTGACCTGCGCGCCGAGAAGCAAAGCCTGGCCGCACTGGACCTGGTGGTGGACATGCCACACAACGCGCTGGTGCACATGGTGGTGGCCAGCAGCACGGATCTGATGAACTGGACGCCGGTTGCCACCAAGGGGCCGTTGTTCCAGTTTGACGGTGGCGACGCGCCGGCCAACACCACACTGGACCTGGTCCAACCGCTGCAAGCCCAGGGGCGTTACCTGCGCCTGTCGTGGCCCGGCCAGACCGGTGTCACGCTGCGCGCGCTGACCGGCACGGTGGCCGCATCACAGACCCTGGCGGCACCCGCACGGGCCGCCCTGCCGCCGGGCACGCCGGATGGCAACAACGCGCTGAACTGGACCTTGCCATTCGCCACACCCATCAGCGCCTTGCACCTGCAGGCCGTGCAAAACAACAGCCTCGTGCCGGTGCGCATCCTGGGTCGTGGTGAGGCGTCGCAACCCTGGCGCACGCTGGCGTCCAGTGTGGTCTACCGGCTGGACGGCGTGGGGCAGGGCGGCAGCAACCCGGCCACGCCCCTGCATGGCGCGTCGCTGCACAGCCTGCGCGTGGAGGCCGGCAAAGGCATGGCCCTGCCAGACGGCGGCCTGCAGGCCACGGTGGAGTTCGCGCCCGTGCAGGTGGCGTTCTTGGCCTCGGGCGCCGGACCGTTCACGCTCGCGGTTGGCCGCGCGCAAACGGCTGCCGCGGCCGTGGATGCTTCACTGTTGG
>Ga0208398_101280_pt1 | contig 10412 bp, 7 predicted proteins | sample LakWasMe79_HOW10_2_FD_183905 | JGI IMG/M metagenome (GOLD analysis project Ga0208398, IMG submission 183905) | Freshwater sediment methanotrophic microbial communities from Lake Washington under simulated oxygen tension - Sediment Metagenome... | ecosystem: Environmental > Aquatic > Freshwater >... | reverse complement strand
CGGCCCGCACCTGGCGCAGCTCGGCCTGGGTCGTGCCGCCGGCATCGGCCCAGACCGCCACCACGGTGTTGAGCCGCTGTACCAGGCCGGGTGCGGCGTCCAGGTCGGCCATGCGGGCCCCGCCCAGCAGGTCGAACAGCTTGCCGAAGGCGGTCTTGTCCTGCCGCACCTCGGGCGTGATGCGCATCAGCCGTGCCCAGGTGCCGCTGTTGAAGTAGCGCCCACCGCCGCGCTGGCGCGCCAGCGAGCGCGCCAGGTGGGTGTGGCCGGTCAGCAGCAGGTCGATCTCGGGCGCGATGCGGGCGTCGAACTGCTGGAAGGTGTCGTCCGGCGCGGCCGGGTCAAAGCTGCGGTCCTTGTCGAGGAACTCCAGCGCCTCGCGCAGCACCTCGGCCTTGGGCTGGCCACGCAGCCAGTCCCAGGCCGCACTCCACAGGCCCAGTTGCTCGGTCTGGCTGGCGCGCACCAGGCTGATCGGCTCGACCCCGTTGCGGAAGGCCAGCTCGGCCTGGTCCATCAGCGCCTTGGACGAGGCGGCGGGCGAGGCCACGCCGGGCCAGCCGGCCGGTGTGCCTGCCGCGGCGGCGGTGGCGGCCGTGGCCGCGTCGTCCTCGGCGCCGAGAAAGCCGGTGCGCATCCGGGCCAGGTCCACTGCGGTGCGGCCGGCAATCGCGCCCAGGTCCTGCATGCGGCGCAGCAGGGCCGGGTTCAGCGCCGACAGGATGGGCACCACCGCCTGCGTCTCGGGCTTGAGCAGGTCGACGAAGGGGTAGCTGGCCTTGACCTGGTTCATCACCTCCACCACCAGCTGCGAGCCGGCGTTGGGCGTCCAGGGCTCGGCCGGCAGGCCGTACTGCAGGTCGCGGGCGATGCGGCGCAGGTGCTCGTGGTCGGTGACGTTCCAGGCATCGGTCTCGTTGCCGTGCAGGCACAGCACCTGGGCGTTGCCCACCCGGCAGCGCACGCCGGTGCCGTCGGTGATCAGGCGCAGGCGGGCCCGGGCCGCGCTGTCGGCGCCGCACAGGGCCTGGGCCAGGGCCTCGCGGGCCCAGGGCAGGGCCAGCTCCAGGTCGTGGTTGCCCAGGTTGATCATCAGCAGCCGCCGGGGCGTGGCCAGCAGCCGGGCGAAGGCGTCGAACACCGGGGCAAAGGCCGGGTCGGCGCGCACCCGGGCGATCTTGGCCGCGGCGCCCAGCGGGTCGAAGGCCAGCGCCGGCTCCTCGGCCAGGAAGTCGATGAAATCGCCGTTGACCAGCAGCGCCGCCAGGCCCGGGGCCTTGGACGCCGCCACGCTGTCGGCCAGCCAGGCCAGTTCGGCGGCCGAGGCAAAGATCTGGAAGCCCGGCTTGCCGCCCAGGTGCAGGTCGGAGACCACCTGCAGCTCGTCCAGCTGGATTCCGTCGGGCATCGTAGGCTCCCTCTCGTGGCAGTCGTGTTCCGGGGTCCCGGGTCTGGCCCGGCGGGGCATGATAGATCTAGCACAAAGCGCAGCAACCCCCAGTCCGGCAGCAGTCATCGGCCTCTGTTAGGGTTGCGCCCCACAACATTTCCAGGAGACGCCGGTGACCGCATTGCACGACCGTTTGCGTGCCCTGCCGCTGGCGCGGCTCAAGGGCATGCGTCGCGGCATCGAGAAGGAGAGCCTGCGCGCGCTGCCCGGCGGCGGCCTGGCACTGACGCCGCACCCGGCGGCGCTGGGCTCGGCGCTGACGCATCCGCACATCACCACCGACTACAGCGAGTCGCAGCTGGAGCTGATCACCGGCGTGCATGCCGATGTTGATGCCTGTCTGGGCGAGCTGACCGAGATCCACCAGGCGGTCTACCGGGCCATGGGCACGGCCGACGGCGCCGAGCAGCTGTGGGTCGGCAGCATGCCCTGCGGCCTGCCCACCGACGAGACCATCCCGCTGGGCATGTACGGCTCGTCCAATGTCGGCCGCGCCAAGAGTGTCTACCGCATGGGCCTGGGCCACCGCTACGGCCGGCGCATGCAGACCATCTCGGGCATCCACTACAACTGGTCGCTGCCCGGGCTGGACAACGACCAGCACTTTGCGCTGATCCGCAACTTCCGCCGCCATGCCTTCGTACTGCTGGTGCTGTTCGGCGCCTCGCCGGCGGTGTGCGGCAGCTTCGTCGCCGGCCGCCAGCACGAGTTGCAGCCGGTGCCGGGCAACAACGGTTCGCTGCACATGCCCTACGGCACCAGCCTGCGCATGGGCCGGCTGGGCTACCAGAGCGACGCACAGGCCTCGCTGGCGGTCAGCTACAACAGCCTGGAAAGTTATGCCGACTCGCTGCACGAGGCGCTGACACGGCCCTACCCGGCCTACGAGGCCTTGGGCATCCGCAACCCGGGCGGCGACTACAACCAACTGGCCACCACGCTGCTGCAGATCGAGAACGAGTTCTACGGCCTGATCCGGCCCAAGCGCGTGATCTTCCCCGGCGAGCGGCCGTTGCATGCGCTGCGCGAGCGGGGCGTGGAATACATCGAGGTGCGCTGCATGGACCTCGACCCCTTCGAACCGGTGGGCATCAACACCACCACGATGCGCTTCATCGACCTGTTCCTGCTGCACTGCCTGTTGGCCGACAGCCCGCCGGACACGCCGGCCGAGATCGCCGCGCTGGGCCGCAACCAGCACCGGGTGGCGGCACGCGGGCGCGAGCCCGGCCTGCTGCTGGAGCAGGGCGAGCACACCGTGCTGCTGACCGACTGGGCGGCGCAGTTGCTGGACGAGATCGTGCCGATTGCCGAGGCGATGGACGCGGCCCAGGGCGGCGAGGCCTACCGCGCGTCGCTGGCCCAGGCCCGCAGCGCGCTGGCGGCGCCCGACACCTTGCCCTCGGCCCGGGTGCTGGCCGCGATGGCGACCGATTTCGGCGGCTCCTACGTCAGCTTCATCCGTGCCCAGTCGGCGCAGACGCGCGAGCGGCTGCTGGCCCTGCCTTACCCGGCGGCGCTGGACCAGCGCTTTGCCGCGCTGGCCGCCGAATCGGTGGCCGAGCAGCAGCGCATCGAGGCCGGTGACAGCCTGCCCTTCGAGCAGTACCGCCAGGCCTACCTGTCGCCCGACCGGCTGGAGGTGCGCCGGGCCCTGGCCGGCGCCAGCGCCTGATCCCCTGATCTCCCGAGGCGCTGCGCTGCGTGGCAGCGCCGGGCGGGCCGTCAGCCGCTCCCCATCAGCCGGCGCAGGCAGCGTGGCAGGGTGGACAGGTCGGTCAGCGCCTCGGTACCCCGCCGGCCGAAGATGCGCTGGGCCTCGCCCAGCGGGCGGGTGGCGGTGGATGGTGGCCTGCTGGCCGCACCCAGCGCCAGGCAGGCCATGCGCACGCCACGCCGGCCCGCCGCGCGCACCGCGTGCCGGGCGTCGTCGACCAGGTAGTGCGGGTCATGCACGTCGATGTCGTGCACCTCGCCGTCCGACAGCAGCAGGACCCAGCGCACACCGCTGCCACCGTCGCCCAGGCGCGACGTGGCATGGCGCAGCGCTGCCCCCAGGCGGGTGGATCCACCAGGCCGCAGGGCTTGCAGGCGTTGGCCCAGCTGGCCGTCGGCCGGGTCGGTCAGGCGCTTGACGATGTCCAGCCGCACCGCGTGGCGCCCCTGCGAGCGGAAGGCCGCCACGGTGCAGCGCAGGCCCAGGGCCTGCAAGGCCAGCGCTACCGCGGTGGCCGACCGGGCGGCCGCCTGCAAGCGCGTAGGCCCGTCGTCGGCGCTGGCGGTGGGGCCGGGCAGGGGGTGGGCGGCCGCCGCGCCGTGCGGCCGGCTGGCCAGCCGCGTGGCGCTGGACGCCGACTGGTCCACCAGCAGCCACACCCGGCCCGGGCCGGCCTGGCGCTGTGGCGCGCGGTAGAGGCGGGGGTCACCGGCGCTGCGCAGGCGCTGGGCCAGTTGCCAGTCGACCAGCGCGTCGAGGTCGAAGACCTCACCGTCGCTGCTGCGGCCGCGGCGGGTGACCGGCCGCACCAGTGCACGCAGGGGTGACAGCAGGCGTCGGCCCAGGGCATGGGCGTGGGGATCGGGGCTGGGCCCCGGCCCGGCCGGGTCGGCCGGGCCTGTCGACAGGGCGCGGTGGACCGCGCTGTGGGTCTGCACGCTGCACCAGTCGGGCCGCAGGCGCTGGATCAGCCGGTCCCATTCCGGATGGCGGGTGACGGCGGAGGGGGTCTCGGGCCAGGGTGGGTCGGGCGGGGCAGGCCCACCCGCAGTCTGGGCCGCGGGTGGGGGCTGGACGGCGGCCTGCTGGTCGGCCGGCCACATCCAGCGGTGGTCGTCGCGGTAGGCCGGCACCGGGCGGTAGCCCTCGGCATTGAAGGGCAGGCGCAACTGGCCGATGTCGTGGCCCAGGCGCAGGGCGGCGTCGCGCAGTGCGGCCGGGGTGCACAGCGCCGGCAGGCCCAGGCCCTCGTCCAGGTAGAACAACCGCCGGCCCTTGCGCACCCAGGGGTGGGGGTCGACGTAGGCCGGATCGGCCAGCGCGCGGGCCAGCCGGCCCAGCAGGGCCTCGAAGCCGGTGCCGTCGTCGGGCGTGGCGGTGTGCAGCGGCCGCCACAGGCGCGCCAGGCCGGGCAGCTCACGCATGGCGAGGGCCTCGGTGCGCGCATCCTCCAGCAGCGCCAGCAGGGTGCGGGCGATGGGCACCAGGCCATCGGTATCGAAGCGCCTGGGCGAATAGACCAGGTGCGCCGCGGCATGCGCCGCCGCGGCACAGTGCCCGCGCCAGGGGTGGCAGGCCGGCAGGTGGATGGCACCGTCGGCGATGAAGGGCGCGTCGCCGTGCAGGTGCAGCGGTGGCGCCTGGTTCCACAGCAGGCGCAGCCAGTGGGTCAGCGGTGCGGTGGGGCTGTCGATCACGGTGGGCCTGCGGGTTGGCGGCAGCGTAGGGTGGCGGTGCGCGCGCTCAGAACGAGGCGTCCAGCGCTGCGCGCAGCGCCTGGTGCACGCCGGGTTCGTCGCTCAGCGCGTCGGCCACCGCCATCGCGGCGGCGGCGGCCAGAGTCAGCCCCTGCACCACCAGCGCCGCGGCATGCACCAGCATGCGGGTGGAGGCCCCCTCGTCCAGCCCCTGGCCCTGCAGCCGGCGCGTGCGCACGCCGAAGGCCACCAGCGCGGCGCAGCGGGCGATGTCCAGCCCCGATTCACGTGCCACGATGGCCGCCTCGCGCTCGGGCGCAGGGTAGTCGAAGCCCAGCGCGCAGAAGCGCTGGCGGGTCGACGGCTTCATCTCGCGCGCCATCGGCGACGGGTTGTACGACACCACCAGCTGGAAGTCGGGATGGGCATGGACCAGTTCGTTGCGCTGGGCCAGCGGCAACATGCGGCGGGTGTCGGTCAGCGGGTGGATCACCACCGTGGTGTCGGCGCGGGCCTCGATCAGTTCGTCCAGGTAGCAGATCGCGCCGAAGCGCGCGGCCAGCGTCAGCGGGCCGTCCTGCCAGCGTGTGCCGTCGCCGTCCAGCAGCCAGCGGCCGACCAGGTCGCCGGCGCTGAGGTCCTCGTGGCAGGCCACGGTGACCAGCGGCCGGCGCAGCCGCCAGGCCATGTGCTCGACGAAGCGGGTCTTGCCGCAGCCGGTGGGGCCCTTGAGCAGCAGCGGCAGGCGGCGGGCGCAGGCGGCCTCGAAGTGCGCCACCTCGTCGCCGGTGGGCTGGTAGTAGGGCTCGGCGGACAGGCGCCAGGCCGCCAGCGCGTGGGCGTCGGCGTGGCCCATCAGCGGTGCGCCAGGGTGTCGGGGTTGGGGATGCCCTCGATCGGCGCTTCCTCGGTGCCCACGGTCTCGCGGGTGAAGGCTTCCACGCGTTTGCGCGTGCCCTCGGGGTCGTTGATCCACTGGCCGTAGAACTCGTAGGGGCAGGCGGCCACGCCCTGGTCGCCCTCGCGCGAGTTGATCAGCCCGGTGTAGCCGCGGTGCAGCAGCTTGAACAGGTGGTTCTCGCTCTGGCCGTGCTTGCGGAAGTCGCGGATCAGGCTCTTGGACAGGGCGGCGTACTGGATGCCCATCTCCTCTTCACCACACTCGCCCAGGGTGCGGCCGTCGAAGCCGATGATCGCGCTGTGGCCGAAGTACGAGTACACGCCATCGAAGCCGGCCGCGTTGGCCACCGCCACATAGGTGTTGTTGGCAAAGGCCATGGCCTTGCTGATCAGGATCTGCTGTTCCTTGGCCGGGTACATATAGCCCTGGCAGCGCACGATCAGCTCGGCGCCCTTCATCGCGCAGTCGCGCCAGATCTCGGGGTAGTTGCCGTCGTCGCAGATGATCAGGCTGATCTTCAGGCCCTTGGGGCCGTCGGACACATAGGTGCAGTTGCCCGGGTACCAGCCCTCGATGGGCACCCAGGGCATGATCTTGCGGTACTTCTGGACGATCTCGCCCTGGTCGTTCATCAGGATCAGGGTGTTGTAGGGCGCCTTGTGCGGGTGCTCCTCATGGCGCTCGCCGGTCAGCGAGAACACGCCCCAGACCTTGGCCTTGCGGCAGGCGGCGGCAAAGATCTCGGTCTCGGCGCCGGGCACCATGGCGGCGTTGTCGTACATCTCCTGCGGGTCGTACATGATCCCGTGGGTGCTGTACTCGGGGAAGATCACCAGGTCCATGCCCGGCAGGCCGACCTTCATGCCCTCGACCATCGCAGCGATCTTGCGCGCGTTGTCCAGCACCTCGGCCCGGCTGTGCAGGCGCGGCATCTTGTAGTTGACGACCGCGACGCCGACGGTGTCCTTGCTGCTTGAAATGTCGCCGTGGTGCATGGACGCGCTCCTGCTCTGTTGGGGTGGATGGAGTCCATTGTGGAAATCCGCCTGGCGGCGGCCCATACGTCGATTGACGTAGCCCGGTCAGGCGCCGTGGTCGGCCGCCTGGCGGCGCCAGGGCTGCAGCGCCTGGGGCGCATCGCACCGCGTGGCCAGCTCGTCCACCAGCACGGCGTAGGCGCGCCAGTCCAGGCGGCGCAGGGCCGTGGCCGTCACGGGGTCATCCACCGGCAGGAAGGACGCGGCACCCAGGTCGCTGAGCAGGCAGGTGCCCGCCTCGTCCACCAGGATGTTGTGGGCGTACAGATCGCCATGCGCCAGGCCACGCGCATGCAGGTGCGCCAGCGCCGAGGCGATGGCCTGGGCGATGGCCGATGCGCGCAGGGCCGTCAGGCGCAGGCCCGGCACATACACGTCGCGGCTGCAGCTCTGCATGCTGGGTGGCCCGGCCAGCGCCCGGCACTGCGGTGGCACGCGACGCATCACCAGGCCGTGGCGGCCTGCCGGGTGAGCGCTGATCCGGCCCAGCACGCCCACCAGGTGCGGGTGCGTGCCGGCGGCGATGCTGGCCGCCATCTCGCTGGCCGGCAGGCCGTCGCTGGTGACCGCGCCCTTGAACAGCTTCACGGCCACCGGCTGCGCCGCGGCGCCGTCGTCCAGCACCGCCGCATGGATGTGGCCCGACGCGCCCTCGCCCAGCAGGCCTTGCATCTGCAGCCGCGGCCAGGCGATGTGCGGCACCGGGTCGGCCTGCTCGGCCCGCCGCTCGACCGCCAGCCCATGCGGGTTGCCGCCATGCGCCAGCCAGGCCAGGCGCGGCAGGGCCAGCAGGTCCATCGGCAGTGCATCGGCCACCGTGGCGAAGCGGTTGGCCGACAGGCGCACCAGTTCCAGCCGCTGCAGCGCCGCCAGCCCGGGTGGCAGCCGTGTCAGCCGGTTGCCGGCCAGCATCAGCTTCTGCAGGCGGGTGCAGCGGGCCAGCGTGACCGGCAACTCGGCCACCTGGTTGTCGGTCAGGATCAGCCAGCGCAGCGTGGGGGCCAGCGCCTCGGCCGGCACACGGGTGATCCGGTTGGCCTTGAAGCCCAGCGTGTCCAGCGCCGACAGTCGGCCCAGCACCGGCGGCAGCGTGGTGAAGCGGTTGTTGGAGGCAAACAGCGTGTGCAGCCGCGTGCAGGCGGCCAGGCCATCGGGCAGGTCGGTGAGGGTGTTGTCCGACACATCCAGCACCGCCAGCGTGTCGGCCAGCGCCAGCACCTCGGGCGGCAGCGCCTGCAGGCCGCAGTGGCGCAGGTCCAGGTGGGTGGCGCCTTGCAGTGCACCGGCGCGCAGGCGGGCCAGGGTGTCGGGTGGGGAATCGGGCAGCGCAGGCATCGACGGCGACCTGTAGAAGGACCGCGCATTCTCGGCGCAGCCGCCGCGGCGGGCCGCTGGCCATCCCGGATGCCGGCGCCGGCCACGCCCCGGGCGCAGGGGACAATCCGCCCGATGCAATCGGCAGAGGACTTCGATGGATCGCCGCGCCGGGAGGCCTTGGGTGCGGGCGATGCCGGGCAGGCCGCCGACGCGCCGTTGCCGCCCGACGTGGCGCTGCCCGGGCCTGACCCCGAGCCGCTGCGCCGCCGCAAGCGCCTGGGCTGGGCCGTGGCCGGCTCGCTGCTGCTGCACCTGCCGCTGCTGAGCTTGACCGACGCCGGTGACGGGCCCGGCCTGCCCAGCCTGAGCCTGCCCTGGCAGGCCAGGCGCCTCGAGGTGGACACCCTGCGCGTGCGCTGGATGCCGCGGCCGGCGCCGACCGCCCCGGCCGCGGCGGGCGCGCAGTCTGTGCCGGCGGGTGTTGCCACCTCGGCGATGGCCGTGGCGGCGACGCCCACCGCGCCGGCCGCCGCCGCGGTTGACGCTGCCGCCCCGACGAGCCCGCCGGACCTTCCCGCCGCGGCCACCGACGGCAGCCCGGCCACACCGCTTGAGGCAGGCCCGTCACCGCCATCACAACCCCCACCGCCGGCATCGCCCCCATCACCACCGGCGCCCCCATCACCCCCGGCGCCACCGGCCCTGCCGGCCGACAGCCCGCCCGCTGAGACCGTAGCGCCAGCCCCGAGCCTGCCGTCCGGGCCCGCGGCCATGCCTGCCATGCGGCCGACCGAGACCGATGCCGGCACCCCGGTCCGGCCGGCCATGGCCGCGGCGTCATCGATCGCCGCGTCGGCCGCATCGAACGCGCAGGACCGGGCGCGCGCCGAGGCCGCCCGTGCCGACGCTGTGCAGGCGGAAGCGGCCCGGCTGGCGGCCGAACGACAGGCGGGGGCCGAAGCGGCCGAACGCCAGGCGGCGCGGCAAAGCGAAGCGGCGGCGCAGGACGCTGCCGCCAGAGAGGCTGCGGTGCGGGCGGCCGCGGCACGCGAGGACGCCGCGCGCGCGGAACTGGCGAGGCAGGAAGTGCTGCGCGCCGACGCCGCCCGGGCCGAGCTGGCGCGTGTGGAGGCCGCCAGACAGGAGGCCGCCAGACAAGAGATCACGCAGCAGGAAGCCGCACGTCTGGCGGCGACACGGCGGGAAGCACAGCGACAGGAGGCGCTGCGGCAGGAAACCGCTAGGCAAGACGCCCTGCGGCAAGAGGCGCTGCAACAAGAGGCGCTGCAACAAGAGGCGATACGGCAAGCGGCCGAACGGCGCGACGCGGAACAACGGGACGCACAGCGCCAGGCGGCCGCCGCCACGCTGGCCTCCGCGCGCGCCGAGGCCGCCGCCGAGGAAGCCAAGCGCGAGGAGCGGCTGAAGGCCATCGGCCGCCAGCTCGATGCCGAAGCCGCCCGCCGTGAGGCCGCGGCACGCGCAAACAATGCGCGGGATCCCTCGGCCAGCCCGCTGCGCCGTGGCCGCCTGTTCGGCCGCAGCGACCCCAACGCCGAGCTGCTGCAGTACGGCGAGACCTGGGCGCGCCGGCTGCAGCTCGGTGATGCCTTCGACAAGCTGCGTGATCTGGCCCGGCAACCGCACACCGACCCGATGGTCACTGTGGCCATGCGCGCCGACGGCACGGTGGAATCGATCGCCTTCGTGCGCAGCAGCGGGCTGCCGGCACTGGACGAGGCCGTTCGCCGTGTCATCGAGGCCCAGGCGCCTTATCCACCCTTCCAGCCCGCGCTGGCCCGCGACTACGACGTGGTCGAAATCCGCCGTACCTGGTACTTCGACACGGCGATCCGGCTGTACTGACCCCGCGCCGCGTCAGGCACGCCGCAGCTCAGTGGCTGATCATCCAGGGCCGTTTGCCGGGAAACGCCTTGGCCCCGTTGGCGCCGGTCACGGTGGCCTTGCGGCTGCCTGTCGTGCAGCAGCCGCAGCCGGCCGGATGCTTGAGCCGCGCATAGTCACCCGAGCGCTGCGGCGCGTGCCGCGCGCGCTCGTTGGTGTCCATCGCGCGGCGTGTGCCGCTGTCCAGCAGCGCCAGCCGGGGTGCGCTGGCGAAGACCCGGGGCGACGCGCTGCCGCAATCGGGGCAGGTGGCGGGCTGGTTGCGCTCGGCCAGGCTGCGCAAGGCATCGAAGCCGCCGCAGTCGCCGCAGGCGTAGTCATAGGTGGGCATCGCGACGGCTCCTGGGGTGGTGGGCTCAGACCAGGAGCCGTCGCGATGCCCACCTAT
>Ga0208398_101279_pt1 | contig 10415 bp, 9 predicted proteins | sample LakWasMe79_HOW10_2_FD_183905 | JGI IMG/M metagenome (GOLD analysis project Ga0208398, IMG submission 183905) | Freshwater sediment methanotrophic microbial communities from Lake Washington under simulated oxygen tension - Sediment Metagenome... | ecosystem: Environmental > Aquatic > Freshwater >... | reverse complement strand
ACAAAGTCACCAAGACCTTCCAATGGGGCAACCACCAGGTCATCATGGAAACCGGCGAGATCGCACGCCAGGCTTCCGGCGCCGTGCTGGTGAACATCGAAGACACCGTGGTGCTGGCCACCGTGGTCGCCAAGGGTGAGGCCAAGGCCGGCCAGGACTTCTTCCCGCTGACGGTCGACTATCTCGAGAAGACCTACGCCGCCGGCAAGATCCCCGGCAGCTTCTTCAAGCGTGAAGGCCGCCCCAGCGAGTTGGAGACCCTGACCTCGCGCCTGATCGACCGCCCGATCCGCCCGCTGTTCCCCGAAGGCTTCTTCAACGAAGTGCAGGTGGTGGTGCACGTGGTGTCGCTGAACCCCGAGGTGCAGGCCGACATCGCCGCCCTGATCGCTACCAGCGCCGCGCTGGCCATCTCCGGCATCCCTTTCAACGGCCCGATCGGCGCTGCGCGCGTGGGCTATGTGAACGGCGAGTATGTGTTGAACCCTGGCAAGACCGCGCTGCTGGACTCCAAGCTGGACCTGGTGGTGGCTGGCACCGAAGCCGCCGTGCTGATGGTGGAATCGGAAGCCGACCAGCTCAGCGAAGACATCATGCTGGGTGGCGTGGTGTTCGGCCATGAGCAGGGCAAGATCGCCATCAACGCGATCCATGAGCTGGTGCGCGACGCCGGCAAGCCGAGCTGGAACTGGGTCGCTCCGGCCAAGAACGAGCCCTTCATCGCCAAGGTCACTGCCCTGGCCGAAGAGGCGCTGCGCGCTGCCTACCAGATCCGCTCCAAGCAAGCCCGTACCGTGGCCTGCCGCGAAGCCTATGCCAAGGTCAAGGAGACCCTGAAGGCCGAGGGCGTGGAATTCGACGGCGTCGAGGTCGACGGCCTGCTGTTCGAGATCGAAGCCCGCATCGTGCGTGGCCAGATCCTGGCCGGTGAGCCCCGCATCGACGGCCGCGATACCCGCACCGTGCGCCCGATCGAGATCCGCGCCGGCGTGCTGCCGCGCGCCCACGGCTCCTCGCTGTTCACCCGTGGCGAGACCCAGGCGCTGGTGGCCGCGACCCTCGGCACCGACCGCGATTCGCAGACCATCGACGCGCTGGCCGGCGAGTTCAGCGAGAGCTTCATGCTGCACTACAACATGCCTCCGTTCGCCACCGGCGAAACCGGTCGCGTGGGCAGCCCCAAGCGCCGCGAAATCGGCCACGGCCGTCTGGCCAAGCGTGCCCTGGTGGCCGTGTTGCCGAACAAGGAAGACTTCCCTTACTCGATCCGCGTGGTCTCGGAAATCACCGAGTCCAACGGCTCGTCGTCGATGGCTTCGGTGTGCGGCGGCTGCCTCTCGCTGCTGGACGCCGGCGTGCCGCTGAAGGCGCATGTGGCCGGTATCGCGATGGGCCTGATCAAGGACGCAAACCGTTTCGCCGTGCTGACCGACATTCTGGGCGATGAAGATCATCTGGGCGACATGGACTTCAAGGTCGCGGGTACCACCACCGGCATCACGGCCTTGCAGATGGACATCAAGATCCAGGGCATCACCAAGGAAATCATGCAGGTCGCGCTGGCGCAAGCCAAGGAAGCACGCCTGCACATCCTGGCCAAGATGGTGGAAGCCGTGGCCGGCGCCTCGACCGAGGTGTCGGAGTTCGCGCCCCGTCTGTACACCATGAAGATCAACCCCGAGAAGATCCGTGACGTGATCGGCAAGGGCGGCGCCACCATCCGTGCGCTGACCGAAGAGACCGGTACCACCATCGACATCGGCGAAGACGGCACCATCACCATCGCCTCGACCGATGCCGACAAGGCCGCACACGCCAAGAAGCGCATCGAAGAGATCACCGCCGAAGTGGAAGTGGGCAAGGTCTACGAAGGCCCGATCACCAAGATCCTGGACTTCGGCGCCCTCGTGAACCTGTTGCCCGGCAAGGACGGCCTGCTGCACATCAGCCAGATCGCCCACCAGCGCGTCGAGAAGGTCACCGACTTCCTGACCGAAGGCCAAGTGGTCAAGGTCAAGGTGCTCGAGACCGACGAGAAGGGCCGCATCAAGCTGTCGATGAAGGCTCTGATCGAGCGCGACGCCGCTCCGGTGGCCGAAGAAGGCGCGGCCGAGTAAGGCCGCCGGCGACAGGAGATCTTGAGATGCAGGTTTTGATGAACTTGATGCTGGCGGTGCAGTTGCTGAGCGCGCTGGCGATGATTGGCTTGGTGCTCATGCAGCACGGCAAGGGGGCCGACATGGGTGCGTCCTTTGGCAGTGGCGCGTCGGGAAGCTTGTTTGGTGCCACCGGCAGCGCCAACTTCCTATCGCGCAGCACAGCAGTCTGCGCTTCGCTGTTCCTGGCATGCACGCTGGGTCTCGCTTATCTGGGCGGGCGGCACAGTGCGACGACGGAGAACGAGAGCGTTCTTGATCGCGGCACATTGCAGCAGTCTGCTGCTCCAGCAACTGGCGCTGCAGCGGTTCCAGTCGGACCGAATCAGGCGGAGGGCAACCAGCACTGACCACCAGGATTCACGAAGTGCTGCGCTGACCTACTAGTCGGGACCAACGCAGCACTTCAGCGTCCTCTGCCGCCAAGACCTTGGTCGAAGCGGCCGCCGGGTGCTTGCGAACCTTGTCGAGCACCACGGCGTCTTCCATTTGATCGATGTAGTCAACAAGCTGAGCGTCGGACGGGATGATCCCCCGGTTCGCCAAGCTATAGCTATGAACCATGATCGACTCGATCACCCCGGCCATCTGCTTGTCGACGAATTGTTGATGGGACCCCGTCATCAAATTGGTACTGCTCATCGCGCCATTGTGCATTGGCCATCGTGACTCTTAACCAATAGCGCCAGCTCCGACATCGCCGAACGGTCACTCAGGCCTTCTACGCCCTTGCGACGGTCATTGCCAAGCACGTGACCAACAGCGAATCCCGTCTAGTTCTGCGTGGGGTCAAAGCTGACCTGCACGACTCCGAGCCCCTGTTCGACGCTTCTTGTCATGCCACGAAGTCCGAAGCCTTGAGCGGAGGCTCAGAAATTGCTCGGCGAAACTTCTTAAGACATTGCTGAGCAGCACCAGGCCCATCATCTGAAGACCACATCACCACGGCCGGATTTGCAGAATAGCCTTTCAGACTGCCGTCCGCCTCGTAGTACACCTCGTGGACGGCGGACCACGAGTCCTCTCCCGCGTTGAATTCAATGACGCGGAGGTTCCAGTACCCTCGCTTGCGCTTGTGAGGTGCTTGGCTCATCGATTTCGGTGTCTCAACAGCGATTTCATACCCCGTTGGACACGGCGACTATGCCTTCGCTCGCCTCGCCGGCCCTGCGGAATCGCAGTGATCTCGATACGGTCGCACACTGCCTGGAACCAAACCCGCTGACCAAGCCGCCAAGGTACACAGCCCTCCGGGAAGAGGAGTCCCTGCCTGCCATACAGGCAACGCCCTAGGTTGATTGTGATCGGCCGTTTTCGGAAACGCTTCATCCGGCCTCCTCAAGATCAATGCGAGCAACTTCGAAGATCTCACTTCCTCGCACAGCGTGCTCACAGGTGAGTGCATTCCAAGCTTCTCTCGAGATCAACGCTTCAACGGTCTCCGACCAGCAGAGGCCATTTGCCACGGATTGAGGCGCTAAATCACCCAGCTTCAAGAACGCCTGCCGTGCATCCTGTTCCGTCCCGTAGCGTCCGACTAGCAGGCCGCGACAGCGCCTACCTGATTCGTGAATGGCCGGCGTGACCGTCCATGTTGCGGAGGTCACACCGACCTCCTGACCGAGCAAGGATGATTGCAGGACCGGGAACCGAATGTGGCAAGTGCGCGCACGGCACGCCGCACTCTCGTCGAGGGAAGCCGGCCGTTCCACGCACGCTTCGGCAGCAGCGTAATCAAGATGCCTGAGACGATCTTGCAGAAGTACAACCGTTGACCAAGCCGACAGGTTGCTATTGATTTCGGCAAAACCACCCGACGACCGCGCCGAACAACGCTGGTTTCCGATGAACTTCGGCATTGAGTTCTTAACGTCAATTCTTCCAGTCATCGCCTCGCGCACGGAGCTATTCATCATCGCCACTCCTAAGGCTGATAAGGCACTGAAGATTGACGTTATGAGAAGTCACCACTGGCAGCCGACTGGACATGGCTGGCAACTTTCAACGTCTTATCGAGATCGTGATGCATGAGCACCTGCAGCGGAGTTAGCCCTCCGAACACCGGCGCGGAGTTCGGTCGGCGTAGCCAGCCTCTGGCATCCTTATCTACCGCATAGATCAGGTAAAGCGCCGAATGTATTGCGATAAGTGCATTAGCCAGTTCCTCGCAGTTCGTCCAACCATTTGCTGGCGGCCCCTCATTCATCCTCTGAGAATCATCACCAGAAATGCCGAGAATTCCTGCCCGCTCAGTCAAACTCAAGTCCCACGAAGGACCAACTGTCTGAGAAAAATAGTCAATTTGTTCACTTAGCGATGACACTGGCATCCAACGCTCCTGTGAACTCCTGCGAATTGCGCAGCTTGGGACGGGTTGATGCTGGTGTTCCTGAAGCCGGATTTGTGGACTTGCATGCGACATTTGATCTACTTTGTTCTGTGAAGCGGTTGCTAACCGTCGGCGCGAGTATTGGATATGCCGATCAACCACTGGTGAAGCCGGCGCACTGCCGCGAGCGCAGGTAAGCCAACTTTTGATTATTCGCATGAGCATTTAACTGGATTGCCTTTTCCCAAGCCTCATCAATTGCTCGCGGGGCAGCGCTGCTCACATAGCATTCGCCTGCCTGAACGGCGTCGGGCTAGCTGACGAGTTCCTCGAATACATTGACGTCGCGCCGTCGCGCATCAACTTCGGACTCGATGCCCCAGGGGGGCGTCTTGACGCATTCGAAGTGTCACTCACGGTGCTCAGGGCGAAGCCGCTTCACTTGCCGATGTAGGTGCCGCGTCGCTTATTGACTTTGTGCGCTTCATCGTCAGTTCTTTCCACCAAGTTTGACGCTCATGCGTCGGCCTTGATGGCGCTGACGACTCTGCGTGATCGTCGGCCTCTCGGTTTTGTTCGGAACTGGCAAGCCTCCCTCTTAGGCGGCAAACGCAGCAGAAGTTCCGACTCGACTGGCTCTACGTGCTTCGGAATCAACCCACAGTCGAAACTGTGGCCAGCAAAATCGCACAACGCGACGTGCTGTCCGCTGGCGGAGCGATGGAACATCACCTCGCGGATCTCGCGCGACGACCACTGCCCCGAAGGCGATTGCCAAGCCGGCATCATGCAGACAAGTCCCTTCACTAGGACGGCGTCAAGCGAGCGGAGGATATCGACCAAGTCGTGTTCCCAGGCGATGCATAGTGTGCGCGTCATGCTGTGGGCGTCTGGATCCGGATCGACGATCTCCACGGACAGCAGGAACCATAGCGCATGCAGGGGCAACTCGACCATACGCCAGTGCTGGGCACCAGGTTGGGCTAGGTTCGGAGGTAATGGAATCTCGTGCTGCGGGTGCGAAGTAAACATAGTTTAAGGGGACTGAAGCTGGCCTCGACATGGTGACTCGTCTGAGGTTTAAATAACTCATATCTATTTTGCGCGACGATGCATCTGCACCAAGCAGTGCAGCCCATAGGCGAGTCCGACGGCGGGGAAAAAATGCGCTTACCGAATACGGAAGAACATGGGCTAGGGTCTGTAGCGGAAACCACCATGGTCAAGACACTCCATACCCGTCACAACGAGATATTCCTGGAGAAGCTTCAGCTTGCGCGCCAAAGGCAGCGTCTCCGGCAAGCTGACCTAGCCGATCGGCTAGGGCGCGACCAGGCGCTTGTCAGCAAGGTCGAAAGCGGTGCGCGCAGACTCGACGTTATCGAACTTCGCGACTGGCTGCTTGCGCTGGGAATTGACTTCATCGAATTCCTCAGCGAGCTGCATGCGGAGTTAGGCCCTCACGGCACGTCAGAACTGCGAGTGCTACGGAGAAAGACGTCCCAGCGACCGCCATCCTGATGCCGATCCTAGTGAAGTTGAGTTATCTTTAACGTGGCGTAGATAGCTCAAAAATCGGAGTCTTGGGCGGATGTCTATCCGCCTCAAAAATGCGCCAAGACCTGGCCGCCCGAAGGGTTACAGCAGCCTCGACCAAGGTATTGCTGAGGTGTTCGGAAAGACTACAAGGGTGCGGCGACTTAAAGTCGGATTGTCCCAAGAAGCACTTGCCCTAGAAACCGGCATTGAGCGCTCATATATCAGTCGGCTAGAACGGGGGCTTAGTCAACCGACGCTGCTTGCTCTGCTAAAGCTAGCCAAGGGTCTTGAGTGTGAGTCCTCGGAACTGCTTGGGCCGGCGGAGAAGGTATTTAGGAGGCGTCGATAGGCGTCTAGTACGACTCCTGCGTCATGTCGACAGCCGTTCGCTCGGGCGTCTGATGCGGTCTAGCATCGAAGCCACGAGTTCTTTACCCACGGGCCGAACTGCCTGGCCGGTTTACGAGACGGGGCAATCTTGGCTTGCGAGCGCAAGCCAGACCAGCGCTGGCTGCGTACGATCAATTGCGCCATATCGATGAGCGCCTGAAGGGCTAGGCTAAGCCTGACGCACTGTGCGACAGGCAACCTACCGTGCGGGACAAACTGCTCAAGCGCCTCGGGCCGAGCGCCCGCCCCAGGATCGGCCCTGCCTTACTCCCTACTGCAATCTGTCCAGAGGGCGGATGAGTTGCCGACAGGCATTGGCCTTGCCAGGTACAAATGTTCTAGAAATTCGCTTGACAACCCTAGCCATGAACCCCTGCCCCTGTGGCCATGCAGGCAGCCTGGTGCAGAGCTGCCGCTGCACGCCCGAGCAGATTTCACGCTACCAGGGGCGGCTAAGCGGCCCCTTTCTGGACCGCCTGGATCTGCTGGTGGAGGTGCCGGTGCTGCCGGCCCAGGTGCTGGCGGATGCCAGCGGGGGCGAAGCCAGCAGCGTGGTGGCTGCCCGCGTGGCGCGGGCGCGCGAACTGGCTTTGGCGCGCCAGGGTTGCAGCAATGCCAGGCTGAGCGTCAAGCAACTCGACGGCGTGGCGCGCATCGACCAGGCCACCACCGAATTCATGCACAAGGCGGCCAATCGCCTCGCCTGGTCGGCGCGCAGCTATCACCGCGTGCTGAGAGTGGCGCGCACCGTCGCCGATCTGGAGGGCAGCGCCGACATCGCCATCGGCCACCTGAGTGAAGCGATCCAATGGCGGCGCGGCCTCGGCCGCGTAAGCTGAGCGCTCAGCGCTCCAGGCCGCGCCGGCGCAGATAGAAACCGACACCCAGCAGGCCCGCGATCAGCATCGCGGCCGGGCTGGGCTCGGGCACGGGGTGGGCCACTTGAAGCACGGAGAGCCCGGTGAAGGCCGACCCGAAGGCGCCGAACTGCCAGTTATGCGCCTGCAGATGCTGGGGCGCCGCGCCCGGCAGGCCCAGGTGGTCATCAACGCCGGCTTGCGAGAACGAGCCAAAGGGTGCGAACACGCCCGCCAACAGGTGCGGTGCCTCGATGGTCTCGCCATGCGGGCCCGCCAGGTGCTGGTACCAGCCGCTCACGGTCCACTGGTTGTTGGCAAAGGTCGCCGTCAACTCGGCATCCCAGAACACGCCGTTGTAGGTGGCGGTGCCGCCAGCCGCGTTCCAGTTCCAGCCCAGGCTCAGGTCGGTAATCGTATCGACGAAGGAGGTGACGGTGCTGGCCGCATGCGCCGGCGCCAGGCCCACCAGGCCTGCCAGGGACGCTGCGACAACGGCGTTGCGAAACTGTGACTTCACGGCTTGCCCCTTTTCGGGGCTGTTGCGGCCCCGTCTGGGGATACTAGGCCCGTGCAGGATGGCCTGCCACCCCTAAGGTCGCGGGCTCAGTAGCGCAGCCGCGCCAGTGCAGGCGCCATGTTCGGGCCGCGCGGCACAAGCACAAACAGCTGATCGAATTCGTCTTCACCGATCGTGATTTGGGCTGCGTCATAACCCAGGCCGCGCAGCACCGCCGGCACGGTGTTGCTGTGGCCTACCACCAGCACCGCCTCATCTGCGCCATGCATGCGCAGCCGCGCCAGCAGCGCCTCGGTGTCCCGGGCCGGCAGCACCACCGGTGTCAGCCCCAGGCGCTGGGCGGTTGGCGAGCCCTGCTGGATGGTGCGTTGATATTGCGTGGTGTAGACAGCCTTCACACCGCTTCCGGCCAACAGGCTGGCGAGGCGCTGTGCCCTCGCCTCCCCGGCCGGAGAGAGGGCGGGATCGTCCGGAAGGTCCAGCTTTTCGCCGTGACGAACCAAATAGACGAGCGGCTGGGCCGCAGCCGGCTGGGCGGCCACGCAAGCGAGCAGGGCAAGTGCGAGCCCGAGGCGGCGCAACATCGTTATTGGCGCGTGAGCTGGCCGTCGCGTTCCAGCACCAGGTCGCCGACGCGCAGTTGCGGATCCTGGCTGCGCTCGAAACTGCGCGTGCTGCCATCCTTGTAAGTGAGGCGCACGATCCAAACCTTGTGCGACTTGCTGCGCTTCTCGATCTCATTGCCGGCATAGCCGCCGGCCACCGCACCACCGACGGTGGCGAGCTTTTTGCCGGTGCCCCCGCCCACCTGGTTGCCCAGCAGGCCGCCCACCACCGCGCCGCCGATCACGCCCAGGCCACTGGCCTTGCCCTGGCGTTCCTCGGTGTGCACCTCGCTGACGGTGGCGCACTCATGACAGGCCTTGGCGACGGCCGGTTTGGCCGCAGGCTTGGCCACGGGCGCCGCCTGCGCCAGTACCGGATCGGGCGCCGGTTGCGACTGCGAACGGCCGACGGCATAGGCACCGCCCAACATCAGCGCGGCCACGGCCACGCCAGCAACGATCTGACTGGACTTGATGGACATGGACTTGTTCCTCATGCATGGCCCGCAAGGGCCGGGGGCGTCAGCATGCCAGCCGACGCACGCACACAGGCAAAGCCGGCGGCCGAATTTGTAACAAACACTAGCGATCAGAGCAGCGGCGCCAGGGCACGCTGCGCCGCCACCTCATCCAGGGCACAGCGCTGCGCCCAATCCTTCAGCTGATCTGCGCCGATGCGCCCGACATTGAAATAGCTCGCCTCGGGGTGCGCAAAGTAGAAGCCCGAGACGCTGGCCGCCGGCGTCATCGCCATCGAATCGGTGAGGCCCATGCCGATCTCCTCGGGCGCCAGTACGCGGAACAGATCGCGCTTGACGAGATGATCCGGGCAGGCCGGATAACCCGGTGCCGGACGGATACCGCGGTACTGCTCGGCGATCAGGGCCTCGTTGCTGAGCGTCTCGTCGGCCGCATAGCCCCACAGTTCCATGCGCACGCGCTGGTGCAGGCGCTCGGCAAAGGCCTCGGCCAGACGGTCGGCCAGGGCCTTGAGCATGATGGCCGAGTAGTCGTCGTGGTCCGCGATGAACTGGGCTTCCTTCTTCTCCACCCCCAGGCCGGCGGTGACGGCGAACAGGCCGATGTAATCGGGCACGCCACCCTTGGCCGCGATGTAATCGGCCAGGCAGCGATTCGGCCGCAACTCGCCATCCACCACCGGCCGCTCCGACTGCATGCGCAGGCCGCGCCAGGTCATCAGCACTTCGCTGCGGCTCTCGTCCCGGTAAATCTCGATGTCGTCGTCGTTCACCTGCGCCGCCGGGTAGATGCCCATCACGCCGCTGGCCTGCAACCAGCGCCCCTCGATGAGGCGCTGCAGCATGCGTTTGCCATCGCTGAAGACGCGCTGCGCTTCGCTGCCGACGATCTCGTCCTTCAGGATGTCCGGGAATTTGCCGGCCAGATCCCAGGTCTGGAAGAACGGCGCCCAGTCGATGCAGGCTGCCAGCTCGGCCAGGTCGTAGTTCCTGAACACGCGCCGGCCGATGAACTTGGGCACCGGTGGCGTGTAGCTGGTCCAGTCCAGCTTGGTCTTGTTGGCACGCGCCTGCGCCAGCGTCACCAGCGGGGTCTGCTTCTTGCTGGCGTGCAGCTCGCGCACCTTGTCGTAATCGCTCTTCAGCTCATCGATGAAGCGCGCGGCACGTTCGTCGGAGAGCAGCTCCGAGCACACCCCCACCGAGCGCGAGGCATCCGGCACATAGACCACCGGGCCCTCGTAATGCGGCGAGATCTTCACCGCCGTATGCACGCGGCTGCAGGTGGCACCGCCGATCAAGAGCGGGATCTTCTTCATGCGGAAGTAGTCGTCGCGCTGCATCTCGGCCGCCACATGCTGCATCTCCTCCAGGCTGGGCGTGATCAGGCCGGACAGGCCGATGATGTCGGCACCCTCGACCTTGGCCTTGGCCAGGATGTCCTGGCAGGGCACCATCACGCCCATGTTCACGACCTCGAAGTTGTTGCACTGCAGGACCACGGTGACGATGTTCTTGCCGATGTCGTGCACATCGCCCT
>Ga0208398_101278_pt1 | contig 10418 bp, 9 predicted proteins | sample LakWasMe79_HOW10_2_FD_183905 | JGI IMG/M metagenome (GOLD analysis project Ga0208398, IMG submission 183905) | Freshwater sediment methanotrophic microbial communities from Lake Washington under simulated oxygen tension - Sediment Metagenome... | ecosystem: Environmental > Aquatic > Freshwater >... | reverse complement strand
GAATCCAAGACCCTGCTCTCGGCCTTCCACATCCCGGTCACGCAGACCATCCTGGCGCGCAGCGCCACCGAGGCGATGATGATCGCCACCCAGCTGGGCTTCCCGGTGGCGCTGAAGATCGATTCGCCCGACATCAGCCACAAGTCCGATGTCGAGGGCGTGGCCCTGAACGTGATGAACGGCGCCGGCGCGCGCGACACCTATACCGAGATGGTGGAGCGCGTGGCGCGCCTGCAGCCGCAGGCGCGCATCAACGGCGTGACGGTGCAGAAGATGGCCCGCGCCAGGCGCGGCCGCGAGATCTATATCGGCCTGGTCACCGACGACCCCTTCGGCCCGGTGGTGGTGTTCGGCGCCGGCGGCACGCGCATCGAGCTGATGAACGACCGCGCCATGGAGCTGCCGCCGCTGAACCAGTTTCTGGCGCGGCGCCTGATCGAGCGCGCCCGCGTGGCCGAGACCCTGGGCGAATGGCGCGGCGCGGCGGCCGTGCACATGGAGGCACTCGAACAGCTGCTGCTGCGCGTCTCCGAGATGGTGTGCGAGCTGCCCCAGCTGCGCGAGATGGACATCAACCCCATCATCATCGACGCGCAGGGGGCGGTGGCGGTGGACGCGCGCATCGTGGTGGACCACGCGCCGCCCGCCGGCACGGCCGGCCGCGCGCCGAGCTACCAGCATCTGGCCATCCTGCCCTACCCGGCGCGCTACGAGCGCATGCTGCCGCTGCGCGGCGGCGGCGAGTACCTGCTGCGCCCCATCCATCCCGACGATGCGCAGATGCTGCAGGTGCTGGTGCAGCAGCTCTCGCCCGAGAGCCGCTACTTCCGCTTCGTCTCGCACATGAGCGAGCTGCCGGCCTCGATGCTGGCACGCTTCACCCTGATCGACTACGACCGCGAGATGGCCCTGGTGGCGGTGGTGAAGGAGCGCAAGCCGGGGGCCGATGGCGAGCTGCTGGAGAGCGAACGCATCATCGGCGTGTCGCGCTACATCACCAACCCCGATCGCAGCAGTTGCGAGTTCGCCCTGGTGGTAGCCGACGATTTCAACGGCAAGGGCCTGGGCTCGCGGCTGATGGAGTCCATCATGGACGTGGCGCGTGACAAGGGCCTGGCCGAGATCGACGGCCTGGTGTTGGCCAACAACGCCGGCATGCTCAAGCTGATGCGCAGCCTGGGCTTTGCCGTCAAGCCCTTCCCCGAGGACCCGGACTTCAGGCTCTGTACGCACGCGCTGTAGCGCTCCCATGTGAAGAAATTCACACCCTCCCCCCCGCGGAGCAAGGGTGCACACCAGCCCGGCGCGGCGGGCCAGCGCGGACAATCGGCAGCCATACAGACACCGGGGCCCGCCATGCAAAGCGCACGCCGCTTCTTCAGCTTTCTTTCCGGCATTGCGCTCTACACCAGCGCCATGGTGGCATCCAATGTGCTGACCACCATCTCGCTGCCGCGCAGCTGGGTGCTGGTGTCCGGGCGCAGCGACACCATGATGGCCCTGGCCTGGAAGGCTTGCCTGCTGGCCCTGCCCCTGGTGGTGCTGGCCACCATCTGGGTCAACATCACCCTGCGCGCGCGCCAGCGCAGCCGCAAGCATGTGGTGGCCTGGCTGTTCGGCGGACTGGTGACCGGCTGGCTGGGCTGGCTGATGTATGGCTTCATCGTCTTCGCCGTGCAGACCGGCGAACGCACCTGGCCGGTCGCGGCCATGCTGTTTTCATCCAACATTCCGCCCCTGTGGGGCCTGATGAACACGGCGGGCATCTTCCTGGGCGCCCTGATCGGCCTCTGGGCCGTGCCCGAGCGCGTCTCAACCCGCCAGCAGCGCGCCGACGCGGCTGCGGTCGCCAGCGCCGCCAACGCACCCACCCCCAGCCGAGGCCCCCGCATCCCGCGCCTGAGCCACTGGCGCAAGCCGGCCGCGCCGAGCGTGGAGGCGGCCAGCGGCAAGGTGCGCGAGAAAGCGCTCAGCCAGCCGTAGGCCCAGCCTGTTGACACCGCGGGCGCCAGCGCGGCTAGCATAGGCGGCAGCACCACAGCCCAAAGGCGCCGCCCATGAGCCTAGCCCGCCACTTCCACCAGATGGCCTACAACAACGCCTGGGCGAACCACCGCCTGCTGTCGGCCTGCGCGAAGTTGCAGCCCGGCGAGTTCGAGGCCGCGCGCAGCGGCTTCTTCCCCTCGCTGCGCGCCACGCTGAACCACAACCTGACGGTCGACTGGTTCTATATCGATGCGCTGGAGCGCGAGTTGCGCGGCGCGGCGCCCAACCCGGATTGCTACCAGTTCTTTGCGCAGGACGAACCCTGCCAGAGCCTGGCACAGCTGCAACAGGAGCAGCGCCAATCCGACCGCCGCCTGCTGGCCTATTGCGCGCAGCTGATGGACAGCGAGCTGGAGCGGCTGGTGACCATAGACCGCCCCGGCCGCCAGCAGCAGGACACGCGCAGCCGCCTGCTGGCGCATCTGCTGCAGCACCAGATCCACCATCGCGGCCAGGCGCATTGCATGCTCTCCAGCAGCTCGGTGAAGCCGCCGCAGCTGGACGAGTTCTTCTGCGCCGGCGAGGCCCATCTGCGCGCCGCCGAATTCGCCGAACTCGGTTTCACCGAAGCGATGATCTGGGCCTAAAAAGAAACCCGCCAGCTCCTTCGAACTGGCGGGTCAGGTGAAGGCCTCAGGACGCGGCGGTTTCACGGCCCGTCCAGCCTGAGGATGCTGCCTTCACCACGTCTGATGTCGGGGACATCAGGCTGTTTCCCCTTCCCGGGGAATCCTCAGTCTCGTGGCGCTACCGTCTGCTTTCCCTGCTACCGGCTTCGCCACATTGCAAATCTAGTCGCTGCCGGGCCGGGTGCTTTGCGCTGGCTCAATAAGCTGCCGCGCTGGCTACTCGCCCAGCTCGGCACGCGCCTTTTGCTGGCCGCGCAGGCGGCCGATGCGGTCTTCCAGCTGGCGCCGCATATTGTCGAAGGCGTCGCGCAGCGCGACATAGGCATCCTCGTTCTGCACATGGCTGACGCTCAGCTCGTGGCCGGGGAAGGTCAGGTCGATGCGCACGACGAAGGGGCGGCCTTGCTGGCTGTGCTTGTGGTCCAGTTCGATGCAGACGCGGCAGCTGGTCAGGTCGGCACAGAATTGCTCCAGCTTGAGCGCGCGCTCCTCGGCGGCGGCGCGCAGGGCGGCGGATTCTTCCATGCCTTGGAAGCGGACATGCAGTGCTTGCCTCATGAGAGTCTTCTCCTCGTTGTCGCCAGCGGCCGCGCCCCTGATGGTCGCGAATCCCGCTTGGCATGGCTCTACGATGCCTGAGTCGCGCCTTGCGGCCTTGATGTAGCGCAAGAGCCTGCGAGGCTCACGTCAGCCGAGCAGCATGCCGCGCTGCTCGATGAAGGCCACCACCCGATCCAGCCCGCTGAGGGTCTTCAGATTCGTCATCACATAGGGCCGCTTGGGCCGCATGCGCTGGGTGTCCGCCTCCATCACCGCGAGGTCGGCGCCCACATGCGGGGCCAGGTCGGTCTTGTTGATGACGAAGAGATCGCTCTTGGTGATGCCGGGCCCGCCCTTGCGCGGAATCTTCTCGCCCGCCGCCACGTCGATCACATAGATGGTCAGGTCGCTGAGCTCGGGGCTGAAGGTGGCGGCCAGGTTGTCGCCGCCGGACTCGATGAACACCACATCGGCGTCGGGGAACTGACCCAGCATGCGGTCGATCGCCTCGAGGTTGATGGAGGCATCCTCCCGGATCGCGGTATGCGGGCAGCCGCCCGTCTCCACGCCCATAATGCGCTCGGGCGGCAGCGCGCCGCTGATGGTCAGGAGGCGCTGGTCCTCCTTGGTGTAGATGTCGTTGGTGATGGCCACCAGGTCCCAGCGCGCGCGCATGGCCTTGCAGAGCATCTCCAGCAAGGTGGTCTTGCCCGAGCCCACCGGCCCGCCTATGCCCACGCGCAGCGGCGGCAGCTTCTTCGTGCGGTTCGGGATGTGGTGCAGTGCCGAGTGGTTCATGGTCATGAGCGGAACAGGCGTGAATACTGGGTTTCATGCCGCGCCGAGAGGATGGCGAGCATGGGCGAAAAGGCCTGACGCTCGCCGTCGCCCAGGGCCAGCGCGGCCTGCACGGCCGAGGGGATCGCATGGCTGAGCGAAGCCAGGATGCGCTGCCCCGCGAGCTGGCCCAGGGGCACGGCCTTGATGGCGGCCTGCACCATGTTCTCGGCCCAGCCGAAGGCATAGGCTAGCAGGGCGGATTCGGTGTCGGCGCCGGCGGCCGCATAGGCCAGCGCCATCACCACCGGGTAGGTGGGCGGGCCCAGCGCCAGGCAGGCCTGGATCTGCGCCGGGCTGGCGCTGTCGTGGTTGCGCAGCCACTCGATCAGCGAGCGGCCCATCTGCTCGCACTGCAGGCGCAGCTCGGCGCTCTCGCGCGTCTGCAGCACCCAGTCGTTGAGCGCGCGCAGCCGCGGCATATCGTGCGCCGCCCAGGCCGGCAGGGCCTGGGCCAGCAGGGCCAGGTCGCCGCGCGCCAGCGCCAGGGTCAGGTGTTGCCCGAGCCAGCTCGCGGCGCTGGCTTCGTCGCGCACCAGCCCATGCTCGATCGCCGATTCCAGGCCCTCGGAGTAGGAGAAGCCCCCCACCGGCAGAGCCGGCGAGGCCAGCCAGATCAGTTGCAGGAGGCTGGCGGGATTCATCATCGCGCTTGATCAGAACAAAAAGTAGCGCTGCGCCATCGGCAGCACGCTGGCCGGTTCACAGGTCAGCAAGAGGCCGTCGGCGCGCACCGCATAGGTCTGGGCATCGACCTCCATGCGCGGTGCATAGTCGTTGTGGATCATGTGGCGCTTGCCCACGCCGCGGATGTGCTTCACCGCCGCCAGGGTCTTGGCCAGGCCATAGCGCTGCCCCACGCCGGCGGCGAGCGCGGCCTGCGAGACAAAGCTCAGCGAGCCGCGCGCCAGCGCGCCGCCGAAGGCACCGAACATGGGCCGGTAATGCACCGGCTGCGGGGTCGGGATGGAGGCATTCGGGTCGCCCATCGCGGCCATCGCGATGCTGCCGCCCTTCAGGATGATGCTGGGCTTGACGCCGAAGAAGGCCGGCTTCCACAGCACCAGGTCGGCCCACTTGCCCACCTCCACGCTGCCCACCTCATGGCTGATGCCGTGCGCGATCGCCGGGTTGATGGCGAGCTTGGCCACATAGCGCTTCACGCGCGCGTTGTCGTTGCCCGGCCCATCGCCCGGCAAGGCGCCGCGCTGCAGCTTCATCTTGTGGGCGGTCTGCCAGCAGCGCATGATGACCTCGCCCACCCGGCCCATGGCCTGCGAGTCGGAGCTGAACATGCTGATCGCGCCCAGGTCGTGCAGGATGTCCTCGGCCGCGATGGTCTCGCGGCGGATGCGGCTCTCGGCAAAGGCCAGGTCCTCGGCGATGGCCGGGTCCAGGTGGTGGCACACCATCAGCATGTCCACATGCTCGTCCAGCGTGTTGATGGTGTAGGGCCGCGTCGGATTGGTGGAGCTGGGCAGCACATTCGCCTCGCCCACCACCTTGAGGATGTCGGGCGCATGGCCGCCGCCAGCACCCTCAGTGTGGAAGGTGTGGATGGTGCGGCCCTTGAAGGCCGCCACCGTGTCTTCCACAAAACCGCTCTCGTTGAGCGTGTCGGTGTGGATGGCCACCTGGGTGTCGGTGGCCTCGGCCACGTTCAGGCAGTTGTCGATGGCCGCCGGCGTGGTGCCCCAGTCCTCGTGCAGCTTGAGGCCGATCGCGCCAGCCTCGATCTGCTCATGCAGCGCGCCGGGCAGGCTGGCATTGCCCTTGCCCAGAAAACCCAGGTTCATCGGGAAGGCCTCGGCCGCCTGCAGCATGCGTTCGATATGCCAGGCCCCCGGCGTGCAGGTGGTGGCGAAGGTGCCGGTGGCCGGCCCGGTGCCGCCGCCCAGCATGGTGGTGACGCCGCTGGCCAGCGCCTCCTCGATCTGCTGCGGGCAGATGAAGTGGATATGGGTGTCGATCGCGCCGGCGGTGACGATGAGCCCTTCGCAGGCGATCACCTCGGTGCCCGGGCCAATGATGATGTCCACGCCCGGTTGGGTGTCGGGGTTGCCGGCCTTGCCGATGGCGACGATGCGGCTGTTCTTGAGGCCGATATCGGCCTTGACGATGCCCCAGTGATCCAGGATCAGGGCGTTGGTCATCACCGTGTCCACGGCACCTTCATCCCGCCCGCGCTGCGATTGCGCCATGCCGTCGCGGATGGTCTTGCCGCCGCCGAACTTCACTTCCTCGCCATAGCCGCCGGCCCGCAGGGTCAGGTCTTGCTCGACCTCGACGACGAGCTCGGTATCCGCCAGGCGCAGGCGGTCGCCCACGGTGGGGCCGTACATCTCGGCATAGGCACGCCGTGCGATCTGGGCCATCACAGACGCCCCTGCACCAGGCCGCGAAAGCCGTAGACGATGCGCGCACCGGCCAGCGCCACCAGCTCCACCGTGCGTTGCTGGCCCGGCTCGAAGCGCACCGCCAGGCCCGAGGCGATGTTCAGCCGCATGCCGCGCGCGGCCTCGCGGTCAAAGGCCAGGGCCGCGTTGGTTTCGGCGAAGTGGTAGTGCGAGCCCACCTGGATGGGCCGGTCGCCACTGTTCTGCACCACCAGGGTGAGGGTGCGGCGTCCCGGGTTGAGCGCGTGCTCGCCCGCGGGGGTGAAGAGCTCGCCGGGAATCATGCGCGCCCCGCCCTTGCCTGCCGCTTCAGCCACAGCTGGCGCAGCGCCACGCCCGCGCCGGGCAGCAGCAGCACCAGGCCCGCCAGCGCGGCGGGCTCGGACAGCCACTCCAGCAGTTCGTCCAATGCCGCATGGCTGTGGGCGTGGTCAGCCGCATGGGCCAGAGCCAAGACCGGCAACGCTGCAAGGCTCAGGATGAGGATGCGCTTCATGAGAAGAGTTCCTTGGCTCAGACGATGGGTTGATGAACGGTCACGAGCTTGGTGCCGTCCGGAAAGGTGGCTTCCACCTGGATGTCGGGGATCATCTCGGCCACCCCGTCCATCACGTCGGCGCGCGTCAGCAGCGTGCGGCCCTCGCTCATCAGCTGGGCCACCGTCCTGCCGTCGCGCGCGCCTTCCATCACCGCGGCGCTGATGAAGGCCACCGCTTCCGGGTAGTTGAGCTTCAGGCCGCGGGCGCGGCGGCGCTCGGCCAAGAGGCCGGCGGTGAAGATCAGGAGCTTGTCGCGTTCTCTGGGTGTGAGTTCCATGCACAGGGCTTAGCAAGCCCCGTGCCTCGCCATCCAGGCACGGAAGCTGCGACATCGGAGGGCCATGTCGACTGCCGCCCCCCAACGCGTCATCAAGGTGCGCCGCGACTACAACGCCTGGGTCGCGAGCGAAACCCTGGAGGACTATGCGCTGCGCTTCACGCCGCAGCGCTTTCGGCGCTGGTCGCCGTTCCGGGTGGCCAACACCGCGTTTGGCGCCGCCAGCTTTCTGATCCTGGAGGCGGTGGGCGCCACCCTGCTGCTGCAATACGGCTGGGCCAACGCCGCCTGGGCGATCTGCGCCACCGGCCTGATCATCTTCCTGGCCGGCCTGCCCATCAGCATCGTCGCGGCCCGGCATGGCGTGGACATGGACCTGCTGAGCCGCGGCGCGGGCTTCGGCTATATCGGCTCCACCCTAACCTCGCTGATCTACGCCAGCTTCACCTTCATCTTCTTCGCGCTCGAGGCGGCGGTGATGGCCTATGCCCTGGACCTGGCGCTGGACATCCCGCCGCGCTGGGGCTATCTGATCTGCGCCCTGGTGGTGATCCCGCTGGTCACCCATGGCGTCTCGGCCATCAGCCGGCTGCAGCTCATCACCCAGCCGCTCTGGCTGCTGATGCTGATCCTGCCCTTTGCGGTGGTGCTCTGGCGCGACCCCGGCACGTTCGCGGGCATCGTGCACCATGCCGGGGAGCAATCGCACAGCGCCGGGTTCGAGCTGCGTTACTTTGGTGCGGCGCTGACGGTGGGCATCGCCCTCATCACCCAGATGGGCGAGCAGGCCGACTACCTGCGCTTCATGCCGGCCGAGACCCCCGCCAACCGCCGGCGCTGGTGGGCCGCGGTGCTGATCGGCGGCCCGGGCTGGGTGCTCCTGGGGGTGCTGAAGATGCTGGGCGGCGCCCTGCTGGGCTGGCTGGCGCTCAGCCATATGGTGCCGGCCGAGCGCGCGGTGGACCCCAACCAGATGTACCTGGCAGCCTACGAGGTGGTGTTCCCGCGCTATGGCTGGGCGGTGGCGGCCACCGCGCTGTTCGTGCTGATCTCGCAGCTCAAGATCAACGTCACCAACGCCTATGCGGGCTCGCTCGCCTGGAGCAATTTCTTCTCGCGCCTCACCCACAGCCACCCCGGCCGCGTGGTCTGGGTGGTGTTCAACACGGTGATCGCCTTCCTCCTGATGGAGATGAATGTGTTCGAGGCGCTGGGCGCGGTGCTGGGCCTGTACGCCAATGTGGCGATCGCCTGGATCATGGCGGTGGTGGCCGACCTGGTGATCAACAAGCCGCTGGGCCTCTCGCCGCCCGGCATCGAGTTCAAGCGCGCCCATCTCTACGACATCAACCCGGTGGGCGTGGGCGCGATGGCGCTCGCCTCCACGCTCTCGGTGAGCGCCTATCTCGGCCTGTTCGGCGAGCTGGCCCAGGCCTTCTCGGCGCTGATCGCGATGGCCACCGCCTTCATCACCGCGCCTCTGATCGCCTGGGCCACGCAGGGGCGCTACTACCTGGCACGCCAGGGCGAGGCGAGCAGCTACGCGCGCTTGCAGGCCAGGCACTGTGTGATCTGCGAGCGCGAGTACGAAGGCCCCGACATGGCCCACTGCCCCGCCTACCAGGGCCCGATCTGCTCGCTGTGCTGCACCCTGGACGCACGCTGCGGCGATCTGTGCAAACCGCAGGCGCGGCTGGCTGCGCAATGGTCGGCGGCGCTGCGCGCGCTGCTGCCGCGCAAGACCTGGCCCTATCTGGACACCGGCCTCGGCCACTTCATCCTGCTGATGGCGGTGGTGATGCCGCTGCTGGCGGCGCTGTTCGGCCTGCTCTACCACCAGGAGCTGCGCGGCATGCCGGCACCGCGCGACCCGGCCGCGATCCAGAGCCTGGGCGCCGGCTTCCTCAAGGCCTATGCGCTGCTGGGCCTGGGCTCGGGCATCGTGGCCTGGTGGCTGGTGCTCACCCACCAGAGCCGCGAGGTGGCGCAGGAGGAATCGAACCGCCAGACCGAGGCGCTGATGCGCGAGATCGAATCGCACCGCCGCACCGACGAGGCACTGCAGGCCGCGCGCACCGTGGCCGAGCGCGCGCAGGCCGCCGCCGAGGCCGCCAACCAGGCCAAGAGCCGCTATGTCAGCGCCATCAGCCACGAGCTGCGCACCCCGCTCAACAGCATCCTTGGCTACGCCCAGCTGATGGCCGCGGACGGCGATGTGCCGCCGCGCCGGCGTCAGGCGGTGCAGGTGATCAAGCGCAGCGGCGAGCACCTGCTCTCGCTGATCGACGGCACGCTGGACCTGGCGCGCATCGAGGCCGGCAAGCTCTCGCTGGAGGCCGCGCCGATGGCCTTCGAGGATTGCATGCACGAGCTGGCCGAGATGTTCGAGCCGCAGGCCGCCGCCCAGGGCCTCAGCTTCGTGTTCGAGGTGCAGGGCGAGCTGCCGGCCCAGGTGCGCGCCGACGAGAAGCGCCTGCGCCAGATCCTCATCAACCTGCTGGGCAATGCGCTCAAGTTCACCGCCAGCGGCAGCGTCACGCTGCGCGTGCGGCATGCGCGCGAGATCGCGCAGATCGAGGTGCAGGACAGCGGCCCCGGGCTCAGCGAGGCCGAGCTGCAGCGCATCTTCGAGCCCTTCACCCGCGGCAGCACGCGCGGCACCGGCGCGGCGCCGGGCGCGGGCCTGGGCCTCACGATTGCCAAGATGCTCACCGAGCTGATGGGCGGCGAGCTGAGCGCGCGCAGCACGCCGGGCGAAGGCTCGGTGTTTGCCGTCAAGCTGTTCCTGCCCGCCCTGCACGAACAGGCGCAGAGCGCGCCGCGCAAGCTGCCCGCGCAGCCACGGCGCGGCTACAGCGGCGCGCGCCGCCGGCTACTGCTGGTGGACAACGAGGCCGCCGATCGCCAGCTGCTCGTCGAGCTGCTGCAGCCGCTGGGTTTTACGCTGCGCAGTGCGGCCAGCGGCCACGACGCGCTGGACCTGATCGCCGGCGGCTACCGGCCCGACGCGGTACTGATGGACCTGGCCATGCCCGGCATCGACGGCTGGGAAACCATCCGCCGCCTGCGCCTGCTGGGCCTGCAGGATCTGCCGGTGGCGGTGGTCTCGGCCAATGCCTTCGAGAAGGGGCAGGAGAACGAGGTGGGCATCACG
>Ga0208398_101277_pt1 | contig 10418 bp, 8 predicted proteins | sample LakWasMe79_HOW10_2_FD_183905 | JGI IMG/M metagenome (GOLD analysis project Ga0208398, IMG submission 183905) | Freshwater sediment methanotrophic microbial communities from Lake Washington under simulated oxygen tension - Sediment Metagenome... | ecosystem: Environmental > Aquatic > Freshwater >... | reverse complement strand
CCCAGGCCGAGGCCGAGCTGGCCGGCACCGGCATCGAGCTCTTCAAGGTCAACAGCGCCGCCGCCACCCATTTCATCGACTGGATCGCCGAGCAGCTCAAGCGCGGCGAGAGCCTGGCCGTGGACGGCCAGGTGCTGGGCCTGGCGCTGGCGCAGCAGCTGCGTGCCGCCATGCTCAAGGCCGGCATCACGCTGCGCACCGAGCTCGACCTGATCGAGCAGATCTGGGAGGGCCGGCCCGGCCTGCCCGGCGCGCCGGTCTACGAGCACCTGCCGCCGCAAGCCACCGCCACGCGCGCCGACAAGCTGGCCCAGGTACGCGCCGCGATGGCCCGCCATGGCGCCAGCCACCATTTCATCTCCAGCGTCGACGACGTGGCCTGGCTGCTGAACCTGCGCGGTGCCGACGTCTCCTACAACCCGGTGTTCATCGCCCACGCGCTGCTGGACGCCGCCGGGCTGACCCTGTTCGTCGCCCCTGGCAAGATCGATGCCGCCCTGCGGGCCACGCTGGCCAAGGACGGCGTGAGCCTGGCCGACTATGCCCAGGCGCCCGCGGCCCTGGCCGCCCTGCCCGCTGCTGCTGCCGTGCTGATGGACCCGCGCCGCGTTACCCTGGGCCTGCGCGAGGCGGTTGCGGCCGGCGCGCGCGTGATCGAGGCGATCAACCCCAGCACCCTGGCCAAGAGCCGCAAGACCGAGGCCGAGGCCCGCTTCGTGCGCGAGGCCATGGAGCAGGACGGCGCGGCCATGTGCGAGTTCTATGCCTGGTTCGAGGCCGCGCTGGGTAAGGGTGAGCGCATCACCGAGCTCACCATCGACGAACGGCTCAGCGCCGCGCGCGCCAAGCGACCCGGCTTCAAGGGCCTGAGCTTCTCCACCATCGCTGGCTTCAACGCCAACGGCGCCCTGCCGCATTACCGCGCCACCGACGAAGCGCATGCCGTGATCGAAGGCGACGGCCTGCTGCTGATCGACTCGGGCGGCCAGTACCTGGGCGGCACCACCGACATCACGCGCGTCTGGCAGATCGGCAGCATCACGCCCGCCCATCGGCGCGACTACACCCTGGTGCTCAAGGGCACGATCGCGCTCTCGCGCACCTGCTTCCCGCGCGGCACGCTGAGCCCCATGCTGGACGCGATCGCGCGCGCGCCGATGTGGGCCCATGGCCTGGACTACGGCCACGGCACCGGCCATGGCGTGGGCTACTTCATGAATGTGCACGAGGGCCCGCAAAGCATCTCCAAGGCGGTGCCCGACGCGAACATGGCGATGGAGCCCGGCATGATCACCTCGATCGAGCCCGGCCTCTACCGCCCCGGCCAATGGGGCGTGCGCATCGAGAACCTGGTGCTGAACGTGGCGCTGGACACGCCCGAACAGGGCGCCTTCGGCGAGATGCTGGCCTTCGAGACGCTCACCCTGTGCCCGATCGACACGCGCTGCATCGCGCGCGAGCTGCTCAACGCCGAAGAGCTCGCCTGGCTGAACCAGTACCACGCCGAGGTGCGCCGCCGCCTGCAGCCGCTGCTGAGCGGCGCGGCGCTGGACTGGCTGCTGCTGCGTACCGAAGCGATCTAAGCCACACCTGCCGAGCCCCCTCAGGGGTTGGCATCCGAAGCGCGCTGAGCCCCCAGCTCCAGCGCGCTTTGCACTTGTTGGCCCACGGCTTGCGGATTGGGCAAGGCCTGCGGCTGCGCCGCCGCTGCGCTGGCCGCCGGTGCGGGCTTTGGCAGTTGCTGCACCTGCTTCTTCATCACGAACATGACGACGGCGAAGGCGATCACGAGGCCGAGGATGCTGAGGGCAGCGCGCATGGGCAAAAACTCCGGATGGTTGGGCGGCAGGGCCCTAATATGCCGCAGAACTTCGCTGGAGCCGACCATGAAGCGCCCCGCCCCATCGCACGGCCTGCTCGCCACCCTGCTTCTGCTCGCCTGCTACGCCGGCGCATCGGCGCAGCAGGCGAGCGACGCAAGAACTGACCCGCTGGCGCCGTTGGCGCGCTTTGTGGGCCATTGGGAGGGCAGTTCCACCGGCCAGTCCGGTGCGGGCCAGGTCACGCGCAGCTATGCCCCCATCATGCGGGGCCGCTACCTGCTGGAGGAGAACCTGTCGCGCTACCCGGCCCAGGCCGCCAACAAGCCCGGCGAGCTGCATGAGCACCGCGCCATCTTCAGCTACGACAGGGCGCGCAAGACCATCGTGCTGCGGCAGTTCCATGTCGAGGGTTTTGTCAACACCTACCGGCTGCTAAGCGCGCCGGGCGAGCAGCCCATGGTGTTCGAGAGCGAGTCCTTCGAGAACTTCGACAACAGCTGGAAGGCGCGCGAGAGCTACGAGTTCAGCGCCGATGGCGATGCCTTCGTCGAGACCTTTGAACTCGCACCGCCCGGCAAGCCCTACGAGGTCTACAGCCGCAATCAGCTGCGCCGCAGCGCCGCCCGATAGGCCTCGATCAGCGGCTGCAGGGCGGCACGCCTGGCCAGGCTCGCGGCCGGCCACAGCCGCTCGCGCTCGTAGTATTCCTCGCAGGCCGGCACCGCGCCCGAGAGCTGCACCCAGGGCTGCTTGCTGGCGGTGAAGATGTGCACATCGGGGCTGAGCAGGTCGGGCTGGTCGAGCGTGCCAACGCGCACGAAGCGCAGCGCCGGCCCGGCGCCGCCGTAGTTGCTCCACAGCGCGATCCGGCAATGCGGGCAGCGCGCGATCAGCTGGCCCGCACCGCTCGCCGAGGGCGTGTTCACCAGCTCCGGTTCCAGGCCCAGAGTCTGCACCCGGTCGGCCTCGATGATGGCGTTGAGCGCAAAGGCCGAGCCGCTCTCGCGCTGGCACCAGCGGCAATGACAGCAATGCACGAACATCGGCGCGCTCGTGAGCCGGTAGCGCAGGGCGCGGCAATCGCAGCCCCCGTCAGCGGGGAACACACCATGTGTGGGCATTGCCGGTCCTCATCAATGCTCGGCGGCGGCTGCACAGGCACCCTGCCAATGGCGCTGCCAAATGCGCTCATGGTAGGCCACCAGCCCGGCTTGCGAGCGCACGAAATCATGTACCGCGCTTTGCACCGGATGCACCAACTCGGCATGGACAAAGGCAAACACGGTGGCGTCCAGCGTGCTGGGGCGGTCGCCGAACAGATAGGGCTCGTCGCCGATGAGCTCGGCGGCCGCCGCCCAGCCGGCGATGCCAATCGCCACCACCTCCTCGTAGCTGTGCCGGCCTATGCCCTGCTGACGCGCCTGCTGCACCAGCTGCCGACGCACCAGCGGCAACAGCAACGGTGCCAGCACCGGCACCAGCGGCCGCTGCCAGGCCGAGCTGCAGCGCTTGGCGTAGTCAATCAGCTTGGGCCGGTAGTACTGCGTGAAGTTGCGATCCACGCACCAGCGCATGTAGAGGGCGATGAAATACAGATGCGTCTCGAACAGCGACTTGAGCGCGAGCGCCTGCGCGCGCTGCTTCGCATTCAGGTGTTCGTCGCGCAAGGCCGAGGCATGGTGGGCTTGCAGGTGCTCGATGATGAGCGAGGAGTCGGCCATCATCCGGCCGTCGATCAGTGCGGCCGGCAGCTTGCCCTTGGGCATGCCGGCCGCCAGGCCGGTGCGCGTCTCGTAGGCGATGCCGGACAGGCGCAACCAGGTTTCCAGCTTGACGACAAAGGGGCTGATGTCCGGCGAGGCCTCGGCACCGCCATAACCATACTTGTAGACAATCACACGCAGCGCCCATCACGAACCGAAGACCGGCGCGAGCGTAACGCCTGGCCGGGCCAAACGCAATCCGCGGCGCAGGCTAGCGGCCCGGCGCCACGCGCGGAAGCTGAATGCTGAAGGTGCTGCCCATCCCTGGCTCCGACACCACCTCCAGCTCGCCGCCCAGCGTGGACTGGACCAGTCGCTTCGCATAGGCCAGGCCGACGCCGGAGCCGCCATGGTCCGGCCGGGTGGTAAAGAAGGGCTTGAAGATCTGGGCCAGCACCTCGGGCGACATGCCACAGCCATCGTCGCGCAGGCAGATGAGGATGGAGTCGTCCGGGCCCGCCTTGGCTTCGATCTCCAGCAGGCCCTGCGCGCGCCCCGCAAAGGCATGGACGGTCGCGTTCTGAATCAGATTCAGCAAGACCTGACCCAAGGGGCCGGGATAGCTGTCCAGCATCAGGCCGGGCTCCAGACGTCGCTCCACCCGCCAGGGCTTGCCTGCGAGGGTAGGCTTGAGCGTGAGCAGCACCTCGTCCAGCAGTTGCCCAAGCTCGAATTTGCGCCGCCGCTCCGAGGCCTGGTCGACGGACAGCTGCTTCAGGTTTCCCGCCAGTTCGCTGCTGCGTCGCCCTGCGTTCTCGATGATGGCCAAACCCTCTTGCAGGGTCTGCAAGAAAGCCTCCAATTCGGACTTGCGCAGCCCGCACTCGCCCAGCTTGCGCCGGAACTCGCCGAGCATCTCGCGCAGCGAGGCGGCGGTGAGATTGGCATTGCTGATCGGGGTGATGAGGTCGTGCGAAATCGCCGGCACCAAGGCGGCCAGCACGGCCAGCGAATGTGCACGCTCGTAGCTTGCCTGCACCTGCGTCAGGGTGCTGCCGGTCTGGTGCAGCTGATCGGTGCGCAGGGCCAGTTGCTCGCCCATGTGGTTGAAGCTGGCGGCCACCAAGCGCAACTCGTCTTGGGCCTGCAGCACGATGGGCGTGGTGAGGTCGCCGGCGGCCATGCGATCGGCCCCGGTCTGCAGGGTCCGCACCGAGGACATCACCACCAGATAGGCACCGGCGGCAAGATAGCCGAACACCAGCATCGAAGCCAAGGTCAGCGCCGCGCCGCGCCAGTATGCGGCGCTCAAGCGTTGGACGCGCTGCGCCAGCAGGCGTTCGAGCCGAGGCAGCAGCAGCTCCTGCGCCTGCTCAAAGCCGAGATCGATGGCCGCGGTGGCCATGTCTACGTATCGCTCGGGATGAGTCGAGAACCTGGCGCGCACGATGTCATCGCTGACGATTTGCAGGATCGCGTCGGTGGCGTCGCGAAACTGGGTCGAGAACTCGTGCACCCGCTCGGCCAGTGCCGGGCTGCTGGCGCTGATCTTCTGCAGACTGGCTTCCAGCTCTTCGCGTTTTGCGCGCAACACCGCCGCCTCGCCGGCAAAGCCGACCCGCCCGGCCTCGTCGATCGACCGCGTCGCCAGCACGCCGGCACCATGCGCGCGCAACTGGCCAAGCAGCTCCAGCGTGCCGGGCAAGTTGATGGTGGCCGCATCCATCAGGTAGTAGCTGTCGGCATCTGGATCCAGGATCAAATAGCTGGTATCGCCGATCTTGGCGACGATGGCCAGCAGTTCCTTGATCAGGGCGGTATGGGCGTTGCGGTTCTCGTCCACGCTCATTTGCAGGCCCTGGTCGCGCAGCGTTGCCCAATGGCTCCTGGCCCTGACCCACTGCGTTGCAATTGCAAGGCCCGCGCCATGCTGGGCCATCGCCTGGTTCACGCGGGCGACGGCCTGCTCGACCTCAAGCTGCTTGGCCGCCCGCTTGGCCGCCAGCCTGAGCAGGCCGCCCACCGTCGCCGCCGACAGGCCGCGGTGCTGCTGCACGACCTGGATCAGCAAGAGCATCGGCTTATCGACCGCCAGGCCGTACAGCTCCTGGCGCGTCACGTCGATGGAACTCTGCAAATTGCTCGACAGCGGGTAGAACAGGAACAGAATTTCGCTCAGGGCCAGCAGGCCGATGACGGTGAACTTGTAGGGGTACTTGAGGCGGCGCATCAGTGCGACCGCCGGTGCAAGCAAGGTTTTGAAGTTGACCACCAATGGCTGCGGGACAGTGCCATGTCGATGCCGGATCCCCAGCTCGACGAACCGAGATCCGACTCAACCCACGTGGGAATTATGCGGGTGGCATCCGCAGGGCGGCAAGCCGCCGTGCGGCCCGGGACCCGGCGTGGGCTGCGCCCGGCCATCGCCGGCAGCGGGCTGGCGCCATCGCGCAAGGCTTCTGGCATCAAGAAGCAAGCCAGGCGCGGCGCAAGTCCCTATGCTGGCGGCTGCGCAGATCCAAGAGTGAGAAGGGACAAGCATGCGACGCTGGAATGGCTGGGGCGATGACACCATCAACGCCGAACTGAACCCCGATGCCCTGGCCTTTTTGCGCCAGCAGATCGGCGCCACCGAGGCGCCGCAGGACGCCTCGCTGGAAGCCGCGCTGGCCCAGGTGGCGCAGCAGCCTTCGCGACTGCCGCCGCACCCGCTGGTGAGCAGCGCGCCCGAGCACCGCCTGCAGGCCAGCTTCGGCCAGAGCATGGGCGACTGGCTGCGCCTGCGCTTCGGCCGCATCGGCCGCGTCAGCGACGGCGTGGCCTGGCCCGAGAGCTCGGCCCAGGTTCGCGAGCTGCTGGACTGGGCCGCCGTGGTGGGTGCCATCGTGATTCCCTGTGGCGGCGCCACCAGCGTGGTGGGGCATCTGAGCCCGCCCGAGGATGGCGGCCGGCCGGTGCTCACCCTGATGCTGTCGCGCCTGCGCAAGCTGCTGCAGCTGGACACCGTCTCGCAGCTGGCCACTTTCCAGGCCGGCGTGGCCGGGCCGGACCTGGAGGCGCAGTTGCGCGCCCAGGGCTGGATGCTGGGCCATTACCCGCAGAGTTACGAATACGCCACCCTGGGCGGCTGGATCGTCACGCGCAGCTCGGGCCAGCAATCGGCGCGCTATGGGCGCATCGAGGCCATGTTTGCCGGCGGTCGGCTTGAGACCCCGACGGGCACATTGGACATCCCCACCTTCCCGGCCAGCGCCGCCGGCCCCGACCTGCGCGAATGGGTGCTGGGCTCGGAGGGCCGGCTGGGCGTGCTGACCGAGGCCACGGTGCGCATCCACCGCCTGCCGGAATGCGAGCGCTTCGTCGGCGTGTTCCTGCCTGGCTGGGCCGAGGGCGAGGCGGCGGCGCGCGAGCTGGCGCAGGCACGCCTGGGGCTGTCGATGCTGCGCCTCTCGAATCCGATCGAAACCCTCACCACCCTGCGCCTGGCCGGCCATGCCAAGGCCATCGCCTGGCTGGAGCGCTACCTGGCGCTGCGCGGCTGCGCGGCCGGCGACAAGGTGCTGCTGATGATGGGCCTCACCGGCAACAAGGCCCAGGTGGCGGCGATGCAGGCCCAGGCCCGCGCCATCCTCAAGCGCCACGGCGGTGTTTCTACCGGCACCTTGCTGGGCGCCAAATGGCAGGCGAACCGCTTCCGCGGCGTCTATCTGCGCAATGCGCTGTGGGCCCAGGGTTATGCGGTGGACACCATGGAAACCGCGCTGGACTGGCCGCGCGTGCCGGCCACCATGGCGGCCATCGAGGCGGCCGGGCGCGAAGCCCTGGCGGCCCTGGGCGAGCGCTGCCATGCCTACACCCATCTCTCGCATGTCTATGCCCAGGGCTCCAGCGTCTACTCGACCTTTGTGTTCCGCATCGGCCCCGATTTCGAGCGCGCCTGGGCGCGCTGGCAGGCGCTGAAGGGCGCGGTCTGCCAGGCCATCGTCGCCAGCGGCGGCACCATCAGCCACCAGCATGGCGTGGGCAAGGACCACGCGCCCTATCTGGCGCATGAAAAAGGCGCGCGCGGCATGCAGGGCCTGCAGGCGCTGGTGGCGCATTTCGACCCGCAGGGCGTGATGGCAAGCGGCAACCTGCTGCCGCGGGCAAGCGGCAATCTGCTGCCACCCCAGGCCCAATGAAGCGCGCGCAAGACCTGACCCTGCTGCGCAACGGCGCGCCGCTGGACCTGCTGGTGGTGGGCGGCGGCATTGCCGGCGCCGGCATCGCGCTGGAGGCGGCGCGCGCCGGCGTGCGCGTAGCCCTGGTGGAGGCCCGCGACTTTGCCAGCGGCACCTCCTCGCGCTCGTCCAAGCTGGTGCACGGCGGCCTGCGCTATCTGGCCCAGGGCCACATAGCCCTCACCCGCGAGGCCCTGCACGAGCGCCAGGCGCTGCTGCGCGACGCCCCCGGCCTGGTGACGCCGCTGCGCTTCGTGCTGCCGGTGCGGCGCGGCGATGCCAATGGCCGGCGCAAGCTGGGCCTGGGCCTGGCGCTGTACGACCGCCTTGCCGGCCAGCGCAGCCGGCAATGGCATGAGCCGCAAGCCCTGCTGGCGGCGGCGCCGGGCCTGCAGGGCGCCGGCCTGCTGGGCGGCTGGAGCTATCTGGACGCGCAGGTGGACGATGCCCGCCTGGTGATGCGCGTGCTGGCCGAGGCCGAGCAGCATGGCGCGCTGCTGCTCAACCATCTGCGCGTCGAGAGCCTGCTGCGCGAGGCAGACAAGGTGGCCGGTGCCTGCCTGGTCGATGCGCTGGACGGCAGCCGCTTCACGGTGCGGGCGCGCTGCGTCATCAACGCCACCGGCGCCTGGGCCGACGAGCTACGCACCGGTCCAGGCGGCAGCCTGGGTGCCAGGCCGGTGCTGCGGCCGCTGCGCGGCAGCCATCTACTGATCCCCGACTGGCGGCTGCCGGTGGCCCAGGCCATCACCTTCTACCACCCCGAGGATGGCCGGCCGGTCTATGCCCTGCCCTGGGAGGGCGCCACCCTGGTGGGCTGCACCGATGTGGATCACCGCGAGGACCTGGCCCAGGAACCGGGCATCACGCAGCCGGAGTTCGACTACCTGCTGGGCGCCATGCAGCTGGCCTTTCCGGCGCTGGCGCTCAAGCCCGCCGATGTGTGCGCCACCTGGGCCGGCGTGCGGCCGGTAGTGGCCTCGGGCAAGGACGTGGCACCCTCGAAGGAGCCGCGCGAGCACCTGATCGTCGACGAGCAGGGGCTGATCACCGTCACCGGCGGCAAGCTCACCACGTTTCGCTCCACCGCCCTGCTGGCGCTGCGGCGGGCGGCCAGCTATGCGCCGGCGCTGGCCGGACTAGCCGCGCCCGCCGCGATCTTCGACCCCACCCCGCCCAGCGCGGCCGAGGCCCTGCAAGATCTACCACCGGCGCTGCGCGAGCGCTGGCTGGCGCGCTTTGGCGCGCGTGCGCCCGCGGTGCTGGCCTGCGCGCAGGCCGGCGAGCTGCAGACCATCGCACACACCGGCATCGCCCTGGCCGAGCTGCGCTGGGCCTGCCGCGCCGAGGGCGTGGCGCATCTGGACGATCTGCTGCTGCGCCGCACGCGCCTGGGCCTGCTGCTGCCGCAGGGCGGCCAGGCCATGCTGCCGCAATGGCGCGCCCTGGTGCAGGCGGAGCTGCGCTGGGATGATGCGCGCTGGCAGCAGGAATGCGCCCGCTACCTGGCCTTGATCCAACGCTGCTACAGCCTGCCATGACATCACACACCGAGCCCCTGCTGCTGTCCCTGGACCTGGGCACGCAAAGCGTGCGCGCCCTGCTGATCGACCTGCGCGGCAACATCCTGGGCAAGGCCCAGCATGCCTTCGGCGACTACATCAGCCACCACGAGGGCTGGCATGAGCATGAGGCCGAGGGCTTCTGGCAGGCCAGCGCCCAGGTCTGCCGGCAGCTGCTGGCTGCGCATCCCGAGGCCCTGCCGCGCCTCAAGGGCATGGCCGTCACCACCCAGCGCGGCACCCTGGTGCCGGTGGACGCGGGCGGCGTGCCGCTGCGCCCCGCCATCACCTGGCTGGACCAGCGCCGCGCCACGCGCAGCCGGCCCATTGGCGCGCTGTGGCGCAGCGCCTTCCGCCTCGCCGGCGTGAGCGACACCATCGATTACTTCAACCACGAGGCCGAGCTCAACTGGATGGCCGAGCATGAGCCCGAGCTGCTGGCGCGCACCCACAAGGTGCTGCTGGTGTCGGGCTGGCTCAACTACAAGCTCACCGGCCGCTATGCCGACTCGATCGCCTCGCAGGTGGGCTATCTGCCCTTCGACTTCAAGGGCCAGCGCTGGGCGCCCGATTGGGACTGGAAATGGCAGGCCCTGGCGGTGCAGCGCGAGCAGCTGCCCGAGCTGCTGCCGGTGGGCGAAACCATCGCCGGCCTCTCGCGCGGCCGCGGAGGCCACCGGCCTGCCGCAGGGCCTGCCGGTGCTGGCGGGCGCGGCCGACAAGGCCTGCGAGATCGTCGGCGCCGGCGCCATCACGCCCGACATCGCCGCCATCTCCTACGGCACCACCGCCACGGTAGACATCACCACGCCGCGTTATGTCGAGGCGCTGCCCTTCATCCCGCCCTACCCGGCCCTGCTGCCGGGCCAGTACAACTGCGAGGTGCAGATCTTCCGCGGCTTCTGGCTGGTGCGCTGGTTCAAGGAGCAGTTCGGCCACCCCGAGCTGGCCCAGGCCGAGGCCGCCGGCGTGGCGGTGGAGACCCTGTTCGACCGGCTCGTGGCGGCGGTGCCGCCGGGCTCGCAGGGCCTGATGCTGCAGCCCTACTGGACCCCCGGCATCCGCCACCCCGGGCCGGACGCGCGCGGCGCCATCATCGGCTTCTCCGAC
>Ga0208398_101275_pt1 | contig 10447 bp, 7 predicted proteins | sample LakWasMe79_HOW10_2_FD_183905 | JGI IMG/M metagenome (GOLD analysis project Ga0208398, IMG submission 183905) | Freshwater sediment methanotrophic microbial communities from Lake Washington under simulated oxygen tension - Sediment Metagenome... | ecosystem: Environmental > Aquatic > Freshwater >... | reverse complement strand
CGAATAAATTTTTTGAGCAGACGATGACGCAACCCCAATCCCCCTCTACCCACGCACTGCACGATCTCGGCGTGCACGCATTGGCCCAGGCACTGGCCGCCAAACAGGTGTCGGCCGTCGAAGTGGCACAGCATTTCCTTGACCGCGCCAACGCACAAGCCAACTTGGGCGCATTTGTCGCCATCCAGAGAGAAACCACGCTGGCCCAGGCCCGTGCCGCCGACGCCCGCATCGCCAACGGCACGGCCGGCTCGCTGGAAGGTGTGCTGGTGGCGCACAAGGACATCTTTGTCACCAAGGATTTCCCCACCACGGCCGGCTCACGCATTCTGAAAAACTACCAGTCTCCGTTTGACGCCACCGTGGTGTCCAAACTGGCGGCGCAAGGCGTGGTGACACTGGGCAAACTCAACTGCGACGAGTTCGCGATGGGCTCGAGCAACGAGAACACCGCCATCTGCGCCGTCGGCCACACCCAAGTGGAGCCGGTACGCAATCCGTGGGACAACACACGCATTCCCGGCGGCTCCTCGGGTGGCAGCGCCACCGCCGTGGCGGCACGTCTGGCGCCTGCTGCCACGGGCACCGACACCGGCGGCTCGATCCGCCAGCCCGCCTCGTTCTGTGGCATCACCGGCATCAAGCCGACTTATGGCCGCGCTTCCCGTTATGGCATGGTGGCCTTTGCTTCCAGCCTGGACCAGGCCGGCCCGATGGCACGCTCGGCCCAGGACTGTGCGCTGCTGCTGTCCACCATGTGCGGCCCGGACCCGGACCGGGACTCCACGTCGCTGGACGTGCCGGCCGAGGACTTTTCGCTGAAACTCAACGACTCCCTGGACGGCCTGCGCATCGGCATTCCCAAGGAATTCTTTGGCGACGGTCTGGCCGCCGATGTGCGCACCGCCATTGACGCCGCATTGAAGGAATACGAGAAGCTCGGCGCGAAACTCGTGCCCATCAGCCTACCGCGGACCGAGCTGTCGATTCCGGTGTACTACATCATCGCGCCGGCCGAGGCGAGCTCGAACCTGTCCCGCTTTGACGGCGTGAAGTTTGGCCACCGCGCGAAGGACTACACCGACCTGGCCGACATGTACAAGAAGACCCGAGCCGAGGGCTTTGGCGACGAAGTCAAGCGTCGCATCATGATCGGCGCCTATGTGCTGTCGCACGGCTACTACGACGCGTACTACCTGCAGGCGCAGAAGATCCGCCGCATGATTGCCGACGATTTCCAGAATGCGTTCAAGGACTGCGATGTCATTGCTGGCCCTGTAGCGCCCACCGTGGCGTGGAAAATCGGCGCGCACAAAGACCCGCTAGCCGATTACCTGGCCGATATCTTCACGTTGCCCGGCTCGCTGGCCGGCCTGCCCGGCATGAGCGTGCCGGTGGGCTTTGGCGAAGGTGGCATGCCGGTGGGCATGCAGTTGCTGGGCAACTACTTCCAGGAAACGCGCCTGCTCAATGCGGCGCACCGCTTCCAGCAAGCCACCGACTGGCACGCACGCAAGCCGGAGGGCTACTGAGATGAGCGAGACCATGAACACATTTGAAGCACAACAACAGGGCCGCCCGACCGGCCCGCTGGTGCATGGCTATGAAGTCATCATCGGCTTCGAGACCCACGCCCAGCTGTCGACCGCAAGCAAGATTTTCAGCCGCGCCTCCACCGCCTTTGGAGCCGAGCCCAACACCCAGGCCTGTGCCGTGGACCTGGCACTGCCCGGCACGCTGCCGGTCATGAACAAGGGCGCGGTCGAACGTGCCATCGAGTTCGGCCTTGCGGTCAACTCCCACATTGCCGAACGCAGCATCTTTGCGCGCAAGAACTACTTCTATCCCGACCTGCCCAAGGGTTACCAGATCAGCCAGTTCGAGATTCCCGTGGTGCAGGGTGGCGTGGTCGAATTCTTCCTCGGTGAAGAAAAGAAAGTCGTGCGCCTGGTGCGCGCCCACCTGGAAGAAGACGCCGGCAAGTCGCTGCACGAAGACTTCATTGGCCAGACCGGCATCGACCTGAACCGCGCCGGCACGCCGCTGCTGGAAATCGTCACCGAACCCGACATGCGCTCCAGCGCGGAGGCGGTGGCCTACGCCAAGGAGTTGCACAAGATCGTGACTTGGATCGGCATCTGCGACGGCAATATGCAAGAGGGCTCGTTCCGCTGCGACGCCAACGTCTCTGTGCGCAAGCCTGGGGCACCGCTGGGCACCCGGCGCGAGATCAAGAACCTGAACAGCTTCAAGTTCATGCAGCAGGCCATCGACTATGAGGTACGCTGGCAGATCGAGCAGATCGAAGACGGCCACGCGATCGAGCAGGCCACCGTGCTGTTCAACCCCGACACCGGCGAGACCCGCGCCATGCGCACCAAGGAAGATGCCGCCGACTACCGCTACTTCCCCGACCCGGATCTGCCGCCGCTATGCATTTCGGAGCAATGGATCCAGCAAGTACGAGGGCTGATGGCCGAATTGCCGCGTGTCATGGCCGAGCGCTTTGTGCGTGACTATGGTCTGCCGGAGTACGACGCCACGCAGCTTACACAGAGCAAGGCCATCGCCGCCTACTTCGAGGAAACTGCCAAGGCCTGCGGCCAAGCCAAGCTGGCCAGCAACTGGATCATGGGCGAGCTGTCGCGCCGCCTCAACACCCAAGACATTGGCATCGAAGCCGCACCCGTCCAGCCGGCGCAATTGGCATCCCTGATTGGTCGGATTGTCGACAACACCATCTCCAACAATGCAGCCCGCCAGGTGTTTGACACGCTGTGGTCCGGCGAAGGCTCCGACGTGGACGCCATCATCGAGACCAAGGGCCTGAAGCAGATGAACGACACCGGTGCCCTGGAGGCCATCGTCGACGCGGTGATTGCCGCCAACGCCAAGAACGTGGCCGAATTCAAGGCGGGCAATGAGAAGGCGCTCAATGCCCTGGTGGGCCAGATCATGAAGGGCAGCAAGGGCAAGGCCAATCCGCAACAGGTCAATGACCTGCTGCGCAGCAAACTGGCCTAGCGGCTGGGCGTCGGAGCGTTCAGCGCCCAGAGCTGGCGCAAGCGGACCAGCTCGTCATCAAAGCGCACGTTCACGCGTTTGATCTCACCATCCTGCTCACTCAAGAATCGGCGTTGGACGGCTTGGCTCTGGATGTTGTCTTCCAACTGGCGGCGCAGGTACGAAGGTGCCTTCGAGGGGTCTTTCTTGTAGAACTCCATCTCGGCATCAATGCTCACGCGCTGCTTGGCAAGTTCATCCAACCGGTTCTTGGCAGCCTGGATCACCACCGCAATCTGCGCCAACGCCTCCTGGCGCTCCTGGTCGTGCACACCTTTGTTGGGGTAGCGAATCAGCAGGGCCCGATCACGCCGCTTTTCGTCGGCCGTGCGGTTGCGCTCCTCGAGCTCACGCTTTTCCTTCAGCTCCAGGTCCGCGCGTTCCTGGGCGGTCAGCGAGGGGCCGACTTTGGCCTTGACTGTTCCGCTGGGATTCAGGATTTTTTGCTCGCGGTCGGTGCACTCCGGAATGGGGCGGTCAGCCGTCAGCTTGCGGCCTTTGGCGTCAATGCAGGTGTATACGCCCGGAGTCACCATTGGCCCCGACTGAGCCTGCCCCCAGACCACACCGCACACCCCGGTCAGCGTCACAAAAACACCAACCAGCCGCCTTTTGTTTCTTGCCATGTTCACCCTTCGTCGACGCCATATCGCGCCCGGTAGGCCTGCACCTTTTGGTGCTCCTGGTCCATTCCCGCGCCGCTGCGCCCGGACAGATACTGCATCAAATCCCCAAGCTTCGCAATCGAACATACCTGTAGCCCCAACTGCCGCTGCACAAACTGCACCGCGCTGTAGGGAACATCCTGCCCGTTTTCGGTCGCTTTTTCCTGGCGGTCCAGCGCAATCAGCACAGCGTAGGGCGTGGCGCCGGCGGCCTGGATGATGGCAATCGACTCGCGCGTGGCGGTACCGGCCGATATCACGTCATCGACGATCAGCACGCGGCCCTTCAGCGGTGCGCCAACCAGGGTACCGCCTTCGCCATGGTCCTTGGCCTCCTTGCGGTTGTAGGCAAACGGCACATTGCGTCCGCGCCGGGCCAGCTCCACAGCCAGCGCAGCACCCAGCGGAATGCCCTTGTAGGCAGGGCCAAAAACCATGTCGAACTCCATGCCACTGGCCAGCAGCCGCTGGGCATAGAATTCAGCCAAACGCCCCAGCTTGGCCCCGTCGTCAAACAGGCCCGCGTTGAAAAAGTACGGACTCATGCGACCTGCCTTGGTTTTGAACTCACCAAACCGCAGCACCCCGCACTCCACCGCAAACTGCACGAATTCCTGGGCCAACGGATCGAGATTCGACATGAAAAATTCCTTGTTTAAGTTAACCAGCCTCAACCTCAACGGCATCCGCTCGGCCACCAGCAAGGGGCTGGAAGCGTGGATTGCGCAGGCACAGCCTGATTGTATTTGCGTGCAGGAAGTCAAGGCCCAGGCGGCCGATGTGGCGGGCAAATTCGAACACCTGGCCGGACTCAAGGGTCATTTCCACTTTGCAGAAAAAAAGGGTTACTCGGGCGTGGCGGCCTACACACGACTCGAGCCCAGCGACGTCATCGTGGGCTTTGACGGTGGCGAATTTGACGGTGAAGGGCGCTATGTGGAACTGCGGTTTGACACCCCGGCACGCAAACACTCGGTCATCAGCGCCTACTTCCCCAGCGGGTCGTCTGGTGAGGACCGTCAGCAAGCCAAGTTCAGATTTCTGAATCTGATGTACCCGCACCTGCAGTCGCTCAAATCGCAACGCGACTTCATCCTTTGCGGCGACATCAACATCGCCCACAAGGAAGTTGATTTGAAAAACTGGCGTAGCAACCAGAAGAACAGCGGCTTCACGCCCGAAGAACGCGCCTGGATGACCAAGCTCACCGGCGAGGGCGGCATTGTCGACGTCTACCGCCAGCTGGAACCCAACACCACCGACACCTGCTACACATGGTGGAGCAACCGCGGACAGGCCTATGCCAACAACGTGGGGTGGCGTCTGGACTACCACCTGGCGACTCCGGCGCTGGCGGCGGGAGCCAAGGTAGTGGATATCTACAAGAAAGAGAAGTTCTCCGACCACGCCCCGATCACGGTTGCCTACGCGTGGTAAGCGTGTCAACCGTCTAGAGAATCCGCATCCGCTTGGCCTGCTCGGTCAACTCGGCACGGAAGTTCGGGTGCGCAATGCCGATCAGCTCCCGCGTGCGCTGTTTCATGGACTTGCCCCGCAACTGCGCCACGCCGTACTCGGTGACGACGTAGTTGATGTCGTTCTTGCTGGTGGTCACATGGGTGCCGGGCGTGAGCGTTGGCACGATGCGTGAAATGGTGTCGTTCTTGGCGGTGGAGGGTACGACGATAAAGGCCTTGCCGCCGCGCGACCGGTTGGCCGCCCGCACGAAATCGGCCTGCCCACCGGTGCCTGAATAGGGCGAAAAACCCAAGCTCTCCGAGCCACACTGCCCCTGAAAGTCAATCTGCAGCGTGGCGTTGATGGCCACCAGGTTGTCGTTCTGCCCGGCCAGGTAGGGATCGTTGGTGAAGCTGACCGGGTGGATTTCCAGCCCCGGGTTGCGGTCCATGAAGCGGTACAGCTTTTGCGAACCCAGAGCAAAGGTGGCGATCATCTTGCCGGGCAGATAGTTCTTGCGCCGGTTGGTAATGGCGCCGCTTTCGACCAGCGTCAGAATGCCGTCACCAATCATTTCCGTATGGATGCCCAGGTCATGCTTATGGGTCAGCTGCATCACCACCGCGTCCGGGATGCCGCCATAGCCAATTTGCAGCGTGGAGCCGTCATCGATCATGTCGGCCACATATTTTCCAATGGCCTCCTGCACCGGCCCGATCTTGGGCAGGCCCACTTCCATCACGGGCTGGTCGCTTTCCACGATGGCCGCCACCTGGGAAATGTGCACATGGCAGTTGCCAAAGGCGAAGGGAACGTTGGGGTTGACCTCCAGCACCACGGCGCGGGCCTTGGCAAAAGCTGCCATGGTGTAGTCTGCGCCCAGACTGACCGCGAAGAAACCATGCGCATCCATGGGCGAGGCCATGGAAAAGACCACATCCGACGCGATCTGACCGCGTTCAATCTGGTGCGGAATTTCGGAAAAATAGTTGGGTATGAAATCAATCCAGCCCTCTTGCCCGCCCGCTCGCGTGGCACCACCAAAAAAGAAGGCCACATGGCGGACATGGTCCACGGTTTGCGGATCGATGTAGTCGTACTTGCGCATGGCCAGGATCTGCGACACCTTGACGTCCGTAAAGTCGTGGCGCTGCGCGGACAATGCTGTCAGCAAGGCGGGCGGCTCACCCACGCCTGTGGGTACGATGATGGTGTCGCCGTTGCGGACCAAGCGGACCGCGTCTTGGGCAGCCATGCGCTTCTGCTGGTACAACTGGTGTGGTGTCATGTGTGAATACGAAGGTTGATGGATTGGGGCGGTCATTGTTCACTATTTACTGACACCAGGCTTTTTCCCATCGCAGGGCGCATCCGAGGTTGCTTCAATATTAATAGCAATAAACCCATGTTTTACGAGGGCTACAGGCCGATTCTAATGAGACGTTATAGCCAACGGAGCCACCCATGAGCCTTGCCCACCTGCTGCTGCGCCACGCGCAGCAAACACCGGAGCGCGCCGCCATCTTCAACGGCACCGTGGTACACGCCACCTATGGCCAGTGGGCCGCTCGCAGCGCGGCGCTGGCGCAGCGCCTGCAAACTGCGGGTCTGGTGCCGGGGGACCGGGTGGTGCTGTTCATGCGCAACCACCCGCGCTACCTTGAGATTCTGTGGGCTGCCTGGTGGGCCGGGCTGGTGGTGGTGCCCGTCAACGCCAAACTGCATGCCCGCGAGGTGGAATGGATCATCGACAACGCGCAGGCCCGCTGGGCCTTTGTCACCGCCGATGTAGCGCCCGAGGCACTGGCCGGTCTGGAACGCCAGATCGATGTAGAGACACCGCAGGCCGACGCCCTGCTGGAGCCGCTTACCCACACTGCCGCACCGGCGCCCACCGAGCGGCAACCCGACGATGTGGCCTGGCTGTTTTACACCAGCGGCACCACCGGGCGGCCCAAGGGCGTGATGCTGACCCACCGCAATCTGATGACCATGGGTCTGACCTACTTTGTCGATGTGGACCCCGTGTCACCATCTGATGCCATCGTCTACGGCGCCCCCATGTCCCATGGCGCGGGCATCTACGCCATTCCCCATCTGATGGCCGGCGCGCGCCACGTGGTGCCGGCCTCCGGTGGTGTGGATCCGGCGGAACTCTTTGCGCTGGGCCGCGCCCTGGGGCCGCTGTCGACCTTTGCCGCGCCCACCATCGTCAAGCGCCTGGTGGACCATGCCGCGGAAGCCGGCCTTGGCCCACAGGACGCGGCGCAGTCCTTCAAGACTATCGTCTACGGCGGTGCGCCCATGTATGCGGCCGACATTGCGCGCGCGCTACGGGTGATGGGGCCGCGCTTTGTGCAGATTTACGGGCAGGGCGAAACCCCCATGGTGGGTACCGCCCTGTCCCGCGCGCACCTGGCCGATGTGGCGCACCCGCGCTATGGCGCGCGCATGGCGTCGGTGGGCGTGGCGCAAACGCCGGTGCAGCTACGCATCAGCGATGAACACGGTGTGGACCTGCCCGTGGGCGAGATCGGCGAGGTGCTGATCAAGGGCGACAGCGTCATGGCCGGCTATTGGCGCAACCCGGATGCCACGGCAGCCGCTATTCGCGATGGCTGGCTGTTCACCGGGGATGTGGGTTGCCTGGATGCCGACGGCTTCCTGACGCTGAAGGACCGCAGCAAAGACCTGATCATCAGCGGTGGCTCCAACATCTACCCGCGCGAGGTGGAAGAGGTGTTGCTGACCGCACCGGGTGTAGTGGAAGCCGCCGTGGTGGGCGCACCCGACCCCGAATGGGGCGAAGTGGTCGTAGCCTTTGTCGTGGCGCAACCCGGTGCCAGCGTGACCCCACACAGCCTGGACCAGCATTGCCTGGAACACATCGCCCGCTTCAAGCGCCCCAAGCGCTATGTGCTGGTGGACAGCCTGCCCAAAAACAACTACGGCAAGGTGCTGAAGACCGAACTGCGGAGCAGGTTGTCCGGTCCTCAGAACGAGTCGACGGCCTGACCGGCTGCCCGCTGGCGCGTGCGCCGGGCCGGCAACGCCACATTGCGCTCCGGGTAGGTGACTGCCAGCAAGCGGGCGTTGAGCTTACGGCCCAGCACTCCCTCCACGTCGGCCTACGGCAGCCAGCGCCAGTTATCGTCGTCTTCCAGCACATGGATCGTCCTGTGTTTGAACACATAGTGGGTGCCGTGTAGAGGCAGCCAGCCGATAGCCCAGCAGTCCATAGCAGACCGTGGACAGAGTGATTTGAACCAACGGGTAACTGAGCCAATGCTTCATTTGTGGGTTTGAAAAAATGGAGTCAAGCACGGCATGCGGGATAATCATAGGCTCTGCTGCGATCAGCGCGTCATTTCGCCGCTCCCTCGTAACAGTCTCCCCGAAAGCTCCCATGCCCGCAGAAATTTTCATCATCGGCAAGGATGCCTCCCTCGAATTCTCCATCCGCACCATGCAGGCCAAACTGGCGGCCCTGGGTTTTCACATCGAAGAACGCTCCTGGCTCAACCCCATCGACGGCATCTGGTCCGTGCACGTGCGCGACCGCGATTGCCCGCTGATGTTCACCAATGGCAAGGGAGCCTCCCAACTGGCCTGCCGGGCCAGCGCGCTGGGCGAATTTTTCGAACGCCTGTCGTGCAACTATTTCTGGAACCACTACTACCTGGGCCGTGATTTCGCCGAGGGGGATGGCCGCGCCTTTGTCCACTACCCGCAGGAGCAATGGTTCCAGCCCGGCGACGACGGCACCTGGCCGGCCGACTTGCTGACGCCCGAGTTGCAGGCGTTTTACAACCCGCGCGGCACGATTGACGCCAACACCTTGGTGGACTTCAACTCGGGCAATCAGGAGCGCGGCATCTGCGCCATTCCCTACGTGCGCGAGCGCGATGGCAAGACCGCATTTTTCCCGGTCAACCTCATTGGCAACCTGTATGTCAGCAACGGCATGTCGGCCGGCAACACAGCACCCGAGGCACGCACGCAGGCCCTGTCCGAAATCTTCGAACGCTACGCCAAGTTCCGCATCATCAGCGAAGGCCTGTGCCTGCCGGATGTGCCGCAAGACGTGATCAACCGCTATCCGCGCATTGCCGCCGGCATCCAGGGACTGCGCGATGCGGGCTTTGGCATTCTGGTGAAGGACGCCTCGCTGGGTGGACAGTTCCCGGTGATGAATGTGACGCTGCTGAACCCGCACGACCAAGGCTGCTTCGCCAGCTTCGGCGCGCACCCGCGCTTTGAAATTGCGCTGGAGCGCGCCCTGACCGAATTGCTACAAGGCCGCGCGCTGGATGCGCTGGGCGGCTTCCCGGCGCCGGGCTTTGACATGGAAGAGATTGCCAGCTCGCCCAATATCGAAATCCACTTTGTGGACTCCAGCGGCCTGATCCACTGGAACTTCTTGAGCAGCCAGAGCGACTTTCCCTTCCACGACTGGAACTTCAGCAGCACCACGGCCGAAGACTACGCGTGGTCGGTGGCCGCAATCCATCAGCTGGGCTTTGACATCTACGTGGCCGACTTCCAGCACCTGGGCGTGTACGCCTGTCGCATCATCGTGCCGGGCATGTCGGAGATTTATCCGGTGGACGAGCTGGAGTGGGAGAACAACAGCATCGCCAACGCCATCCGCGAAGCGATCCTGAACCTCAGCGATCTGGACCACGACGAGTGCGGCGACCTGCTGGACACCCTCAACGACAGCGGCCTGACCGACGACCGCCTGGTGGCCGCCCTGATTGGCCTGGCTCCCGGCGACAACCCGTTCTGGAAAGACCTGCGCGTGGGCGAACTCAAGACCCTTCTGGCGCTCAGCCTTGCCGACGGTCAGGCCACCGCCGAGGGTTGCGAATGGGTGCGTCAGTTCGGCCAGGTCAACCCGGCGCGCAGCCAGATCTACGCCTGCATTGAGACCCTGCAACAGCTCGACGCGCATGCCGATGTTGCGCACTTCAAGTCTGGCCTGCAAAGCATTTACAGCGCCCAGACCTTGCAGCAGGCACGCGCCCTGCTGAACGGCGAGCTTCGCTTCTTTGGCGAGCCCTCACCCGGGCTGAGTCTGGCGGGTTGCGACATGCACCAGCGCCTGCTGGCGGCCTACGGCAAGCTGCACCCGAGTACCGTAGCCAGCGTGCCCGCCGCATGAAGACGCCCGAACGCCTGGAGCCCCTGGTGGCCGACGGGCTGGTCGACACCGTGGTGCGCCAGCTCATGAGTGGCAAGGAGGCCATGGTTTTTGTCGT
>Ga0208398_101274_pt1 | contig 10451 bp, 7 predicted proteins | sample LakWasMe79_HOW10_2_FD_183905 | JGI IMG/M metagenome (GOLD analysis project Ga0208398, IMG submission 183905) | Freshwater sediment methanotrophic microbial communities from Lake Washington under simulated oxygen tension - Sediment Metagenome... | ecosystem: Environmental > Aquatic > Freshwater >... | reverse complement strand
TTTGAATTCACCAATGAGGCCAATGGGAATTATGATATCATTTTAGAATTCAGCCACGTTTACGGATTTCAATTTGCGCGGATTCCGCTCGAAGTTTCGATTACCGACCCGAGCGGAAAAACCGAAAACTTCCCCATAGAGTTAAAGATTACCGACGACTCCGGAAATGCCCTGGGCTCTTGCGCCGGTGATGTCTGTGATTTGAATTTTAACATAAAAAACACGCAAAACCTAACGCGCGGCGATTATAAAATCGTAATTTCAAATGCTTTTAATAACACTTATCTGCCTAATGTGATTGGCGTAGGATTGACCGTAAAACATTCCAACTAGTGAAAAAGAATACCAAAAGGACCCGAAAACAAAAGATCTGGCTTGGCGTCAAGATCTTTGGCGTGCTGCTCGCATTGGGCATCGCACTGGTCTTTGTTTTCCGCGAAAGCCTTTTGCAGAAGGCCATTGCAAAGGTTTCCTATAAGATGGCGACCGATTACGATTGCAACTTCACGATCAAGAAAGCGCATTTCGAAGGATTTTCGGGCGTGGCGCTTGAAGATGTGATCCTCGCGCCCAAAAAAGCCGATACCTTGTTCCGCGTCGAATCAATCAAAACCAAAATCAATTTCTGGCATTTGTTTACCGGCGACGTACAGCTCGGCAGCCTCGAGGTCAAAAACGGCTATATGCAACTCGTTCGCAACGAGCATGGCCGCAATTTTGATGCTTTCATGCCCAAAAAAGATACGGTAGACACCGGCGAGAAACCCAATTACGCACGCACCGTTTACCGATTGCTCAACCGCGCGCTCAACCTCATCCCGACCGATATGCAGCTCGAAAACCTCACGCTGCGCATGGACGATATGGGCAAAAAGGCCACACTCAGCCTCAACAAACTCGAGCTCGCCAACAAGCAAATGGAAACTTCGATACAGGTACAAACCAACACCTTTACCCAACGCTGGAAGATTAAAGGCTTTGCCGACCCGCGCAACAAACAGACCGATTTGCGGTTTTTTAACATCGATACCGGAAAAATTAAGGTGCCGTATTTTGACGAGCGCTACAACATCAAGGCGAGTTTTGATTCGATACGGCTCAATGTGGCCAATATCGATATGAGCGGCGGCGAACTGCACGTAGACGGCTTTACCTCGATTGCCAATTTTACGGTCAACCACCCGAAAATCGCGAGCAAGGATGTGATCATCCGCAATGCGCGGTTTGACTACCGTTTGCTTTTTGGTGAACATTTTGTGGCCCTCGACAGCAATTCGGTCGCGCAGCTCAACAGCATCCGCTTCAATCCTTATGTATCGTATAACAATGAAACCGATAAGGTGTACACGCTCAAGGTGGGCATCCCTAAAATGAAGGCGCAGGATTTCATCAATTCATTGCCAGAAGGATTGTTTTCACATTTCGAGGGCATGGAAGCGACCGGCAATTTCGATTACAAGCTCAATTTCGTCTACAACAAAAACAAACCCAACGGCGTGGTCTTCGACAGCCAGTTGCACAAAGAAAACCTACAAATCGTCAAATACGGCGAGGCCAACCTGAGCAAGCTCAACGGCGAATTCATGTACCACGCCATTATTGACGGCAAACCGCAGCGCGGCGTTTATGTGGGCCGTTCCAATCCCGATTATACGCCACTCAACCAGATGTCACCTTACTTGCGCAAATGCGTGCTCACGACCGAAGACCCTTCGTTCTTTTCGCACAAAGGCTTTATCAATGAGGCTTTCAAGCAATCGATCGTAAAGAACATCAAGACCCGGAAATTTGCACGTGGCGGCAGTACAATCAGCATGCAATTGATCAAGAACGCTTTTTTGACGCGTGAGAAAACCCTGTCGCGAAAACTCGAGGAAATCCTGCTCGTGTACATTATGGAAAACAACCGCATCGTGAGCAAGGAACGCATGCTCGAAGTGTATTTCAACATCATCGAATGGGGCCCGAACGTTTACGGAATTGGCGAAGCGTCGCGGTTCTACTTCCAAAAGTATCCTTCAGAATTGTCGCTCAACGAGTGTTTATTTTTGGCCAATATCGTTCCGAGCCCGCGCAAATTCATGTACCAGTTCAATGAAGAAGCCAACCTAAAACCCTATGCCAGAAGCCGCGACAATAATGTACGCAATATGATGCTGCGAAGAGGGGTAATCTCGCCAAACGATACCATTTACCAACTGCCGGTGATGATTACCGGCAATGCGCGATCGTTTATCAGAAGCAAGGCAGAGCGGAGGGCAGAGATTGATTCGACGGCAATGTCTATAGATGAATTCAATTTTTAAAAAGACCGCTTAAATCCATAACGTATAATGTTGAAGTTATAATTTTTTAAGCGGATAAAATTCTTATTTTTACTTTCTAACTAATTAAAACACAATATTATGAAGAACATTTTACTTGCTATAGCTTCGCTAGTTGTTGTCAGTTCTTATTCCCAGACCGTTGGCGTGACTTTGTTCAAATCGGGCTTTACGAGTCCGGTTGAAATCGTGCATCCGCCCAACGACGACAGGTTGTTTGTTGTTCAGCAAGGCGGTGCGATCCGCATCCTGAATCCCGACGCGACGATTAATGCGACCAATTTCCTTACCATCACCGGTCTCTCGGGCGGAAACGAGCAAGGTCTTTTGGGTCTGGCTTTCCATCCGGATTATGCTAACAACGGCTATTTCTACGTGAATTACACCAGGGCCGATTGGGACACCGTTATCGCGCGCTATCAGGTTTCATCAGACCCGAATGTAGCCAACCCAACCGGAACCATCCTGCTCACTATCGATCAACCCTTTACCAATCACAACGGCGGAACGTTGCGTTTTGGCGCCGACGGTTATTTGTATATAGGAACCGGTGACGGCGGTGACGGCGGCGATCCCGGAAACCGCGCGCAGAACATCAACGAAAATCTCGGGAAAATGCTGCGCATTGATGTAGACGGACCAGCGCCTTATGGCATTCCGCCTACCAACCCTTACGTTGGCATTGCCGGAAATGACGAAATCTGGTCGATTGGCATGCGCAATCCCTGGAAATTCTCTTTCAACCGATTGACCAACGATTTGTGGATTGCCGATGTCGGGCAAGGCCAGATTGAGGAAATCAACAAAGTAGGGCCAAACGCCAACAACCTCAATTACGGTTGGAAATGCTATGAAGGCAACAACGTTTACACCTCAGGTTGCGCCCAGACCGGAACAACTTATACCTTTCCGGTCACCACTTATGGGCATACCGGCGGCAGGTGTTCGGTGACTGGCGGCTACGTCTATACGGGCGCCATCACGACTTTGCTTAACAAATACATCTTTGCCGATTATTGCAGCGCCGAAATTGGCTATATTGATGCAGCGGGCACTTCTTCGACCATTACCTGGACTTCGGGGTTGGGCTTGTCTTCGATAACCACTTTTGGCGAAGACCGTAACGGTGAAATGTATGTGGCCACACGCACCGGAAGCATCTATAAAATCTACGATCCTACGTTTGCTACGCAATCTTTTGGCAAAACGAACATGAAAATGTATCCAAATCCGGCTACGTCTGAAGTGTTCCTGCAATCGGAGAACATGAGTTTCCCTGCAAATGTGACCATTTTTGATATTTCGGGCAAAAAATTATTGCAACAAAATCTAGTGGCTGGCACCACCAAAATTGCCACCGGATCTTTGCAAAGCGGCATTTATCTTGTCAATGTCACCGATAATGCCGGTGCTAACTTTCAATCCAAGCTCACCATCCAATAAAAATTTGGATGTCTTTTTACTATCATGGCTTTGTTCGGTAATGCTCCGATCAAAGCCATGATTTTTTTAGGCGTGTCTTAGCAAGAACAATCGGTCATTTTATTTTCGGAGTTCTGCGCAACCTTTGGAATCTTTTCAGGACTGTTAGCAACGGAAACGCCAGAAGCGGTTTGCGTATCGAATCCATAACCAAACTCCAGTTGATGAAAAACACCTTTACATTCTTGGTGGCACTGTTTACGATGGGCTGCCATCCGCAATCGGTTGACTTGCAATTTTTTAAATCCGGATTCCAGACCATCACAGACATCGCCCATCCTGTAGGCGATGCGCGTTTGTTTGTCGTAGAGCAAAGTGGTAAAATTAAGATCCTGAATCCAAACCAGACGGTCAATGCCGCTAGTTTCCTCACGATTCCGGCATCGAGCATTTCTTATGGGATCGAATCGGGTCTGTTGGGTTTGGCTTTTCATCCAAATTATGCCAATAACGGCTATTTCTTTGTTTGCTATATCAGCGCTGCCGGAAATACAGTAGTCGCGCGTTATTCGGTTTCGGCCAATCCAAATATTGCCAATCCTGCAGGCACAGTTGTGCTGTCGATTCCGCAATCCTTAAACGAGATTCACCGGGGCGGTAGCTTGCGCTTTAGCCCAAACGGTTACTTGTATATCGGATTGGGCGACAATGCCGATCCGAACGGCGCGCAGGACATCAATAAATACAACGGCAAAATACTGCGCATCAATGTCAATTCGAGCACGCCCACGACACCTTACTACAGCATTCCGCCCGATAATCCTTATGTCGGGATTAATGGGCTCGATGAAATCTGGGCCACCGGTCTCAGAAATCCGTGGCGCATCAACTTTAACAGACTCAACGGCGATATGTGGATTGCCGATGTGGGCGAAAGCACCGAAGAGGAAATTAACAAAGTAAATCCGGCTGCCACCGGCCTGAATTTTGGATGGAACTGTTATGAGGGCAATACCGCCGGAGTGAATTGTACACCCGAGCCGAGCTTTACTTTTCCGGTAGCCTCTTACAGTACCGTTGATATCGGCTCCGGGGCAATCACTGGAGGTTATCCGTATACCGGAACGACCTATCCCACCTTTTCGGGGAAGTACTTTTTCTCCGATCTATATACCGACCAGATTGGCTATATCAGCGATGTGGGTGGTGCCATTACGTGGTCTGTCCCTTTTACCTTTTTGGGAGGCATCACTTCATTTGGCGAAGACCGCAACGGAGAACTGTATGTCGGCACTTTCTCAGGGTCTGTTTATAAGGTAATCGACAGCAATCTCGCTACGCAATCATTTGCCAGGACAAGCCTTGAGTTGTATCCAAATCCTGCGCTTTCCGAAGTACACCTCAACGCGCCCAATTTAAAGTTCCCGGCGACCGCCAATGTGTTTGATGTGAGCGGAAAATGGCTTTCCAGTCAACTGCTCGAATCTGCCACCAACGCCATAACGACAAGCGCATTGCAAAGCGGTGTGTATTTGGTTTCGGTCACCGATGCCAACGGAGCGACTTTCAATTCCAAATTGATGATCCAATAGGATTATGGTGCAGGATCGGGAATCTGGTGGTGCACGTTTTCGATTTCGGTGAGGATCTCGGGCGACAATGAAATCCTATGCGATTCAATATCCTGCTGCAATTGCTCTGTGCTGGTTGCGCCAATGATGGTGCTGGTCACAAACGATTGCTGCTGTACAAACGCGAGCGCCATTTGGGCCAAGGTCAATCCGAAATCGTTCGCAATTTCGAGGTATTTTCGCGTTGCCATTGTGGTCGATGCTGAGTTGTATCGTGTAAATTGCCTGAATTGGTTGAGACGCGATTTTTCATCGGCTTGCCCATTGAGGTATTTTCCGGTCAGGAAACCAAAAGCGAGCGGCGAATAAGCCAACAACCCCACATTTTCATAATGGCAAACTTCAGAAAGATTGATTTCAAAACTGCGATTCACCAATGAATACGCATTCTGAATCGTTACCAATCTGGGCAAATCGTGCTTTTTGCTTTCTTCTAAAAATCGCATCAAACCCCAAGGTGTTTCGTTGGAAACCCCGATATGGCGTATTTTGCCTTGTGAAATGAGTGACTGCAAGGTTTGGAGTATAGCTGCAAAATTGTCTTCCCACGCATCTTCCTGCGCTTTATAACCGCGCTGCCCAAAGAAATTCACCTTGCGTTCGGGCCAATGAAATTGATACAAATCGATGTAATCGGTTTGCAAACGCTGCAGACTTCTCTCTACCGAAAGTACGATATTCTCCTTCGAATAACTCAGATCTTCGCGAATGTAAGCCATGCCACGGTTGGGTCCGGCAATTTTGGTCGCGAGCACAAGGTCATTGCGCTTGCCCGATTTCTTGAGCCAGTTCCCAATGAATTGCTCGGTGCTGCCATAGGTGGCCTCACGCGCCGCAATCGGGTACATTTCTGCGGTATCGATAAAGTTGATGCCTTGGTCTGTCGCCAAATCGAGTTGGGCATGCGCGTCGCTTTGAGTATTCTGCTCGCCGAAAGTCATCGTGCCGAGACAGATTTTGGAGACTTTGAGGTTGGTGTTGGGAAGTGTGGTGTAGTTCATTCTGAGGTTCTGAGGTTCTGAGGTTCTGAGGTTCTGAGGTTCTGAGGTTCTGAGGTTCTGAGGTTCTGAGGTTCTGAGGTTCTGAGGTTCAAAGTTAATTTGATGCTGCGAACCTGAATTTCAGTTTAACAGATTTTTGTCAACTTTTTTCAACAAATTTCTTAATGAAATAAGGCTCAAAGTGTCACACCTCAAGCCTTATTTCCTCAGTACCTTTTTTCCTCAGCACCTCTTTTCCTTAGCACCTACAACTCATTAAGCATCTTCGAAATCTCATCGAGTTTAGGTGTCAAAATAATTTCAATCCTGCGGTTTTTGGCTTTGCCTTCTGGAGAGGAATTGCTCATGAGCGGCGCATATTCGCTGCGTCCGGCGGCTGTAAGGTTTTGCTTGTTGATGCTTTTGTTTTCGCTTAAAATAGATACGATGGCTGTCGCTCTTTTGGTAGACAGATCCCAGTTGTCGGCAATCGGGCCAGATCCTGCGTAGGCGTCGTCATCGGTGTGGCCTTCAATGAGTACCGAAATGTCGGGGTTGGCACCGAGCACTTTGCCCACTTCAACCACGGCGCGGCGTCCTTCTGAACCCACGGCCCAACTTCCGGAGCTGAACAGCAATTTATTTTCCATTGAAACATATACTTTTCCGTTTTTCTGTTGCACGGTGAGTCCTTTGCCTTCAAAGCTGTTGAGCGCTTTAGAAAGTGTTTCCTTGAGTTTTCTCATGCTCGCGTCTTTGGCGGCCATAAGCCCTTCAAGTTCGGCCAAACGCGCAGAACTGGCTTGCAAATCGCCTTTGAGCTTATCAAACTTGGCCTGTTCGGCGGCAAGCGCTTTTTGTTTGGCTTCGAGTTGCGAGAGGAGCTCGCGGTTCTTGTCCATGTTGGTTTTGAGCGCGTCGTCGCTGTTTTTTTCTAAGGCCGTGTAAGACGATTGCAGCGTTTTGAGGTTTTTGTCGGTTGCGGTGTAATCTGCGAGGTATTTGTCGCGGTCTGCTTTGGTTTTGGCAAGTTCTTCCTTGAGCGAGGCATAGGCCATATCGAGGTCGGCTTTGTTTTTGGCGCAATCCTCGCCTTCGTCCTGGAGCTTGCGGTTTTCTTTTTTGAGTTCGGCAAAACGATTCTCTAAATCGGTGTATACTTTTTTGGAAACGCACGAAGCGGTCAGCGCAAGTATGACGATGGCGATGGCAATTTTCTTGATCATTTTTATTTGTTTTAGGTTGGGGTTCTTATTTGATGTAAGGCCTAGCCCTGATGGAAGCGGTATCCTTTTTTGAGGAACGAAAAAAAGATATAGCGGACAGCAGGTTCCCGGCTTCAAAAAATGCTACTCAATCTCAACCATCGTCGGGCAATGGTCAGAATGTTTGGCTTCGGGCAAAATCACGGCGCGCTTGATGCGGTCTTTGAGCGGATTGCTCACCAGACAATAATCGATGCGCCAGCCTTTGTTGTTGCCACGTGCTCCGGCACGATAACTCCACCAGGTGTAATGGTGCGGGTCTTTGTTGAGGTGGCGAAAACTGTCGATAAAACCGGTGTTGATAAAGCCGTTGAGCCAGGCGCGTTCCTCGGGCAAAAACCCCGAAACGGTCTTGTTGCGCACCGGATCGTGTATGTCTATGGCTTCGTGGCAGATGTTGTAATCGCCGCAAATCACGAGGTTCGGGTGGGTTTTGCGCAGCTCGGTGATGTAATTCTGGAAATCATCCATGTACATGAACTTGTGGTCGAGCCTGTCGATGTTGGTGCCCGAAGGCAGATACAGGCTCATTACAGAGAGATCGTCAAAATCGACGCGGATGTTGCGGCCCTCAAAATCCATGTGTGCGATCTCGGTTCCGTAGACTACGTTGTTGGGTTTGATCTTCGATAAAATGGCCACGCCGCTGTAGCCTTTTTTGGTCGCGGGAAACCAGAAATGGTACGGATAACCTGCGAGTTCAAAATCGAGCAGCGGAATCTGGTCTGGGGTTGCCTTGATTTCCTGAAGGCAGATGACATCGGGATTGGCCTGTGTGAGCCAGGAGATGAATCCTTTGGAGATGGCAGCGCGAATTCCGTTGACATTGTAAGAAATAATTTTCATTTTTATGGTTGTCATTTCGTTGTCCAAAAGTACTAAAAAAGTGTTCGCATTAATGAAGAAAAATGAAGGAAAATGGACTTTTTTGCTATCTTTGTTCACCTTCCAAAACAAACAATACATGGGTCTAGTTACCGCAAAAGAAGTTGCCAAAGCCATTAACGCAGAAAAATACGGAGTTCTCGGAACTTTTTCGGGCTGGCTGCTAATGAAGGTGCTTAAGATTTCTACGCTCAACAAAATGTACGACCGAAATAAGCATCTCAAGGATGTCGATTTCCTCAATGCAATCCTCGATGAGCTAAAAATCAAGTTTGAAATTCCCGACGAAGATCTCAAGCGATTGCCCAAAGACGGCGCGTACATCACCATATCAAACCATCCGCTTGGCGGCATTGACGGTATCTTGCTCTTGAAACTAATGCTCGAGAAAGAGCCCGATTTTAAAATCATCGCCAATTTTTTATTGCACCGCATTGAGCCGCTCAAGCCATTCATCATGCCGGTGAATCCTTTTGAGAACATGAAGGACGCCAAATCGAGCGTAGTGGGCATCAAGGAAACCTTGCGCCATTTGAGCGACGGCAAGCCACTCGGCATGTTTCCGGCGGGCGAAGTCTCTACTTATCAGGATGGAAAATTAGTGGTTGATAAAGATTGGGAAGAAGGCGCGATTAAAGTGATCCGCAAGGCGCAGGTTCCGGTCATCCCGATTTATTTCCACGCCAAAAACAGCCGCTTGTTTTATTTCCTATCGAAGCTCAACGGCACTTTGCGCACGGCGAAATTGCCTTCAGAATTGCTCACGCAGAAAGACCGCATCATCAAGGTGCGCATCGGGAAACCGATTTCGGTAAGCGAACAGAACGAACACGAAACGCTCGAGGAATATTCAGAATTCCTGCGCAAGAAAACCTACATGCTCGCCAATTCGTTTGAGACCGACAGCAACTTTCTATCGGCACCCAACCTCAACAGCCTGAAAAGTCCGAAGAGCCCGAAAAAAATCGCCACGCCTGCCAACCACGAAAAAATCATCGCCGAAATACTCAAATTGCGCAAGGAAGATTGCCGATTGACGCAGAGTAAAAACTACGAGGTTTTTTTTACCGAAGCGCATAAGATTCCGAATATCCTGCACGAAATTGGCCGTTTGCGTGAAATTACGTTCCGTGAAGTGGGCGAAGGCACCAATGAATCGCTCGATTTGGACAAATACGACCAATATTACCACCATATGTTTCTTTGGGACGAGGAAACCAAACGCATTGCGGGCGCTTACCGTATGGGATTGGGATCGGAGATTTTCCCGAAATACAAGATCGACGGTTTTTATTTGCAGGAATTGTTTCGCTTTGAACCCGAATTGTACGACATGATGAGCAAGTCTATTGAAATGGGCCGCGCCTTTATCGTCAAGGAATACCAACTCAAGCCAATGCCGTTGTTCCTTTTGTGGAAAGGCATCGTACACACCACCTTGCGTTATCCCGAACATAAATTTTTGATTGGCGGCGTGAGCATCTCGAACCAGTTTACCGAATTCTCGAAATCGCTGATGATCGAGTTCATGAAATCGCATTATTATGATCCTTATGTGGCGCAATACGTATATCCGAAGAAGGAATACAAGGTAAAACTCAAAGACGCCGACAAGGATTTCGTTTTTGAGGAAGCCGAGGCCGATTTGAATAAATTTGACAAGATCATCGATGAGATCGAACCGGGCACTTTGCGTTTGCCGGTGCTGATCAAAAAATACATCAAGCAGAATGCGCGTGTGATTGCCTTTAATGTCGATCCGCTTTTTAACAATGCGGTAGACGGATTAATGTATATTCGCATCGCAGACCTTCCCGAAAGCACGGTAAAACCCGTCATGGAAGAATTTCAGGCCGAACTCGAGCGCAAACTCGCAGAGAAAGGCGAATAACCACTTATCAACCAAACCCGAGGCGCAGCCGAACTGTATGGAGCGCAGCGGAA
>Ga0208398_101273_pt1 | contig 10453 bp, 7 predicted proteins | sample LakWasMe79_HOW10_2_FD_183905 | JGI IMG/M metagenome (GOLD analysis project Ga0208398, IMG submission 183905) | Freshwater sediment methanotrophic microbial communities from Lake Washington under simulated oxygen tension - Sediment Metagenome... | ecosystem: Environmental > Aquatic > Freshwater >... | reverse complement strand
TGGCGCTACGCACCGCACAGCCACGCCCAGCAACTGGCTACACTGCAACGCGAATTCCGATCCCTGCCCTGGCCACAACGTATTCCGTGAACCCTTCCCCCATCCTGATCCGCGCCACCCAGGCAATAGCTATTATTTTGATAGCTGCATATTCAATACCGACGAGGGCTAGCGCCAATAATGACCAACAGGTTTTGGCCAAGGCACAGGCCAAAACCCATGTCGGTGCCAAGAAGCGCGCCAAGCATTCGGCCCCCGCCAAGCGCAAGGCCGAGGTCAACGGCCCCCTCTACGCCACCCGAGCCGAGGTGATGCAGGAAGCCGACGCGATGGCCCTGCGTCTGGGTCTGGAGCCGCGCTGGGTGCGCCACGCCATAGGCCAGTCGCACTACATGCCGGGCGTCGCGCGCGCCATTGCGCCGCCGCCCGCGGGCACGGCCAAGAACTGGGCCGTCTACCGCAGCCGCTTCATCGACCCGGTGCGCATCCGAGCCGGCGTCAAGTTCTGGCAGGACAACCGCGAGGCGCTGGAGCGGGCTGAAGCGCAAACCGGCGTGCCTGCCGCCATCATCGTTGGCATCGTCGGCGTAGAAACTATCTATGGCCAGCAGGTGGGCACCTACCGCGTGATGGACGCCCTGACCACGCTGGCGTTTGACTTTCCGGCCCAGCACCCGCGTGCCCGGGAACGCGCCGCATTCTTCCTGTCGGAGCTGGAAGCCTTTTTGATGCTGACCCAGCGCACCGGCACCGACCCGCTGGCACTGCGCGGCAGCTACGCCGGTGCCATGGGCCTGCCGCAGTTCATGCCATCGAGCTGGAGCAAGTACGCGGTGGACTTTGACGGCGACGGCCGCGTGGACCTGTTCCACAGTGCCGCAGACGTGATTGGCTCGGTCGCCAACTACTTCAAGGCCTTTCAGTGGCAGGCCGGCATGCCCACCCACTACCCCGTGCGCCTGACTGCCGAAGGCCTGCAGAAGGCCGAACTTCTGGCTCCCGACATCTTGCCCACTTTCAGCGCCGCCACCCTGGTGACCCTGGGCGCTGAACTGGATGTGTACGCCTTGCAGCACAACGGCCCGCTGGCGCTGGTGGAGCTGCAAAATGGTGACGCACCGCCGCTGTACCTGGCCGGCACCGAAAACTTTTATGCCATCACCCGCTACAACTGGAGCAGCTACTACGCGCTGGCCGTCATTGAATTGGGCCAGGAAGTGTCCGCCGCCATGTCAAAATAAGCCATGATCGAACCCACGTTCTCCTCTGAGGCCCCGGCCCCGGCCCCAGCCACCCCGGCCCCGGAAGAGGGCGTCACCACGGCGCTGTACCGCGCTGCCATCGGACCGGTCAGCGGCAACTATTACCTGCCCATCTTCACCCGCTTTGAGGCAGCCGACCACGCGGGCATCAGCTGGAACACCGCGGCCAGCCTGACCACCCTGAACTGGCTGGCCTTTCGCCAGCTCTGGAACGCCGCCTTGGCCTATGTGGGCATCATGGTCGCCGTCGCCCTGCTGGTGTTTGGCATCGGGCGCCTGGTGTTCCAGTTTTCCGACACGTTGATGATGGCGCTGGGCCTGGGCTTCGGCCTGGCGGCGTTTGTGCTGCCCGGCCTGTTTGGCAATGCCGTGCTGCATACCGAGTGCCGCAAGAGGATGTCCAGTGCGCTGACTGCCCATACCGAGGTCGCCGACGCCTGCGCACAGCTCACCCGTGAGGCCCCCACCCGTCAGCGCGCCATCTGGCTGGCCTGCGCCAACGCCGCGTTCTGGGTGGCCGCTGTTTTTTCCTACGTGCAAATTTCGGCGCTGAGCACACTGGCGGTGATGCCGCATGGCGCACTGGAAGCTGGTCACGTGTCCGTGGGAAAGACCACGGACCTCACTGCGCCGCCTGCTGTGCCATCGGCGCCCGCAATGGTTGCCAGCGCGACCACCGCGGCGGCGTCTGCTCCAGCAGCCGCACCTTCAGCCGCCATGGCCACGGCGTTCACAGCATCCGCATCCACACCCTCGGCTTCTGCTGCCTCAGCACCCGTTGCCGCAGCGTCGACCGCCCTGCCCGCCTCTGCGCCAGCCCCGGTCGCATCGGCACCGATGGCCGCTGCATCGGTGCCCGCCGCTGTGTCAGTATCCGCACCGGCATCGACACCCGCTGCAAAGACCAGCGCCAGCCAAGCCACTCCCAAAGCCAGCGCACCTGCAAAGGCCGAACGCAACAAGAAGGAAACAGAGCCGACCGTGGTTCGCGCCAAAAAGGCGCAAACGCCCGCTGCCACGGAAGCGCCCAAACGCAAAGCCTCGGCCGCAGCCGCGGTAACGGCAACGAAAACGGCTGACGCATCCGACAAACTCTATTTCATCAACGTCGGCCTGTTTGCCATCCCCGAGAACGCGGCCAGCGCCCATGCCAAATTGCTGGAGGCCCAGTTGCCCTCGGTCCTCAAGGAACTGAAGTCCACCAAGGGCCGCCAGATTCGCGTTCGGGTCGGACCGTACCGCAGCAAGTCGGACGCACAAGCAGCAGTGGAAAAGATCAAGGCGCTGCAACTCGACGCCGTCATCGTGCAGCTCTGAATTGCCGCGCAGTTGAGGTCACTACCATTCGTGTACAGATGCCGCTCCAGCAGTCTGCAGTGGGGCGGGACCCGACGTACGATAGCTCGAATTGCTCGCTCGATACCTGACGTTCGCCCTGTGACATGACTGAAAGCAATGGGGCGTCGATTTGGATAGACGCTGCACCTCCAATTGGCCAACTGCTGTCACCAGCGACAGGAATTAGGAAAGAATCATGTCAGCGGCCTTCTCCGCGATCATGATCGTCGGCGCGTTGGTGTTTCCAGAAGTGATCTGCGGCATCACGGAGGCATCCACTACACGCAACGAACGAACCCCGTGGACGCGCAACTGCGCATCCACCACGGCATCTTCGCCACTGCCCATACGGCAAGTCCCAACCGGGTGGTAAATACAGCCGCTGGTAGCACGAACATACTGCTCCAGTGCAGCATCGTCTATTGAACGGTGACCCGGTGCTACCTCTGCGGCAATCAACGACTTCAGCGACTCTTGTGCGGCTATCGCCCTGGCAGCTCTGAGTCCCTCCATCTGCAACGCCAAGTCATATGGGTGCGTCATGTAACGTGGATCAATGACTGGCGTGTCCATTGGATCGGCAGATCGCAACGTAATACGTCCTCGACTCTTGGGTCGGCAAGTCTGCACACTGATAGCCATTAACTTGGCCTTGCCCTGAGCACCCGCCTGAAGTGGGACGAATGGGATTGCAAAGAACTGTATATCCGCGGCATAGCCATCATTGAGGGTGGCGCTCTTCATGAACAGACCGCCTTCTGCCAATATGCTTGTTGGCTCTATCGGGCTTGCTTCATTCGGGGAAAACACCATATTGGTGACCGGGTGATCGCAGAGATTGGCTCCAACCCCAGGTAATGCCGTTCGCACGGCCAAACCGTGCGATTCCAGTTGTGCAACGTCCCCAATGCCGGACAGCATCAACAGCTTGGGTGAATCGATAGCGCCAGCACTGAGGATGACCTCCCGCGCGGCATGGATGCGCACCACTTGGTTTCCATCGAAGTAGTCCACTCCAGTAGCTCGGTCGCCTTCCATAGTCACACGCAGGGTTCTGGCATGCGTGATGATGTGCAGGTTGTTGCAGCTCCGCGCAGGTAGAAGGAAAGCGGTGGCTGTGCTGCACCGTTCGCCATGGCGCATAGTGACCTGGTACAGGCCCGCACCCTCGGAAGACTCGCCGTTAAAGTCAGGATTGCGTTTGTGTCCGGCTGCCACCGCGGCATCCACAAATGCTTGCGACAAGCGATGGGGCGAAATCTGGTCTGCCACCGTCAAGGGGCCGCCTGCACCGTGCATGGTCGATGCTCCACGCTGCTGATCCTCAGATTTCAAAAAGTACGGCAAGACATCCTGCCAACCCCAGCCAGGGTTTCCCAGCTCCTGCCAATGGTCATAATCCCGAGCGTCGCCCCGGATGTAAATCATGGCGTTGATCGCACTGGTTCCACCAAGCACTTTGCCGCGCGGGCAGGGAATGTTGCGCAAGTTGTAACCGGTCTGAAGGGTAGTGGCGTAGCCCCAGCCTTCGGCGCGGTCCCACAACAAAGGCCATTGGTTGGGTTGACGCAGCGCTGGAGCGAGGTCCTCGCCACCAGCTTCAAGCAGCGCCACTTGGCATGTCGGGTCTTGTGACAGCCTTGCGGCGAGCACGCAACCTGCTGAACCGGCTCCTACAATGATGTAGTCATATGTCATGTCACTCTCCATCAGCGAGAAAATGAACCGCCGCTTCCCTGGCCTCGTCACTGGCGGCAAGCATGAAGTGGTCTGCACTTGATATTTCCAGATAGTGTCCGTGCGCAAGGGTACTGGCGAGCACCGGTCCCTGACCCAATACCGGGTCAATTTCTCCGCTAATAACTAATACCTCGCTCGAAACACGAGCCGCTTCTTCCGGTGTGCAGGGTGGATAGCGCCCGCGCGCCGCAGCTGCGCTGGCCAGCCGATCTCCACCTACTTTGGTGGCGAAATTCCAATAAGTGGCAACATGCTTTGGAAGTTCAGCCGGATAGTGGTCGCTATCCAGCGCGTGCACGAGTTGTGGAGCCACATCTTCCATGGAGTGCGGCGGCAACCCCAATAAGCCGTCACCAGTAGCGATGAGCACCGAGCGCCTAAAACGTTCCGGGTGGGTGTGCAGCAGATGCAAAGCGATGACACTACCCAGAGAAAAGCCGACCAGAGACGCCGCCGTGAGGTTGAGATGGTCCAGAAGTTCTATCACGTCCGCCGCAAGCTTGTGCGAACCGTAAGCATCCGGAACATGAGGCTTGCCGCTCTTGCCGTGGCCTAAAAAATCCAATCCGATGACTTGCTTTCCCTGCTTGCGCAGACTTTCGACCCAGCCAAAACCAGCGAAGTTTCCGGCGAAGCTGACGCATATGCCGTGCAACAAAATGACTGGCTTCCCCTCGCCATGGATTTCGTAGTGGATTGAATATCCGTCGCGAGTGAAACTTGGCATGATCGAACCTCCCAGGGTCTGAACCACTCAACTGAGTTTGAACTGACCGGGACGAGTCTAAGTGAATTGCGGTTCAATCAGGCGCTCTTTTTTTCTGGGTCGGGATGTTGGAACTGACGTGGTGAAAAATAGTCGTTTTCCCCAAGAATGGTTGTCTGCAATGGGCACTAAGCTCCTGATAATGAACGACCGGAGTCGGGCAAGTTGATTGGACGTCGGCTTGCTGGTCTATCAATCTTGCATTGCAGTTCCAAGACTTGGGCCACCAGCGGCCATAGGACTTTTCAATCTGGCGTTCAGTATTGGGCTGTTAGCAGACATCGAGACCTCTCCAAAGCAGTCGTTGAAATAGACCTAGACGTCAGCGGTCATTTAGGTCGATTTGATGAATTGCTGAAACGCCGCAGGAGACATTGCGCCGCCCATTGAAAGAGTCATTCCGCCATCACAGTACATCAAGCTCCCAGTCACATAGCTGGCGGCATCCGATGCGAGAAATACTGCCATGTCTGCCACTTCCTGTTTTGTTCCAAAGCGTCGCAATGCAACAGAATCTTCAATGTGACGGCGAAATGCAGGATTAGGAGTAAGACGATCCATACCTTCTGTCCCATCTATAGGGCCAGGAATGATGCAATTCGCGCGAATACCTTCGGGGCCCCACTCCACTGCCAGGCTCTTGGTCAACATATCCACTCCGGCCTTCGCTGCAGCAACGTGCGACTGACCAAAGCTGGTTTCAGTGGCTTGCGGTGCTGAAATGCTGATGAGACTTGCACCGGGTTTCCTCAGAAAGGGGTAGGCGCCGCGATAGACATGGAAGCTTCCCAGCAAGTCAATTTCCAACACTGTTTTAAATCCATTGGATGAAATTGAATTGGCCGGCGCAACAAAGTTGCCAGCCGCTCCAGATATGACAATATCGATAGGCCCCGCAGCTTGGTGAAACTGCTCCAGTGAGGTGCTGACCGCTTCGAAGTTGCGAACGTCGGCGCTGTAGCCGAATGCCTTGCCTTTAGGTGAAAGCAATGTCAAAGCAGCATCTACCTTTTCAGGCTTTCGGCTCATGACACCGACCGTTGCACCAGCATCCATTAACGCTTCTGCAATGGCCAAATTGATTCCGCTTGTGCCGCCTGCTATGAATGCATTGCGGCCAGAAAGCAGTCCATCTTTGAAGTAGCCCATCGTCATGCTCCTAATAGTGGTACTTCATTATGTCTGTGCAGCCATGTTTGAACAGTCTATTCAGGGTTCGCGGAGGATCATTAGGTCGGAAATCCATGTGGACATAACCGACCTTAAGTTGGCAACACCTGCGGTCCCGAAGTTAGCCTTCGGCCAAGCAGTTGGGGATCAAGTGAATGCTCTTCAATTTTCGTAGAGCCGGCGAACGACCGGTCTTGACTTTCACGGTTGACTGGTAAGGGCACGCAGCCCGTTTTCGTGAAAGACCACAGCTTGGCAACTTGAATGGAGGGCAGCTTGCTGGGCCGAACCGCCAGCTAATATCCGCTGATCCAGGCGGCCACATAGCTGACTTCATGCATGCACCTGCCCGCTCAATTAAGCTTCTCTCGGCATGGTCATCAGATTGACGGTGGTGGGCTCCAGCAGAGTCAGAATCAACAGACGGGGCTTGCGTTGCATGGCAAGCGAGAGCACGACCCATGCGCCAAAGGAATGGGCGATCGGGTGCAAATTGAGCCTTGTATGCACTTGTTGTCGCGAATCGCTCGAGAAACCGGCACGACACCACGCAACATGATCGCGGCACCATTCGGACCGACCAATCATGCCGAAGCCCGCAACCATCAGTACGTGACTTGAGCTCAAGTCATTGGGATCGACCCACAAGCTTATCGATTACATCCATCACCTTTTGCGGGTGAAAAGGCTTCAACACATAACCCTTGGCGCCTGATTGATTGGCCTGAATAATCGTCTCACGATCCGATCGCCCAGTGATCATGACCACCTTGATTTCTGGCCATTGGGAGGCGATGGAGCGAAGCGCGCCCAGCCCATCCATGACGGGCATATCACAATCCAGAAACACTAGTTCTGGCCTGTGTTCCGACACCATCAATATTGCTTCCCTGCCGTTGCTGGCCGTTGCAACGACCTGAATATTGGCTGCATTCAATATCGACAGCAACAAATTGCGCATCGTTGCACTGTCGTCAGCAATGACTGCCCTAGCCCGCGCGGGTGCTGTGGTTGCAGTGGTTTGGGCTTTGCTGCTGATTTTATTTACCGCCTGGCGCGTCTGCACAACCTGCTGCAGCTCCTGTGCCAGCACTGTCAGGGAAAAGGGCTTGGTAATGAATCCAGCGGCCCCGGCGTCCGCCGCAGCATTCTCTAGCGCGATATCGGTCTCCCCAGTGATCATGATGACGGAAACGTCGGGATGGGCGTCACGCGTTTCCCGAAGCAGACTGAGTCCGTTGACGTCCGGCAACTGATAGTCCAGGCACACAATATCTGGCCGGGTTTTGACAATGGCATCCATCAAACCAGAACCACTTGCAAGCTGCCCTACAACAAGATAACCGTTGTTGCGCAAGGCGTTATTCAGCAAACTTCGAATGATCGCGTTGTCATCCACAATCAAAACCTTGACGCCGTTTCCATCCATACTTATTTTTTCTCCAACAGATTCAAAAGTCTTGGTGTAACCACAGTATCCATTTTGCTCCGAATCCACCCAGATAGATCCGCCGAGAAACCAACGCCCAATGCATGGAGTTCAGCGGCACGAGTTTGTCTGACCGGGACTTTGCTATCTGGAAGTTCAAATCAATATGGGAACCCCGTTGAAGGCCAGCAAGCTTTGGAAACTGAACGACCCTTTGCACTCTTGCCTTCATCGCTGAACGTGAATGTCAGCATAACAACGCACACTGGAATTTGTATGCATACAAGACCGTGCATTCAGTCGCAGGCTATCTAAAACTGGGTTGGCCAGCCCAAAGACTTTTGATAACCACCATGCCAAAATGACCGGTCTGGTCCTAGGCCAACGACCGCAATGGGTACGTTGAAGTCCACCACGAAGGGCTTCAGACGGGCAATGAATTGGGGACCCCGAAAGCCGACTGTCGTGAGTAGTAGCAATGCGTCTAAACCGGGGCGCAAAGTTCGCCCCCCCGACCTCTGACCCCTGTCCTGTAGCTTGGATGACTTTGCGTCCCTCATCGGGCAGCACACCTCAAGCGCACCAATCAAGTGATCTTGAAAACTGTCCGAACGGTCCTGGACCCAGCCTTTTCCTCAAAGGCAGCCCACTGCTTGATGCCCTTCACCAGCACCCGGGTGCTGATGTCTTTAACCGGTGTCCTGGCCTTGAGCTTGGCGGTGATCCAGTCCTGCAGGTGCGGGTAGGTGATCCCCGGCGGGCCGGTGGGGATCAACAGCTCTTTGCCCCCCACGCTCCCCGCTGCGGTGACGACAATTTCGGTTGCTGGCATGGTGAGGGTTCGGTTGTATTTCAGTGTCCGCGCTTGCGCAGGCCCAGCAAGCCCTGCTCGCTGCCCCGCTGCGTCAGGTAGTCCCGTGCGATAGGCGCGAGCGCCGCTGGTGTGATGCCCAGCACCTGCAGGCCCCGCACGTGCCCGGTCGCCACGTTGTCGACTTTCATGGAGTCAAGGTTGTCGCGGCTCATCAGTGGCTCGCCCGGCGCCAGCTCCATCAGTCTGGCCTGCAAGCGCCCCATCCAGTCGGGCAGCGCAATCACCGGTCGTCCGCGCCCGTGGTTGATGCCGCTGAGTTGCGCTGACAGCTGCACCAGTTGTTTGAGGGTCCACACCTCGGGGCCACAGGCCTCCAGCACGCGCACGGCGGGGCCTGCGGCCGTCTGCAGGACGCGCTGCTCCAGGCTGCGCGCCACGGCCAGCGCCACGTCCTCCACCCACACCGGCTGAAACCGGGCCTGGGCACCGGCCAGTGGCATGATGGGAAACACTTGCTGCAGCCGGGCAAACAGGTTCAGGAACTTGTCTTCGGCGCCAAAGATCACGCTGGGCCGCAAGATGGTCAGCTCCAGCGGCATCTCACGCGCGGCGCGCATCAGCACTTCTTCGCCCCGGCCCTTGCTGCGCAGGTATTCGGATGGTGCAGCGCCCGGACGGGTATCGCTAACCCCCAGCGCGCTGATGTGCACCAGCCGGTGGACCTGCTGGGCCTGGCAGGCACGCACCAGCTTCTGCGGCAGCACCACGTGCACCTTGTCAAACGCAGCCGGGCTGCCGTGCAGGATGGCAATCAGGTTGACCACGGCATCCTGCCCCTGCAGCACACCGGCCAGCGCGTGTTCGTCGTGCACATCCACTTCCAGCACCGTCACGGCCTGCAGGTGCTGCAGGTGGCGGGCGTTGCTGCGCCGGCGCGTGGGCAGCGTGACGTTGTAGCCCTGGCGCACCAGTTTTTCACACACATGGGCGCCGACAAAACCGGCACCGCCCAACACCACTACATTTTTCATACTAGACCACCACTGGTTCGGGCTCCAACAGGATGCCAAAGCGTTCATACACACTGGTCTGAATGGCTTTTGCCAACGTCATGACCTCGCCCCCGGTGGCGCCATTGCCATTGGTCCCCGCGCCCCGGTTGACCAGCACCAGCGCCTGCTTCTCAAAGACCCCGGCCTGTCCCACGGACTTGCCTTTCCAGCCACAGGAGTCGATCAGCCAGCCCGCAGCCAGCTTGATCGCGCCATCGGCCAGGTGGTAATGCACCACCTTGGGATCGCGGGCGATGATGTCGGCACACTGCTCGGGCGTGACAGTCGGATTCTTGAAGAAGCTGCCGACGTTGCCGATCACTGCAGGGTCGGGCAACTTGGCACGGCGCACGGCACATACCCAGTCAAAAATCTGCTGTGCTGTGGGTTCCGTACAGGCGTGCTCGGCCATCTTCTTTTCGATATCGGCGTAGCCCAACACGGGCTTCCAGACCTTGGGCAGCGCAAAGCGCACCCGCAGGATCAGGGCCCGGTCTTTCAGGCCCATGGTCTGGTGTACCCCGCGTTGCACGGTACCCCCGTGTTTGAACACCGAATCGCGGTAGCCAAAGGCGCACTGGGCGGCGTTGAGCGTAAAGGTTTGTCCGGTCTGCAGGTCCATGGCATCCAGCGACTCAAAGCGGTCCTGCAACTCCACGCCGTAGGCGCCGACGTTTTGCACGGGCGACGCCCCCACCGTGCCGGGGATCAGCGCCATGTTTTCCAGACCCGGGTAGCCTTGTTCCAGCGTCCAGGCCACAAAGTCGTGCCAGACCTCGCCGGCCCCGGCCTCCACGATGAAGGCCTTGGCGGTCTCACCCACCAGACGCCGCCCCTTTACCTCGACCTTGAGGACCACCGGCTTCACATCGCCGGTCAACA
>Ga0208398_101271_pt1 | contig 10486 bp, 14 predicted proteins | sample LakWasMe79_HOW10_2_FD_183905 | JGI IMG/M metagenome (GOLD analysis project Ga0208398, IMG submission 183905) | Freshwater sediment methanotrophic microbial communities from Lake Washington under simulated oxygen tension - Sediment Metagenome... | ecosystem: Environmental > Aquatic > Freshwater >... | reverse complement strand
GCTCGAGCGCTTGCCCACGCAGCCCGCCAGCCGCGTCCACGAGTTGCTGCCGCATCGCTGGCAGCCGACGATCACTGCTGCCTGATCAGCACCGCCGTCGTCAAGACGGGATCGCCGGACGCTTACGACACACAACCATGAAATATCAATCCAACGGCATCCGCTTCAAAAACAACAACGCAGGCACCGTTGCGCAGCTCGAGAGGCTGCTTGAGTTCCTGAAGTCCGAGGAAGGCAGCCAAGTCATCGTGTACGGCGATGCGGATGACGCATGCGAGGAGGACGGGGCTGAGGCGTCTGAGCACACCGAGCAGGCTGAGGCCGCGGAGCGAGCTGAGGCGGGGGAAGGGGCCGAAGCCGCGTGGAGTGACCGCGAACCCCGCAGCGACAGAGCGCGTGAGTTTGAGTTGCAGCAGCGATGGGCAGAAGAGCTTCTGAACGAGCTTGGCTTGCGCGAGGAGACCTGCGACTGGGCCGAGTGGCCCTCGCAGCTGCAATGGGCCAGTTTCAACTATGCGCGGGAAGCCCGTCTCCTCGCGCCGACGGGAGAGTCGCCATCGATTCGACTGCGCCACCGCATTCGGTTGCCAGATGCTGAGGCTGTCAGCGATTTCCTGGCAGATGCACGTATGCGGCGCCACGCGCTCGAGGTTGTCTCTATCGAACAACTAGCTGAGACCCTTGAGGACCGGTGCGTCAAGCTCGAGGGTGACGTCGAGGCCAGCGCACTTGAGCTGACCAGGCTGACCTCGGCGCTGATTCGCGCAGCATCCGATGCAGGCGGCTCCTTCGACAACTACCAGGAAGTACCAGTCAAAGGCGGAGATGGCGCTGATGTTGAACACGGGGTAATCAGTACCAGCCTGCATCTTTGCTGGGCCGTTGATGCAGACGCCCGGGTGTTGGAGGACGGACAGCCGGCGCACGTTTCGGCACTGCGCCATGGCGCGAATGACAAAGCTCCATGCGACGTTGTTCCGGGAGTCGCTGCCGTGGGGGAATCGAAGGCGCCAGCGCAGCTTCGACAACTCAAAGGCCGCACGGAGTTCCTGCGTGACACGTTCATCGTCAGGCTCTTGATGGCTCCGCATGCGGTGCAGTGGAAGGACGCGGATGGCGGCGGCTTCCTGAGCGATGGCCCTGGCGTCGTCCACGGCATGGACTCGGACTTCGAGGTCGTGTTGTCCGAATCTGCACCATGCCTCGACCATCTGCGCTGGATGGTCAATCAAGTGCCTGACTTGCACGTGGCCGCCGAGAGCTTGCAGTATGAGGCGAAGTACACCGGCGACAGGTTGCCCCATGACCTCGTCGAGCGGATGACTCCTCCGGTCGAGGTTCGCGAGCAGATGGCTAGTCGACTGGGGAGCCTCGTCGAGGCCCTGGAGGCGATGACAGAGGACATCAGTGCTGCTCATCAGGCCGTTCGGAGCACGCTGCCGAAGCGAGCTCATCGCAGTTGAGCTAGGCACCCGGACGAGCGGGAACTGAGAGGGGCGCCGCATTGGAGGCGCGGCCCGATGGGGCGAACCAGGGGCGCCTACCCGTAGCGCTGGAAAGGGCGCGGTGGGCGTCGAGGAGGGGGCCGGCACCTCCAACTCCAGGTGGCGGGCATACCGCTTCAGCGGTGCATCGGCATGTGTAGGGCTGTTGCCGGCGGTTGGTGCAGCATGGTCCGACAGCATGCCGCTGGATTGACCCACTGCACTGCCAGGAACCTGGCCTCCCACTTTGCTGTTTGGCCGCGCTCGATGCCATGCGCAATGAACTTCGTGACCTTCAGGTGCGGGGAGCTACCGAAGTGCGGGCGCGGTCGACGGGGCTGCAACCTCTAAGACTTGGTAGTGCAGCCGCTCATTCCCAGTTTGGAGCCCTCTCGCAGTGTCAGCCTCGCAGCAGGTCTAAGGGGCCAAGGGCCTCTACTTCAGCCGCGCGACCGTATGCGGACCGGCTGAGGCGCCCTTGGTCGAGAAGTCATGCCCAAGCCCGGACGGGCTCGGCCGCCTCGGTGGACAGTTTCGACGCGGAAGATAGAGTAAAGAAAGACTAACCTAAGTGATTGTTTCAAAAGGAGAAAGTTGCCAATCCAGGAACTCTTCTTTCATGCCAAACCGTGAAGCAGCGGGAAGAAGTCCAGCACGTCAGGAACTCTTCTTTCATGATGAGGCATGAAACATCGCGCAAGACCGTGAAAGCCAGGAACTCTTCTTTCATCGGCGGGGCGGCGCCCCCGGTGTGTCGCAGGCCATGCTGATAGCCGCAATCGGGCTGCGCTGGCTCGTTGGCCTGTGGCGGGGGCGGCATGGCGATGTTTAAAGCCCGTTGCTGAACTGGACATCTACAACTCGTGCAACGACGGGAATCAGCATGAAGACCACAGACATGGACAGCTACTTTACGAAGCAGCAGCTCGCGCAGCTACTGCACGTCTCCACTCGAACGGTGAACAACTATGTCGCGGCCGGTCGCCTGCCTGCACCGGTGCATGTCGGACGCCTTGCACTGTGGAGCAGGGCTGGCCTGACGGCGTTCCTAGCGAGCGTTCGGCAGTGAGCAACTGGAAGTCACGACTGGACACGCTTGCTGCTCAGCTCGACATCCCGAAGGCGGCACCTCTGCCATCGCCGGCGAAGCGACGGTCTCGCAAAATGGTGGTCTCACCCATTGCGGTCCCGGTGTCTGAGACCTTTGACGCAGCCACGAACCTACGGTCGCAGGTACTTTGCGAGTTGAAGAAGTCGCGAGATGTGCTCTGGGGTATCAAACGCGAACTTGCCCAGGAAGAAGTCGGAACGGATGACCATCGCGATTTGAGCGCCGCACTTCGCGATGCGGAGGGTGTCCGAGACTCCCTTCAGCATCGCCTAGACAACAGCTTCGTACCCCAGCACAGTCCAAGGCAGCTGTTGAGCCCGCAGGATGTGTTGAGGTCAGACTTGTTCCGAGTGATAGCTCGAGGTGCCGACCGCACTGCGAACACCGAGAAGAACCTTGCCTCTACGCAGTACGGAGTGCTGCGATACCGAGGGCCTGAGTTGAGCCAGACCGATGGGCTGGTCTTCATGGTGCTCTTGAACATGCTGCGCGACATCTCGGTTGGCCTCCAGGCTGAGTTCCTTCCCGCAGACGTGTGTGAATTGATGCTTGGGGGCTACTCCGGGCAGTCGCGCGAACAGTTGCGACAAATCATCTTGCGACTGCAGCAAGGCGTTGTCGAGTTCCCGAGGTTCGCGGTCCAGTTGGCCCAGCGCTTCGAGTATCCCGATGACGGTCCGTGGCGAGTGGCATTGGACAACGACATCGTCGAGCTCTTCAAATGGTCACGAGCGACGTGGCTGGAGCTGGGAACCACGCTGTCGTTGTCGACCGGGCTCGCGACTTGGCTTTATGGGTACGTCAAAAGCCTCGCCGTTCTCAGAGATGTTCAGCTCGACGTCCTCCGAGCGCTTTGCGGTTCCGGTGCAACTGCGGGTTCCTTTGAGAAGCAGGTGCGGCGTGCACTACATGAGCTCGTCGAGGCCGACGTGATAGCGCCGGGATGGGAGGTGTCAAAGGGTGTTGTGCACTGGTGTGCGCCAGCGTACCGCGCCGTGCGTACACTGCAGGAAAGCTTCATCGAAGCCTGAAGTCTGGTGTTCGCCGACATCGTTCGGTTTGAATGTCTCGTATGCTATTGCAATCTGCCATCCAATGGAGCCACCGTGGCACGAGCCAAGAAGCAACCGACCCTTGCTGACATCAATGCTGAGATTGCTCGACTTGAACGAGAACGGGATGCCATCCGTGCATCTGAAGTCAAAGGGGTTGTTGACCGCATCAAGGAGGCCATTGCGCACTATGGGCTGACCGCCGACGACCTTGGCCTTTCTCCGAAGAAGCGCGGGCGTCCTGCTGGCAAGGCTGCTGCGGAGGCGGCACCTGCCGAGAAGCGGGCAGGTAAGGGGGGTCCGAAGGCTCAAGGTAAGAAAGCACCAGGAGCGCCGAAATATGCCAGCGCGGATGGAAAGACTTGGTCAGGCCACGGCAAGCGGCCGGGCTGGTTTGTCGACGCTTTGGCCGCCGGCAAGACGGCAGAAGACTTGCTCATTAGGCCTGCAGCTTGAGGGAGCGACGGCGAGGTACTCTTGGTCGTCCGCCCTGAGTGCGTTGCCCTGAAGGGCGACAGTTCTTGTCGCCCTTCCCGTGCCGAGCGGTTAGCCGCCGCTACGACTGAACCGCGCGGTGCGCAGCCATTGGTCCACCTGCGACTCGTCGAGCACTGAGTTGGGGTCGACCCATGTCAGGGTGTCGGCACCGGCCGCCACGAGCGCCACCTCAATGGCGCTCGCGCGCAGTCGGACGCCGATAACTCGCCCTTGCCTCACCGGTAATGTCCGCGACGCCCAGAGTGTCGGCAGAGGTTGGGAGACGGGAGGCCTACCTGGCGAGCCCGTGTCCGACGTCGGGGAGGCGGATTCCCGCTGACTGCCGTGTGTGGGCGCCTCGTCGATTTCGACTGCGGCCCGGTGATAGCGGATGTGCATGCTGAACTCCGAAATTCAGCCAACGGCGGACGCACTTTGGGTGTGTCGTCTGGCTGCAATCGGGTTCAGGCGGCGCTACATGGGCGGGCGGAGCCGGTCGGATATGTCCGGTAAGTGGGTCAGATTGTGCTTGACGCCGTCGGTGGGGAAGGGTCCTGGTCGACCTTCATGTCGCGGGCCAGCATGGCGGCGAGTTGCTCCTCAGCTGAATCGCCGACCTCCCATGCCTGAGCGGCTAGCTCAAGAGCCGTGTCGTGCTCTGCTACCGTGGTCGGCGCAGCGTTGGCACCGGTGAGCGCGGCGAAGGTTTCTCGCTCTGTGCCGGTCAGGCGGAGCGTGTCGTTGTGTCGGAGCATCGGGTCGATACCTTGCGGTCGAGGCGTAGCGGTGGATGCTCGGATATCGGCTGACTTTGCCGAAACCTGAGGCCGAGCAGCGCTGCGCCGGTGCATTAAAGAACGCATTCTTTGTTGGTAGCTATCGGCGTCTTGCCGCGCGGCAAGAACGGGCCTTGCCGCAGGCTTGGCTTGCGGGCGGTTCGCAGGTGGCGGGCATCCGGCGTGGGTCCCAGCTGCAGCTTGCCGAGCAGCAAGACAAGTTTCTCCGACGCCTTTGCGCGCTTCGGTGGGCCCTCCTAAATGGGGTGCTGAGCTGTGAGCTGCATCCCCCGTAAGCTCGACTTTTGGGGGGTGTCCGTGTCTCGTGCTGGGGGTCGACACTGGCCAGGTGGACACCAGCAAGCGCGGAGGGGAGGCCAACATGCATGTCGCGGAGCGAACGGTCGAGGGGCATCGAATCTACGCGGCCGCCATCGCCGTAGAGCAAGGCGCGGGTCGGGAGGAACTGGACGGGTTCTATGCCGCGGTGGTCGTGGTGAGGCTGTCCGAGGGAGACAGCGCCCGCGAGGAGGTCTTCCGAGACGAACAACTTGACGACGGCAAGGTATGGACAGACCTCGAGCAGGCGTTGCAGTTCGCCTTGGAGGTCGGCGAGGCTGCGATTCGGGCGCAGGCGTGGCTTACCTGGCGGTTAGCGGGACAGCAGGGCTTCGCTGCGCAGGCGGCACAGCAGGTGTCGAGCTCCGGCGGAGCTGGTTGGGACTCCGATAGGATGAGGGCGTCCCGCTGAAAGGTTCACCCGCCATGATGACTCCCGACGAACGTGAAGTCGCGCGTGAGCGTATGCAGCACGCAGCCGACGCCTTCTATCGCTCGGCCGTGAGCATCGGCAACCATCCGTTCATCGAATTCGCGGGATTGATGAACGAGTACATCAAGGCCTGCAGAGGTGCTCATGCTGATGGTCTCGACTTCAGCGAGTGCAACCGCCACAGCGGTCAGGTCCTTCCGCTGCACCCTGTGATGTCGGACTATCTCAATGAGAAGCTGGAGTGCATCTTCGTAGGGTCGAAGGTGCTCGACTGCTCAGTGCCGACCGGTGTCGAACCGGCTGTGAGTCCCTGACAGGTAGCGTGACCGCGATTCCGCAGCACCAGTCGCTGCCTGACAGCGGCCGAGTATTCAAGCCGCCATGCGGTGTTCGTAGTACGGCCGCTCACGGTCGTCCAAGATGTCGTACATCGTCTTGAGGCTCTTCGGGTCCGGGTTCAGCCAGGCGTCGACGTTCTCGGGCTTGATGGGGATGATGCAGCGGTCGTGGCCGGCCGCGGCGACCTCCTCTGGCGGCTCGTCAGTGATGGCGGCGAACGACAAAAGGTCGGGCTCACCCTGCGTCCCTGTCCAGTGTGACCACAGGCACGCGACGAGCATGTCCTGGGTTGGTCGCGGCCGGAATTCGAGGACCATGTTCTCGGGCGCCTCGCCTGGCCGGAGCTCACGTCCCTCCGCCGCATGTCGGGCGACGTTCTCATAGAAGGCGTTCACGACAATGAGTCCGTGCGCGTGGCCGAACTGGCCCTTCCAGAAGCCCTCCAAGTTGTCGCGCCTGGCGTTGTAAGTGCCTGGATACTTGGTGTCGTACAGCGTCGGCTTTCCGGCAGGCCGACAACCGTACCGCATGGGCTTGATGACCTTCTTCCCGTCCTCCAGCACCATGACCGGCACGTAGTAGCCGGGGAAGATGCGGCTGTCCCTGTCCAGTAGGTCTGTTCGCTTCAGGTCGGCCAGGCGCCCGAGCAGCTGCTTCACCTTGTCGGTCGCGATTCGCTGGTCGTCGGTCGCTTTTTTCGTGACCTTGGTCTGAAGGGCGCGTTCCGCATCGGCTAGGCGCTTGCGCTGCTTGAAGAGCTCTTGCTCGAAGGCGGTGGCCTGAGCCTCGTTGAATTGGTCGATGAGCGCTTTGACGGCGCGCTCCTCGTCTGTGGTGGGGTTCGCAAAGGCAGCTTCTACACCCTTTGGAATCTTGAGCTTGGCGTCCTCGTTGGCGCGGCGGTAGAAGGTGTCGTAGAAGGTGCGGATGCTCATCTTCGCGCCGAACAGTTCGACGTACCGCTTGTAGTCGGCCTTCACCTGGGCGCTGTAGCACATGGGGCATCTCCGTGATTCGGCTCAGGACCAGTCTACGTGCGCCACCAACTTCTCGCGCGCCACTGTCGTCGCCACTCCAGACTGTGAGGAACTGGACACGAGCATGCTTTCCGAGCCCGCAAGGAGTTGGTGTTGAGACCGCTGCCGTACTGGGGACTTGGCAAGTCGCCTGAACCGGTGCAATACTGGATGCCCATACAGTACACGGAAATGCGATGTCAGCCGTCCCTGCGTGGGCCGGCGACGAGGATGGGCTGCCGGCCCAGAGCTTCGCTCATCCATCGAAATCTCGCGCCAGGCGGTCCCTGCCAGGCGAATTGCCCCCTGAGGTCGAACAGGCCGTCTGGCGCGGCTGCGACCTCGGCCACCAGACCAGCGCCGTCATCTCCAGCGGCTTCGCTGGGCTGGATGCCGAACTGCCGGGCAGGGGGTGGCCGACCCAAGCCATCTCCGAGCTTCTGAGCCCGCAGCCGTCCGTTCTAGAGTGGCGCCTCATCGGGCCAGCACTGCGTGGCATCGTCTCGGGGGGAGGCGCCGTTGTGGTGGTCGGCCCTCCGAAGACTCCGCACCTGCCTGGCCTGCGACACACCGGCATCGATGAAAAGCACCTCGTGTGGGTGCAGGTCGACTCTCCGGCAGAGCGCCTCTGGACCGTTGAGCAGTTGGTGAAGTCCGGGGCATGCGGCGCGCTGGTGGCCTGGCTCCCGCAGGCACGCCCGGAGCAGATTCGTCGGCTCCAGGTATGTGCTCATGCGTGCACGGGACCAGTCTTCCTGTTTCGGCCAGCGGCAACGCAACACGAATCGTCCGCCGCTCCGCTGCGGGTGATGGCCACGTTCAGCGTGGACTGGGAACTGCAGGTCCACGTCCTGAAGCGCCGCGGTCCGATGCATGACGGCGTGGTTCGGCTGGAGTCCGTACCAGGTGGCCTGGGTTCGGTCCTCACTCCGCGGCTGCAACGGCCCAGTCTCATCATCGCTTCGCGCCATCCCGGTCGTGACGCTGCCCGCCAGCGTTTCACCGACGTGGGCACAGTCAAGGGAGGGCCTGTCCATGCTCTGGGCAGCACTGCTTCTACCGACTACGCAGGTCGACTCGGTCGCCACGCCCCCGTCCGATGAGGTCCTTTACGGAGTCGCGACCTGGGCGCTGCAATTCAGCCCCAAAGTCGCCATCTCCGAGGAGGCAGTGCTCATCGAGGTGGAGGCCAGCACTCGCTTGTTCGGGGGCAAGCGCGCCCTTCGAGACCGCATCGTTCAGGAGGGTGCTGACCTCGGGGTGACCTCGGTGGCGTGGGCAACCAACGGCCTGGCTGCCCAGGCACTTGCCCGAGCAGGCATCGAGAACGGATTCAAGCGTCCGCTCGACCAACTTCTTGATGCCCTCCCGATGGCTGCACTCTCAGCGGTGCACCCATACGAGGGGACATTGCAGCGCCTCGGGTGCCGCACATTGGGGGATGTCCGCCACTTACCCCGAGGGGGCATCAGCAGGCGGTTCGACAAGATGCTGTTGGCAGCACTTGACCGCGCCTACGGGGTACAGCCCGAGGTCCACAAATGGGTGGAGCTGCCAGAGACCTTCTCCGCGAGGCTCGAGCTGATGTCGCGCGTGGAGATGGCGCCGGCGTTGCTGTTCGGCGCCAGGCGCCTCCTGCTGCAGATGTGTGGCTGGCTCGCGGCTCGGCACAGCGGTACCGCCGCCTTCACGCTGCAGTGGGCTCATGACTCGATGCGGGCCAAGGACGCCGGTGAGGGCGGCGAACTGACCATTCGCACGGCAGAGCCAAGCCGCAACCTCGAACACCTGTGTCGGCTGCTGGCTGAGCACCTGGCCAAAGTCGAGCTGAAGGCACCTGTCGGGGAACTTCGGCTGGCCGCGACTGAAGTTGTTTCCCTCGAAGAGAAAAGCGGTTCGTTGCTTCTGGATGAAAACCAAACCAAGGAGTCCCTGCAACTCGTGCTTGAGCGCATCGCCGCCCGCCTGGGGCCTGAGCGGGTCCTACGTCCAGTGCTGACCGACGACCACCGGCTGGAGTGGATGCAGATGTGGCAGCCGGTGCCCAAGCCTCAGCCGCGCAGGGGCATCGACCCGGACACCATGCCTCAGCCGACGTGGGTCTTGCCGCACCCCCTGAAGCTTGCAACACGAGGTCACCGCCCGTTGTACCAAGGAGCGCTGCACCTACTGACTGGACCGCACCGCGTCGAGGGTGGGTGGTGGCACCGCCTCGATGAACGCGGAGGTGGCCGCATGAGTGCGGGTGGCATCCCAGAGGTTGATGAACGAGGCGAAGGCGCATCCGATAGCGCTTGTGGCGCCGCAGACCAACAGCGCACTGGGCATGTCCAGCGCGACTACTGGGTGGCTCTGAGCGAGCACGCTGGTGTGCTGTGGGTCTATCAAGAGCGCCTGGCCAGCGACGAGACCGCTTGGTATCTGCACGGGGTCTTCGCTTGAACAGCGGGCGCGGCGATGGGCGAGCAACACGACAGCACTGGTGGGGACGACGCCGCGAATGGCCCGGAGTTCGCGTCCGGCGGTGGTGTCGGCGGGGGGCTGCCGGGCTACGCTGAGCTTCGCTGCGTCAGCACGTTCGCGTTCCTGCAAGGGGCCAGCCAGCCAGAGGAACTCGTCGAGCGGGCAAAGACCCTCGGCTACAGCGCACTGGCCCTGACGGACGACTGCTCGGTGGCGGGGATGGTCCGCGCCCATGTGGCCGCGAAGAAGGCTGCCCTGAAGCTGCTGGTCGGCAGCCAGTTCCGGGTCGAGGTCGCAGCCGACGACCAGCCGTGCCCGTTCAACCTTGTCGTCTTGGCATGCAATCTCAACGGCTACGGCAACCTATGCGAGTTCATTACCAAGCTGCGCAGGGCATCAGAAGAGAAGGGCACCTACCGGCTGCTGCTTGGGGACATCGAGGCAACGGAGCTGGCGGACTGCGTGGTAGTTGCTTCTCCGGTCAGAGGTGCGACCGAAGACCAGCTCGTTGAGTTGGCCAGGTGGATGCTGACCCACTTCACCGGCCGATGCTGGCTGGGGGTCGAGCTGCTTCGCCAGTTGGACGACGAGATGTGGCTCTACAAGCTACGCCAAGCCAGCGAGCTGTCGGCCATCCCGCTTGTGGCCGTGGGCGACGTCTATATGCATGTCAGGTCGCGCAAGCCACTGCATGACGTGATGACGGCCACGCGCTTAGGCAAGCCGCTGAACCAGTGCGGGCGCGAGCTTCAGGTGAACGCCGAGCGGCACCTGAGAACCCGCCTTCGGCTGTCGCAGACCTTCCCAGACGAACTTCTGGCCGAAACCTTGAAGGTGGCCGCGCGCTGCGACTTCTCGCTCGACGAGCTTACTCAGCAGTCCGAAATATAGGCGACAGAAGGAGTCTTGAAGAATGATCGAACGAGTGCGCGATTCTTGCGAACGTCACGCAGTTGTTGATCGATTCTGATCTCGAGCTTTTCACCCGCCCGCAGT
>Ga0208398_101270_pt1 | contig 10488 bp, 9 predicted proteins | sample LakWasMe79_HOW10_2_FD_183905 | JGI IMG/M metagenome (GOLD analysis project Ga0208398, IMG submission 183905) | Freshwater sediment methanotrophic microbial communities from Lake Washington under simulated oxygen tension - Sediment Metagenome... | ecosystem: Environmental > Aquatic > Freshwater >... | reverse complement strand
AGCCCGCGCCAGCCGCTGTCCACATCGCCGGCCAGCACCAGGGCTTCGGCGCCGGGTGCGGGCCGGGGTTCGAAGGTCTCGGTCTCCAGGTGGAGGTCCGAGAGCAGTTGCAAACGCATCAGCCGGGTGTCAGTTGGCGCCGTGGCACTGCTTGTACTTGCGACCGGAACCGCAGGGGCAGGGGTCGTTGCGACCGACCTTGGGCGTGTCGCGGCGGATGCTCTCCACCTTGTAGCGGTGCGCTTCGGTGAGGTCACAGAGATCGGCCACCGTCACCACCAGTTCCTCGATCGCATCGTCCAGATCCTTGAGCGGGTGCTCGCGGTCCAGGGTGGCGACGATTTCCTTCTCTTCCGGCGTCTCTGCCGGCAGATGGCGGTACAGGCGGGCCAGCGACGCCATCACCGCGTCATCGTCCATCTCGCTGAGCTCAGGGAAGCACAGCGCGGCATGCTGGAAGCCCGCCACCCAGGGCATCAGGGTGCGCGAGATCGGACCCATGGCTTCGTAGGTGGCGCGCGCCTGGGCTTGGTCGGCGTCCTCACCCTCGGGTGGCGCCGGGTCCACCGGGGCCTGCTCGTCGAGGTCCAGCACGACAGGGTCGAACCAGCCGTCTTCCACCATGGCGCGGTTCAGCGCGGCATGGCGGCGCGCCACCAGTTCGCGGATGCGCGCCAGCCAGGCGGGATCGACGTTCTCGGGCAGCAGGCCGCCGTCGTAATCGAAGATATTGGGCAGCCACTCATCGATCTCGATCAGGCGGGGTTGCACCAGCACGCCGCAGAGGTAGCCGTCGAGCATGGAGGCATCGAGGGCTTGCAGCGGGGCCGGCGTGGTGGCCAGCAATTCGTCGAGTTCTTCGAACTCGGCATCGGTCAGGTCGGCGGTCTTGCTCATCGCCCGATTGTCGCCGTGTTTGTCGCCGCTTGGGCCGCCGCGGCGATCAGCCGCCCGCGCAACCAGCGCTGTGCGCTGCGGTCCTCGTTGCGCAGATGCCAGAGCATGTCTACATGCACCGGCGAGAGCGCAATCGGCAGGGCCTGCTCGACCAGGTCATGCTTGTAGCCGGTCGCCTCCACGAAGGAGGCCGGCAGCACCGTGAGCAGATCGGACTGCGCCACGATGCGGCCCGCGGTGAAGAACTGGTTCACCGTCAGCACGATGCGGCGGCTGCGGTTCATCGCCGCCAGGGCCTCGTCGACGAAGCCATGCGGCCGCCCCGAAAAACTCACCAGCAGATGGTGGGCGGCGCAGTAGCTGTCCAGCGTCAGCGGCGTGCCGGCCAGGGGATGGCCGCGGCGCATCACGCAGACGTAGGCGCTGTCGTAGAGGCGGTGCTGGCGTATCGAGGCCATCGGCCCCTGCGCCTGCAGGGCCGCCACCGCATTCGGAAAATAGCCCAGCGCGAAATCGGCCTCGCCCTGCTCCAGCAGGCCGCGCGGGTCGCGCGTGGTGAGTGGCAGCACATGGATGCGGGCCTGCGCACCCGAGCCCTCGAGATCGGCCACCAGCGGCGGCAGCACCAGGGCGGCGGTGGCGTCGGCCATCGCGATCTGGAAGGTGTAGTCCTCGGCCTGCGGGTCGAACTCGCTCGGGTCCAGCACGGCGCGCAGGCGCTCGAGCGCATGGCGTACCTCGGGCCACAGGCCTTCGGCGCGCGAGGTGGGCTTCATGCCGAAGGCCTGGCGCACGAACAGTTCCTCGCCCAGGGCCTCGCGCAGGCGTTTGAGCGCATGACTGACCGCCGGCTGGCTCATGGCCAGGCGCTCGGCCGCGCGGGTGAGGTTGCGCTCGGCCATTACCGCATCGAAGACGCGCAGCAGATTGAGGTCGAGGTTTCGAAAACTCATATTCACCGTGTTTATATAGCAAATTCAAACAATTCATTTGCTACATGTCTAGGGTTAACCCGATACTCTCGCCATCGACTCCAACAGAGTCATCAACGCAAGGAACCGCCATGAGCGTCGCTACCCAAACCTTCGGTCTGCCGTCCTACCGTACCGTGAGCCACGGCGCCTCGTTCACCTCCATCGGCGCCCGCCTGTGGCTGAGCCTGATCGCTTCGGTCAAGGCCCGCCTGGCCGCCGCCGCCGAAGCCCGCGCCGAGCGCGAACTGCTGGCCCTGGCCCAGGAATACGAGCAAAGCATGCCCTCGTTTGCCGCCGAATTGCGCGCCGCCAACTGCCGTCGCGACTGATCGCGGGCACCGGCCCAACAAAAAGCCCGCTCATTGAGCGGGCTTTTTGTTGGGCGCGTGGCGGCGCGAGCCGCCATGCCAGGCCTTACTCGGCCGCCAGACGCGCCTCGATCCTGGCCTTGGTGGCCGGCAGCTCGGCCGGCAGGTGGTAGGCCAGCTGGGCAAAGAGCTCGTCGTGCAGCTTCAGCTCGGCAGCCCAGTCGGCCTTGTCGATGCGGGTGGCCACCTCGAACTGTTCCTTGCTGAAGGCCAGGCCGTCCCAGTTGATGTCCTCGTAGCGCGGGGTCACGCCAAAGGCATGCAGCTCGCCCGACTGGCTACCGGTCACGCGGTCCAGCATCCACTTCAGCACGCGCATGTTCTCGCCATAGCCGGGCCAGACGAACTTGCCGTCGGCGCCCTTGCGGAACCAGTTGACGCAGTAGATCTTGGGCAGGGTGGCACCCGAGGCCTGCAGCTTCTTGCCCAGATCCAGCCAATGCTGGAAGTAGTCGGCCATGTTGTAGCCCATGAAGGGCAGCATGGCGAAGGGGTCGCGGCGCACCACGCCCTGCTGGCCAGCCGCGGCAGCGGTGGTCTCGGAGCCCATGGTGGCGGCCATGTAGACGCCCTCCACCCAGTCGCGCGCCTCGGTCACCAGGGGCACGGTGGTGGAGCGGCGGCCGCCGAAGATGAAGCCGTCGATGGGCACGCCCTCGGGGTTGTTCCAGTCCGGGTCCAGCGCCGGGTTGTTGGTGGCGGCCACGGTGAAGCGCGCGTTCGGGTGCGCGGCCTTGGCGCCGGTTTCCTTGGCGATGGCCGGCGTCCAGTCCTTGCCCTGCCAGTCGATCAGGTGCTCGGGCGGGGTCTCGGTCATCGATTCCCACCACACATCGCCGTCATCGGTGAGCGCCACGTTGGTGAAGATCACGTCGCGGTGCAGGCTGGCCATGCAGTTGAAGTTGGTCAGCGTGTTGGTGCCGGGCGCCACGCCGAAATAGCCGGCCTCGGGGTTGATGGCGTAGAGACGGCCATCGCTGTGCGGCTTGATCCAGGCGATGTCGTCGCCCACGGTGGTGACCTTCCAGCCCTTGAAGGTCTGGGGCGGGATCAGCATGGAGAAATTGGTCTTGCCGCAGGCGCTGGGGAAGGCGGCGGCGAAGTGGTACTTCTTGCCCTCGGGCGAGGTCAGGCCCAGGATCAGCATGTGCTCGGCCAGCCAGCCCTGGTCGCGGCCCATCGTCGAGGCGATGCGCAGCGCGAAGCATTTCTTGCCCAGCAGCGCGTTGCCGCCGTAGCCGGAGCCGTAGGACCAGATTTCCTGTGTCTCGGGGTAATGGACGATGTACTTGGTCTTGTTGCAGGGCCACTTCACGTCGGTCTGGCCGGCTTCCAGCGGCGCGGCCACGGTGTGCACGCAGGGCACGAAGGCGCCATCGCTGCCCAGCACGTCCAGCACCGCGCGGCCCATGCGGGTCATGATGCGCATGTTCACCGCCACATAGGGGCTGTCCGACAGCTCCACGCCGATATGCGCGATATGCGAGCCGATCGGGCCCATGCTGAAGGGCACGACGTACAGCGTGCGGCCCTTCATCGCGCCCTTGAAAAGGGCGTTCTCACCGGTCTGCAGCAGGGCGCGCATCTCGGCCGGGGCCATCCAGTTGTTGGTCGGGCCGGCATCTTCCTGCTTGGCCGAGCAGATGAAGGTGCGATCTTCCACGCGCGCCACATCGCTGGGGTCGCTGCAGGCCAGAAAGCTGTTGGGGCGCTTGACGGGATCAAGCTTCTTGAAGGTGCCCGCATCCACCAGTTGCTGGCACAGGCGGTCGTACTCTTCCTGACTGCCATCGCACCAATAGACATCACGGGCCTGGGTCAGCGCGGCGATCTCGGCCACCCAGGCGATCAGGCGCTGGTGCTTCACATAGGCCGGCACGTTCAGGCGCAGCCCTTCCATCACGGGTTGGTTCATGGCAAGTCCCATTCAATATAAAAAGCAGAATTGGGCCAAGCTCGGAGGGCGGCAGCCGGCGTCGTGGAAGACGGGCGTCGCGGGCCGGGCCTGGCCCAATGCCGCTCATTGCACTACCTGAGATGGGGCAGCTTGCTCTGAAGGCACGCCGGACCTGGATTTGGCCGGCGGGGTTCCGGGCCTCGGTGGAGAGCCCGAACCGCGGATTGTCACCCCAATGTAACCATGCCGTAACCACCCGAGCGGGCGTGGTTATGCATTTCCCGAATGAGTTCATGCGCACTTCCGGGGGCCTCGATCGGCAATAGCGCTTTGGGCGACATTTGTCACGAACGGCCGGCACCGGGACTGCGATCACAATCACGCCACCGCATCAGGAGATTGCAGCAGCGTGAAGGGTCTGGACATCAAGTGGCGCTTGACGGCATTGCTCGTCGCCATCGTCGCGGCCATGACGCTGCTCAGCGCCGGCGGTCTGTGGCGCTTGCGCCAGCTGTCGGCCAGCCTGGACTCGGTCTATGCGGATCGGCTGGTGCCAATACAGCAGCTGCAGCGCCTGCAGCAGAACCTGCTGGCGGCGAACCTGCTGAGTGTCGGCCGCATCCTCGAGGGCGACGACATCGAGCATGCACGCAGGGAACTCATCTCGAACGGCCAGGCGACCCGCCGCGATTGGGCCGAGTACAAGCGCACCCAACTGGTCGAGCGCGAGCGCCAGCTGGTGGCGCGTGCCGAGCCGCTGCTGGCCCGCGTGCTGGCGCAGGCCGACAAGCTGGCCGGATTGCCGGGCGGCGATGCGATGACGGAAGCCGCCCGGCAACTGCAAGGCGAGCTGAGCCAGGTCAATCTGCCGCTGGGACGGCTGCTGAACGAACTCGCCGACGTGCAGCTGGTGGTGGCGCGCCAGCAATCCGAGGACGGCCAGGACGCGCTGGCGCGCACGGCCTGGCTCACGCTGGGCCTGCTGCTCGGCGCCGGTGCCCTCGCGGCGGCCATGGCCCATGGCCTGTGGCGCCGCTACGCCGACGAGCAGGCGCAGGCCCTGGCGGTACGCCTGCGCCTGCAGCGCTTTTACAAGGCACTGTCCGAGACCAATCAGTTGATCGTGCACGGCGCCGCCGACGTGCCGGCGCTGTATGCCGGGCTGTGCCGCATCTGCGTCGAAACAGGCCACGCCAGCCTGGCCAGCGTGGTCCTGCTGGACGGCAAGGAATTCGTGCGCACCGCCCTGCATGGGCCGGCGGAGCTGCTGATGCCGGGCGTGCCGCAGCGCTGGGCGCTGCAGTCGCGCTTCGGCGCCAGCTCGCTGAGCACCCAGGCGATCTCGCAGAACCGCCATGTGATCATCAACCGGGCCATGCAGGACCCGCGGCTGCTGCAACCCGCGGCGCCCCTGATACCGCCCGGGGTCGAAGCCATGGCCGCGCTGGTGCTGCGCCGCGCCGGTCAGCCGATCGGTGCGCTGAGCCTGCTGGCACCCGAGGCCGGCTTCTTTGACGAGGCGCTGCTCGCCCTGCTGGACGAGATGGTGTCCGACGTGTCGTTCGCGCTGGACAACTTCGACCGCGAACGCGCCCGCGAACAGGCGCTGGCCGAGGCCCGCGAACACCAGGCCCTGTTCAGCGCGCTGTTCCACGCCTCGCCGGTATCCGCCGTGCTGGTGCGCGCCGACACGGGCGAGGTGCTGGAGGTCAATGAGCGCCTCTGCCAGCGGTACGAGCTGCCGCGTGAGGCCTTGCTGGGCCAGCGCCTGTCCAGCCTCGGCCTGGGCCTGCTGCCGGCGGATCAGGCGCAGCTCATGGAGCTGCTCAGGCGCGATGGCCGGGTACGCTCCCTGCAAGGCCAGGTGCGCAGCAGCAGCGGCAAGTTGCTGCACTCGCTGGTCGACGCCGTCCTGCTCGACTATCAAGGCCAGCCCTGCGTGCTGGCCACCAGCGTCGATATCACCGAGCTGCGCACCGCCCACAACCCACCCGAACCCCAACCATGAAGCTAGTCAGCCTGAATACCGGCCGCGCCACCCCGATGGAGATCGACGGCCGCAGCGTGCTCACCGGCATCCGTAAGACGCCCCGCAACGGCGCCGTGACGCTGGCCACCCTCGGCCTGGAGGGCGACGAGCAGGCCGATCCCAGCGTGCACGGCGGCCTGTCCAAGGCCGTCTACGCCTATCCCAGCGAGCATTACGAGTTCTGGCAGACCGTGCGCGCCCAGGCCCAGGTGGCCGCCTGGGGCCAGGTCTTGCCGCCCGGTTCGCTGGGCGAGAACCTCACGCTCAGCGGCCTGCTCGAGAAGGACGCCTTCATCGGCGACACCCTGCGCTTTGCCGGCGGCGTGGAGCTGCTGGTGAGCGAGCCGCGCTTTCCCTGCTTCAAGTTCAACGCCGCGATGGGCTTCAACAAGGCCGCCAAGCTGATGGCGCAAAGCCTCTGGTGCGGCTTCTACCTGGCGGTGAAGATCCCCGGCGAGCTGGCCGCCGGTGACAGTTTCGAGCTGCTGCCGGGGCCGCGCGAGTTGTCCATCCCCGAGCTGTTCCGCGCCAGGACGAAAGCCTAATCGCGCAGAGCTTCGATATCGGCGATGCGCCGCGGCACCTGGCCGGTCAACAGCTCCGGGCCCGCCGCCGTCACCAGCACGTCGTCCTCGATGCGCACGCCGATGTGCCAGTAGCGCTCGGGAATGTCGGTGGCCGGGCTGATGTAGATGCCCGGCTCGGCGGTCAGCACCATGCCGGCCTCGGCCGGGCGCCATGCACCATCGGGCAAGTGGTAGCGGCCGGCGTCGTGCGTGTCCAGGCCCAGGTAATGGCCGGTGCCGCACATCAGGAAGCGCAGATAGGACTTGCTCTCCAGCACGCCGTCCAGGCTGCCCTGCAGCAGGCCCAGGTCCAGCAGGCCCTGGCTGACGCCGCGCACATGGGTCTGGTGCAGGCGCTCCAGCGATTCACCCAGCTGCAGCGTGGCAATGCCCTGATCCAGCGCGCCCAGCACGATCTCGTAGAGCTCGCGCTGCAGGCCGTTGAAGCGTCGCCCGATCGGCAGGGTCCGCGTAATGTCGGCGTTGTAGCCCTGGAAGTCGCAGCCGGCGTCGATCAGCAGCAGCTCGCCCTCGTTGAGCCGCATCTTGTTCTCGACGTAATGCAGGATGCAGGCATTGGCGCCGCCGGCCACGATGGGGTTGTAGGCCGGCCCGCGCGCGCCGCGGCGTCGGTACTCATGCAGGAGCTCGGCCTCCACCTCGTACTCGTACTGGCCCGGCCGGGCAAAGCGCATCGCGCGCGTCATCGCCGCGCCGGAGATCTGCGCGGCCTCGTGCATGAGGGCGATCTCGGCCTCGTCCTTGATCACGCGCATCTCGTGCAGCAGCGCGCGCGGGTCGTGCAGGGCGACGGGAAACACGCTGCCCTGACGGATCGCGCGCGCGCCACGCAAGGTGTTGAGGGCGGCAAAGACGCGCTGGTCGCGGCCCGCATCCACGCCGAAGGGATAGTGCAGGCTGCGCTGGCCGTTCAGCAGCTCGGGCAGGCGCTGCTCCAGCTCGCCGATCGGGTAGGCCTCGTCCAGGCCCAGAGCCTCGGCTGCCGCGGCGGGGCCGAGACGCCGGCCATGCCATTGCTCCAGCGCGGGATCGCGTGGTCGGCAGAACAGGATGCTGCGCGGCTGGGCACCGCCGATCAGCAGCAGCAGAGACTCCGGCTCCTCGAAACCGCTGAGGTAGAAGAAATCGCTGTCGGGCCGCCAGGCCTCGTAGCCATAGCGCCAGCCGTGGTAGCGGCTGGCATCGTCCTCACGTTGCGGCAGATGGCTGTTGGGCAGCAGCAGTGCGGCATCGCCAATCGCGGCGAACACGCGCGCGCGCCGCGCCGCCAGGGCTTGAAGCTGGTTCACAAGCAGGCTTTCGATATAAATATATCTAAAGCATACTTGAAACCAGCTCAGGCGGCCAGGCTCGGATAGTCGGTGTAGCCATGGGCATCGCCACCGTACAGGGTGGCGCGGTCCAGTGCTTGCAGCGGCGCGTTCAGGCGCAGGCGGCGCACCAGGTCGGGGTTGGAGATGAAGTCGCGGCCAAAGGACACCAGGTCCGCCTGGCCCTCGGCCACCGCCTTCAGGGCCATCTCGCGGTTGTAGCCGTTGTTGACCATCCAGGGGCCGCCGAAGCGCGCGCGCATGGCCTGGTAGTCGAAGGCGGCAATATCGCGCGCGCCGCCGGTCTGGCCCTCGATGACATGCAGGAAGGCGAGCTTGAGCGGCGCCAGCTGTTCGGCCACATGGTTGAACAAGGCCTGCGGATCGCTGTCCTGTCCGGCGTCGTTGACCGGGGTCACCGGGCTCAGGCGCAGGCCCGTACGGCCGGCGCCGATGGCCTGGACGATGGCCGTCATCACCTCCACCGTCAGGCGCGCGCGGTTGGCGATGCTGCCGCCATAGGCATCCTGGCGGTCGTTGATGCTGTCGCGCATGAACTGGTCGAGCAGATAGCCGTTGGCGCCATGCACCTCCACCGCATCGAAGCCCGCCTCCATGGCGCAGCGCGCACCATGCACAAAGGCCGCGATGATGGCGGGCACCTCGTCGGCACCGAGCGCGCGCGGTGCCGAGATCGGCACAAAGCCTTCGGCGGTGAAGGTCTTGCCATTCGCCGGGCGCGCGGTGGACGAGACCGGCGCACGGCCCTCGGGCTGGAACACCAGATGCGAGATGCGGCCCACATGCCAGAGCTGGGCGGCGATCTTGCCGCCCGCGGCATGCACCGCATCGGTGACCTTGCGCCAGGCGGCAATCTGCGCCGGCGTATGGATGCCGGGGGTGTCCAGATAGCCCTGGCCCTCGGGCGCCACCTGGGTGCCCTCGCTGATGATCAGGCCGGCGCTGGCGCGCTGGCGGTAATACTCCACCGCCAGCTCACCGGGCAGCAGACCCTTGGAACGGCTGCGCGTCAGCGGCGCCATGACGATGCGGTTGGCGAGGGCGAGGTCGCCGATCTGGATGGGGTCGAACAAGCTGGGCATGACGGAGTCCTGAACAAGAATGGCCACCAGCCTATCCAAGCTTGCGGCACCGCGCCGCCGCGCGAGCGACAGCCGCCCACGATTTGTTGCCTTGCCTTGCGCGCGGGCAAGCTTTGTTGCCAAGGGCTAGACTCGCGCGCAAGCCCATGCTGACCCGCCGCCATCTGCTCAGCGCCCTGGCGCTCTCCCCCTCGTTGCCCGCCCGTGCCGGCAGCCGCGTGCTGCGCGTCGGGCCCTCCGAGCGCATTCGCAGCCTGGCCGAGGCCGCCCGGCTGGCGCGCGACGGCGATCGCATCGAGGTGGAGGCCGGCGACTATGTGGCCGATGTGGCCGCCTGGGAGCGCAATGGTCTGCAGCTGGTGGCCGTGGGTGGCCGCGTGCGCCTGCTGGCGGAGGGCGCGCATGCGCGCGGCAAAGGCATCTTCGTCGTCAGCGGCGAGGGCGTGGAGATCAGCGGTTTCGACTTCATCGGCGCCCGCGTGCCCGACACGAATGGCGCCGGCATCCGCTTCGAACGCGGTTCGCTGACGGCGCGAAACTGCCTGTTCACGCGTTGCGAGACCGGCCTGCTGAGCAACAACGACCCGGCGGCGCGCCTCGTGCTGGAGGGCTGCGAGTTCTCGCATGGCCATCGCGAGGGGCGCTTCAGCCACCTGCTCTACGTCGGCGGCATCGCCAGCCTGAGCGTCAGCGCCTGCTACTTCCACCATGGCGAGCTGGGTCACTTGCTGAAGAGCCGCGCGGCGCGCAATCTGGTCCGCCACAACCGGCTCAGCGACGAGGGTGGCAGTGCCAGCTACGAACTTGAGTTCCCGAACGGCGGCCAGGCCCTGGTGCTGGGCAACGTGATCGAGCAGAGCCCGGCGACCGACAACCCGCTGATGATCTCCTTCGGTGCCGAGGGCTACCGGGGCCCCGTGCAACAGCTGACCCTGGTGCACAACACCCTGGTCAACCGGCGCCCCGGCGACACCGCCCTGCTGCGGGTCGCGCGCGGCACGGTGGCGGTTGCCCTGCACAACAACCTCATCGCCGGCCCGGGTCATCTGCCCGCCGAAGCCGGCTGGGAACTGGGCCCGAACCCGCAGCTGGGCCTCGCCGACCTGCAGGGCTATGCCCTGCCGCCGGCGTCGCCGCTGCGCGGCACGGCGGGCCCGCTGCCGCCCGATTGGCGGCCCACGCATCAGTACCTGCATCCCTGCCGGACCCAGGCCCTGAGCGGCCCGGCGCGCGATCCCGGCGCCCTCCAGCAGGGCTGAGGCGCTACAGTCCGCACATGCTTGCTTACCGACACGCCTTCCACGCCGGCAACCATGCCGACGT
>Ga0208398_101268_pt1 | contig 10505 bp, 3 predicted proteins | sample LakWasMe79_HOW10_2_FD_183905 | JGI IMG/M metagenome (GOLD analysis project Ga0208398, IMG submission 183905) | Freshwater sediment methanotrophic microbial communities from Lake Washington under simulated oxygen tension - Sediment Metagenome... | ecosystem: Environmental > Aquatic > Freshwater >... | reverse complement strand
ATAAAAATGAATTCCATGTCTGATAAAATAACATGTCTGATTGTTGATGATGAACCAATGGCTTCCAATTTAGTTGAAAGTTATGTGGTTAAAACTCCCTTTTTACAACTCCAAAAAAAATGCAACAACGCCATTGAAGCTTTGGAATTTTTAAATGAAGAACGTGTAGATTTAATTTTTTTAGACATTCAAATGCCGGATTTAACGGGTTTGGAATTGGCAAAACTGCTTCCAAAATCTACCCGAATTATCTTTACAACCGCTTTTGACCAATATGCATTAGAAGGATTAAAAGCTGAAGCAATTGATTATTTACTAAAACCTTTTGATTATACCGAATTCTTTACCGCAGTCAACAAAGCCAGAGAATGGTTTTCGATGACAAAAAATACCAAAAAAGAAAAAACGGATCAAATGGAATTCATCTTTGTGAAATCCGAATACAAACAGCTCAAAATTCAGCTGGATTCGATTTTATATATTGAAGGTTTAAAGGATTACATCAAAATCTGGATTAAAAATGAACCGCACCCCATCCTTACTTTAATGAGTTTGAAAACCATGGAAGAAGAATTACCTTCTGACAAATTTATGCGCGTTCACCGCTCCTTTATTGTCGCTCTCAAAAATGTGGAAGTTGTAGAACGAAGCCAGATTATAATTAACAAACAGCGAATAACAGTTTCAGATCAATATAAATCACAGTTTATGGATTACTTATCGCAGAATTCATTAGACTAAAAATTTATTTAAAATAGAAGAAGGATTTACTTAGAGAATAAAGTAAATCCTTTTTTATTTGTTATAAATAGTCTTTAAAATTGGTCAATTAGTATTAAAAACAGCTCATCTGAAAAATTTTCATCGATACTATTGACGCCTTAGTATAGTAAAAATATCCGTACTTCTACTTTATTATTTTATCCCGGCCTTAAGTCATTCCTTTGAATAGTAAATGAAGAGAAACTTCTGATATGTCCCCAAATTATTATTTCAGAAGCCTCAAATACTATAAGCCTATTCAGCAAAACTACTTCCGGTAACATCCAATAATTCTTCTTCCCAATCCGATTTGCATATTTTTTTTACGATAGTGCAAAATCAAAATTAATTGGATAAGAAAAATTACAATCACTCAAAACCAATAAATAAAAGGTTAGCGGAATCTGGTAAATGATTAAAAATTTAATTTTTTTTCTTGTATTTTGCTGTGCTTTGGTTTCAAATGCTCAAGTAGTAACTCAGGATACTGTAAAAAGCGGATTCGACTTAGGAAAAATTGAAATTGAAAATCCTAAAAGTATAGTTTCTGCTTATACTTATGATGCCTTTACCAACACGTATGTTTATACCAGTACTGTAACTGATTTCTCAATCAATTACCCACTGTTCCTAACTCCTGCCGAGTACGAAGATTTGGCTTTGAAGGAATCCAGAAGAAATTATTTTAGAAAAAAAACGGATGCTATTGATGCAAAAAAAATTGGCTCAGCATCTGCACGAAAAGATCTATTGCCAAGATATTATGTCAAATCCGGACTTTTTGAATCTATTTTTGGAAGCAACACCATTGATGTAAAACCAACGGGATCTGTAGAAATGGATTTGGGTTTATTATATTCCAAGCTGGACAATCCTGCCTTATCCACCAGAAACAGATCCAGTCTTGCTTTCGATTTCAATCAGCGAATCAGTATTGGTTTGGTGGGTAAAATAGGAACAAGACTTAGTGTAAATTTTAATTACGATACACAATCTACATTTGCTTTTCAAAACATATTCAAAATAGCATATACGCCTGATGAAGATGATATTGTTCAAAAAGTTGAAGTTGGAAATGTGAGCATGCCTTTAAACAGCACTTTGATTACGGGAGCACAAAGTTTATATGGCGTAAAAACGGCTTTACAATTTGGAAAAACTACAGTTACCGGCGTTTTCTCCCAGCAAAAATCAGAAACCAAAAGTGTCAGTGCAGAAGGCAGCGGAGCGGTTCAGGAATTTAATTTGTATGCGCTTGATTATGACAGTAACAGGCATTTTTTTCTATCCCAATATTTTAGAAATAAATATGATGCTTCACTTAAAAATTATCCTTTAATAGACAGCCGAATCCAGATTTCAAGAATCGAAGTCTGGGTAACCAATAAGCAAAACCGCGTCAGTGCGACAGCCAATAATTTAAGAAATATTGTTGCCGTTCAGGATTTAGGTGAATCACAATTAACGGAACTTACAGATGATCAAGTTGTTGTTTTAAGTCCTTCTGCAGGAATGTTCAATAAACCCGCCGATTCACCTTCTGACAATTCAAATAATGATTATGATCCAGCCCAAATCAAATCAGGAAGCGGTTTGCTGAATAGTAATATACGTGAAATTGCAACTTCGGGTTCCGGATTTAATGTTGCTGTCAAAGAAGGTCAGGATTATTCAAAACTCGAAAATGCAAGAAAATTAAGTTCTACGGAATATACTTTAAACAAACAATTGGGCTACATTTCGTTAACCCAAAAACTGTCCAATGACGAAGTTCTTGCTGTTGCCTACCAGTACACTTCCGGTGATCAGGTGTATCAGGTCGGGGAATTTGCCGGAGATGGCGTTGATGCGACCGTGGTAACCGACTCAGAAACGGTTACTACACAAAGTCTGGTCTTAAAAATGCTAAAAAGCAGTTTAGTCAACATAAAAAACCCCGTTTGGAATTTGATGATGAAAAATATCTACCAGATTCCAAACGCTTATCAAATCAAACAAGAGGATTTCAAATTCAATATTCTTTATACAAATCCGTCTCAACTAAATTATATTACACCTGTAACTTCCTTTCCTTCAAATCCATCAGAGGAAAACAAAGTGGCCGAAACACCTTTATTAAAAGTTTTCAATATGGACCGTTTAAATTCGAATAATGATCCGCAGGATGGCGGAGACGGATTTTTCGATTTTGTATCCGGTATCACAATGGACACATCAAACGGGCGTATCATTTTTACAACCAAAGAACCTTTTGGTGAACTGATTTTCAAAAAACTTTCTGCAAATTCGGGGGAAGATTACAACAATACTGCATCTTATAATGCCAATCAAAAAAAATATGTCTTTAAAAGTCTGTATAACAATACTCAGACCGGTGCTTTGCAGGACAGTGATAAAAACAAGTATTTATTAAAAGGAAAATATAAATCGTCGGGTTCTGACGGAATTTCTATAGGTTCAACCAATGTTGCAAAAGGCTCTGTAATTGTCACAGCCGAAGGAAGAACTCTGACAGAAGGTATTGATTACAGCGTTGATTACCAATTAGGAAAAGTACATATTCTTGATGCTTCGTTATTGGCGTCAAATGCAAGTATTACGGTAACATTAGAAAGCAATTCTATTTTTGGACAACAAACCAAAAATTTTATCGGATTCAATGTTGATCACAAAATATCAGATCAATTTACCATTGGAGCAACATATTTAAAATACAGTGAGAAACCATATACCCAAAAATCAGTTTATGGTCAGGAGTCTGTAGACAATACTATTTTTGGGCTGAATACCCATTTTTCCAGCGAAGTTCCTTTCTTCTCCAGACTGGTTAATAAACTTCCCAATATAGATACTGATGTTCCTTCGAATATTTTGGCTAGCGGTGAAGTTGCTTTTTTAAAACCAAATACAGCAAAAGCAAGTGATTTTGAAGGAGAATCAACTTTATACATCGATGATTTTGAAACCGCTGCAACTACGACAGATCTAAGTTCTGCTTCTGCCTGGAGCCTTGCCTCAACTCCTGCTGATAATGCTTCCAGTACTTATAATTTCAATGAAAGTGCCAATGATTTAAGCTATGGTTTTAAAAGAGCCAAATTGGCATGGTATACCATTGACCCTGTTTTTTACACTTCAAAACCATCCGGAATTTCCAATGATGATCTTTCATTGAATTCAACCAGAAGAATTTACAAAGAAGAATTATATCCAAACTCTGAAACAGAAACCGGCCAAACTCTTGTCAACAGTACTTTAGATTTAAGTTATTATCCTTCAGAAAGAGGTCCATATAATAACGCACTCGATTTTGCTACTTCACCAAAAGAAAATTTTGGAGGTATAATGAGGGCTTTAAATTCAACCAATTTTGAACAGGGAAATGTACAATATATTCAATTTTGGGTTCTCGACCCATACGTAGGAAATGGGAAAACGAATGCCGGCAATTCCGGAAAAGTATATTTTAATTTAGGTGAAATTTCAGAAGATGTTCTTAAAGACGGAAGAAAACAATACGAAAACGGGCTGGGGACTGATCAAGTACTGGTAACACCGCGCGGCATCTGGGGAGATGTTCCTGCTTCTCAATCTCTGACGTATGCTTTTGACACCAATACAGCAAACCGTTCGAATCAGGACGTTGGTTTGGACGGTTTAAAAAACAGCCAGGAAACGCAGATATATACCAATTATGCTTCTGAAACAGATCCCGCAGCAGATGATTACACGTATTATCTTAACACTGCAGGAGATGTATTGGAACGATATAAAAAATACAATGGTACCGAAGGAAATTCGGCAGTAAGTGCAGATGATCCCAATCGGGGATCAACTACTTTACCAAACATCGAGGACATAAACAGTGATTTCACCATGAATACCATCAATGCCTATTATGAATACAGCATTGATATGAAAGCGAATATGGAAATTGGACAAAATTATATTACCGATATCAGAAACACTCAGGTTACATTGGTAAACGGCAGTATTACAGAAGCAAGATGGATTCAGTTCAAAATTCCGATTTCTCAACCTGAAAATACAATTGGAGGTATTTCAGATTTTACCTCCATCCGTTTTATGCGCATGTTCATGACAGGATTCAGCGAACCAGTAACTCTTCGTTTTGGATCGTTGGACTTGCAGAAAGGTGACTGGCGGACCTATACTGAAACATTGGATACAAATGATACAAATACAGACGATGACAATACAGCTCTAGATTTACTAACCGTAAATATTGAAGAAAATGACGGGAAATGTCCTGTAAACTATGTATTGCCTCCGGGTCTGGAAAGAGAACAGGCTTACAGCGGTAATACGCTTATCTATCAAAATGAACAGTCGTTAGGCTTGAAAGTTTCCGGAAAAGGATTGGAACCTAACGATTCACGTGCAGTCTATAAAAGCATAAGCATGGACATGCGCCAATATAAAAAACTGAAAATGTTTCTGCATGCCGAATCACTGACTGGTCAAACACCAATTACAGACAATCAAATGACTGCTTTTATTCGGTTAGGAAATGATTACACCGAAAATTTTTATCAGATAGAAATTCCGTTAAAAGTAACAATTCCCTCTGGCTGTTCACCTCTAAGCTCCGAGCTTGTCTGGCCGGATAGCAATGAAATAGATCTGTCATTATCGTTGTTATCACAGCTCAAAATGCTGTACAAAAAAACTACTGCCACAGACCTTCCCGCTGACGGAATTTATTATTTGAACGAAGATAACGAGAAGTTGGACCCGTCCTTAAGCAGTAAAGTCAATAAGCTGAGACTGGGTGTAAAGGGAAATCCTAATTTAGGTTATGTCCGAACTTTGATGATTGGAATTAAAAATAACGATTTACATCAGGATATAAAAGGAGAAGTATGGTTTAATGAGTTACGCTTGGCAGAAATGGATGATACCGGAGGAATGGCTGCCGTAGTAAATATCGACACAAATTTAGCAGATTTTGCGACCATTTCAGCATCCGGAAAAATGAGTACCATTGGTTTTGGGTCTTTGCAGCAAAGCTCAATCGAAAGAAGTCAGGAAGATGTTCAGCAATATAATCTGCTTACAAATGTCAATTTTGGTAAATTATTGCCTAAAACATGGGGAATCAATTTACCCTTCAATTATGCTGTATCCGAGGCTGTTATCACTCCAAAATATGATCCGGAAAATCCCGACATTACGCTTCAGACCATGTTGGCGACAGCAGAAAATGAGCAAGAAAGAGAAAACATTAAAAACAGAGCTATTGATTACACTAAAACTACAAGTATCAACTTTATAGGAATCCGTAAAGAAAGAAAACCGGGGCAGAAAGCGCACATTTATGATATTGAGAATTTTTCATTTTCCCAATCATACAACGAAACTTCAAGCCACGATTATGAAAGGGAAAGCTATATTGATCAAAGAAGCAATACATCCTTAAATTATGATTTTAGTACCACATCAAAAAATATCGAGCCTTTCAAAGTAGCAAAATTCATGAAAAAAAATAGTTATTGGAAGCTTTTGAGTGATTTCAATTTTAATTATATGCCTTCAAATATCACTTTTAATACCAATATTATCAGAGAATATAACCAACAGCAATTCCGCCAGATTGATGTTGAAGGGATTGCTTTAGACCCATCATACAGCAGAAATTTTGAATTTAATATTCAGTATGGTTTTACTTTTAACTTAACGAAATCTTTAAAATTAAACTTTACATCATCAACCAGCAATATTGTAAAAAACTATCTGGATAGTGCCAATGAACCTATTGACGGCTTCAAGATTTCAGAAAATTATTTTAATCTCGGGGAGCCTAATAAGCACACACAGAAACTTATTGTAAATTATGAAATTCCTATTAATAAAATTCCAGTGTTCAATTTCATAAAAGCTAATCTTACATACACAGGTGATTACAATTGGCAACGCTCTTCGGAAGCATTAACAAAAATTGAAGTTGACGGTATAAGTTACGATTTAGGCAATACAGTCCAAAATGCCAGTATTGGTAATTTGAATACATCTTTTAATATGGAAACCTTTTATAAATATTTAGGGATTTCAAAAACCGGCAATAATAAAAATATTCCTCCAAAAACAACAGCTGTTAAACCCGGAGAAAAGAAAGCAAAAACAGATTACATTGAAAAAAGCAATAAAAGTGCATTTACAAAAAATTTCTACGGCATATTAACAAGCGTAAAAAATATAACCTTGAATTTTAGCGAAAACAATGGCACTGTCCTGCCGGGTTATCTGCCGACTTCAGGATTTATGGGGTTTTCAAAACCTACTTTAGGATTTATTTTTGGGAGCCAAAGTGATATTCGTGACGAAGCTGCCAAAAAAAACTGGCTGACAACTTATCAGGAATTCAATCAAAATTATACAACCTCAAAAAGTCAAATTTTTAATGGTACAGCAAATATTGAACTCCTCCCCGATTTAAAAATTGATTTATTAGCCAGCAGAAGTTATTCAGAAAATTTTTCAGAACAATATGATGTCAGTAACGGTTTGTATAATTCGAGATCTCCATATACATCCGGAGCTTTTGCAATTTCAACAGTATTGATAAAAACAGCCTTTTTTACCAGCAATGAAAACGGTTCTGAAGCCTTTGAGAATTTTAGAAAAAACCGAATAACTGTAGCAAACAGACTCGCAGTGCAAAGAGGAATCAATATAAACAATAGTGCAAATATTAGCACAGATGGATTCCCTTTGGGATATGGCAGTACCAATCAGGCCGTTTTATTAACCTCGTTTCTTGCCGCTTATACGGGAACTGATGCTAATCATGTTTCATTGGGAATCTTTAGAAATTTCCCAATTCCAAACTGGTCTTTGAAATACAATGGTTTGATGCGGTACAACTTTTTCAAAGATACTTTCAAACGATTTTCTCTTCAGCACAGTTATCAGGCTGCATATACGGTAAATGCTTTCAATTCGAATTATAACTATGCCAACAACCCAAACGGGATGGATGATAACGGCAATTATTACAACCCGACTATAATGTCCAATGTGACTTTGACTGAACAATTCAATCCCTTTTTAAAGATTGATTTTGAATTAAAAAATTCTTTCAAAATCGTAACACAAATCAATAAAGAAAGAACTTTATCAATGAGTTTCGACAACAATAATTTAACCGAAGTAAATGGAATCGAATACGTTGTGGGCATTGGTTACCGCATTAAAGATGTCGCTTTTACCTCAAAACTAGCTGATAATCCAACGAATACTATAAAAAGTGATATCATCATTAAAGCTGATTTAACTTTAAGAAACAATCAAACTATTGTACGCTACTTGGATTATGATAATAACCAATTAGTTGCCGGGCAAAATATCTGGTCTTTGAAAACCACAGCTGATTATTCTCTAAGCAAAAATTTGACAACTGTATTCTATTATAATCACTCTTTTTTTAAACCGGTCATTTCAACTTCATTTCCTGTTACAACTATTAGTACAGGATTAACTTTACGCTATACTTTTGGAAACTGATTTTAAACTGTCTATTTGCAAAATTAAATCTAACCATAAACCAATCAAACTAATGACTTTTACTTTTAATTTTAGATTAAATATCTAGTCATCTATGGTAGCTAAACATTTTAATGAATTATAAAGTAAAAGCATTCTGAATCAAGAAACACAAGCAGGAAAAAATTATCATTACCTCTCTTATCCACTTAAATCTTTAATTTTGCAGTATTAAAAAACCTCAACCATGGAAAAAACCTATTCACTCGTCATTCACCCATCAGACGATATTCTTGTTTTGGTAAAATCCATGAAAGAACAATTGGCCTTCGAAGTAGGCTGGTTCAACAGTAAAAATTCAGTGGGACATATTACAATCTGTGAATTCAAAGCAACAGAAAAAGGGCTTGAAAACATCAAAAATCAAATCAATAAAATTTGCTGTAAGTTGTCTGCAGTCGAAGTTTATTTAAACGAATTTGGTTCCTTCCCAAACGGTGCTTTTTTCATTGCTCCTGACGCTGATTCTAAAAAAAGCCTGAAGCATATTATGAAGCAATTTAATAAAACATTGCTCATTCCCAATATGCTAAAAAGCGACAATCCGCATCTCACTATTGCCAGAAGACTCAAACCTGAAAATCTTATCAAAGCCAATCAGATGTTCACCGCAATAAACTTGAATTTTGTTTGCGACAGCGTGATTTTAAGAGAATTTGACAAAAATGTAAAGCAGTTTTTTGTAATCGACACTTTCAAATTTAACAGTGCCCCACAACCAGAAGTCATTCAGGGAATGCTTTTTTAATAACCTTCAATCAACTTTACAAATACTATTGTCACGTCATTAATTTAGGATTATTTGCTAAACTTTGTTCAAATACGATTCTCACAAAGACGCTAAGGTGCAAAGAAATCCGATCTTAACTTTGCGTCTTTGCGAGACTGAATTACCGATGATTCTCCGAAAGAAAAAAACAAATGTTTTTTTGGCAAAATCAAAAAGGCCGAAGTACAAAAAATATTAAATTGCAGTTAGAAAAGAAATAAAATTTTCCCAAACATACTTTCAATGAAATTCACGATAAAACATACTTTCATCATCGCACTTTTACTTTTTGTATCTTTTGCGAAAGCACAAAAAACTGCAATAAACTTCATAGAAAATGATTATAAATCGGCGCTCGAAAAAGCCAAATCATCCAAAAAACCCATTTTTGTAATGGTTTATGCGACTTGGTGTCCGCATTGCAACAAGATGAAAAGCACTGTCTTGAAAAATCCTGCTGTAGTGGATTTTTTCAACACCAACTATATTAACGTAATGATGGACGGTGAATCGGAAACAGGAAAAGATTTTATGAAAAAGTTCAGGGTTACCTCCTTTCCTACCTTTTTGTATTTGAGTGACACTGAAATCCATCTGTACAGCACCGGTGGGGAATTCACAGCCGATGAATTTATTTTAGAGTCAAAAAAAGCATTGAATCCAAACACTCAAATCCCTTATCTGGAAAAACAATTCAATGACAACGTCAACAGTTCTGAAGACTGTCTGCTTTATTTAAATGGTTTAAGAAAAAGCATTGACAGATACAAAACAGATGAAATTGTGGCCAAATACCTTGCAACTCAACCGAAAGACCAACTGTTTACAGCCATCAATTGGAAGATAATTGCCTATGGAGTCAACAATCTAGATACCAAAGAATTTGATTTTGTTTTGAATCACCAAAGTGATTTTGCCAAAGTTTCATCTCCAAAAAGAGTCGAAGCCAAAATTGTGAGCGTGGTCAATCAATCCTTGCTTCACAGTATGGGAACACTGGATTCCATCGGCTATTCCAAGAGCAGAATCATTGCAAAAAGTAGTAATTCTGTAAAAGTGGATTCATTGGTTTTCAAATATGATTTACAAATGTATGAAGCTTGCAAATCCTGGACAAACTATAAAGCATCGACCTTGGAATCTGTCCAAAAATGGGCTTGGAATGATTACAAAACCATCAACGAAATCAACAAAATCTACACTCAGCACATCAATGAAAAAGAAGCGTTGCAAACGGCGATTACTTGGGCAAAACGGTCTTTGGAACTAAATGATTCGGCAGAAAGTAATTTTTTAATGGCCCGCTTGTACAACAAAATAAAAGACAAAAAAACAGCCACAACATACGCCCGAAAGACCAAAGCCATCATTACCGCAATGGGCTGGGATTCCAAAGAAATTGACCAGTTTT
>Ga0208398_101267_pt1 | contig 10514 bp, 7 predicted proteins | sample LakWasMe79_HOW10_2_FD_183905 | JGI IMG/M metagenome (GOLD analysis project Ga0208398, IMG submission 183905) | Freshwater sediment methanotrophic microbial communities from Lake Washington under simulated oxygen tension - Sediment Metagenome... | ecosystem: Environmental > Aquatic > Freshwater >... | reverse complement strand
CCTGGGTCACCAGGGCCGGGTCGATGCCATGCGCGCGCAGCGTGTCGGCGATCGGCCGGGCATGGGGCTTGTTGGCCACCAGCGAGTCGATCATCACATTGCCGGCGAAGCTGACGCGTCCGGCGGCCACCCCTTCGCGCAGCAGATTGTCCAGCGCGCTGCGTTCGGTGGTGTAGAGCCGGTCGGCCACCTGATCGGTGAGCACCCGGTTGATCTCTTCAGGCATCTTGCGGTCATAGCTGCGCAGCCCAGCCTCCACATGCACCACCGGCACGCTCTTTTTGACGGCCACCAGGGTGCAGGCCAACGTGGAGTTGACGTCGCCCACCACCAGCACGCAGGCCGGCCGGTGCTCGTCCAGCGCCGGCTCGAAGCGGCGCATCACCTCGGCGGTCTGCACAGCATGGCTGCCCGAGCCGACCTCCAGGTTCAGGTCGGGCCGCGGCAGGCCCAGATCCTCGAACAGTTGGTGGCTCATGCCCTGGTCGTAGTGCTGGCCGGTATGCACCAGCAGGGCCGGGATGGGCGGCTCATGCGCCGCCAGGGCGCGCAGGATGGGCGCCATCTTCATGAAATTGGGCCGGGCCCCTACCACGCACATCACCGGGCCGGTACGCGGCAGCGGCGGCGTCTGGCTATCGACAGTCGTCACTTGGGTCCTTCGTCGGTCGGCTTCTTCACGGCACTGACCAGTTGCTGCAACATGGCCAGCATCTGCAGATTGGTGCGCTCCAGGCGCAGCAGGCCACGCTCCAGCCGCTGGATCTGGTCACCACGCTGTTCGGCGCTCAGGCGCGTCAGCTGGCGTGACATGGTGTCGGCGGCAGCGGGGTCGATCTGGAGCCGGCTCAGGTCGACGTCCAGCACCGCAGCGCCCGTGGCCGGCCCGTTGGCCGCCAGTTCGCCCTGGGCGCTGTCCACGGCCACCCGGCGCGCGGGCACCTCGGCCTCCTGGGCGAATTCACGCACCACCTCGTCGACGTCGGCCTTCTCGAGGTGGGTCTTGCCCGCCAGGAAACCGGCCAGCAGCACCCGGTCGCACACCGAATTGATGCGCCGTGGGATGCCGCCGCTGGCCTTGAAGATGGCCTCGAACACTGCCGGATCGAAGCTGGGCTTGCCGGTGGAGCCAGCGCATTTGAGCCGGTGCTCGATGTAGTGTTGCGTCTCGTCCAGATCAAGCGGGCCGATGTGGCAGGTGGCCGCCACACGCTGGCGGAACTGCTCCATCTCGGGGCGCTGCAGGATCTCGCGGAACTCGGGCTGGCCCACCAGGAAACTTTGCATCAGGGCCTGGTTGCCGAACTGGAAATTCGACAGCATGCGCAGCTCTTCGACCGCACGCGGTGTCAGGTTCTGCGCTTCGTCGACGATCAGCAGGCAGCGCTTACCCTTGCTGGTCTGGCTGATCAGGAAGGCCTCCAGCGTGATCAGCAGTTCGGACTTCGGCACGTCCTTGACCTTGAAGCCGAAGGACGCGCCCACCATGCGCAGCGTGTCCTCGGCCCCCAGCTGGGTGGTGACCAGATGCCCGACGACGACATTGCTGCCATGCAGACCGTCGATCAGCGCACGCAGCAGGGTGGTCTTGCCCGCCCCGATCTCGCCGGTGATGACGATGAAACCCTCGTTGCGCGAGACGCCGTAGTCCAGATAGGCCTTGGCCCGCCGGTGCTGCTTGCTGCCGAAGTAGAAGCTCGGGTCCGGATTGAGCTGGAAGGGCTTGTTGGTGAGCCCGTAGAAGGATTCGTACATGGCTCAGAACCGCAGGCCGTAGGTGGCAAAAAGGGCGCTCTCGTTGTAGTGGCCAGCGCTGTTCTCGTACAGCGTGCGCCGCAAACCCATGCTGAGGCTGGTATCGACCGTGAGCTTGGTCGCGTACAGGACATTGGCCGCGCGCTGCAGATTGCGCTGCGTGACCAGATTGCCGGCACCTTGCTGCCGGTTGAGCACCAGGCTGAGCGTGGACAGCGGGGTCAGCCGATGCGACAGGTTCAGCGACATCTGGCGCAGATTGACCCGGCCACCGTTATCAAGATCGTCGCCCAGGTTCAGCGCCGTCTGGACCCGCCTTGAGCTGGACCGCGCCCACACCAGCGTGGCCGTGCTGCGCACCCCACGCAAGGCCACCGACAGTTCCTGGCGATCCTGGACGGTGACCGACGAACGCAGGTAGCTCGGACCCAGCCCGAGGTTGGGATCAATGCCGTTGCTGCGCAAGAAGGCGTTGACGAGGTCCGCCCGCTTGATCGGATCGGGTTCGATGGAGGCGAACTGGGTGAAGAACAGGTCAAAAACTGTTCCGCGCGCACCAGCGTTTGCGCTGTTCCCCCCGGTGTTCAGGCTGCGTGAGTCGGTCAACCGCCAGACGGTCAAGGGCGTACGGTGTTCGACGCTGAATGCGTGGCTGTTGCCGAAGAAGCGCTTATCCCACTCGCCACTCACCCGCGTCACCGGGGACGGTGACCAAGCCCCGCTCAGCCCCCAGGTGCTCCGGCTTTCCCGCTGCGGTGAGGCCAGGTTGGTCGACTCCGTACCGGCATTGGCCGCGAGCTGCAGATCCAGATCATCGAGACGCCAGCGCAGCGAACCGAACAGGCGGTCGTCCTGCGTCGTACGCCCCGCCTTGAAGCCTGATTCAAGATGACTGCCATCCACCGACCAGCCGAGTCGGCCAGCATTGCTGGGTTCAATGTGCACGGCGAGGTTGCCCGTACTGGAATCCCCCAAGGTAGACCGGCTGGAACTGGTCACGGCGTAGGTGAGCGCCGCGGTGTAACGCAGCCCAGGGCCGAGCGGCCCCCGAAAGCTCGGCCCCAGGCGCAGGCTGCGCACTTCCGTGGTGTTGTCCGTGCCTGCAAGGTCATTGCTGGGCTGGGCACCAAACGCCGAGACAGCGCTCTGCGAGATGCTGGCGCCCAGGTCAAGCTGCGCGCGGCCCTCCGCCAAGTTGGCGGTCAGCGCCGTGTTCAAGGCGTTCTGGTGGGTATTGCGATCGCCGTGATGGGCATGGATCAGTCCTGACAAGGCGTAGTCCAGATACCCCCGCAACAGGCCCGACTGGCCATGCAGGCTGACGCCTGCCGACAGTTGGGTGATTGCCTCATACGCCGGGTCCACCGCCGTCAGCCGGTAGTTGCTGCTGAACGTCTGCGTGACCGAAACATGCGGCTGGATGGCCCAGGCCCGTGACGAACCTGCAGTGCCCTCCGTTTGAGCACGGATGCTTGGCGCACAGGCCGCGAGGGCCAGGGCCACCCCGGCAGCCAGACCGTGCCTGCGCCGTAATCTGTGCCCCATCCGTCCAACAGCGCCTTCCCGACCACCTGCAGGCCTGCCGGCAAACACCTCAAGCGGGTTTTGCAGCATCGGCCTTGCCTTCTTGGTCAGGTGCACCCTCAGGGGCGTCCTCACCATATCCGTAACCGTAGCCATAGCCATAGCCATAGCCATAGCCATAGCCATAGCCGTAGGCCCCTTGGGAGTCGGTACGCGCCCGGTTCAACAGCATCAGGCGGATCGGACAAGATTCAATGGTCGACAACGCATGCTGGACATCCGCCTGCAAGGTCTTGCCGGCGTGCACCACCATCACGACCTGGCCCATCTGGGTGGCCAGCACGCGCGACTCTGTGGTCAGCAGCAGGGGGGGCGAATCGAAGATGATGATCCGGTCCGGATAACGCGAGGCCATGTCCTGCAACAACTGGCGCATCGCGTCGCTGGCCAGCAGTTCTGTCGACTTGGGATGCGGACGGCCACTCGGCAGCAGCGTGAGCTTGTCGATATTGGTGCGCAGCAGCACATCGCTCATCTCGGCCTTGCCTTCCAGCAGGTCGAGCAGGCCCGGCGCCTCGCCCAGACCGAGCTTTTTGAGTATGGAAGGGCGCGCCACGTCTGCATCAACCAGCATGACGGTGTGGTCCAGTTCTGCCGCGATGCTCATGGCCAGGTTGATCGAGGTGAAGCTCTTGCCCTCGCCCGGCATGGCACTGGTCATCATGATCAGATTGCCGTGATTGACCCTGGCGACACCCTTGCCAAAGGCATTGGCAATCAAAGGCCGCTTGATAACCCGGTACTGGTCGGCCATGTGCGAGCGCGGGGCAGACGGCACGAGATACCCCGCAGCCGCCAGCGCGGCCAGATCCAGTTCGATGGCGCGGGACAGCGGCTGCGCCACCGGCGTCTCGGCGCTCACCGCAGCCGTCGCCCCGGCCCCAACCTCGCGAGCCGGAGGCTGTGTGGCGGGCACCACCACCGGCACGTCGCCAGGAGACTCGGGCACGCTGATGCCCGCTTCGCGGATTTGCGCCAAGCGCTGCGCGGCCTGCTCGATCAAGCTGCTCATCGTGTTCAACCTACCTGCCGTGCGGCGAGAATCGAAACCGTGGCCATCGCCACCAGGAACGAGGCAAACAGCCCCCCCGTGCCGAACAGGAAGCGAAGCCGGTTGGCACGCTCACGCCGCCGATCCTCATCGCTCAGAATCATCGACACCACCCCGAGCAGCGGCACGCCCGTCTTGGCGCGGAGTTCCTGCGCGTCGTTGTAAACAGGCCGCAACTGGCTGGCCGCCAAGGTCGTAAACAGGCCGGCGACGAGCGCCGCCACCAACGCCATGAGCAGCAGTACCAAACGGTTGGGCGAGACGGGCTTGGGTGACACCCGAGGCGGGTCGATCAGGCGAAAGTCCACCACGCCCGAGGCCATGTCCAAGTCCCCTGACATCACCGCGGACTGCCGCCTGCCCACCAAGTCTTCATAGTTCTTCTTGATGATGGCGTAGTCGCGATTGAGCTGTGCCGCCTCGGCCTCGATCTGCGGCGAGGTCCTGGACAAAGCGCGCGCTTGGGCATAGCGGTTCTGATACTCCGCCACGCGGGCCTTCAGGGCCGCGACCTGCACCTCTGAAGTGGCCATCATTCGCGCCAATTCCTGCGCCGCCAAGTTGACCACCCCACCGGACTGCGACTGCGACGGCGCAGCCATCGCAGCCTTGCGCAACTCGGCAACCTCTTTGCGCTTTTGTTCTTCAAGCTCTTTGACCAACCGCCGCGTGCTGACAATGTCAGGGTGCTGCTCGGTGTACCGCTGCAACAAGCCATCCAACGCCCGCTTTTGAGCATCAATGCGAGCGTCGATCTCGGGCGTCGCGACCGAAATTGCCGATTCCTGCAACAGGCTCTGCGTGGCCGACCCTCCCCCCTGCCCCCGCTCCGCCTCCAACTGTTTCCGGGCCGCATCGCGTGCGTTCTCCGCCTCGCGCAGCTCAAGTTTGGCCGTCTCCAGCTGCCTGCTGATCTCGCCAAGGCGCGTCGCCGAATCCTTGCCATCACCCGATTGCATGTCCAGGTTGCGCAACCTGAACTCCTTCAGCCGCGCCTCGGACTCCTCCAGCTTCGCCTCGTAGCCCTTGATCTGCTCATCAAGAAAGACCTTGGCGGAATCCGTATCCTTGCGACTCGCCCCCAGGCTGGATTCGACAAAGATCGACACCATCGACTGGATTACGCGCTTGGCCTTGTCCTTGTCAGCATCGGCATAGCTCAGCGCATAGAGATTGTCGCGACCCGCGCTCAGGATCTTCACATCCCTCATCAGGCTTTCAATCAAGCTCTCCTGCTGCGCCTTGGAGACGCTCTTCAGGTCCAGGTCCGCCATGCGGACCAGCTTCTCGATGTTGGGGCGGCTGATCAGCGTGCGGCTCAGCATCGTGACCTGCTGGTCCACGTTGGGCTGAACCGCCAAGCCGGACATCAGCGGCTTCAAAATGGATTGCGTATCCACGAAGATGCGGGCATTGGCCTCGAACCGATCAGGGATCTTGAAGCACGCCACTACCCCGACAGCCCCGACGACCCAGGCCACGATCAGCCCGGGCCATCGAAACTTCCACATGCCCCGAGCGATCGAGGTCAGTTGACTGATCAGTTCTTCCATCGCGGTCGGCTATGCCTCTATCGGTTCAAACAGGGAAGGCGCGGCAAGACTGTTCAGAACAGGCTTTGCGGGATCACCAGGATGTCACCCGGGCGCATCTCCACATTGGCCGACACATCCCCCCGCTTGATCAGGTCCTTGAGGCGGACCGAATACTGCTTGCCGCCATCGCCGGTGCGCAGGATGGTGGCGTTGTTGCCTGCAGCAAAGTCGGTCAGGCCGCCCACCGCAATCATCACGTCCAGCAGCGTCATGTTCTTCTTGTAGTTGAGGAACTGCGGCTTGGCCGCCTCGCCGACCACACGGATCTGCTCGCTGTAGGGGCCGACAAAGCCGGTCACCAGCACCGTGACGACGGGGTCGCGCACGTACTTGCCGAGTTCCTTCTCGATGTCACGCGCCAGCTGGGTGGATGTCTTGCCCTGGGCGACGATCTCCTCCACCAGCGGCGCCGCCACCTTGCCGTCGGGCCGCACCGGCACCGCCATCGACAATTCAGGATTGCGCCAGACGATGATGTTCAGGGCATCGCCGGCACCGATCACGTAGGTGTAATCCTGCGACCCGGCCGTCGTGGGCGCCGGCGGATTGGCCGGCGTCGTCGAGCAACCCGTGCCGATCAGGCACGCGACGATCAGCGCAGAGGCGGCGCCAATGCGCGAGTAGGCTGTCAGCAACGGATTCATGCGGGTTGACTCCTGAAAAACGGGTGATTGCCGGCGCTCTGCGAAGCCAGCGCGTGATGCGGGAGGCTCACCGGGCACCACATGCCCCGGAACCACCCCACACCGCGAAGGGATGAAAAGCCAGCCCGGATGATGTCACAGCTGCCAACGGCGACCGACTGCCGCACCGCGCAAGGAACAGCACAAACACGCAAATTTCACGGGCAGCGTGTACGTTGCGCTGTCCCTCCGCTATTCCTGCACCGGCGGGGGCGGGGGCGGGGGCGGCCGCGCACCCGCCGGCGATGGGGACCGCACCGACTCGGGCGCTGAAGGCTCGGGTTTGCAACCGAACCACCCCGCTTTCCGCGCTTCGCCCATCGAGTGGCGCGCCTGATAATCTTTAACGGCCCGCCCATCAAGGCCATTTGAACCCCATTCAGCCTGGAGATCCGGCCGGAGCGCTGTCCAGCGCGGTCAGCGCCCCTGCCTCGCTGCGCCGCGCACCCCGGCCGGTGGCCCCACGCATCACCACGTCAAGGTCCCCCATGAAATCCTGTCGAAACTGCCTGTTGCCTGGCGCGGTGCCTGGTGCCGATCTGGATGCCGGCGGGCTCTGCCGCCTGTGCCGGGAGAACAAGCCGCGTGACACCCAACAGAAGGAACGGCTGCGGCAGGCGCGGGAAGCCGATCTGATCAAGGCTCTGGACGCCGCGCGCGGCCAGGGCCCCTATGACTGCGTGGTGCCGCTGTCCGGGGGCAAGGACAGTTGCCTGCTGCTGTACAAGCTGAAAGTCGAGTATGGGCTGCGCGTGCTGGCGCACACCACAGACATCGATATCGGCGAAGTGGCTTGGGCCAACATCCGCCGCACGGTGGACAAGCTCGACATCGAGCATGTGACCTATCGACCATCGATGGACTTCTACCGCCGCCTGTTCCGCTGGCTGCTGATGAACCAGGAAGCGCGTGGCGCGGTGCACACGATCTCCTACGTCTACGCCCCGCTATTCGAAGGCAATGCCCTGCACCTAGCCACCGAGAAAGGCATTCCACTGGTCCTGGCCGGTTACTCGCCCGGCCAGCCCGTGGCCGAGCGCATGGAGTACGAGTTCCCGCGCCTGGCGATCTCCGACGTGGACTGGACACCGCCTGAACTGCGCGCCTCCGGCGAATTCGATGCAAGTGACCTGCGGCGATTCTGGAACCCGAAGCTGTACCCGGCCGGCACCCGTTTTCCCCGTTATCTGGCGCCCTACCATGCTTGGGTGTATGACCAGGACGAGGCCATGAAGCGGGTCGTCGAACTGGGCCTGATCAGTTCCACCAAGAATGCCAGCCCGGTCTTTTCCAATTACCCGATCAACTGGCTGCTGATGTATTCGGACCTCCGGAACTTTGGCTACAACCCCTATTCCCCCGAGTTTTCCGACCTGATCCGCGAAGGCAAGGCCAACCGCAGCTACTGGAAACTGATGGGGAAGGTCGTGGATTTCATGACCTTGCGCAAGATCTACCTGGGCCGCCATGTGGCCAAGCACATGGCGTGGCTGGGCTTGCAGGACGAGGACCTGCGCATCAACCGACCCAGCCGCCGTGACTGGCCCGACTTCGTCTACGAGGATTGGGCCAGGTCGGCCATCACCGCCGGTGCGGTGGATGCCACCACAGGGAGCGCGCGGTGAACGCCATGCCGAAGAGGTTGAGCCCGGACCTGATCGGGCAGTTGGTGGCCATCGTCGGCGCCGACGGCGTGCTCAGCGAGGCCGACGCTGTCGAGCAGGTCACCCGCACCTGCGTGCCCTTCCGCACCCAGCCGTCGGCCGTGGTCTACCCACGCACGGTCGAACAGGTCCAAGCCCTGGTGCAGGCCGCCGCCGCGGCCGACGTGCCGCTGTGGCCAGTGAGCACCGGCAAGAACTGGGGCTATGGCGAGCGCACCGCCGTCTATGAGCAGGGCATCACGGTGATCCTGGAGCGCATGAACCGGATCGTGCATGTCGACGAGACACTCGGTTATGCCGTCATCGAACCCGGCGTCACCTACAAGCAACTCAATGACCATCTGAAGTCCACCGGTTCGCGCCTGTGGTCGGACTGTGCCGGCACCACCCAGCATGCCAGCGTGCTCGGCAACGCGCTGGACAAGGGGCGTGGCCTGACGCCGATGGCCGACCACTTCGGCAACATCTGCGGCATGGACGTGGTGCTGCCCGACGGCCAGCTGCTGGAGACCGGCGGCGGCTCCACCGGCAACAACACGGTGCGCCACCTCTACAAATGGGGTGTCGGACCCTGCCTGGACGGGCTGTTCGCCCAGTCCAACCTGGGTATCGTGGTGCGGGCGGGCATCTGGCTGATGCCCGCGCCCGAGGTGTTCGACTTCGCGGCCTTCGAGTACAAGGCCGGGCCCGAGCGCCTGGGCGACTTCATCGACGACCTGCGTGAGCTGGTGATGGCCCGGGCCCTGCGCTCGTTCCCGCACCTGGCCAATGACTTCGCGATGATGTGCATCTTGTCGCAGTACCCCAATGACCTGCTGGACGGGCGCAAGCACCTCAGCGAGTCTGCCGCGGCGCGGTGGCGCAAGGAGCATGGCGTGGCGCAGTGGACCTTCGGCGCCGGCCTGTACGGCAGCCGCGAGGAGGTGCGCTACCAGAAGCGCATGCTGCGCAAGGTGTTCGGGCGCTACGGCATGGTGCAGTTCATCGGCGCCGCGGTGCAGGACAACTGGTACGGCCGCCTGGTGCGCAAGGTGGCGCCCATGGTGAACCGGCTGCTCGGCAAGTCGCCCGAGTTCACCGACGTGATGGTGCCGGCCATCAACCTGTACCGCGGCATCCCCACCGACGAGTTCGTGCGCCAGGCCTACTTCCGCTCGCACGATCAGAAGCCGAAGACTGACATCGACCCGGCGCGTGACGGTTGCGGCTTCGTATGGGTCGGCCCGGTGGTGCCGTTCACGTCCGGGCATGTGCTGAAGGCGCTGGCGGTCACGCGACAGATCAACGAAAAGCACGAGTTCGACTTCTTCGTCGAGGTCATCGTCGAGAGCGCGCGGTCGGTGATCGTCCTGGTGGGCGTGTTCTACGACCGACACAACCCGGCGGAGGCCGCCCGCGCCCTGGCCTGGTACCACGACGCCCGCGCGGCCTACCTGCACGACGGCTATCCGCCCTACCGCGCCACCAGCATGAGCATGCCAGGGGCGATGGACGGCAACCCGGTGGCGCGGGACTTCCTGGCATCGATCAAGGCCGTGGTCGACCCGCAGAACCTGCTGGCCCCCGGCCGCTACGGCATGCCGCTGCGGCCCGCGGACAACGCACAGTGATGCGCATCTTCCTCACCGGGGCCACCGGCACCATCGGCAGCGCGCTGGTGCCGCGTCTGCTGCAGACGCCGGGTTCGGACCTGTCCGTGCTGATTCGCGCCCGCGACGCGCAGGACCTGCAGGCCCGGATGGCCAGCATGCTGGCCTACTGGGGCTGGACGCCGGACAGCGCCCAAGCCCGCCGGATCCAGCCCGTCCTGGGCGATATCTCGGCACCCGACTTCGGCCTCTCGGCCACCGACTACCACCAACTGGCCGACAGCAGCAGCCACATCATCCATTGCGCGGCCAGCGTCAAGCTGAACATGTCGTTCGAGCAGGCACGCGCCACGGCCGTGCAGCCCACACGCACCATCCTGGCCATGGCGCGCCGCAGTGCGCTGGCCGGCCGCCTGCGCAAGGTGGACCTGGTCAGCACGGTGGGCGTGTGGGGCCGCAGCCCGGGCCACATGCCCGAGCGCCGCCTGCCCGAGGTGACCCACTTCCACAACACCTACGAGGCCGCCAAGGCCGAGGCCGAGCGTGTGGTCTGGGCCGAGGGCGATGGGCTGCCGATCACGGTGCACCGGCCC
>Ga0208398_101263_pt1 | contig 10531 bp, 9 predicted proteins | sample LakWasMe79_HOW10_2_FD_183905 | JGI IMG/M metagenome (GOLD analysis project Ga0208398, IMG submission 183905) | Freshwater sediment methanotrophic microbial communities from Lake Washington under simulated oxygen tension - Sediment Metagenome... | ecosystem: Environmental > Aquatic > Freshwater >... | reverse complement strand
CCAAGCCTTATCAAACTTGGCGTCCCCTAGGGGATTCGAACCCCTGTAGTCACCGTGAAAGGGTGGTGTCCTAGGCCTCTAGACGAAGGGGACTAAACCTTCTACCTCTTGAACCGCGCGCCACGTCCGACTTGACAGTCTTGGTGGAGGTAAGCGGGATCGAACCGCTGACCTCTTGCATGCCATGCAAGCGCTCTCCCAGCTGAGCTATACCCCCTCGGAACCTGCAAACTGCTCTTCGACATATTCCGTCTGCCAAGCAGGCTGCGACTCTTTGTGTATCGCGCCGTTCAAGCGAGACATAGATTATAAGACGATTTTTACAAGGAGCGCAAGCGTTCGATCACAATTTCTTTTGAGAACAGTTCCAGCACCGCATCCACCGAGGGAGTTTGGGCGCGGCCGCACACAAGCACGCGCACGGGTATGGCCAGTTGCGGCATCTTCAGCCCATGCGTCGTGATGACTTCCTTGATGCCGGCCTGAATCGTGGCCTTGTTCCATTCGATGCCGGCGAACTTGTCGGCCAGCGCTGCCAATGCCGGTCTAACGGCCTCGGTCACGTGAGCGGCACGTTCTTCCGCATTCGGCACGACCGGGCCGAAGTACATGGCCAGCCAGTCGGCCAGGGCCACGGTGGTGGCACAGCGATCCTTGAACAGCGCCACGATGGCCGGCAGGCGCGCCACATCCGCCTGCACGCCACGCTTGGCCAGTTGCTCGACCACCAACAGGGCCAGACGACCATCGTCCGCCTGCTTGATGTACTGGCTGTTCACCCACTCCAGCTTGGCGGGATCCCATTGGGCCGGGCTCTTGTTGAGGTGGCTGCCATCGAACCAACTCACCAGTTGCTCGCGCGTGAACAACTCATCATCGCCATGGCTCCAGCCCAGGCGGGAGAGGTAGTTCAACATCGCCTCAGGCAGGTAGCCGGCCTCTTCATAGGCGGTCACGCTCACCGCGCCGCGGCGCTTGGAGAGCTTCTGCCCGTCGTCGCCCAGAATCACCGGCATATGGCCAAACTTGGGCAGGGGCGCGCCGAGCGCATTGAAGATATTGATCTGCCAGGGCGTGTTGTTGACATGCTCGTCGCCACGGAAAACATGGCTGATATTCATGTCCCAGTCGTCCACCACCACGGCGAAGTTGTAGGTGGGCACGCCATCGGTGCGCAGAATGATGAGGTCGTCGATCTCGCGGTTGTTGATGCTGATGCGGCCCTTGACCAAATCGTCCCACACCACGTCGCCGTCCACCGGGTTCTTGAATCGCACCACCGGCTTTACGCCCTCCGGCACCGGCGGCAATTGCTTGCCGGGCTCGGGGCGCCAGGTGCCGTCGTAGCGGCGCTTCTCGCCGCGCGCTTCCTGCGCGGCCTTCATCGCGTCCAGTTCCTCGGGCGTGCAATAGCAGCGATAGGCCGTGCCGGCGGCGATCATCTGCTCGACCACGGCCAGGTACCGCTCCAGGCGCTGCATCTGGTAGATCGGGCCCTCGTCATAGTCCAAGCCAAGCCACTTCATCGCGGCAAGGATCTGGTCCACTGAGTCTTGGGTGGAGCGGGCCACGTCGGTGTCTTCCACGCGCAGCACGAACTGGCCGCCGTAGTGCCTGGCATAGGCCCAGGAATACAGCGCCGTGCGGGCAGTACCCAAGTGCAGAAAGCCGGTGGGTGACGGCGCGATACGGGTACGGACAGGGGTGGGGGCTTGTTGGCTCATCGGTTCTTCAAGGTGGAAAGGCCGCGCAGCAGGTCGTCGGTGATGTCGTCCACATGCTCGAGGCCGACGGCCAGCCGGATCAGGCCTTGCCCGATGCCGGCCGCCTGGCGCTGAGCCTCACTCAGGCGTCCGTGCGAGGTGGTGGCCGGGTGGGTGATGATGGACTTGGTGTCGCCCAGATTGGTGGCAATACTCAGCACGCGCGTGCTGTCGATCACATGGAAAGCGGCGGCACGCGATGCTTCGGGCGTATCGCCATGGAGTTCGAAGGACAGCACCGCCCCGCCCTGCCCGGCCTGTTGGCGCATCGCCAATTCATGCTGCGGGTGCGAAGCCAAGGACGGGTAGTAGACGCGCGCCACTTCCGGGCGCGCCTCCAGCCAGCGAGCCACGGCCAGGGCCTGCTCGCTCTGGGCGCGCATGCGAAGGTTCAGGGTCTCCAGGCCCTTCAGCACGACCCAGGCGTTGAACGGCGCCAGCACCATGCCGGCCGTGCGCATGACCGGACCAAGCAGGTCCTTGATCAGGCGATTCGAGCCACACAGCGCACCGGCCATCACCCGCCCTTGCCCATCCATGTACTTGGTGGCCGAGTGCATCACCAGGTCGGCGCCGAATTCGATCGGGCGCTGCAGCGCCGGCGTCGAATAGGTGTTGTCCACCACCAGCAGGGCGCCGGCCTGGTGTGCCATATCGGCCAGCGCGCGGATGTCGCAGACCTCGGTCAGCGGGTTGGTGGGCGTCTCGGCAAACAGCAGCTTGGTGCTCGGCTTGATCGCCGCCTGCCATTCATTCAGGTCCGTCTGCGAGACGAAGCTGGTCTCGACGCCAAACTTGCCAAATTCCTTGGCGAACAGATTGATGGTCGAGCCAAATACCGAACGCGAGCAGATCACGTGGTCGCCCGCCTTCAGCAGTCCCATGCACAGCAGCAGGATGGCGCTCATGCCGCTGGCGGTCGCAATCGTCGCCTCGCTGCCCTCCATCGCCGCCAGGCGCGCCTCCAGGCTGCGCACGGTCGGGTTGCTGGTGCGCGAATAGGTGAAATCTTCCGATGCTGCGAAGCGGCGCGCCGAGGTCTCGGCGTCCGGCTGCACATAGGCGCTGGTCAGGAACAGGGCCTCGGAGTTCTCGCCATGCTGGCTGGGCGCCAGCGCGGTGCGCACCGCCAGCGTTTCGGGCCGCAGGCCCTCGGGCAGGCGCGCACGCGCGATGCGGCGTTCTTCGTCGTTCATGCCCATCAGCCCTCCGTGCGGCTCTGCAAGGCAAGGCGGCTGCGCGCCGGGCCCTCTTCCTCGTCGCCCTGGCTCTTGCGCTGTTCCTGCATGGTGGCGAAATCTTCGGCAGTCACGTCGCCGGTGATGTAATGGCCATCAAAGCAGGAGGCCTCGAAGCCGGCCAGACCCGGCTTGAGCGCCGCCACCACGCGCTTCATCGCATCGACGTCCTGGTAGATCAGCGCGTCGGCGCCGATGAACTGCCGGATCTCTTCGATCGTACGGTTGTGCGCCACCAGCTCTTCCTTGGTGGGCATGTCGATGCCATAGACATTGGGATAACGCACCGGCGGTGCGGCCGAGGCCAGATAGACCTTGCGTGCACCGGCCTCGCGGGCCATCTGCACGATTTCCTTCGACGTGGTGCCGCGCACGATGGAGTCGTCCACCAGCAGCACATTGCGGTTCTTGAACTCCAGGCCGATGGCATTGAGCTTCTGGCGCACCGACTTCTTGCGCGCGCCCTGCCCCGGCATGATGAAGGTGCGGCCCACATAACGGTTCTTCACGAAGCCCTCGCGATAGGGCTTGCCGATGCGGTGCGCCAGCTGCATCGCCGACGGGCGGCTCGATTCGGGAATCGGGATCACCACATCAATGTCGCTGGGCGGCATGGTTGAGATGAGGCGCTGCGCCAGGGTCTCGCCCATGTTCAAGCGGGCCTGGTAGACCGAGATGCCGTCCATCACCGAATCCGGGCGCGCCAGGTAGACGAACTCGAACATGCATGGATTGAGCGTCGGGTTCTCGGCGCATTGCTGGGTATGCAGCTGGCCCTTGGTGTCGATGAAGAGGGCCTCGCCGGGCGCCACGTCGCGCTCCAGCTGATGGCCGGTGCCTTCCAGGGCCACGCTTTCGCTGGCCACCATGTACTCGCCGTCCGCCGCCTTGCCAAAGCACAGCGGGCGGATGCCGTAGGGGTCGCGGAAGGCCAGCAGGCCATGGCCGGCGATCAGCGCAATCACCGCATACGAGCCCTTGATGCGGCGATGCACCGCGCGCACCGCCTTGAAGACTTCCTCGGGCGTCAGCGGCAGATCGCGCGCCGCCATTTCCAGCTCATGCGCCACCACGTTCAAGAGCACCTCGGAATCGCTCTCGGTGTTGATATGACGACGGTCGATGTCGAACAGCTCCTTCTTCAGCGCGTGGGCGTTGGTCAGGTTGCCGTTGTGCACCAGCACGATGCCAAACGGTGCGTTGACGTAGAAGGGCTGCGCCTCTTCCTCGTTGTAGGCGTTGCCCGCCGTGGGGTAGCGCACCTGGCCCAGGCCGGTGGTGCCGGGCAGCGCGCGCATATTGCGGGTGCGGAACACATCGCGCACCATGCCACGCGCCTTGTGCATGAAGCACTTGTTGCCCTGCATCGTGACGATGCCGGCCGCATCCTGCCCGCGATGCTGCAGCAGCAGCAAGGCGTCGTAAATCAGCTGATTGACGGGCGCCTGGGAGATCACACCGACGATGCCGCACATATCGTTTACCTCGAATAGCGTCTCGCGAGGAGACTTCACTGAACCATACACAGGGCGCGGACGCTTGTGGCGCCCTCACCCGAACTCTTCATCATCATCAAACCGGGATGAACTTCAGCAACTCGGCCGGCAGCACCGGCTTGAGGCCCTGCAACAGGGCCTGCAGCCATGGCGCCAGTTGCGAGTCGCTCCAGGCCGTCGATTCCACCGCCGGTGTCATGCTCACCACCACCACCACCAGCAGGGCTATCAGCACACCACGCAGCACGCCAAAGCCGGCACCACCAAGACGATCGAACACGCTCAGGGGCGTGGCATGGATCAGCGCACGCAGCAGCTTGGCTGCCAGCCCCCAGACGATCAGGATCAGCACAAAGCCAAGCACCAGGCTGGCGGCATGCGTGAGCACCGGCCCCATGCGCTCGGCGGGCAGCCAGCCCTCGGTCCAGGGCGACAGGTAGCGCGCCCCCAGATAGGCCACCACCCAGCCGGCGATGGAAAGGATCTCGAACACCAGACCGCGCCACAAACCCAAGAGCACCGAAATGCCCAAGAGGCCCAGCAAGACGAGGTCGACCCAGGCCATCGTCAGAGCGTCAGTACCGCGGTGGAGAGGCCACCACCACGCACCTTGGCCGCTGCCTTGTCGGCCTCCTCACGGCTGGCGAAGGGACCCACCCGCACGCGGATGCGTTTGCCGTCGGCGGTCTCCACCGCCTGGGTATAGGTCTTCAGCCCGAGCTTTTCGACCCTGCTGCGTGCCTCTTGCGCGGCCTTGGCCTCGGCATAGGCGCCCACCTGCACGATGAAGCGCGCGCCCGCGGCGTCGCTGGCCTTCTTCTCGGCGGCGGGCTTGCCCTCCAGCAGGGATTGCACACGGGCGGCCTCGGCCTTCGCATCGGCTTTTACGTCAACTTTTGGCGGCTCAGCCGCTTTCTTCTCGGCCTTGGGCTCGGGCTTGGTCTTCTCCACCACCTTCTCGGCCGGTTTCTCCACCGGCTTGGGCGCAGACGCGATGGCGGGCGCGGGCTTGGGCTCGGGTTCGCGGGCTTCGGTGATGATGCCCTTGCCCAACTCGGCGCTCTGCAGCGGCGTGTCTTGCGAGGCGGTCGGCGCGGGCGCCGGTGCCGGAATTGCCAGCGGCGGCAGGGCATCTTTGCGCGGGATCTCGATCGGCAGATCCACCGGGATGGGCCGCGGCTGGGTCTCGAACACCAGCGGGAAGCCGATCACACCGACGCCCACAAGAACGGCCGCACCGATCAGGCGACGGCGCGCACGCAAGCGCAGCTCCTGCACGGCATCCAGGCTGTCGGAGACCGGTTTGGCCGCGGGGGCGGCCGCTGTGCGCTTGAAGAAGGACAGCAGATCCATGTCGTGGGCGGTGCCTTGAATTGAAAGCGGCCTCCATTCGGGGGCCGCGGTCGTGGAGTCCTGATCCTGAGATTCAGTGCTGCGTTGCGCCGCTGCCCGCGCTGATGCGCGGCAGACCTTGCTGCAGCACTCCTCCCACGGTGTAGAAGGAACCGAAGACCAGAATTCTATCAGCGGGGTCTGCTGCCGCAGCCGCGGCGCCCAATGCATCCATCGGCTTGGCATGCTGGAAACTCTGCACGCCGGCTGGCGGCTTCAGCCGACCGGCCACGCGCAGGGCCTCGAATTGGGCAGCCAATGCCTGCGCCGTGGCCGCACGCGGCAAGGGCAGATCGGTGAAGTGCCAGGCATCCACCAGGGGCGCGATGCGCTCGAGAATCTGGGCCAGGTCCTTGTCGGCCATGGCGCCAAACACGGCATGTGTGCGCGGGAAGAAGCCCATCTGATCGAGGTTCTGCGCCAGCGCTGCCACTGCATGGGGGTTGTGCGCCACGTCCAGCACCAGCGCCGGCTGGCCCGGCACGACCTGGAAGCGCCCCGGCAGTTCCACCATCGCTAGGCCGGTGCGCACCGCCTGCGCGCTGATGGGCAGGCGGTCATACAGTGCCTCGAACACGGCCAGCACGCCCGCGGCATTCAGCAGCTGGTTGACGCCGCGCAGGGCCGGATAGGCCATGCCACTGAAGCGCCGGCTGCGGCCCGCCCATTGCCATTGCTGACGGTCGCCGCTGTAAGTGAAGTCCCGACCGAGCTGGCGCAGGTCGGCACCGATGCCGGTTGCAAACTCGGCGATGGAGGCCGGCGGCATCGGGTCGCTGACGATCACCGGCTTGCCGGCGCGCATGATGTGCGCCTTCTCGCGGCCCACCGATTCGCGGTCGCTGCCCAGGAACTCGGTATGGTCCAGGTCGATGCTGGTGATCACCATGCAATCGGCGTCGATGGCGTTCACCGCGTCCAGGCGCCCGCCCAGGCCCACCTCCAGGATCACCAGGTCCAGCGGCTCGGCCGCCAGGCGGTGCAGGATCGCCAGGGTGGTGAATTCGAAGTACGTCAGCGCAGTGTCGCCACGCGCGGCCTCGATGGCCACGAAATGCGGGATCAGCGATTCGGCAGGCACCGGCGCCCCACCCACCCGGCAGCGCTCCTGGAAATGCACCAGGTGCGGCTTGATGTAGAGCCCTACCCGATAGCCCGCGTGCAGGGCGATGGACTCCAGCATTGCACAGGTAGAGCCCTTGCCATTCGTGCCCGCCACCATCACCACCGGCGCCTCGAAGCGCAGGCCCAGGCGATCACGCAACTCGGCCACGCGGGCCAGCGTCATATCGATTTCCTTGGGATGCAGGCGCTCGCAATGGGCGAGCCAATCATCGAGGCGCTGCTGGGCGGTAGGGCTGAGGCTGTTCATCTGGGATCTGCAAAGCAACACGGCCAGACCTTGCGGGCCTGGCCGTGCGGGGTTTCATCGAAGCAATCGATCAGGCCACCGCGTCCGAGCTCTGACGCTGCAGCATGGCGAGCTGGCGGGCGATCGTCTCGCGCAGCTGGCGGCGGTCCACGATCATGTCGACCGCGCCCTTTTCCATCAGGAACTCGGCGCGCTGGAAGCCCGGCGGCAGCTTCTCGCGCACCGTGTTCTCGATCACGCGCGGGCCGGCAAAACCGATCAGGGCCTTCGGCTCGGCAATCACGATGTCGCCGACAAAGGCAAAGCTGGCAGACACGCCGCCCATGGTCGGATCGGTCAGCACGCTGATATAGGGCAACCTGGCCTTGGCCAGGCGGCTCAGCGCCGCATTGGTCTTGGCCATCTGCATTAGGCTCAGGAGGCCCTCCTGCATGCGCGCGCCGCCGGTCGCGGTGAAGCAGATGAAGGGCGTCTTCTGCTCGATGGCGGTTTCCACGCCGCGCGCAAAACGCTCACCCACCACCGAACCCATGGAGCCGCCCATGAAGTCGAATTCGAAGCAGGCGGCCACCACCGGCACGCTCATCACCGCGCCACCGATCACCACCAGGGCGTCGGTCTCACCGGTGGACTCCAGCGCTTCCTTGAGCCGGTCGGGATACTTCTTGCTGTCCTTGAACTTCAGCGCGTCGACCGGCAGCACCTCCTGGCCGATCTCGTACCGGCCTTCACCGTCGAGGAAAGCGTTCAGGCGCGCACGTGCGCCGATGCGGTGGTGGTGGCTGCACTTGGGGCAGACATTGACGTTCTGCTCCAGATCGGTCTTGTAGAGCACCGTCTCGCAGGACGGGCACTTGATCCACAGGCCCTCGGGCACCGTGCGGCGCTCGGCGGGATCCTGTTGCTGCATCTTGGGCGGCAGAAGTTTCTCGAGCCAACTCATTGCAGATTCCTTTTTGCTAGCCGGCCCGGGTCGCGGGCCTTGTGTCAAGTCGATGCCGGCAGCGCATCCAGCGCCGCCCGTATCTCGCGGATGAATTCAGCACCCGTGGCGGCGACATTATCGCGTGTCTGCAGCTCCAGCAGCTGTACCAGGCGCGAGCCGATCACCACCGCATCCGAAACCCGCCCCACCGCCTGGGCCGTGGCGGCGTCGCGGATGCCGAAGCCCACGCCCACCGGCACGCTCACATGGGCGCGGATGCGCGGAATCATCGCGGCCACCGCCTCGGTGTCCAGATGCCCGGCCCCGGTCACGCCCTTGAGCGAGACGTAGTAGACATAGCCGCGCGCCACCTTGCCGATGCGCGCCATGCGCTCGTCGGTAGAGGTGGGGGCGAGCAGGAAGATCGGGTCCAGCTGCTGCGCACTCAGCGCGGCTGCGAAGGCCTCGCATTCCTCGGGCGGATAGTCCACCACCAGCACGCCATCCACGCCGGCCGCCTTGGCGTCAAGCACAAAGCGCTCCATGCCGTAGCGCTCGATCGGGTTGGCATAGCCCATCAGCACCACCGGCGTGCTGGCATTGCGCTGCCGGAAGGCACGCACATAGGCCAACACCTGGGGCATGCCGATGCCATGCGTCAGCGCCCGTTCGGCGGCACGCTGGATCACCGGGCCATCGGCCATGGGGTCAGAAAACGGCACGCCCAGCTCGATCACATCGGCGCCCGCCTCGGCCATGGCCAGCATCAGCTCAACCGTGGTCTCGGGGAAGGGATCGCCGGCATGGATGAAGGGAATCAGCGCCTTGCGGCCCTGCTCGGCCAGGCGGGCGAAGGTGGCTTGGATGCGGCTCATGCCCGGCCTCCCTTCACCGCTTGCCCCTTGCACGAGGGCCGGCAATAGAACTCCGCATGCGAGAGATCGGCCACCGTGCCGATGTCCTTGTCACCCCGGCCGGAGAGGTTCACCAGCAGATGCTGGTCGGGCCTCATGGTCGGCGCGAGCTTCATCGCATGGGCCACCGCATGGCTGGACTCCAGCGCCGGGATGATGCCCTCGGTGCGGCACAGATGGTGGAAGGCGGCCAGCGCCTCCTCATCGGTGATGCCCACGTATTCGGCACGGCCGATGTCCTTCAGGTACGCATGCTCGGGGCCGACGCCGGGATAGTCCAGGCCGGCCGAGATCGAATGCGTTTCGATGATCTGGCCGTTTTCGTCCTGCAGCAGATAGGTGCGATTGCCATGCAGCACACCGGGGCTGCCGGCCGAGAGCGTGGCCGCATGCTTGCCGCTCGCCACGCCCAGGCCGGCGGCCTCGACGCCGATCAGGCGCACACCAGCATGCTCGATATAGGGGTAGAAGATGCCGATGGCGTTCGAGCCACCGCCCACGCAGGCGATCACTGCATCGGGCTGGCGGCCTATCATCGGCGGCATTTGCGTCAGGCACTCATCTCCGATGACGCGCTGGAAGTCCCGCACCATCATCGGATAGGGGTGCGGGCCGGCCACGGTACCGATGATGTAGAAGGTCGACTCCACATTCGTGACCCAGTCACGCATGGCCTCGTTGAGCGCGTCCTTGAGCGTCTTGGAGCCCGATTCCACCGGCACCACGCGGGCGCCCAGCAGGTTCATGCGGTAGACGTTGGGCGACTGGCGCTTGACGTCCTCGCTGCCCATATAGACCACGCATTCCATGCCGTAGCGGGCGCAGATGGTGGCCGTGGCCACGCCATGCTGGCCTGCGCCGGTTTCGGCGATCACGCGCTTCTTGCCCATGCGCTTGGCCAGCAGGGCCTGGCCGATGGTGTTGTTGACCTTGTGCGCGCCGGTGTGATTCAGGTCCTCGCGCTTGAGGTAGATCTGCGCCCCGCCGAGCTCGCGGCTCATGCGGTCAGCGTGATAGATCGGGCTGGGGCGGCCCACGAAATGGGCCAGTTCGCGCTGGTACTCGGCGATGAACTCGGGGTCACGGCTGTAGTGCGCGTAGGCCTCGTTCAATTCATCCAGGGCATGTACCAGGGTCTCGGCGACGAATCGTCCACCGTAGGGTCCGAAATGCCCGCGGGCATCGGGTTGGTCATAGGTCGTCATGAGGGATTCTCTTCAGCTATTGGCTTCATCGAGGCGTGCATCGGCTTCGCGCACCGCCTCGCAGAACTGGCGCATCAGCGCGGCGCTCTTGAGGCCTTTCTTGGCCTCCTCCACGCCGGAGCTGACGTCAACGGCCCAGGGCCGGACCTGAAGAATCCCTTCGATCACATTTCCGGCATGCAACCCACCAGACAAAACGACTGGAGAGGGCACGTTTCTTGGAATG
>Ga0208398_101259_pt1 | contig 10546 bp, 10 predicted proteins | sample LakWasMe79_HOW10_2_FD_183905 | JGI IMG/M metagenome (GOLD analysis project Ga0208398, IMG submission 183905) | Freshwater sediment methanotrophic microbial communities from Lake Washington under simulated oxygen tension - Sediment Metagenome... | ecosystem: Environmental > Aquatic > Freshwater >... | reverse complement strand
CCGCAGTCAGCCTTGAAGAGCAAGACGCCGATGCAAGCCATGAAAGAATGGCACCAATCGCACCCGCATTTGTTTAACAAGCGTCCTTATGATCGTCCGGGATGCGACACCTAGTCATATTCACAGTCCTACTCCTATCTCCAAAGATAAGCGATAGGACAGGTCCGGGGATTCAGGGGGCTATTTCACCGCCACCGAATATGCAGGCACCACTACCTGTGCAACACCTTTACGTTTGGTCTCATAAGAAGTCCATGCGCCACAAACGGAGCTGAAAGATGCGTCGCTGGGAAAAACGGCTTTCCGATGTAGCGCAACTTCTGCGCCAGTGTGCCGCCAGCTACTTTGAACCGGATCGATTCCGCTTGAACTGCAATCAGTTCCTGACTACATCTAGGACGGTCAACTTCCTGATTCAGAAAGACAAGGCACTGATCCCTGACTTTGATGCATGGTACGCGGCGCATGTAATCGAACTATGGGCCGGCGACAAGGTTATGGCTTGGGGAAGAGACTCGCGAAACCACATTGAGAAGGTCGGTGATCTTGACCTCGAAAGCGAGTTGGCTGTGACACTAATCTTCACTCACGATGAAGACCAGGACATCTCCATCTTGTGTGGTCGTCATGAACTCATTGGGGCTACTGTTCGGCACCTGCTAAGGTACGCCGAGAAAAATCTGCCCACGGGCGTGTCAGACTCATCGGTACTGAGAATCCGCCGAAGGTGGGTTGCCAATACATTGCCCGGTAGAGAGTTGCTGGGTGCGCTGACTTATATCTATGGGCGTCAGCGCGCCTTGGCGGTCTCACTCGCTTCCTACCTAGGACACTCGTTACCTTGCGAAATCCCAGAAGTCAACGACATCCGTGAAGTTCGTGAGCAAGAGCGTCAAGTCCGCTACGTAAAATTCAGGGATCGCAAGCCGTCTCGGATGGCAAACCATGTGGTACGCCGAGTGCCGGACTACTCCCCACCTCAATGGCTGCAAGAGCTAGCAGGAGAGCGCGACCCAAGCAAGGGACTTCCGGGGCTAAACGCTCAGCTTGAATTTCACGCCAAGATGGCCGAAGGTACGTTTCAGCAGTTTGGGAGCCACGTGCCAATGATGTGGATGTATGACGAGGCTGGCCAGCCCGTGGACTATGGAGGCATGATCCCAGATGACCAAGCAACGAAGTTCATTTATTGGCGTACCGTTGCTGATCGAGTGGAGTCCCTGCGTCCAGCAACACTGATTTGGGTATCGGAGATATGGATACGAGACCTGGCGCGCCGCTTTGAGTTGCCAATGCGCAAAATGCCCATTAAAGGTGAAGCCCTTCATGTCGTAGGCATCGATAGGAGCGGAGTTGTCAATACGATCTACTGGGACATCCAGAGAGATTTGGCAAGCGCCAGGCCGCGCTTGGTTCGTCGGGAGCCGTCTCCTCAGACGCAGTACGGAGCGCCCTATTTCTTGCTGTCGGTAAAACGAGCCTTCGCACGAATGCATCAAACAATAAGGCATGCTGAGACCTAACCCCTCACTGGCGGACAGCGCTCCTCACGTTAAACACTAGTGTGGGCTATTCATGCCTACAACCGGTAGAAATGGGGCGGGATCACCTATTCGCGAAAGGGCTGGGCGGCCCCTTCAGTTACCTGAAATTACTGCCAAGTGCCGATGTTAGATACTTGAAACCGGCCCTTTAGTGAGGTTGGCGATATCCTCTGGATGACCGCTCCTGAAAGCAAAGCGTGATCTGGCGATAGGGGCGCGAATGGCGGCAAACGCTGCCAAACAGACATTCCCCTTCATGGTGCGAGTGTCCTGGGGAGAGACGGCTTTCCGCCCTACGGGGAAGGAGCGGTAACTGGGCCCTCCCTTTCCTGCTCTCGCACTTGCCACCAGCTCGGCAGCAAGGCCCGAATCCCCACCTGCCGGTAGCGATCATCGATAAGAAAAACGCTGCCCTGGTCCTGTTCGCTGCGGATGACGCGCCCCGCCGCCTGCACCACCTTGCGAAGGCCCGGGTAGAGGTAGGTGTAGTCATAGCCTCTGTCTGATCCGAAGTGCCGATCCATGGCGCGCTTCATCTGCTCGTTGACGGGGTTGACTTGCGGCAGCCCCAGCGTGGCCACGAAGGCACCAATGAGGCGCCGGCCTGGCAGATCCACACCTTCGGAGAACGACCCTCCCAATACCGCAAAGCCGATACCCTGCCCATGCTCGGTAAAGCGCGCGAGGAAGGCCGTGCGGCTCTCCTCATCCATGCCGCGGGTCTGCAGCCACAGGGGCAGCTGCGGATGGCGCCGCTGGGTGTGCTCGGCCACCTGCTGCAGGTAGTCGAAGCTGCTAAAGAAGCACAGGTAATTGCCCGGCTGGCGCCGATACTGCTGCGCCACCAGATCCGCGATCGGATCGAACGAATGCTCCCGATCCCTGAACCGCGTGGAGATATGGCCCACCGTGCGCACGCGCAGTTGCGCCGCCTCGAAGGGTGCCTCCACCTCGATCCAGCCGGTGTCCTGCGCCAGCCCCAGCATGTCGCGATAGAACTGCGGCGGTGTCAGCGTGCCCGAGAACAGCACCGTGGCATGGGCCGCGGCGTGGCGCGCCGCCAGGTGCGGTGCCGGGACCACATTGCGAATGCACAGCGTCGAGCCGGCTGCACGGCTGCGCCCACGCAGCGCGGTGTCCTGGCGCAGCAGGCTCACATCGAACAGCGCGTGGCCACCGAAGCGCTCGGCCAAGGCCATGAACTGGAGCGCTTCCCAGTAGACGGCCAGCACGGGGTCCTTGGGCTGCAGGGGCTGATCGGCCAGGGTGTCGGCAATGGTGCCCACGGCGCGCTGCACGGCGCCCAGCAGCGCGCCAGGCACTTCGTCATAGGCCTGGTAGCCGGCAGCCTGCTCCTTGGCCAGGGTATTCCAGCTGCGCTGCAGCCGATCGAGCGCCTTGCGCACGCCTGCCCCAGCCGCCTGGCGGGCATCGGCCAGCGTATCTGCAGAAAGCTCTGCCGTGTACATGCGCCGCGCGCGCTCCACCAGGTTGTGCGCTTCGTCCACCAGCACCCCCACCTTCCATTGCCGCTCCTGCGTCAGCGCATGGAGCAGGGCTGCGCCCGCGTAGTAGTAGTGGTAGTCGGCCACCACCACGTCGCTCCACAGCACCAACTCCTGCGCCAGGTAGTAGGGGCAGAGCTGGTGCGCGAGCGCCAGGGTGCGCAGTGCGGGCGCATCCCAGGGCTGGGGGAGTTCCAGGGCTGCGGCCCGAGCCGCCGGCAGCCGGTCGTAAAAGCCCCGCGCCAGCGGGCAGGACTCGCCATGGCAGGCCTTGTCCGGGTGTTCGCACGTCTTCTCGCGCGCCTGCAGGTCCAGCACCCGCAGGGCCGGGGCTCCAGGCTGCGCCGCAAGCTGCTCGTTCACGCTCGCCAGCGCCTGCAGCGCCAGGCCATGGCCCGTGCCCTTCGCGGTCAGGAAGAACAGCTTGTCCAGCCCCTGGTCCGTACTGGCCTTGAGCATCGGAAAAATCGTCCCCAGCGTCTTGCCGATGCCCGTCGTGGCCTGGGCCATCAGGCAGCCCCCGCCCGCATCGGCGCGTGCGCAGCGGTAGACGGCCACCGCCAGTTCGCGCTGCCCCGCCCGAAACCGCTCCATCGGAAACCGCAGCGCCGCCAGTGCCGCCTCCTTGGCCTGCCGATGGCCGGCCTCGCTGCGCGCCCAGCCCAGGAAACGAGCGCACTGCTCCTCGAAGAAGGCCTGCAGCGCCGCCGCCTCATGGGTTTGCACCAGCACCGTCTCCTCCTCGGATCCGACGTTGAAGTACACCAGCGCCACGCGCAGCTGCGCCAGCCCCCGTGCCTGGCACAGCAGATGCCCATAGATCTGGGCCTGGGCCCAGTGCAGCGCGCGGTGGTGCGGCTGCACGCCCTCGAGCGTTCCCCGGTAGGTCTTGATCTCCTCAAGCTGCATGGTCTGCGGATCAAAGCCATCGGCGCGGCCGCGCACTTGCAAGTCCTGGTACTGGCCCGTCAGGCCGACTTCGATCTCGTAGCCCTCGCCCCGGCGCGAGCGCACCAGGTCGTGCCCCGCCATGCCCTCCAGCGCACTGGGCGCGGGAGCAAAGCGCAGATCCAGGTCTCCCGTGCGCGCCGTGAACTCGCACAGCGCGCGCACGGCCACGGTGTAGCTCATGGGGCGCGCTCCAGGCGCTGGGCCTCACGCCAGCGGACATGGCATACGCGCACCGGGATGCCTTGCTCGGTGCAGTACTGCAGCCAGCGGATCTGGTTGTCCTGCAGCTTGTCGCCGGGGCCCTTGACCTCCACCAGCTCATAGCGGCGCTCGGCCGGCCAAAAGCGCACCAGGTCGGGAAACCCCGTACGGTTGGCGCGCACGTCGCACAGCAGCCGCCGAAAAAACAGCTTCAGGTGGGCCGCGGGGATGCAGTCCAGGGCCAGGCGCAGCAAAGGCTCGCTCAGAGCGCCCCAGAACACGAACGGCGACTGCACGCCCTGCTTGCTGGCAAAGCGCTCCAGGATGAGGGCCCGGTAGCTGCCATCATCGAGCCGCGCCAGGCACGCGTCGAACGCAGCCGCGCGTCGCAGCGTGAAATCGGGCGCGCCCAGGTCCGCCGGACCACTTTGGAATGGGTGAAAAAACGCGCCCGGGAGCGCCATGAACACCGCCGGCCAGCACAGCAGCCCGAACAGCGAGTTGATGAGCGCGTTCTCGACATAGAACACGGGGGGCGCCTTCGCGGTGCCAGTGGCCCTGCAGCGCGTGCTCCACAGGCCCCTGCGTGAAGGGCAGCTCCACGTCCATGCGTGCCTCAGCAGCAAGGAATGCCGGCCTGGCCGCGGCCCGCCCGCCCTGGCCCAGCCGGCGCCGCAGGCGCGCCAGCAGGCGCGCGACGCGCTGGCTCTCTTCATCGCTCTCGGGGGTTTCCTCGGCCGCCAGCGCCAAGGCCATGGCATCGCCCAAGCGCTCCATGCGTTCGTACACGCGCATGCGCCGGTGGCGCGCCCCCGGGGTAGCGGCTCAATGCATAGGCCTGCTCGGCGCGCGGCCAATCCTGCGCGCGCTCACCCGCCTGACCGAGGCGCAGCAGCAGCTTGGCCTGGCGCTGTTCGATCCACGGGTTGCGGTTGGGGCAGCGCGCGGCAGACTGCAGCAAGCCTTCGAGGTCCCGGCCCTCATCAAGCGCCTGGCGGCAGGCGTGCAAGGCCAGGTAGGCGTCCACCTCGCCTCGCGCCTGAAAGGCGCGCGAGGCCGCATCGAAAGCGATGGCTTCGTGCTTGAAGATCCCCAGGTCGGTCAGCACGAATTCGGACCAGGTCTGGTGCAAGTTGCCAAAGAACATCAGCCGCAGGCGCTCGCACAGCGGGCCCACCATCACGCGCCAGGCGGGGTCGGGCGCCAGCGGGCTCCATGGGCAAGAGGGCTGCGCAGCTGTGTGCAGTCATTGGAGCGCCTGCAGCATCTCGGCCTTGCGCATGCCGGCGTGGAGCGGCGCGCCGAAGCGTTGCAGAAGTTCCGCCTTCGTGTGCAGCGCGCACCACTCCTGCCACTCCATGAGGTGCAGGGCGTCCAGCCATCCCAGCGCCAGCAGCGGCTCGGCCGCACCGAGGGTGTCCGGGATCTCTCCGTACACCAGTTTGCCTGCGCGAAACCAGTGGCCGCGGCGCATCAGCATGCGCACCATCAAGGCCTGCGAGTACAGGGGCAGCTGGCAGAACTGCAGAAGAAAACGTTCTCTGCCTCGTCCAGCTGGTCGCCAAAGCGCTCGCCGATCCACGCCAGTGCGCGCCGAAAGTTGTCAGGTAGTAGTAGCGGTGGGCGGGGAGCATGGGCCCGGGTGGAATCCAGTAGCTGGTCGTTTATACAGCAACTGAAGCATGGGGGCAGGCTTGAACTGGTGGGAGCGATTCGGCATCGGCCCCTGCGGGAGCGTCGCCACGGTGGAGGAGGACGCGCCGCCCACACCGCGCAACCAGTGGGCGTTACTTTTTCTTGCACTTTCGCGGAATACTCCTACAATGATGCAAAGTCCGGGATCCGGCACGTCTAGAAATTTCATGCACACGTTCTCATCCCCACCCCGGATGGGCAACACTAGATAAGGGGCATTGGCGCAAGCCATGCCCGCAGAAGATTGAGAATTATTGCGGCGCGCCAACACGCAAGTGCGGCGCGCCATGGCCCGAGTCATCGGGTATCGTCATCGTGTCCAAACCCTTTGGACATTGAAAATCCGCGCGCCGCACTCTTGTGCTCGGCGCGCCGGTCACAAAGCCTGTCGCACAGACGAGGTTGGGTTTTGTTGCCCCGGCAGTCACCCTACCAGCGCCCCCGGCGCGCCAAGTCTGACAGCAGCACTCCGCGTGTGCTTGCCTTGCGCCCTCAAGCCTAGCCTTCATGATTCCGCAGTTCTTGCGGCGATCCTCCCTCATATTTCATGTTTCTCATGCGATATGCATTCCATATCGAACTGCGTTTGCCATAACCGTTGTCCCACACCTGTGGCTCTCGAAACATAGCACTAAAAATATCCGCGTCCGCCACGAAACGGCATACGCCGAAGCCCGCCAATCCTGGCCGAACTACAAAGACATGATTTAAAAGCACGCAGGCCCATGGCCCACCGTGCACCCTTGGTGCCGCGCGGACGGTACCCCTTCCATCGCCAGACTGCTGGGGCAAGGGGTTTGCTATGACGTTTCCACTGAGCACAAAGCGGTTCTATACGCAGCGTGAGGTCCGTGAAATATTGGGCCTGAAGCATTCAACGTATTACCGTCTGCTCAAAACCGAGCCGCTGCTGCGCCCGACGCATGCCTTCGGGCCACGTGGCAAGCGGATAGAAGACACTCAACTGGAAGAGTTCATCCGACAGCGAGCGACCGCCATGCCGGCGGGACTACGCAAATGATGATTCTCCCCGACCCAACACAACAGGTCGGGGAGCTTCTTCACTCCAGTGATATCAGGGCAGCAATGCAATTGAAACTTCAATCTTTTGCGTCCTCGCTGGCAGGGCGCAAGGGAATGCAGTTTCTACTGCCAGGAATCTGGCAAGAGACGCAATATAAAAAAACAGGTGCAATGCCCGCCTGCATTCAGCACAGAAGTGGCCATTCGTGGCCTCTCCCGAGCACCTCGGATGCCGCCTCGCGACGGCACTACCCAGACAAGAGGCAACCGCTGCCTCCGTGACCCAAGGCTTGCTCGCAAGAGCAACTCACCAACACCAACACCAACACCAATAGAGAAGCGATAGCGATAGCGATGCACCTGCATCTGCATCTGGATGTGTACCCCCAGCCGGATCTCTCCGGTCTGCGCCAAGAGCGCCATCAGCGATGTCTGCTGTCTGCTGTCCCCAGTGCGGTTCTCAACACTGAGTGCAAAGGATGTCCTGTGTTTATGCGGCTTGCGAGGGGATTTTCCCTCGTGCAGAACTTTGTGAGCAAAAAGGGAAGTCGGCCGGACCTCGATTCTCCCCATAACTTGAAGAAGAAAGTCGTCTGCGCGCTTGTGCAGGCTGGTAGGTATCGCGGGGCAGTTGCCCCGTTGGCCACCAGCAGACTTTTGGTCCAGATCCCCGCCGACGGCAGCGGGCTCCCTGAGGGGAGGAATGCCGAGCCGTGCCAGACGGTGGATAGGCAGCGAGGGCTTGTGCGGAATTCAAAGGAATGCGTGCGAGATCTCTATCACTTGTGGCTTCGGCCCGGGTGGTCTTATTTCAGGTGACGATGGAATATGGCTGATCTGGTTGTTTAAGGATCCGTCCCACAAGCCTCAGGGTGAGGTTTGCGGTCTCTGCAGCTCGGTAACGCAAGAGGCAAATATCATGGCCATCCAATTGAATGAAACCCTATCCTGCTCGCCAGGAGCTCGGCGCTTCTCTTGTCAGCTCCAGGCGATTGCCAAGAAAAATGCGTCCAAGCGCGCAGACAACCAAAAGCAAGCAAGTGACAAGACGATCGAAGATGCTATTTACTACGCCAAGCGTATTGGCGAAGCACTGTGGGGCCTGGGATACCAAATCGAGAAACCGGAAAATATTGCCGAGCGCCACATTAAGAGCCTGCTTACCTGGGTATGGGAATCGAATAATTCTGCGGGCACCTTGACCGTATGGGTGACCCAACTGAGGAAAATGCTGCGCTGGATGAATAAGCCGTATCTGCTGAAAGAAGTTTCAAAGTACCTGCCAGATGTTGATCCCAATATGCTGAAACGCCAGACGGTTGCGACGAAGTCCAAAAGCCCGGAGGGAAATGGAATAGACCCATCTGAGCTGTATGAAAAGGCCGATCGCATTGACCGGCGATTTGGCGCCATGGTGCAGCTGCAACATAATTTTGGCCTGCGCCGCAAGGAGGTTCTGCACTTAAAGCCGCACCTCGACGACAAGGGGCTTTACTTGAACCTTCGTCCAGGCACTGCCAAGGGGGGACGTTCGCGCACGATTCAAATCGTGAACGAGGGCCAGCGCGCTGCACTCGACCTCGCGAAAAGCTTGGTGGCACTGGGTGAGCATTTGGGTTGGCCTGAAGCGGGCAAGCGCCCGGAAGGTCGCACCTTGTTGGATGTCAATTTGGACCGGTACAAGTACTTCGCGAAAAAGCTCGGCCTGACTCGCAAGGACCTGGGGATCACCGGACATGGGTTGCGCGCTGCATTTGCCGAGAACCGGGCCATGGAGCTCGGCCTTGTTCCGCCAACCCGGGGCGGCGCCAAGGGGCAGTTGCCCAAGGCTGAGGAGCAGCTCGTGAAGAGCACCGTTGCCGAGGAAATGGGGCACGGCAGAAGTGCCGTTACGACTGCCTACTATGGGTCGCAGCGAAGTGTGGCCAGGGACGTCGCCTCAGATTTGGCAAGTTCCGGTGGCTCAGAGTGAGGGGGTCGATGAAACGAGCGCAGCACGGCGGCATTAGGAGCGGATCGCTACCGTCCCTCCCACTTCCTGGGACAAAAGCGGGTGGCGACGAGCATCGAGTGAGAGTACAAGCAGCGCAGCCGAATCGCCACTGATCTCAAGTGCATCAAGCGCGCAGAGGGACCACCTCAGCCCCACTGCGCAGCTTGTCTAGGTAGTCGGCCCACTCTCGCATCATGCTGCGCCGCTGCTCCATAAATTCAGCGCGGTCATATGCGGCCCCCAGTGGCCCTGATTTGCCATGGGCGAGCTGGGCTTCGATCACATCAGCCGATATGCCGTGAATGCGCTCGATCATGAGCGTCCGCGCCATGGCTCGGAATCCGTGCGCGCTCATTTCGTCTGAGGCAAACCCCATTCGGCGCAGCGCCGCGTTGATGGTGTTGTCGCTCATGGCACGCTCACTTGTGCGCAGGCTGGGAAACACGTAGCGTCCGTGGCCGGTAAGAGGTTGCAGTTCTCTGAGGATGGTGATGGCCTGTGGAGCCAACGGCACGAAGTGTGGTCGGCCATTGATCTTTTGTTGTAGCCGTCGCTTCATGTCCTGGGAGGGGATGGTCAACATGGCTTTGCCAAAGTCGATCCATGCCCATTCCATTTGCCGGATGTTGCCGGGCCGCTGAAAAAGCAAGGCAGACAACGCCAGTGCCGCTTTGGTCATGGGCTGGCCGGAGTAGCCATCAATGGCCCGCAGAAGCTCACCTGCCTTTGCTGGCTCCAGCACCGCGGCCATGTGCTTCACAACGATCGGCTTGAGCGCGCCATGCAGGTCGTTCACCGGGCTGCGTTCGCAGCGCCCTGTTTGCACGCCATAGCGGAATACTTGGCCAGCGGTCTGGCGCAAGGTGTGGGCGGTTTCGTTGGCCCCGCGCTTCTCCACCTTGCGCAGCGCGTCGAGGAGCACTGGGGCTGTGATGGACGGGAGCGTCAGCTTGCCGATGTGGGGGAACAGGTCCTTTTCCATGCGTTCTATCCAGCGGGATGCGTAGCGGGGGCTCCAGCCGCTTGCCTGGGTGGTGTGGAATTCGCGGGCTACTGCCTCAAACGTGTTGGCCTCTGCCACGCGCGTCGCCAACTTTTCTGCCCGCTTGGCAGCGCTCGGGTCGAGCCCTTCAGCCAGCAACTCCCGCGCCGCGTCTCTTCGCTTACGCGCTTTAGCCAGGGAGACGGCAGGGTAGACACCGAGCGCCAGGGTCTTCTGCCTTCCTAGATGGCGATAGCTCAGGCGCCAGTACTTCCCGGCCTCCTTCACATGCAGGTACAGCCCCTGTCCGTCGGCATGTTTCTCGCCCGTGGCGGAGCCTGAAGGCTTGACGTTCTTTACAAAGGTGTCTGTAAGTGGCATGGATACCCCAGTTGTTGGTATCTGCAGAGCTGGTATGTCGAGATACCGGCAGAAGTACCAACTTTTTGTTGGTATGTGATGGTACGTTGTGAAACACTCTGAGGCAACAAAAAACCCGCTACGCTAGGAAACGTGCGGGTTTTGAGAGGTTCTTAGACAGCTTGGAATGCTGATTTGGCCTGCCCGGAGGGACTTGAACCCCCGACCTACAGCTTAGAAGGCTGTTGCTCTATCCAGTTGAGCTACGGGCAGATGGATGCGGCAGGTGCCT
>Ga0208398_101254_pt1 | contig 10582 bp, 13 predicted proteins | sample LakWasMe79_HOW10_2_FD_183905 | JGI IMG/M metagenome (GOLD analysis project Ga0208398, IMG submission 183905) | Freshwater sediment methanotrophic microbial communities from Lake Washington under simulated oxygen tension - Sediment Metagenome... | ecosystem: Environmental > Aquatic > Freshwater >... | reverse complement strand
TTTTGGAAGTGGGGTTAACGGTTTACAAAACTTCTAAATCCATTTTAATAACATTGGGAGGAACGGGTACTATCCAATTTGCAGATGTTGTCAATTCATTTTCGGACACTAACCAATACAACAGTGAATTAATGTTCAGCAATATTCCAACAACTCTTTATTTTGAAAGTGTATTCGACAAAAAACTGGAGCAAAACAAGCAAAATCAAGAACCCCTTGCTGTCGATTTTATTTCCCGTTTCAGACAGGAACATCCTGAGGTGACCTTATCGAGTATCATCCGCTACAAAAACTACTATATTATGGGGTATTACGATACATACACCAAACAATACACCATGCGCAAATTCATCGATGGATTTGAGACAATGTAATCAATCCTTTCCCTGATTGATTTTGACTAAAAAACCATTTTCTTTGGAATCATTTATTTTTTCATAAACAACGTTTCATTTTAAATTCCTTCTGAATGCCGAAGGACTGATTCCTTTATGTTTTTTAAAGAGTTTATTAAGATGACTGACGTCTGTCAATCCAAATTCAGACGCGATTTCGTTTAAACGATAGGATGTATACCTCAAGCGGTTTTCAATCAGCTGCAATTTATAAGTATTAATATATTGCTGCAGACTTTCACCTGTCTGTCTTTTAAAATATTCACTCATATAATTAGGAGACAAATTAAATTGAGCGGCAAATTTTTCAATTTTCAAGGCATCAGGCGCATAAATGTTTTGATGTACATAACCCAAAATTGACAGGGATTGTGCAGGGTGGTATTTTTCTGCAGATTGAATCATTGCAATATTTCGGGCAGCGATGGTTATAATTGTGTTTAACAACTGCTGCATCACTTCCATCTGATGGACATCACTACTGTTTTGTTCTCTCAGTAAGGCATCAGCCAATGCCCTTATTAATTGCTTATCTGCAATGTTTTTAAGAATACAGCCTGGAAGATGATTGTGATTAAAGAAAATATACTCCAGCTTTTGCAACCATTCCTTTGGCTGGTTTTTTAAATAGCTTTCGTTAAACCGAAGAAAGAAAAAACGAGTGGTTTCCTTTATTTCAAAACCATGTGTATCCTGAGGAAAAAGCAAAAACAATTTATTGGGCCCATAATCCAACTGATGATTGTTTATGATTTGGATTCCCTCTCCATCCAGAATATAAACCATTTCGAAATAAGTATTCTTATGCTCTTGGGCAACATAATTATCAGCTTCCAATAAGCCAATTTCAAATGGTTTGTAGAGGTTTTTGATTTGCATCTTGTAAATATACCAATTAATCCAATAAATATACCGACATATTAAATCCTAAGTTTAGAACTTTGTGTTAACATAAACACTTAAAAATTAAAAACATGAACACTACAGTTTTTTTATTACTCCGCACAGGAATTGCCATCAGTATGTTTGGTCACGGACTGGTCCGGCTGCCGAAACTCGCAGCTTTCAGTCAATGGATGGTTGGCAGTTTTGAAAAATCAATATTACCCAAAGCATTAGTTATTCCTTTTAGCTACGCATTACCGATTACTGAATTCGCTGTAGGTCTGTTATTACTTACCGGATTATTTACCAAACCTGCACTGCTTATTTGCAGTCTCGTGATACTGGTTCTGCTTTTTGGCACAGCAATGATTGAAAACTGGGAAGCGATTCCTTCACAACTGCTGCACCTGCTCATCTGTGCCGTTTTATTACAGTTTGCAGAAAGCAACACCTGGGCATTGGACTGTTTGTTCGGTAAATAAAAAATCATATCTATGAACTCACGAAGAATATTTATTAAACAGGTTGGAATGGCCAGTGCTGCCGGCATGATACCATTTTCCAATTCATTGATTGACAATCAAACACATCAAAACATGAAAACAACATCAAAATGGGCAGACGGATCCCGACTGGCCGTTTCTGTATCCATGCAATTTGAATCGGGTGGACAACCTGAAAATGCCGAAAGTCCTTTTCCTCAAAACCTGGAAAAAGGCTTCAGAGATTTGCCTGCAAACACTTGGTATCAATACGGTTATAAAGAGGGTATTCCCAGAATGCTGGACAACTGGGACACTCTCGGCATAAAAGTCACTTCACACATGGTAGGGACTGCTGTGTTAAACAATCCGCAACTGGCAAAAGAAATTGTTGACAGAGGACACGAAGCCGCAGCTCACGGTATGAGCTGGAGTTCGCAATACAACTTATCCTATGAAGATGAAAAAAAATTTATTCAAGACGGAGTTGATGCGATTAAAAAGACAACAGGTGTAACACCCACAGGTTACAATGCCAACTGGCTCCGAAGAGGGGAAAACACATTGAAAATACTGTCCGAACTGGGATTCAAATACCACATCGACGATTTAAGCAGGGACGAACCTTTTATCATCCAAGTTGAAAACAAAGATTTTGCAGTCGTTCCATATACTTTGCGCAACAACGATATTCTTTTAATTGAAGGGAAGAATTTCTCAACTGACCAGTTTATTAATCAGGTGAAATCAGAATTTGATCAATTGTATGCCGAAAGTGAATTCAAAAGAAGGCAATTATCCATAAGTTTCCATGACCGGATTGGCGGAACACCGCAAATGGTAAAAACTACAAAGGATTTAATAAAATACATCCAACAACACAAGGGTGTTTCCTTTAAAAGAAAAGATGAAATTGCCGAATTGACATTGCAAGACAAAACCAGTATCCGGGAAATTTAAAATTATCACAGAAATCTGCTCTTTTGCAAAGCTTCCCAGACCAGACCTAACAGATGCTAAACCTGTTAGGTCTAAAAATTATTCCAGTTTAAAACTATTCATTACCTTTTCCATCTCTTTTTCATAGTTGTCAAATTCGTTTTGTTTTGCCGAAAAAGTCAGTACATAAGCTTTATCGTTTTTGACAAAATCGTATTGCAGAAATTTCAAATCCAAACCATTAAAATTACCTTCAAAAATCAAGATTTGATATTCCTGTCCATCCTTTTTTTTCCGGATGCTTTCTAAGAGCTTTCCGCTCACTTTAATTTGTTTTTCAGAAATTTCAACAAATTGGTCTAAATCGTACTTTAAAACTCCCAGATTCTGAATCATCAAATTAATATTTTCCGAAAAATCATCCCCGGACTGAGTTGGCGTAAACAAATAAAATTCGGTTCCATTACGTCCGCTTTCATCCAGCCGGTAAGTAGAATCATAGCTAATGGAGTACCCTTTTCTGCTGATTTCTTTTGTTCCTTTTTCAGGTTGTGAAAACACAGTCTCTGCTTTTTGACTCTTTTGACAACTTACAAATTCAAGAGCAACGACAAACAACAATAATAATTTATATTTCATTAGATTACCTTTTAATTTTAAATATTTTCTTTGCTAATCCATTTCCCAACAGTTGGCGGAACATAATTTTCCATTTTGTCCAAAAGTTCATCGATAGAATCACTAACCAAAAGCATTTGCTGGTTTATTTCTTTTAAAAGCCCTTTATCAACCATAGTCTGGGTGAAGACAATCAAAGCATCAAAATAACCGTCAATGTTCAAAAGAGCGATTGGTTTTTTATGCAATCCCAGTTGTGCCCAAGTCAGCATTTCGAAAAGCTCATCCATCGTCCCGAACCCGCCTGGGAGTGCTATTACACCGTCGCAAAGATCATTCATTTTGGTTTTTCGTTCGTGCATTGTTTCGACCAAAATCAATTCGGTTAATTGCTTGTGGGCAATTTCCTTTGACCTCAAAAAATCAGGCAGTACTCCGATTGCTTTTCCTCCATTGTTTAGAACACCATCGGCAACTGCTCCCATAAGTCCTACATTGGCACCTCCATAAACCAATTCGATGTTTTGTTTGGCCAATGTTTTACCAAGCAAAGCAGCCTGCTCAGTATAATTTTCTTCTGTTCCTGAACTGGAACCACAGAATACGGTTATTCTTTTCATTTTTTTGATTTGTTTTAATCAGACTTAACAGCTATTAAAAACGGGTTAGGTCTCTATCCAATATCAAATATACATCCTTAAGCTGTGTCATCCGGCAAAGTTGTACATTTTTTGGATGATTGCAAGAAAGCCTAATCTCCACTTTTAGCCCCGGTTGGAGTGGAAATCCTTGTGGACCGGGGTTCGGTTCACAAGATTGCAACAGAAAACGGGACTATCTCAGCTAAAAATGCCTGATATTTCTGCTTCAAAAAAAGAATAATCAAACTCAGGTTCTTAAATTTGGTTTCAAAGGCTTAATTTTGCATTTCATAATACCTAATACTAAAACTATGTCTTTTCAACCTGTTTTTGATGAATTTTGGGAAAAAGTAAAAGAAAGCATCGCCAATAAAACCTACGCCAAATTAACTTTGGCCAAAACGATTGGCGATACAGATTTGAAAAATATTTATGTGCGTCCGGTTTTGAACGATGGGGTTTTTAGCCTTTCAGTTATGGCGCGTTACAAAACGGAGGAGATTGAAAGTTTTCATTCTCTTGACGAGGCCTATCTTGTTCTTTTCCCTTATATGAACAAGCCGTTCTTGACGGTGCTTTTGTTCACGACCGAAAATGACATCACTTTCAAACTGAACAAAAAAAGGGCCGGAAGCATTATTGTACAGGCACCGACCTTTAAAAACCCATCGGATGTGATTCTGGAAATGAAAGAAAAAGGACTTTAGATTTTAGAAGGCAAAATATAAAATCTGCCTTCTAAAATCTGAAATTTATAATTGACCATCCCATTCGGCATAAAACTGAGCTAGGAATCCTTGCATATATTGATGCCTTTGTTCTGCTATTTCTTTACCGGTTTCAGTATTCATTTTGTCTTTCAGCAACAGCAATTTTTCATAAAAATGGTTGATTGTAGGTGCTTGATTGTTTTTATACTCTTCTTTGCTCATATGCAGTTTGGGCGCAATGTTTGGATCATACATCACCCTGTTCTTGAATCCTCCATAATTGAACGCCCGGGCAATCCCAATGGCTCCTATGGCATCCAAACGGTCCGCATCCTGAACGATATCCAATTCGATGGACGAGAACGTCTTTTCGGTCGTTCCTCCTTTAAAAGAGATATTATCGATGATTTGGATAACATGAGAAATTACAGCCTCTGAAGCTCCTTGATTTTCCAAAAAATCACGGGCTGTTTTTGGGCCAACGGTTTCATCACCTCCGTGAAATTTACTGTCAGCAATGTCGTGTAGCAAAGCTCCAAGTTTAACAACTGTCTCATCACATTCCTCTCCGCTTGCTATCAATAATGCATTTTTATACACTCGTTGAATATGAAACCAATCGTGTCCGCCTTCGGCATTGGCTAATTGTTCTTTTACAAAAAGAATGGTTTTATTAATTAAATCCAGATTACTCATTTGCTGTTTATTTTTATAAAAAAAGCTGATTTTTAAAGTCTAAACCTCAAAAATCAGCAATGTTATTTTCAATGGCAATGTCAATGCCTAAAATCAATTTCTAAAATCTGAAATCTACAATCTTGCTGGCTCCACCCATTTGAATTGGAAAGATTCGGTTGGAATAACAAGCCTTTCGGAGATTTTTGCCATTCTTGCCGGTAATTTCATCAGGTAATCACGGGCTTTTTCAGCTTCATCGGTTAAATTTCCAATTTTTTCAATTTCCCATTTGTCAATTAATTTTTGCATAATTTCCACATAATCGTTTGCGGTATAAACCCCGATACGCTGAGCGGAATCAGAAAAATGCACAAAAGCAGAACTTATTTTCTCCCCTGATTCTCTAAGGAAATGGGCAGGCATAACGATTTTTTGTTTCATCATGTATTGGAAGGCAAGCATCATTTCACTTGGATCCACTTTGAAAATTTGATTTACAAATTCGCTGTAGGCATGATGATGACGCATTTCGTCACCGGCAATCATTTTGCACATTTTGGACAATTTCTTGTCGCCGTAACTTTTGGCCAATTGCGACACCCTGTTATGGGAAATATAAGTTGCCAACTCTTGGAAACTAGTATATACAAAGTTTTTATAAGGATCTCTTCCCGTACCAATGTCAAATCCGTCATTGATTAAGTGCTGGGTTGTCATTTCGATTTCACGCATATTCACGCGGCCTGACAAATACAGGTATTTATTCAATAAATCTCCGTGACGGTTCTCTTCTCCAGTCCATTCACGAACCCATTTGGACCAGCCGTTTCTTCCTTCGTTATCAACACCTTCCACTTCCATCAACCAGTTTTCGTAGGTTGGCAAAGCTTCTTCGGTGATCATATCCCCTACCATAGCTACCCAAAAATCGTACGGCAAATCTTTGGAGATTTCCCTAAGTTCTTTTACTTCTTCAAGGAAATTATCGCTTTCTGAATTCGGTAAAAAATCTGAAGGCTGCCAAATCTTTTCTACTGGGATCAAGTATTCATCAACAAAACTATCTACCTTTTTTTCCAGAAACTGCATTACTTCCAGACGAATGTTTTTTATAGACATTATTTTATATTTATTAAATTTTTATTCCTTTTACAATTGCCGATTCTGTCTTTTGCATAATATCGCTAAACTCAAAATCCTTTACTGCATATGCTTCGTGCACTACAAAGTTAATATGATTTCCCAATCCATAAGGGAAAGTTCCGTATTTTAATAGTTTCCACGAATTATTGATACTGATGGGAACTATATAGGCCGATGGCGCATTTTTGCATAAAATCTTCAACCCTGTTTGTGCAAATTCCTTTGGCTTTCCGTTTCGGCTTCGGGTTCCTTCAGGGAAAATTACCGCCGAACGTTTGTGCTTTTCTATGTAATCCGCTATTTTTTTGATAGCGGGTATGGCTTGTTTTGGATCTTTTCTGTCTATGACTACCGATCCTCCGTGCCTCAAATTATAGGAAACACTAGGAATTCCTTTTGCTAATTCTTTTTTGCTGACAAATTTGGGATGAAATCTTCTCAAGAACCAAATTATGGCAATGATATCGTATAAACTCTGATGGTTAGCTACAAAAACAATTGGTACTCCTTTTGGCACACTTTCCACATTTTCGAAACTAAAAGTCGTTCCCAACAACAGAACAATTTTCAGTAATATAAAATTTAAGTAATCCACGCTTTTTTTATGCGCCTGATACCCAAAAACGTGCAGACAAATCCATTGAACGGGATGAAACACAACCAAAGTCAACAGCACTAATATTAAAACGATAATAGATAGGGGGTACGAAATTAACTTTTGCATACTATTAAATTTGGCACAAAAGTAAGAAATATATTTTTAGCACTATTTATAACTCCAGCAATTAATAATTTCAATTATATTTATTTGCAAAACAGAAAGTTACAAAAAAAATATTGTTTTCTATTCCATTGAAAAAGAAACTTTAGGCTCAATTCTGAAACGTTTTCTGCCACACACTGCCTGTTGTAAGACTGCACATTAATTGTACCTTTGCCCGGATCATACAACATTGTATTTAAAAATGAGCTTCACCTATCCCAAAAACGAAAAACTCAAAAGCAAAATAACCATCGGACTGCTGTTCACCGAAGGCAAATCGGTTTCGAAATATCCTTTGCGGTTGGTTTACAGTCCTGGGACTTTTGGCGAAGGCGAAAAAATAAAAATAGGCGTTTCGGTTTCCAAGAAGTATTTCAAAAAAGCGGTTGACCGTAATTATTTCAAACGTGTTTTACGGGAAACCTACAGACTCAACAAACATTTACTTCTGGACAATCTCGATCGGCCATATTCATTTATGTTTTTTTACCAAAGCAAAGACCGGCTGACTTATGAGGAAATCAACACCAAAACCATACAGCTTTTTGAGAAATTTGTTGCCCAAATTAAGACTACAGCGGAAAACAAAAAAGAATAACCATTGTTAAAAAAACAAATTAACCGAGATTTTATTAACCGAGGTCTTGTTTTTAATTCTTATTTTAGTACAATATAAATTAGCCCATTGAAAATGAGAACCTCTTTTTTCCAAAAAAAATTCATTATTCCGGTTGTTGCCTCAGCCTTTTTATTTGTTGGGGTAAGCTTCAAAGACGACTATTTTGAAATTGCCAAACAATTGGAAATTTTCACAACGCTATTCAAGGAGTTGAACAAGAATTATGTCGATGAAACCACTCCGGCCGAGTTGATGAACAACGCCATCAAAGGAATGCTGTCTTCACTTGATCCGTATACCGTTTATTTCAACGAGCAGGAAGTAATCAAGTTCAAAATCAACAATACGGGCGAATACACTGGAATTGGGGCATTGATTACCCGAAAAGATGACAAACTGATTATAAAAGAACCCTATAAAAATTTTCCAGCCGACAAAGCAGGACTGAAAGCGGGTGACGAAATTATTCAAATAGGCGACACACCTTTGGCCGACTTCAAAGATGATGCTTCGCAGTTACTGAAAGGTTCCAAAAACACCAAAATCGACATTAAATACATTCGCCAGGGGAAAACCAATTCGACCGTAATCGTGTTGGACGAAGTCGAAATCAAGTCGGTTCCATATTTTACGAAAATCGATGACAAAACAGGCTATATCGTATTGGATCACTTCAATAGAAAAGCCTCTACTGAAACCAAAGAAGCATTAGAGCAATTAAAAAGCCAAGGTGCCGAAAGAATTGTATTGGATTTAAGGGGAAATCCGGGTGGATTATTGAACGAAGCGGTAAACATCTGCAATCTTTTTGTTCCAAAAAATGAAATCATAGTAACGACAAAATCCAAAATAGAGAAACACAACAATACCTACAAAACATCCAAAGATCCAATAGACACTACTATTCCTCTGGTAATTTTGGTTAACGGACGAAGCGCTTCCGCCTCCGAAATTGTTTCGGGAGCTTTACAGGATTTGGATCGTGCCGTAATTTTGGGAAGCCGCAGTTTCGGGAAAGGATTGGTGCAGAGACCGGTAGAATTAACCTATGGCACTCAGCTTAAAGTGACAATTTCGCGTTATTACACTCCTTCAGGAAGATGCATTCAGGCGCTCGATTATGCGCATAAAGACAAAAACGGAGTTGCCACAAGAACCGATGCCAAAAACTATAACGCCTTTAAAACCCGTAAAGGAAGAACTGTTTATGATGGCGGCGGTATTTTGCCGGATGTCGAAATGGAAGAAACCAAAACCAGTCCGATTGCCAATGCATTATTGAAAAACGACGGTATATTCAACTATGCTACTTACTATTATTACAAAAACCCGAATTTGGGAACCAAAATACCGGTAATAACCGATGCAGATTATGCCGATTTCAAACAATTTCTGAAAAATCAAAAAATCACTTTTGACACCGATACCGAAGTGGCTTTGAAAAACACTTTGGCGACAGCCAAAAAAGAAAAACTGGATGAAGCGATTGCCGTGGAATATCAGCAATTGCTGACTTCGCTTCAAAAATCGGAAAACGCTTTATTGGACAAAAACCAAAAAGAAATCAAAGGCTTATTGCTTGACGAAATCATCAAACGCTATCAATATCAGGAAGGCGTTTATGATTATTACATCAAAAACAACCCTGAAATCAAGAAAGCGGTCAGCATTTTGAACACTACTGCTGAGTACAATTCGATTTTGAAGATTTAATTCAAATAACTATTTCCCTTAATTTTTTTGTATTTTTGTTAAACAAAAAAAACTAACAATGAGCACTTTAGAAATAAAAAAAGAACTTCACCAAATTATAGACAATAGCGATACTACGCTAACTGAGGCTTTTTATGATCTAATTACAGCTTATCTCTCAAAATCTGAAAACAGCAAAATGATTGCAGAATCTGAGGAAGATATAAAGTCAGGCCATATTCATAGCCAAAGCGATGTGAAAAAAATGATTGAAAGCTGGAAAGAATAATGAAGCCAATATTTTGGACTTCTCGTGCTACTAAAGATTTAGAAAAAATCACTCGGTTTAATGCCCAATTATATGGTTTTAAAAAGGCAATTGAAATAGCCTTTGAACTACAAAAAACCACGGAAATATTAGAGAATCCAAACTACAGTTTTAGCCAAATTGGAGCAGTTGATACTGAATTTTTACATTTAAAGAGAAATTACAGAAAACTAATTTCGGTACACTGTAAAATAACTTATCGAGAAGGTAAAACAAAAATTTATATCAATAGATTATTTGACACCAGGCAAAAACCGAGTAAAAACAAATAACTTGTTTAAAACAAATCACTCCCTTATCATTTCAATATGCGGAATATCATCCTCCAGATACATTTCGCCCGATTGCACAAAACCAAGACTTTCATAGAATTTTTTCAGATATAGCTGGGCTCCGATGGTAATTTGGCTTTCGCCAAAATGCTCCTGAATACCTGAAATAGCCTCTTTCATCAATTCCTGCCCCCATTTTCTGTCTCTGTAATCCGGATCTACCGTTACTCTTCCAATCGATGCATTGTCAAAAGTAATTCCTGATTTGAAAAGACGGGCGTGAGCCACAATTTTACCTTCAAAAGTCCCAAAAAGATGCAAAGCGATCTTATCCTTGCCGTCAAGATCGAGATAGACGCAGTTTTGCTCTACTACAAAGATTCTGCTTCGTAATTGGAGTATATCATATAATTCATT
>Ga0208398_101253_pt1 | contig 10589 bp, 6 predicted proteins | sample LakWasMe79_HOW10_2_FD_183905 | JGI IMG/M metagenome (GOLD analysis project Ga0208398, IMG submission 183905) | Freshwater sediment methanotrophic microbial communities from Lake Washington under simulated oxygen tension - Sediment Metagenome... | ecosystem: Environmental > Aquatic > Freshwater >... | reverse complement strand
TGCGAGATCTCGGCCTGGTAGGGCGTGTAGGCGGTGTACCAGGCGGGGTTCTCGAGGATGTTGCGCAGGATCACGCCGGGGGTCAGGGTGTCGTAATAGCCCTGGCCGATATAGCTCTTCAGCACCTTGTTCTTGGCGGCCACGGCCTTCAATTCGGCCAGCGCCTGGGCTTCGGTGGCCACGCCCGGTAGTTGCATGCCCTGGCTGCGCTTGATGCTGGCGGGCACGATGGCCTCGATCAGCGCACGGCGCGAGGCCGCGCCGATGACGGACAGCATCGCCGCTTCATCGGCCGCATCGGGGCCGATATGGCGGGCTTGGAATTCGGCGGCGTTCTCGAGCTCACCGAGCGGCTTCAGGGCAGACATCAACATGGCGCAATCCTCAGGCGCCCGGGCTTGTGGCCGGGGCACCGGTTTTCAATACAACAACGGGCACTTCGTGCCCGCTTTCCTTCTTTTCGCTTGCCGTGAACGGCTGGGAATCAGCTGTTCTTGACCAGCTCGTCGTAGGCGGTGCTGTCCATCAAGGCATCCAACTGGGCGGGGTTGCTCAGCTTCACCTTGAAGAACCAGCCGCTCTTGAGCGGGTCGGTGTTGGCCAGCGAGGGGTCGTTGCGCAGCTCTTCGTTGACGGCGGTGATCTCGCCATCCACGGGCATGTAGACGTCGGCGGCGGCCTTCACCGACTCCACCACGCCGGCCACTTCCTTCTCGGCATAGCTCTGGCCCACATTGGGCAGGTCCACGAACACCACATCGCCCAGCGCGTCTTGCGCATGAACGGTGATGCCCACGGTGGCGCTGCCATCGGCTTCGATCTGGACCCACTCGTGGTCAGGCGTGTACTTGATGCTCATGGTGTGCTCCGAATATCGGGAGAAAAAACCAGGTTGAAAGAAAGAAGAAAGAGAAGTTCGGCCATCAGCCGCGGAAATAGCGATGCGGTGCGAAGGGCGTGGGGGCCACGGTCATGGCCACGCGCTTGTCGCGCACCAGGGCGAACACCGGTGTGCCCACCGCCGTGTGGCTGCTGGGCAGATAGGCCAGCGCCACCGGGCTGCCCACCGTGGGGCCCAGCGAGCCGCTGGTGACCACGCCCAGTTCCTGGCCCTCGGCGTCCACCACCTTGGCACCTTCGCGCACCGGCATGCGCTCGGCGCTGATCAGACCCACGCGCTTGCGGCTGGCGCCGCCGGCGAGCTGGCCGTCGATCACCGCGGCACCGGGGTAACCGCCGGCACGTGCGCCACCGGCGCGGCGCACCTTCTGGATCGCCCAGGTCAGCGCGCCTTCAACGGGCGTGGTTTCGGTATTGATGTCGTGGCCGTAGAGGCACAGGCCCGCTTCCAGGCGCAGGGTGTCGCGCGCGCCCAGGCCGATGGGCTTGACTTCGGGCTGTGCCAGCAGCTTGCGCGCCAGCTCAACGGCCTGGTCGTTGTGCACCGAGATCTCGAAGCCGTCTTCGCCGGTGTAGCCCGAGCGGGTCAGGAAGGTCTCGATGCCGTCCAGATTGAAGAAGCCGCCGGTCATGAAGGTGAGCTTGGCGACGTCTGGGTTCAGGCGTGCCAGCGCGGTGACGGCCTGCGGGCCCTGCAGCGCCAGCAGCGCGCGCTCGGGCAGGCTGATGACCTCGCAGCGGCCGCCGATCTTGGCCTGCAGGTGCGCGGTGTCCTGCTCCTTGCAGGCGGCGTTCACCACCACAAAGATGTCGTCGGGGCGGCGGCACAGCATCAGGTCGTCGAGGATGCCGCCCTGCTCGTTGGTGAAGAGCGCATAGCGCTGCTTGAACACCGGCAGGTCGATCACGTCGACCGGCACGATCGTTTCCAGTGCGGCACCGGCATCGGCGCCGACCAGACGCAGCTGGCCCATGTGGGAGACGTCGAACAGGCCCGCGGCGTTGCGCGTGTGCTTGTGTTCGGCGAGGATGCCTTCCTTGTACTGCACCGGCATGTCGTAGCCGCCAAAGGGCACCATCTTGGCGCCGAGTTCGATGTGCAGAGCGTGCAGGGGGGTGGTCTTGAGATCGGCGGACAAGGGACTTACTCCGAGGGCATTCTGAAAGCCCACCCGGTCGTGAGACCGATGGTGGGGGATATGCCCTCGCTGTCCTTGGTACCTGAGAGATTGACCACCGGCGTATCGCCGACAGCTTGCCCCTTCGGTGGGCGGGTTCAACAAAGACCCGCCTCTCTCCAGTGAGGAACGCCTGCATCGAGGCGTTTTGTCAGTCCTTTTGCCTGAGCGTTCGAAGCGTGGGATCACCAGTGCCTCTGCGCCTTCGGCGGCTTTGCATGGAAAGCTCTCTCCTGACGGCGCGGATTGTAGCCATGGTTTTGGGGCCGGGCGAGCAAATTAAGTCTCGTCTAATTGCCGGGCCATTCCGCCATGGAAAATCTCACTTCCCTGTAAAAGGACTTGGCATGCGACTGCTGCTGGTGGAAGACGACCCGATGATCGGCGAGCAACTGCTCGAGCTGCTGCGTGCCGAAAGCTATGCGGTCGATTGGGTGCGCGACGGCGAGCTGGCCGACGCGGCCCTGCAGGCACAGAACTACGACCTGGTGCTCCTGGACCTGGGCCTGCCCAAGCGCGATGGCATGAGCGTGCTGCGTGCGCTGCGCTCGCGCAAGCAGGTCATGCCGGTGCTGATCGCCACCGCCCGCGACGCGCTCGAGCAGCGCATTGCCGGGCTGGACGCCGGTGCCGACGACTATGTGCTCAAGCCCTTCGAGCTGCACGAGCTGCTGGCCCGCATACGCGCGCTGCTGCGCCGTGCCAGCGGCCGCGCCGAACCGGTCTACGAGCACCGCGGCGTGAGCATCAACCCGGCCACCCGCGAGGTGGTGGCCGAGGGCAGGCAGGTCACGCTGTCGGCGCGCGAATGGGCGGTGCTGGAGCCGCTGCTGGCCCGGCCCGGCATGGTGCTGTCGCGCCAGCAACTGGAGGAAAAGCTCTACAGCTGGAAGGACGAGATCAGCAGCAATGCGGTGGAGGTCTACATCCATGGCCTGCGCAAGAAGCTGGGTGCGGCGCTGATCCAGAACGTGCGCGGCGTGGGTTACCGGGTGCCCAAGGAATGATGCTGCCCCGTTCCTTGCGTTATCGCCTGATCGCCTTCTTGCTGCTGGCCTTCTCGCTCTCGGCCCTGGTGCAGGGCGGCAGTGCCTACCGCACCGCGTTGCAGGAGGCCGACGAGATCTTCGACTACCACATGCAGCAGATGGCCTTCTCCCTGCAGGGCAGCGTGGGCAGCGGCACGGTGAGCCTGCCGCTGGGCGACCAGAAGAGCTACGACTTCATGGTGCAGGTCTGGGGTCTGGACGGCGTGCCGATGTTCCGCTCGCCAGGCGAGGCCCTCTTGCCGCAACGCGCGGTGCTGGGCTTCTCGAACCTGGACGCCAACGGCAAGCACTTCCGCCTGTTCTCGCTGCAGACCCGCTACCAGGTGGTGCAGGTGGCGCAGGACCTGGCGGTGCGCCAGCGCATGGCCGGGCAGCTGGCCTTTCGCACCATCGCGCCCATCGCCCTGATGCTGCCGCTGCTGGCCCTGGTGGTGTGGTGGGTGGTGAGCCAATCGCTGGAGCCGGTGGCGAAGGTGCGCGATCAGCTGGCCGCGCGCGCGGTCGACGACCTCTCGCCGGTGGCCAGCGAGGAATTGCCCGCCGAGGTCAAGCCCCTGGTGGACGAGCTGAACTCGCTCTTGGGCCGGGTGCGCCAGGCCTTCGAGGCGCAGCAGCATTTCATTGCCGATGCGGCGCACGAGCTGCGCTCGCCGCTGGCGGCGCTGAAGCTGCAGCTGCAATCACTGCAGCGCGCGCCGGATGCGCCGGGCCAGGCGCTGGCGATCGGGCGGCTTGCCAGCGGCATCGAGCGCGCCAGCCATCTGATCGAGCAGCTGATGGCGCTGGCGCGCGAGCAGGCACCCGGCGAGGCCCAGCAGGCGGCACAAGCGCTGGCGCTGGACCAGCTCTGCAAGGACGCGGTGGTGGACATCAGCGATGCCGCCGCGGCGCGCCGGATCGACCTGGGCCTGGCGCGCTGCGACGCCGCCCAGGTGCGGGGCGAGCCCCAGGCCCTGCGCATGCTGTTGCGCAATCTGCTGGACAACGCCGTCAAGTACAGCCCCGAAGGCGGGCGCGTGGATGTGAGCCTGCTGGCCACGCCCGACGAGGCCCTGCTGGTGGTGGAAGACAGCGGCCCCGGCATTGCGGTGGCCGAGCGCGAACGCGTGTTCGACCGCTTCTACCGCAGCGCCGACGCGCAGCAGGCCAGCGGCAGCGGCCTGGGCCTGGCCATCGTGAAGGCGATTGCCGAACGCCATGGTGCCAGGCTCACGCTGGGTGAGGCCGCCACGCTGGGTGGTTTGCGCGTGGAGCTGCGCCTGCCGCGCATTAAGTGAGGTCTAAGTCTCTGCGGGCAAAGTCTGACCATCGCGTCAACTCACTCTCAGGAGGCTTCCTCATGAACACCAAGCAAGTCAGCGAAACCATGGTTCCGGCCAAGCGCCTCGTGTGGGCGCTGGTGACCGCCGGGGTGCTGGGCGCCGCCGGCGGTGCCGCAGCGATGCGCGGTGCGGTGGCGATCAAGACCTCGGCCACCGCCGACGCTGCCGCGCCTGCCGGCGAACTGCTGGCCAGCGCCGCGCCCAGCGCGCAAGGCCCGGCCCCCGTGGCAACACCTGCCCCCGCCGGCTTCCCCGACTTCGCCCAGATCGCCGCGCGTCAGGGCGCCGCGGTGGTGAACATCAGCGTCACCGGCAGCGTCAAGACCTCGGTGCGGCGCGGGCAGCAGCCGCAGCTGGACCCGAACGACCCCTTCTACGAATTCTTCCGCCGCTTCGGCGTGCCGGGCATGCCGGGCGGCCCCGAGGGCCGTGAGATGCCCACGCGCGGCCAGGGCTCGGGCTTCATCGTCAGCGACGACGGCGTGATCCTCACCAACGCCCATGTGGTGCGCGATGCCAGCGAGGTCACCGTCAAGCTCACCGACCGCCGCGAGTTCCGCGCCAAGGTGTTGGGCGCCGATCCCAAGACCGATGTGGCGGTGATCAAGATCGAGGCCAAGGGCCTGCCCACGGTCCAGCTCGGTTCGACCAAGGACCTGCGCGTGGGCGAATGGGTGCTGGCGATCGGCTCGCCCTATGGCTTCGAGAACAGCGTCAGCGCCGGCGTGGTGAGCGCCAAGGGCCGCGCGCTGCCGCAGGAAAACTTTGTGCCCTTCCTGCAGACCGATGTGGCCATCAACCCGGGCAACTCCGGTGGCCCGCTCTTCAATGCGCGCGGCGAGGTGGTGGGCATCAACTCGCAGATCTACAGCCAGAGCGGCGGCTACCAGGGCCTCTCGTTCGCCATCCCGATCGAGCTGGCCAATCGCATTCGCCAGCAGATCCAGAACGGCGGCAAGGCCCAGCATGCGCGGCTGGGTGTGACCATCCAGGACGTGAACCAGAGCTTTGCCGACTCCTTCAAGCTGGAGCGCCCCGAGGGCGCGCTGGTGGCGAGCGTGGAGGAGGGCGGGCCCGCCGCCAAGGCCGGCCTGCGTCCGGGCGACGTGATCCTGAAGTTCAAGGGCCAGCCCATCGTCGCCAGCACCGACCTGCCCACCCTGTTGGGCCTGGCCACGCCGGGCGAGAGCGCCAAGCTGGAGATCTGGCGCCAGGGCAAGCGCGAGGAGATCAGCGCCAAGCTGGGCGATGCCAACGAAAAGGGCGCACAGGTGGCCAGCAGCGACGAGGCCGGCCCGGCCCAGGGCAAGCTGGGGCTGGCGCTGCGCCCGCTGCAGCCCGAGGAAAAGCGCGAGTCCGGCTTGCGCGAGGGCCTGGTGGTGGAAGACGCCGGCGGCCCCGCCGCACAGGCCGGCGTGCGCCCCGGCGATGTGCTGCTGGCGGTGAACGGCACGCCGGTCACCAGCATCGAACAGGTGCGCTCGGTGGTGGCCGGCGCGGAGAAGTCCGTCGCGCTGCTGGTGCAGCGCGGCAAGGACAAGATCTTCGTGCCGGTGCGCCTGGGCTGAGCCCTCCGGTCGCCGTTCATGGCGCTTTGTCCCGCGGCCGCTGCGCTTCGTCGCCTGCGGCCTTGATCCGGGCATGGCGCACGGGCATGCTGCGCTCCTCAAACCACCGAGGAGAGCGCCTGTGCTCGACACCTGTCGCCATGTCCGCACCGTCAACAAGGCCCTGCTGGGCAGTCTGCTGCTTGCAGGTCTGATCTCGACGGCCACCGCCCAAGCCCTGCCCGATGCCGCGGCGCTTGCCGCCTATGCCGAGCAGCTGCTCGACGAACAGAAGGTCGCCCGCGACGGGCCCGGCGTGGCGATGCTGGTGGCGCGCGGCGACCAGGTGCTCTACCGCGGCGCACGTGGCATGGCCAGCCTGGAGCTGGGCGTGCCCTTGTCGCCCGACCAGGCCTTTCGCATCGGTTCGGTGACCAAGCAGTTCGCCGCCGCCGCGCTGCTGAAACTGATCGACGAGGGGCGTGCCCGGCTCGACGATCCGCTCGCCAAGTACCTGCCCAACTACCCGCAGGGCGACAAGATCAACCTGCAGCAACTGCTCAACCACACCTCGGGCATCAAGAGCTACACCGGCATCCCGGGCTATATGGCCAACCCGGTGCGTCGCGAGCTGAGCACCGCGCAGCTGATCGACGAGTTCAAGAATCAGCCGGCGGACTTCGCGCCCGGCCAGGGCTGGCGCTACAACAACTCGGGCTATGTGCTGGTGGGCGCCGTCATCGAGGCGATCACCGGCAAGGCCTGGCATCAATACATCAACGAGGCCATGCTGGCGCCGAACCAGCTGGCGCGCACCGGCTATCCGGGTGAGACGCGCGTCATCAAGGGCATGGCCAGCGGCTATGGCGCCGATCCGGCGCAGGGCGTGATCGTGGACAACATGATCAGCATGACCCAGCCGCATGCGGCCGGTGCCTTGGTCTCTACCGTCGACGAGCTCTGGCGCTGGAACCGGTTGCTGCATGGCGGCAAGCTGCTGTCGCCCGCCAGCTATGCGCGCATGGTGACGCCCGAGGGCAAGGCCGTCGCAGGCAACTACGGCTTCGGCATCGCCAGCCAGAAGTTGCGTGGCCAGACCCTGTACCAGCATGGTGGCGGCATCAACGGCTTCGTCTCCTCGCTTGCCTATCTGCCGCAGACCCAGACCAGCGTGGTGCTGCTGCGCAACTCGACCGGCCCGGGCGTCAATCTGGACCTGCTGTCGCGCAAGCTTGGCGCCTTCGCGATTGGCCACAAGTATCCGGACCCGCAGCCGGTCGCAATGTCGAGCGAGCAGCTCAAGGCCTTCGAGGGCGTCTATGCGCTCGACGACAAGCAGACGCGCACGCTGGGCGTCCAGGACGGCCGGCTGATGTCCACGCGCGCTGGTGGCAGGCCCACGGCGCTGCTGCCGGTGGGCCCTGACGAGTTTGCGTTCGAGATGAGTGTGGCGCGCTTCATGGCCCTGCGCGATGGCGCCGGCAAGGTCGTCGCGCTGCAGCTTTACCAGGATGGCGAGGGCGCGGCCGAGGTCTGGAAGCGCAGCGGCGATCTGCCCGTCGTGACGACGATCGCGCTCACGCCCGAGCAGCAGCAGGCGCTGCTCGGCGAGTACCAGTCGCCGCAGTTCCAGCTCAAGGTGTTCAAGGACGAGCAGGGCGTGCTGCGCGGCCAGGCGCCGGGGCAGCCGGCTTTCGAGCTGAAGGCCACGACGCCGCTGAACCTTTACGTCGCGCAGGTCGACGCCAAGCTCGACTTCGTGCTCAGCGAGGGCCGCGCCAGCCAGGTGACCCTGCTGCAGGGGCCCAACAAGCTGGTGATGCAGCGGCGCTGAGTTGTCGCCGTTCAGTCGTCGCCATGCCCATGCGACACCATCTCGGTGTCGATGGGCGTGTGCACCCCGGCGCCTTCGAAGAAGAAGGGCTTGCGCGCCTTGCTGCGCAAGCCCACCTCGTTCATCGAGGGCAGGGCGTACAAGCGGCCGTTCAGCATCACATTGCTGATCTTGTCGCTGTTGCGGATATTGCCCAGCACATCGCCATCGATGATCACCAGGTCGGCCAGCTTGCCGGCCTCGAGTGAGCCGATGTCCTTGTCCAAGCCCAGGTAGCGGGCCGGGTTCAGGGTGGCGCTGCGGATCGCTTCCAGCGAACTCATGCCGCCCAGGCCGAACATCCACATCTCCCAATGGGCGCCCAGGCCCTCACGCTGGCCATGCGCGCCGATATTGGTGCGCACCCCGGCGCGCTCCAGCTCGGTGGCGGTCCTGGCCACCTGGATGATGTTGAAGTCTTCCAGCGGTGCGGTGAGGCGGCGCACGCTGCGCGGCTCCAGCACCGAGCGCGGCACGAACTGCGAGAGGATGGGGTGCTTCCACACTTCGGTGGTGGCGTACCAGTAATGCTCGCCGTCCAGGCCGCCGTAGCCGACGTTGAGCGTGGGCGTGTAGCCGACCTGGGTCTGGCTCCAGAGCTGCTTCACATCGTCGTAGACCTTGGCCACCGGCAGGGCGTGCTCGACGCCGGTGTGGCCGTCCACCACCTGGGTCATATTGAGCTGGAACAGCGAGCCACCCTCGGGCACCACCATCATGTCGGTCTGGCGTGCCGCTTCGATGATCTGCTGGCGCTGGTCGCGGCGCGGCTGGTTGTAGCTCTTCACACTCATCGCGCCACCGGCCTTGAGGCGCTTGAGGTGGGTGAGGGCATCGTCCAGGTTGTTGACGATGGCCGTCACATCCGCCTTGGCGCCATAGAGGATGGTGCCGGTGGAGTAGATGCGCGGCGCCACCACATGGCCGGCGCGCTGCATTTCCGATTGCGTGTAGATGTCGCTGGTGCGGTTGGAGGGGTCGTGGATGGTGGTGAGGCCGAAGGCCAGCGAGGCGTAGTTGACCCAGCTCTGCTGCGGGATGATCTGGCTCTCGCCCATGCCGCCATGCCAGTGCGCGTCGATCAGGCCGGGGATCACGGTCTTGCCCTTGGCATCGATGGCCAGCGCATCGGCCGGCACGCTCACCTCGCCGCGCTTGCCGATGGCGGCGATGCGGTTGCCGTCCACCAGGATCACGCCGTCTTCAATGACCTCGTCGCCCTTCATCGTGACGATGCGCGCGCCGCTGATGGCCACCTTCCCGCGCGGCTTGTCAGCCGCTTGCTTGAAGCCGATCTTGATGCCCGTCTCCTGCGGCTTGAACTTGTCCTCGGGCTTCTCGCCGGCCGTGTTGGCGGGTGTGTAGGCCGCAGCAACAGGCACGTTGAAGAGCTCGTCGCCCAGGGTGTAGCGCAGGGTCTGGCTGTCGCCCGACCAATGCAGATACTCGCCGGCGTTCACGTCCAGCTGCCTGACCGGCAGGGCCTCGGCCTTGGGGCCGACGCTGATCGATTTGCCGGTCTGCGGCAATGGCATCACATAGGCGTGGAAGCGTTCGGCAAAGCCCAGCCAGCGGCCGTCGGGCGAGACCGCGTACTCGCTCGCGAACTCGCTCTTGGCGATCTCGGTCTCCTGCCGGTCCACCAGGTTCACGCGCACTAGCTTGTGCGCCGAGTCCACCTCGTTGGCGAAGCTGTGGCGGGTCAGGAAGAGGGCGTCGCTGCCGGCGCCGAACTGCGGTGCATCGCCGTCCTTGCTGATGCGCTCGGCCTTGCCCCGGCCATCGCTGGGCGCAATGAACACGCCCGTCTCCAGCCCATGCCAGGGCGTGGTGAGATAGCCGCCGCGCGCCTTCACATAGGCCACCTGCTTGCCGTCGGGCGACAAGCGCGGCTGCAGGTATTTGCCGGGCTCCTTGGTGATGACGGTCTCGCGGCCGCTGGCCAGCTCGAGCTTGCGCACGCTGCCCAGCTTGTCGTCGCTCCAGGTCGTGAACACGATTTCGCGACCGTCGCGCGAGAAGCTCGGGAAGGATTCGAAATGCTCGCTCTGCTGCGTCAGCCGCTTAGCGGCACCGTTAGGCAGGTCCTTCGCATACAAATAGCCCAGGGCGGAATACACGACCCGTTTGCCGTCGGGCGAGACATTCACCCAGCGCAGCTGGTGCACATCGAACTGGTCGGGCGCCACCTCGTGCGCCACGCGCAGGGCCGGGCGCACCTCACGGCTGTCCTTCACGTGGAAGGGGATCTGCACGGCGCTCTGCTTGAAGGGGTCGACCTTCCACAGCCCGCCCTTGGCCCAGACGACGATCTGCTTGGCATCGGGCGTCCAGGCAAAGCCCGGGTACACGCCCTGCACCGACCAGGCCTCCTGCATGTCCCGCTCCAGCTCGCCCCAGGCGGGGAACTCGCGGCCGCTCTGCAGATCCTTCAGAAACAGGGTCGACTGATTCCGCACACGGCGCACGAAGGCCAGGTACCTGCCGTCCGGCGAGGGCGTGGGGCGGATCGCGCCGCCGGGGCCGGTGACAAAGGGCTCGCTGCTGCCGTCGCTCAAGTCTTGCCGCACGATGCGGAAGATCTCCTTGTTGGAGTCCTTGTTGTACTCGAAGCTGCGGCCGGGCGTGGCGTCGTTCGAGTAGTAGAGGTATTTGCCATCGGGCGAGAGCGCGGGTTCGCCCAGGTCCTTCTGCCAGTTGGGTTTCTCGTTGAGCTGCAC
>Ga0208398_101250_pt1 | contig 10609 bp, 10 predicted proteins | sample LakWasMe79_HOW10_2_FD_183905 | JGI IMG/M metagenome (GOLD analysis project Ga0208398, IMG submission 183905) | Freshwater sediment methanotrophic microbial communities from Lake Washington under simulated oxygen tension - Sediment Metagenome... | ecosystem: Environmental > Aquatic > Freshwater >... | reverse complement strand
TGCTTCTCGCGCATCTTGCGGTAGATGCTGTAGACCGTCTTCTCCCGGCCCGACACCTGCACCTTGATCTTGGACGCCGCAAAACCCTGCTCGACCTCGGTGCGCACCCGGTCGACGATGTCGCGCCGGTAGCCGCGCGCACGCTGCACCGCCTTGGCCAGGGCCGCGTGGCGCCAGGGGTAGAGGTGCGCGAACGAGAGCTCCTGCAGCTCCCGGTAGATCATGTTCAGGCCCAGCCGGTGGGCGATGGGCGCGTAGATGTCGAGCGTTTCGCGCGCGATGCGGCCGCGCTTGTTGGCCGGCATGGCCGACATCGTGCGCATGTTGTGCAGCCGGTCGGCCAGCTTGACCAGGATGACGCGCACATCGCGCGCCATCGCCAGCAGCATCTTGCGGAAGCTTTCGGCCTGGCCTTCCTCGCGGGTGCTGAACTGCAGCTTGTCGAGCTTGGTCAGGCCGTCCACCAGCTCGGCGGTCGGGGCGCCGAAGCGCTCGATCAGCTCGACCTTGGTGATGCCGCAGTCTTCCATCGCGTCGTGCATCAGCGCCGCCATCACCGCCTGGGCATCGAGCCGCCAGTCGGCCACCAGGCCGGCCACCGCCAGCGGGTGGGTGATGTAGGGCTCGCCGCTGGCGCGCAGCTGGCCCAGGTGGGCCTCATCGGCGAACTTGTAGGCGTCGCGGATCTGCTTGACCTCGGCCTTGCCCAGGTAGCCCAGCTTGTCGGACAGCGCGGCAAACGACGCCACTTCGTCCTGCGCCGAGCCGACAGCCGGCGAGGTGTTGCGCGACTTGGCCTGCAGCACGGCAGGCAGCAGCAGTTCGGCAGCAAACGATCGGATACCCATGGCCCGAATTTAGCCTGCTTTGCCGCAGGGCACGGCCACACCGCTGTGCGCCGCACAAAAACAAAGGGCGCCCGAAGGCGCCCGTCTGATGTGCCGGATGCTGTCGGGCATCCGATCGATCAGGTGATTACAGCGGCACGCGGCGCAGCATCTCGATGCCCACCTCGCCGGCGGCGATCTCGCGCAGCGCGGTCACACCCGGCTTGTTCTTGCTCTCGATCTTGGGCGCGTGGCCCTGGCTGAGCATGCGCGCGCGGTAGGTGGCGGCCAGTACCAGCTGGAAGCGGTTCGGGATCTTCTGCAGGCAGTCTTCGACGGTGATGCGGGCCATGGGCTTGCCTTTGGTGATGACGGTAGAGTGAATCAGATCAGGTCCAGCGCCGCAAACACCTGGGACTTGTTGCGGAGCTGCGCGGCGTAGCGCAAGCGCTGGGAGTGCACGACGGTCTTCAGGTCGAAAAGCGCCGTTTCGAATAAACCGTTGATTATAACAAAGTCGAAGTGCCGCGCCTGCGACACCTCGGTGCGGGCATTCACCATGCGCTGGGCGATGACCTCGGGCTGGTCTTCGCCACGCCGGGTCAGGCGTTGCTGAAGCTCGGTGTAGCTGGGCGGCAGGATGAAGATCAGCACCGCGTGGGTGAAGACTTGCTTGATCTGCAGCGCGCCCTGGTAGTCGATCTCCAGCACCACGTCCTCGCCGCGGGCCAGGCGGTCCTCGATGGCGCGGCGCGAGGTGCCGTAGAGGTTGCCATGCACCTCGGCCCACTCGAAGAAGTCACCCTGGTCCACCATGGCGCGGAACTCGGCCGGCGCGGTGAACCAGTATTCGCGGCCATGCTGCTCCTGGCCGCGTGGTGGGCGGGTGGTGTGGGAGACCGACACCGCCAGGTGCGAGTCCAGTTCCAGCAAGGCCTTGACCAGGCTGGACTTGCCGGCGCCGCTGGGCGCGGCGACGACGAACAGGTTGCCAGGGGTTTCCATCCGCCCGGATTTTCGCTCAGTCGCACGGCGCGCTGGCCTGGCTGCCGCCGGGTGGCCGGCGATGTGTCACGAATGCAAGGGTTTTTACGGGGGTTGTGCATGCAGTTTAGTTCCACTAAACTTATCAGCACACTGACGATCAGTATTCAACTTTCAGGAGACTTGCATGAGCGCAGCGCAATCGAACTTGCCGGTCCTGGTGGCCGGCGGCGGCATCGGCGGTCTGGCGGCGGCGCTGGCCCTGGTGCGCCAGGGCTTCAGCGTCAAGGTGCTGGAGCAGGCGCCGGAGATCGGTGAGATCGGTGCCGGCATCCAGCTCGGCCCCAACGCCTTCCACGCCTTCGATGCGCTGGGCATCGGCGCCAAGGCCCGTGCGCGCGCCGTCTACACCGACTACATGGTCATGCACGACGCGCTGGACGAGTACCAGGTCGGCAAGATCCCCACCGGCGAGGCCTTCCGCCAGCGCTTCGGCAACCCGTATGCGGTGATCCACCGGGTCGACGTGCACCTGTCGCTGCTGGAAGGCGCGCAGGAGACCGGCCGGGTCGAGTTCCTCACCAGCACCCGCGCCGAGCGCATCGAGCAGGACGCCGACGGTGTCACGGTCTACGACCAGAAGGGCAACGCCCACCGCGGCATCGCGCTGATCGGCGCCGATGGTGTCAAGTCGGTGGTGCGCGAGCAGTTCGTCGGGGATCCGGCCCGTGTCACCGGCCATGTGGTGTACCGCGCGGTGGTCGACAAGAAGGACTTTCCGCAAGACCTGCAGTGGAACGCCGCCAGCATCTGGGTCGGCCCCAACTGCCACTTGGTGCACTACCCGCTGCGTGGTGGTGAGCAGTACAACGTGGTCGTCACCTTCCACAGCCGCCAGACCGAGCAGTGGGGGGTCACCGACGGCAGCAAGGAAGAAGTGCAGAGCTACTTCCAGGGCTTGTGCCCCAAGGCGCGCCAACTGATCGACCTGCCCAAGAGCTGGAAGCGCTGGGCCACCGCCGACCGCGAGCCGATCGGGCAGTGGACCTACGGGCGTGTCACCCTGCTGGGCGACGCTGCCCACCCGACCACCCAGTACATGGCCCAGGGCGCCTGTATGGCGATGGAAGACGCGGTGACGCTGGGCGAGGCGCTGCGTGTCAACGGCAACGACTGGACGAAGGCGCTGGACCTGTACCAGCGCAGCCGCGTGGCGCGCACCGCGCGCATCGTGCTGTCGTCGCGTGAGATGGGGCGTATCTACCATGCCAAGGGCGTCGAGCGGCTGGTCCGCAACGACCTGTGGAAGGGCCGCAGCGCCGAGCGCTTCTACGATGCGATGGAATGGCTGTACGGCTGGAACGTCAACAACTGTCTTGCCCAGCCCACCCCCGAAGCGGCCTGACGGCCGCCTCCCCCTCAAGGGGGCGGCACCAGCGGCCCGGCGAAGCCGGATCCGCGGTGCCCGCTTGATTCAACACGGAGCACCTGCATGAACGACCTCGGACGCCTCGAAGACCTGCCCGCCGATTACCTGGCCGACCTGAAGGCCTTGAATCTGGTGCCGCTGTGGCCCAGCCTGCGCGCGGTGCTGCCGCCGGGCAAGCCGCGGCCCAACACCCGCGCCACCCACTGGGCCTACGAGACGCTGAAGCCGCTGCTGCTCAAGGCCGGCGAGCTGACGCCGATCGAAAAGGCCGAGCGCCGGGTGCTGGTGCTGGCCAACCCCGGCCATGGCCTGGAGAAGATGCAGGCCAGCGCCGCCATCTACCTGGGCATGCAACTGCTGATGCCGGGTGAATGGGCGCCGTCGCACCGCCACACGCCGAATGCGGTGCGCATGGTGGTCGAAGGTGAGGGCGCCTGGACCACGGTGGACGGCGAGAAATGCCCGATGAGCCGCGGCGACCTGATCCTGACCCCCACCGGCCTGTGGCACGAACATGGCCACGACGGTGACCAGCCGGTGATCTGGCTGGACGTGCTGGACCTGCCCCTGGTCTATTACATGGAGGCCAGCTACCACATCAACGGCGAGCGCCAGAGCCAGCTGCCCGGCCGCGGTGACCGCGCCTACCTGGGCGGCGGCATGGTGCCCACGCCGGTGTTCGGCCGCTCGGGCAAGGCCTACCCGATGCTGCGCTACCCCTGGGTGCAGGCCAAGGCCGCGCTGCAGGCGCTGGGCGCCGACCGGCCTGACCTGGACGCGGTGCAGATCACCTACATCAACCCCGAGACCGGCGGCGACGCCCAGAACATCCTCGGCTTCTACGCGCTGATGCTGCGCCCCGGCCAGACGCTGACGCTGCCGGCGCGCTCGCCGGCCTCGGTGTTCCACCTGATCGAAGGGGGCGTCGAGGTACGCATCGACGACCAGCAGTTCAAGCTGGCCGAGGCCGACACCTGCTGCGCGCCGGGTTACACGCCCATCACGCTGGTCAACGCATCGGCCAGCGCGCCGTCCTTCGTCTTCATCGCCGACGAGGCGCCGCTGCACCGCAAGCTGGGCGTCTACGAAGTGCGCCCCTGATCCTTTCCTGAAAGAACCCCTGTCATGACCCCAACCACCTACCTCTGGACCCCGCCGCCGGTGTACTCACTGCCGGTGCGTGGCCAGAGCGCCCGCCTGCCGATCAACCGCCTGTTCTTCGTCGGCCGCAACTACCACGCGCATGCCGTCGAGATGGGCAAGCCGGTGGACAAGTCGGCCGAGCGGCCGTTCTACTTCACCAAGGCGCCGAGCACGCTGACCGAGTCGGGTGCCACCGTGGCCTACCCGCCCGAGACGAAGAACTACCACTTCGAGATGGAGCTGGTGCTGGCCATCGGTGCGCCGGGCTTCCGCGTCAAGGCCGAGGACGCCCACCAGCTGATCTACGGCTACGGCGCCGGCCTGGACATGACCCGCCGCGATCTGCAACTGGTGGCGCGTGACAAGGGCCGCCCCTGGGACCTGGGCAAGGACGTGGAGCAGTCGTCGGTGTGTTCCGAGATCGTGCCGATGCCGGGTGTGGTCATCGAGCAGGGCGCCATCGCGCTGGCCGTCAACGGCCAGACCAAGCAGCAGTCCGACGTGAACAAGCTGATCTGGAACATCCGCGAAATCATCGCCGACCTGTCGCTGTTCTACCACCTGCAGCCCGGCGACCTGATCTACACCGGCACGCCCGAGGGCGTGGGCGCGGTGCTGCCGGGTGACCGCATCACCGGCCATGTGGCGGGTGTGGGCGAGGTCGCACTGACCGTCGGCCCCGCGGCCTGAGCCGCCGTTCCTTGACCTGATCGGTGCCCCCGCGCGGCCCTGTGCCGCCGCGGGTGGCTTTCCATCGCCTGCTGAAGAACCGCCCGCGGCGCGCTGCCCTGGCGGCCAGGAGACTGCCATGCCTGTAAATCCCCCGGATGCCGACGCCACGCAGGAGGCGCGCCGCATGCGCACCGTGCTGTGGGTGGTGGTGCTGGCCACCGTCGGCCTGATCTTCGACGGCTACGACCTGGTGGTCTATGGCGCCGTGGTCTCCACCTTGCTGCGCGACCCATCGCAGCTGGGCCCGGTCAGCGCCGCCACCGCCGGCGTGCTGGGCAGCTATGCGCTGTTCGGCGTGATGGTCGGTGCGCTGCTGGCCGGCAGCGTGGGCGACCGGCTGGGCCGGCGCAAGGTGATGCTGCTGTCCTACGCCTGGTTCTCGGTCGGCATGGCCGCCACCGCGCTGGCCGGCACGACCACCGCCTTCGGCTGGCTGCGCTTTTTCACCGGGCTGGGCATCGGTGCGCTGGTAGCCACCACCGCGGCGCTGGTGGCCGAATACGCGCCCAAGGGTCGCAAGAACACGATCAACGCCATCACCAACGGCGGCATCCCGCTGGGCAGCCTGATGGCCGCGCTGCTGGCGATGGCGCTGCTGCCGCACCTCGGCTGGCGTGGCCTGTTCTGGATCGGTGCACTGCCCATCGTCACGCTGCTCCCGCTGGCCTACTTCAAGATGCCCGAGTCGGTGGCCTGGCTGGTCGCCCGCGGCCGGCTGGACGAGGCGCGTGCGCTGTCCCTGCGCACCGGCATGCCGATGCCCGAGCCGGTGCCGCGGGTGGCCGCCGCGGCCCAGCCGGCCGACGCGCACAAGGTCGGCTTCGCCGGCCTGTTCAGCGCCCACTACCTGCTGCCCACCCTGGTGCTGGGCCTGATGAGCGCCACCGGCCTGGTGCTGGTCTATTCGCTGAACACCTGGCTGCCCGAACTGATGCTGCGTGCCGGTTTCAACGCCAAGGGTTCGCTGTCGTTCCTGGCGGTGCTCAACGGCGGCTCGCTGTTCGGTGCGCTGGCCGCGTCGCAGGCGGCCGACCGCTTTGGCCCCAAGCCGGTGGTCGCCGCCTGCTTCGCCACCGGTGCGCTGGCCCTGCTGCTGCTGACGCTGGGCTTTCCGCTGGCCGGGCTGCTGGTCATCGTCGCGGTGGTCGGCCTGGGCACCAGCGGCACGCAGACGCTGATCTACGGCTTCGTCGCCAACTACTACCGCACCAATGTGCGCGCCGCCGGCGTGGCCTGGTGCGCCGGATTCGGCCGCCTGGGCGGCATCGGTGGCCCGATGCTGGGCAGCCTGCTGATCGGCGCCGGCCTGCAGCTGGATGCGGTCTTCTACGTGCTGGCCGGCCTGGGCTTGTTCGGCATGCTGCTGACGCTGCTGGTGCCGCTGTCGCGCAGCGCCGCCGTGCCCCCTGCGCCTCTTGCGCCTCTTGCGCCCCTTGCACCCCCTGCGCCGTTGGCCGTGTCGGCCGCTGCACTCCCCGCGGTCGCCGCCACCGGCGCACGCTGACTGTCCGCGTCTTCCCATCCCGCCACCCTCGACCATGATGCAGCTCTACACCTTCTTCCGCAGCGGTACCTCGCACCGGCTGCGCATCGCGCTGAACCTCAAGGGCCTGACCGTCGAGCACCTGCCGGTGGATCTGCGCAGCGAGCAGCACCTCGCGCCGGCCTACAAGGCCGTCAACCCGCAGGGCCTGGTGCCGGCGCTGGTGCTCGACGGTGCCGACGCCGGCCGGGTGCTGACCCAGACGCCGGCCATCCTCGAATGGCTGGAGGAGCGTTACCCGACGCCGCCGCTGCTGCCGGCCGATGCGCTGGACCGGGCGCGTGTGCGTGCACTGGCGGCCATCGTCGGCTGCGACATCCACCCGGTGAACAACCGCCGCATCCTGGAGGCGCTGCGCCACCAGTTCGGCGCCGACGAAGCGGCGATCAACGCCTGGTGCGCCACCTGGATCGGCGATGGCTTCGACGCGCTGGAGGCCTTGCTGGCCGCAGACAGCGCACGCGGTGACTTCTGCTTCGGCCACGCGCCCACGCTGGCCGACGTGTACCTGGTGCCGCAAGTCGAGAGTGCACGCCGCTTCAAGGTCGACCTGGGGCGTTGGCCCCGCATTGCCGCGATCGAGGCGGCCTGCCTGACGCGGGAGGCCTTCCGCCTGGCCGCCCCGGCCCTGCAGCCCGACGCGGCCTGAACCGGCGCTGGCGTCACCGCGCCGCGGGTGCCACCTGGCCGGGTGCCGACCCGCGGTGCGGGCGCCGTGGCTGCCACTTATGCCGATTTGCGATAGCTGCTAGCGCGGGGCTGGCGGAATACCGCCCGGAGGCGTGCACAATAATTCACCTTTCCAAGGAGACTGCCTTGACCCCTTGCCGTCCTTCCCGCCGCCTGCTCCTGTCGTCCCTGGTCGCTGGCCTGGCGCTGTGCGGCACCACCCGCGCTGCGGACGAGTCCTTCCCGATCCGGCCGGTGACGCTGATCACCCCGTTCCCGGCGGGCAGTGGCCCGGACGCCGTGCTGCGCCTGCTGGCCGACAAGCTGGGCAAGGCCTGGGGCCAGCGGGTGACGGTGGACAACCGGCCGGGCGGTGGTGGTTTCATCGCCTTCGACGCAGCGCGCCGCATGGCCGGCGACGGCTACACCCTGCTGCAGCTGGACAGCGAGCATCTGGCCGCCGTGCCGCACCTGTACAAGGCCCGCAACTTCGAGACGCTGAAGGTCTTCGAGCCGGTGGTGGCCATGTACCGCACGCCTTTTCTGGTGACGGTGGCCAGCAACTCGCCCTGGAAATCCATGGCCGACCTGGTGGCCGCGGCCAAGGCCAGTCCGGACAAGGTCAGTTTCGGCTCCTGGGGCATCGGCAGCCCGGCCCACCTGGGTGGCGAGCAGCTGGAGCTGAGCACCGGCACCACCATGGTCCATGTGCCTTACCGCGAGATGTCGCAGCTGTTCGGTTCGGTCGGCGGTGGGGACGTGAGCTGGAGCTTCGGCAGCCTGCCGTCCAGCCAGGGCGCCTACAAGGCCGGCAAGCTGCGCTACCTGGCGGTGGCCGCGCCCAAGCGCCTGCCGCAGCTGCCCGAGGTGCCCACCGTGGCCGAGGCGGGTGGCCCGGCCGGGCTGGAGGTCAACTCCTTTGTCGTGCTGGTGGCGCCGCGTGGCATGCATGTGGGCATCCGCGACCGCTTGCAGGCCGATGTGCGCAAGGCCCTGGCCGAGCCCGACATCCAGGCCCGCTTCCAGACCTTTGCCTTCGAGCCGCTGGGCTGGACCCCGGCCGAGATCGAGACCCAGGCCGCGGCCAAGTCGCGCACCTATGGTGAGCTGGTCCGGCGCAAGAACATCAGCCTCGAATAACGACACCGCAGCCCGTGGAGACAGGACGACACCATGCAAGAACCCCTTCCCCCTGACCTGAGCGATACCACCGCGCCGGTCGAGTACGGGCCCTTCGGCCTGGGCCTGCGCGCCTGTGCCCGCTGGCTGGCGCTGGCCGGCGGTGTGGTGTTCATCGGCCTGGTGCTCATGTCCATCGCCTCCATCATCGGCCGCAAGGTGGCGTCGGCGCCGGTGCCGGGGGACGTGGAACTGCTGCAGATGTGCGCGGCCTTCGCCTCGGCCAGCTTCTTTGCCTGGTGCCACCTGAACCACGGTGACGTCAAGGTCGACTTCTTCACCCACAAGCTGCCGGCGGCCACGGTGAATCGGCTGGACGGCTTCGGCTCGCTGCTGGTGGGCCTGTTCGGTGCGCTGATCGCCTGGCGCAGCCTGGCCGGTGCGCTCAACGTGCGCGAGTACGGCGAGACCTCGCCGATCCTCGGCCTGCCGATGTGGTGGGCCCAGGTGCTGATGGTGCCGGGCTTCGTGCTGCTGGCGCTGGCCGGCTTCTACATGGCGGCGCAGCAGCTGCGCGGGAGAAACGCATGAGCGGCATTGCAGTCGGCGGCCTGATCTTTGCCGCATTGATGGTCATGCTGGTGATCCGCGTGCCCATCGGCATTGCCATGTTTGCCGCCGGCGGTGGCGGCTACCTGGCCCTCAGCGGCTGGGACAGCACGCCGCTGCTGGCGTCGCTGAAGAATCTGGCCTATGCCCGCCTGTCGAACTACGACCTGGTGGTGATCCCGCTGTTCCTGCTGATGGGCCAGTTCGCCACCCATGGCGGCCTGAGCCGCAGCCTGTTCCGCTTCGTCAGCGCCTTCATGGGCCACCGGCGTGGTGGCATCGCGATGGCGGCCATCGGCGCCTGCGCCGGCTTCGGCGCGATCTGCGGCTCGTCGCTGGCCACCGCCGCCACCATGGGTCAGGTGGCGCTGCCCGAGCTGCGCCGCCACGGCTACTCCGGCGCGCTGTCCACCGGCGCGCTGGCCGCCGGCGGCACGCTGGGCATCATGATCCCGCCCTCGGTGCCGCTGGTGATCTATGCCATCCTGACCCAGGAGTCGATCGGCAAGCTGTTCATGGCCGCGGTGCTGCCGGGTCTGATCGCCATGGTCGGCTACATGGTCGTGGTGCAGATCATGGTGCGGCTGAACCCCGACTCCGGGCCGGCCGGCGCGGTGGTGCCCTGGGCCGAGCGCCTGAAGCGCCTGTTCGAGGTGCTGCCGGTGATGCTGGTGTTCGTGGTGGTGATCGTCGGCATCTACGGCGGCTGGGCTAACCCGACCGAGGCCGCGGCCATCGGCGCGGCGGCCTGCGGCGTGCTGGCGGTGGCGCGTGGCGGCATGCGGCTGAAAGGCATCCTGGACAGCGCACTCGGCACGGCCAGCGCCACGGCGATGATCTTCCTGGTGCTGCTGGGTGCCGACATGCTCAACAGCGCGCTGGCGCTGTCGCAGATGCCGGCCGAGCTGGCCACCTGGGTGCAGGCCAGCGGTGCCGCGCCGCTGCTGGTGATGGTGGCGATCCTGCTGATCTACATCTTCCTGGGCTGCGTGATGGACAGCCTGGCGATGATCCTGCTGACGATCCCGATCTTCTACCCGGTGATCATGGGCCTGGACTTCTGGGGCCTCGGTCAGACCGACAAGAGCATCTGGTTCGGCATCCTGGCGCTGATGGTGGTGGAGATCGGCCTGGTGCACCCGCCGGTGGGCATGAACGTCTACATCATCAACCGGCTGGCCAAGGACGTGCCGCTGACCGAGACCTTCAAGGGCGTGATCCCCTTCCTGGCCTCGGACTTCGTGCGCATCATCGTGCTGCTGTTCTTCCCGTCCATCTCGCTGGTGCTGGTGCGCACTTTCGGCGGCTGAGTGCCGCAGGCCTGATTTCCGTTCTGCTTCCGAGAGTGCTTGTCATGAAGATCCGTCGTTCCCTGCTGGCCGCCGCCGCGCTGTCGCTGCTGGCCAGCCTCTGTGCCCCGACCCAGGCCCAGGCCCAGACCGTGGTGCTGAAGGTGGCCCACTTCCTGCCGTCCACCTCCAATGTGCAGGTCAACCTGATCCAGCCCTGGTGCGACAAGATCGCCAAGGAGTCGGCCGGCAAGCTGAAGTGCCA
>Ga0208398_101249_pt1 | contig 10621 bp, 9 predicted proteins | sample LakWasMe79_HOW10_2_FD_183905 | JGI IMG/M metagenome (GOLD analysis project Ga0208398, IMG submission 183905) | Freshwater sediment methanotrophic microbial communities from Lake Washington under simulated oxygen tension - Sediment Metagenome... | ecosystem: Environmental > Aquatic > Freshwater >... | reverse complement strand
CCCCGACGATACGGATGGCAGGATTTTTTTCCTTCAAGAACCGTGCAACACCGGTGATGGTGCCAGTGGTGCCCATGGCTGACACAAAGTGGGTGATACGGCCGCCCGTCTGCTCCCAGATCTCCGGCCCCGTGGTCTCGTAGTGGATGCGCGGGTTATCGGCGTTGGCAAACTGGTCCAGCACAACGCCCTTGCCATCGCGCTTCATCTGCTCGGCCAGGTCACGGGCATACTCCATGCCGCCGCTCTTGGGCGTCAGGATCAGCTCCGCACCAAATGCCTTCATGGTCTGCACCCGCTCGATGGACAGGTCCTCGGGCATGATCAACACCATCCGGTAGCCCTTGATGGCGGCCGCCATGGCCAGCGCAATGCCGGTGTTGCCCGAGGTGGCCTCAATCAGGGTGTCGCCGGGCTTGATTTCACCACGCTCCTGGGCCCGCTGGATCATGGACAACGCAGGACGGTCCTTGACTGAGCCCGCCGGATTGTTGCCCTCCAGCTTGCCCAGCACCACCGTGTTACGGGCCGAGTTTTCGGCCGCACCAATGCGTTGCAAAACCACCAATGGTGTTTTCCCGATCGCGTCTTCAATAGTTGGGTATTTCATGCCCTTAAATGTGCCATAATTTAGCTCTTGATTGTTCGCGTCGCCCGGGTGGTGGAATTGGTAGACGCACGGGACTCAAAATCCCGCGCCGCAAGGCGTGCCGGTTCGATTCCGGCCCCGGGCACCATAGCTCTTATGCTATTGGTTTGGAAGCATTGCCATGCATTTCCTGCGCCACTTGTTTGGCCTGTTCCTCAAGTCTCGGCGCACCGGCCATCTTTTTCGCAGCCGGTTTCTATTCGAATCCTTTCCCACTGAAGCAACGGCCCGAGCCGTACCCGACGCGCTGGCAGCCCGCCTGACACGCGATGCCACGGATGGGCTGCCTACCGTATTGGCGCGGTTGAACGCCAATGCTGAAGGGCTCGACGACGCAGCGGCCGATGCGATCCGCAAAACGGTCGGACCCAACGAAGTCAACCACGAAAAGCCCATGCCCTGGTGGCTGCACCTGTGGTTGAGCTTCAAGAATCCGTTCAATCTGTTATTGAGTGCGCTGGCCGCCGTATCGTGGTTCACGGCCGACACCAAGGCGGCGCTTGTCATCGCCAGCATGGTCACACTGTCGACCAGCATGCGGTTTGTCCAGGAGCGGCGGTCCAACCGGGCCGCGCAAAGCCTCAAGGAGATGGTCAGCAACAATGCAACAGCCCTGCGACGCGCATCCCCTGCGGTGCCCCCGCGACCGGTGGAACTCGCTGTCAAATGGCTGGTACCGGGCGACGTTGTCGTGCTGTCGGCCGGTGACATGATACCGGCCGACTGCCGCGTGCTGGGAGCCAACGACCTGTTTGTCAGCCAGTCCGCCATGACGGGCGAATCCCTGCCGGTGGAGAAGTTTGTGGACGCTGCGGGCCAGGCCGAGGGTCCGCTGGTGCAGAAAAACCTGGTGTTCATGGGCACCAACGTGGTCTCGGGCTCGGCGACTGCGCTGGTGCTCGCCACGGGCAACCACACCTACTTCGGCGCACTGGCCACACGGGCGACGGCAGACGGACTGGAGGTCACCGCCTTTCAGACCGGGGTGAACCAGGTCAGCTGGTTGCTGATCCGCTTCGCCTTTGTCATGGTACCGCTGGTGTTGTTGATCAATGGTTTTAGCAAGGGAAACTGGACGGAAGCCTTGCTGTTTTCACTGTCCATCGCCGTGGGTCTGACGCCCGAGATGTTACCCATGATCGTGACCTCGACCCTGGCCAAGGGTGCGGTGATGCTGTCGCGCAAGAAAGTGATCGTCAAACGGCTCGATGCCATCCAGAACTTTGGCGCCATGAATGTGCTGTGCACCGACAAGACCGGCACGCTGACGCAGGACAAGATCGCGCTGGCGCGCCACACCGACGTGTTTGGCAAGGACTCCGACCTGGTGCTGGAGTTCGCCTACCTCAACAGTTTTTACCAGACCGGTCTGAAGAACCTGCTGGACCACGCGGTGCTGGAGCACACCGAGGTGCAGGAGCAATTGGCACTGGCGCAAAACTACCAGAAAATCGACGAGATTCCCTTCGATTTCCAGCGTCGGCGCATGTCCGTCGTGGTGTCCGAACGTGACCACCACCATGAGCTGATCTGCAAGGGTGCGGTCGAGGAAATCATGGCGGTGTGCACACGGGTTCGCGATGGCGATCAGGATGCTCTGCTGGACGCCGCCATGCTGGAGCGCGTGCTGCAGGTGACGCGCGAACTGAACCAACGCGGCCTGCGCGTGGTGGCGGTGGCCATGAAAGAGCTGCCACCGAATCAAACGGTGTATTCGGTGGCCGATGAGTCCGACCTGATCCTGATCGGGTACATCGCGTTCCTGGACCCGCCCAAGGAATCGACGGCGCCGGCGCTGAGGGCCCTGGCCGAGAACGGCGTTGCCATCAAGGTGCTGACGGGCGACAACGAGCTGGTCACGGCCGAAGTGTGCCGGCAGGTGGGCTTGACGGTTCATGGCGTGGTCATGGGTGCCGAGATTGACAAGATGGACGACCAGGCACTGCGCCTGGCCGTGGAGGCGAACACCATCTTTGCCAAGCTCTCGCCCCTGTGCAAGGAGCGCATTGTGCGGGCCCTGCGCAGCAACGGCGATGTGGTCGGCTTCATGGGCGACGGCATCAACGACGCCCCGGCACTGCGGGCGGCCGACATCGGCATTTCGGTAGACACGGCCGTGGACATTGCCAAGGAAGCGGCCGACATCATTTTGATGGAGCGCAGCCTGATGGTGCTGGCCGAAGGTGTTCTGGAGGGCCGCAAGACCTTCAGCAACATGCTCAAGTACATCCACATGACGGCCAGTTCGAACTTTGGCAATGTGTTCTCGGTATTGGTGGCCAGTGTGTTCCTGCCGTTTTTGCCTATGCTGCCATTGCAGCTGCTGGTGCAAAACCTGCTCTATGACATCTCGCAGATCGCCATACCGTTTGACAACGTGGATGAGGAGTTGCTGAGGACACCGCTGAAATGGAACCCGGCAGAAATCGGCCGATTCATGGTGTTCTTCGGGCCTATCAGTTCCATCTTTGACATCGCCACGTTTGTGCTCATGTTGTTTGTCTTCCAGGCCAACTCCAGCGCCGGGGCCACTCTGTTTCAGTCGGGCTGGTTTGTCGTGGGCTTGCTCACACAGACTCTCATCGTGCACATGATCCGCACGCCCAAGATTCCATTCGTCACCAGTTGGGCGTCTCCTGCGCTGTTGGTGGCCACCATGATGGTCATGACCATTGGCGTCTCTCTGCCGATGGGGCCGCTGGCCGAATATTTCAAGTTCCAGGCCCTGCCCACGGCATTTTTCCCATGGCTGGTGGCGATCTTGATAAGCTATGGGCTGACGGCGACGCTGATGAAGCGTTTTTACATTCACCGATTTGGATGGCAGTAAGTGCCAACAGCAAATTGAAAGCCTCATATTTGTCCGGGCAATGTCTACTTCGCATGTCCTGTGTGCTGGCGCTGGTGCTGGCCACAGCCGGATGCGGCTCCCTGTTGCCCCGGTCGCAAACCCAGTCTCCCACGTTTCAGAGTTTTGACGAGGCGCGTCAGGCCATCGAGAGTCTGGTGCCCCGACAGAGCAATCTGCAAGCGCTGTCAGACATGAGCTTGACCCCCGCCAAGCAACCCAACACCCTCATCATGACCCACGCCGATGTGGTCCGCCGAATGGTCAACGGCAGCGTGCTGGGCAAGGAAGACCTGGACCCGGGAATTGTGACCTGCATCAACGCCCGGGACGCCTGCCGGGGCTGGGAGCTGAATGTGGCCCGGATTTCCAAGGCCCGCACCGGCAGCTTTCTGGCCGATTTTGTCAACTTCAAACGCCGAACAGAAACCACAGGGTGGCGTTTCAACGCGCTGATCCTGTTGGTGGACGACGTGGTCGTTTACCGGGGCTGGGGCGGCCAGCCCGTCATCAATGAGGTCGAGGTCAATACCAACCCGCTGGGACCGCTGCAGGACATGGGCCCCTCCGTCATTACCAACGGTCACTAGCCCGCCATCGGCCCATCTGCAAGGCTCAACGGGTCTTGAGAAAACGTGCCAGCTGCTTGCCGGCTTCGTCCGTCAGAACCAGCTGGTCGCGCTCCACACGTGCTTTGCGGGTGAGTTCCAGTGCCTTGAAGAACAGGTCTTCCTGTGATCCCGGCATGCTGAGGCAGGCGCGGCCAGTAGATGCCAAAGCACCCAGACGCAAGCCGCCCTGCGCCACCGCCACCGGTGCGGTAAAACCATTGCACCCGCCAGAACCGGCCAGCTTGTCTGCGCTGACCCAGCGCAGCTTCGGCTTGGGATTTGTGACCTCGGCCACCCCATCAATGGCAAACGCCACCCACTCGGTGCCTGCCAGCGAGGCAGGCGTTGGTGCCACTGTCGTTGGCGACGCGACGGGTGTTGGAACTGCGCAAGCACTCACCAGCGCGGCCAGCAACAAGGAGCAAACTGTCACATGCGGGCGATGGGGAAACATACGACAGCTCCTTGAAGCAGACCTCAGTCAAAGAATCGGGCATTGGCCCACAGGGCGCCAGCTGCGTCCTTGGCCGACAGCTTGGGAGGCTCGCCAAGATCCGGCCATGTGATGTTCAGAAACGGATCATTCCACGCGATGCACTGCTCGTGCTCCGGCGCATAGTAGTCGGTTGTTTTGTACAGAAACTCGGCCGTCTCTGAGAGCACGACAAACCCGTGCGCAAAACCGGCCGGAACCCAGAACTGGGCCTTGTTCTGTTCGGACAGGATCGCCCCCACCCATTGGCCAAAGGTGTGCGACGAACGCCGCAAATCCACCGCCACATCAAACACCTCACCCGATACCACGCGAACCAGCTTGCCCTGGGGCTGCTGAATCTGGTAGTGCAAACCCCGCAACACACCGTGTGCCGACTTGGAATGGTTGTCCTGCACAAACTGGGCCTCGACCCCAGTGGCTTGCACAAAGGCGCGCTGGTTGAAACTCTCGAAAAAGAAACCCCGCGCGTCTCCAAACACGCGTGGCTCGATCAGCATCACGTCCGGTACGGCGGTACGCGTGACTTTCATGGGTGCTTCCCTTCCTTCAATAGACCCAGCAAGTACTGGCCGTAGCCATTCTTGGCCAGCGGTTGCGCCAGCCTTTCCAACTGCTCGCTGCCAATAAAGCCATTGCGCCAGACGATTTCTTCTATACACGCAATCTTGAGACCCTGGCGGCGTTCCAGCGTGGCAATGAATTGCCCCGCCTCCAGCAGGCTGTCGTGGGTGCCGGTGTCCAGCCACGCGTAGCCGCGCTGCATGATTTGCACACTGAGCTGCCCCAGGTCCAGGTAGGCCTGGTTAACGGCGGTGATCTCCAGTTCGCCCCGGGCGCTGGGCTTGACCGCCTTTGCAATGTCGACCACCTGGTTGTCATAAAAATACAGCCCGGTCACCGCGTAGTTGCTCTGGGGCTTGGCCGGCTTTTCTTCGATGCTGCGCGCCTTGCCTGCAGCATCAAACGCCACCACGCCGTAACGTTCGGGGTCATGCACGTGGTAGGCAAAAACGGTCGCCCCCTGCGGCTGCACATCTGCGTTGCGCAACAGAATTTGCAGGTCGTGACCGTAGAAGATGTTGTCGCCCAATACCAGGGCGCTGTCGTTGTTGCCAATGAACTGGTCGCCAATGATGAAGGCCTGCGCCAGTCCGTCCGGGCTGGGCTGCACCGCGTATTGCAGGTTGATGCCCCACTGGCTGCCGTCACCCAGCAGTTGCACAAAACGGGGCGTGTCCTGCGGAGTGCTGATGATCAGGATGTCGCGGATACCAGCCAGCAGCAAGGTGCTCAGCGGGTAGTAGATCATCGGCTTGTCATACACCGGCAAGAGTTGCTTGCTCATGGCCAGCGTGGCGGGGTGCAGACGGGTGCCGGAGCCTCCGGCCAGGATGATGCCCTTGCGGGAAACGGAAGCGGTTTTATTGGTTGCGGCCATAGTCAATCTCGTTCAACATGCGGTTCACACCGACCTGCCAGGCCGGCAAAGTCAACCCAAAGGTGGCTTGCAGCTTGGTGGTGTCCAGGCGCGAATTGTGGGGGCGTCGGGCCGGGGTGGGAAAAGCCGATGTGGGCACAGCCTTGATATCCTTTGCTACTATTTTTATAGCTGGCTGCGCACGTTCTGCCAGGGCTACCACATGTTTTGCGTATTCATACCAGCTGGTGCAACCACCCGCAACCAGGTGGTAGATGCCAGCAAGTGCCACATCACCACCCGCTGAATCGGGATTGACCTGGCGTATCGCATGGGCTGTCACATCCGCGATCAAATCGGCACCCGTTGGCGCCCCCAACTGGTCGTCAATGACCTGCAGCGTCTCACGCTCCTTGGCCAGACGCAGCATGGTCTTGGCGAAGTTGCCGCCACGCGCGGCATAGACCCAACTGGTCCTGAAGATCAGGTGGCGCTGACAACGCATGACGGCCTGCTCACCTTCGAGTTTGGTCTGCCCATACACGCTCAGCGGCCCGGTCGCTGCATCTTCTTTCCAGGGCTGGCCACCGCTGCCGTCGAACACGTAGTCGGTGCTGTAGTGGACCAGCCACGCGCCCAGTTTTTGTGCTTCATCGGCCAGCACACCGGGCGCCTCGGCATTCAGCAAACGGGCGAATTCTGGCTCGCTTTCGGCCTTGTCAACGGCGGTGTGCGCGGCAGCATTGACGATGACGTCGGGGCGCACCGTGCGCACGGTCTCGGCCAGCGCGTCCAGCTGCGTGAAGTCACCACTGAGGCCTCCGGGATTGGTGGCACGGTCCAACCCCATGACAACCAGCTCACCCAGCGGGGCCAGACTGCGTTGCAATTCCCATCCGACCTGGCCGTCGGTACCCAACAGCAATATCTTCATGCTGCGGCCACGGCATTGCCGTATTGCGTAGCCACCCAGTCACGGTAGCCGCCACTCTGCACATTGGCCACCCAGTCCTGATTGGACAAATACCAGGCCACGGTCTTGGCAATGCCGGTCTCGAAGGATTCGGCGGGCTTCCAGCCCAGTTCGCGTTCGATCTTGCGCGCATCAATGGCATAGCGACGGTCGTGGCCCGGGCGGTCGGTGACAAATGCAATCTGGTCTGCGTAGGGCTTGCCATCGGCGCGCGGCTGCAGAGTATCGAGCAGGCCGCAAATGGTGCGCACGATGTCCAGGTTGGCCTTCTCGTTCCAGCCACCCACGTTGTAGGTTTCACCCGGTTTGCCGGCCTCCAGCACGCGCCGAATGGCGCTGCAATGGTCCTTGACATACAGCCAGTCGCGGATCTGCTGGCCGTCGCCATAGACCGGCAGCGTCTTGCCGGCCAGCGCGTTGACGATGACCAGTGGAATCAGCTTCTCGGGGAAATGGTAGGGGCCGTAGTTGTTGGAGCAATTGGTGGTCAGCACCGGCAGGCCATAGGTGTGGTGCCAGGCCCGCACCAGGTGGTCGCTGGCGGCCTTGCTGGCACTGTAAGGGCTGTTGGGCTCGTAGGTGTGCGATTCGGTGAAGGCCGGATCACCCTTGTGCAAGGAGCCATACACCTCGTCCGTGGAGACGTGCAGGAAGCGGAAATCCGCCTTGGCGGGACCCGGCAGGGCACCCCAGTAACCGCGCACGGATTCCAGCAACTGGTAGGTGCCGACAATGTTGTTCTGCACAAACTCGCCGGGGCCATGGATGGAGCGGTCGACGTGGGACTCGGCGGCAAAGTTCACCACGGCGCGGGGCTGGTGCCGTGCCAGCAGCTCGGGCACCAAAGCGGCATCGCCAATATCACCCTTGATGAAAACATGACCCGGGTTGTCTCTGAGGCTGGCCAGATTTTGCAGATTGCCGGCGTAGCTGAGCTTGTCCAGATTGACGACGGTCTCATCCGATTGCGCCAGCCAGTCCAGCACATAGTTGGAGCCAATAAATCCGGCGCCGCCGGTCACGAGAATGGTCATGGGGTTGGGTTCGCTGTGTTAATGCCGAATGATACCTGCCGGTGATTTTCGCAGACAATTGCGCCTCCATCGCCCGCCCCCACGCCCCATGCAGCCCAGCCTGAATCCAATCCCTCCCCGCAGCCAGACTCCGCCCCTGTTCTGGTGGATTTTGTGCGGGTCAGTGTTGTTGGCCCTGATACCGACAGTGTGGACGGACCTGGATCTGGGCGCTGCGGCGCTGTTTCTGGGGCCGCAGGCGCATGTGGAAGTGGCAAGCTGGTGGTGGGTGGAACTGATCAACCTGTACATCCCCGCGGTATTTCGGGTCTTCGTGATGCTGGCACTGTTCGGCTGGATCTGGGCCAGCGCCCGCACCGGCGGCAAACCGTGGCGCATGGCGTTGGCTTTTTGGGTCCTGGCTGGAGCGCTGGGGCCAGGTCTTCTGGTCAACAGCGGATTCAAGGACAACTGGCAACGCGCCCGCCCCTACCAGGTCGAGAACTTTGGCGGAGCACAACAATTCACCCGTGCCACGGTCATGACGGACCAGTGCAACAACAACTGCTCCTTTGTCAGCGGCCACGTGGCGTGTGGCATTTTTCTCGCATCAGTCATGCTGGTCCATCGAAAGCGCCGCGTTGCTTGGGGCATTGCCGGGGTCGCATCGGGCCTGACCATCGGATTTGCCAGGATGGCGGATGGCGCGCATTGGCTCAGCGACGTATTGTGGGCCAGCCCCATCACGCTGGTCTGCAGTTGGCTGGTCTGGAAACTGCTGTTGCGCCTCTACCCCGAATAGCAGGCAATCTGCGTAGAATCTTCCGCAGATCGATGTGCGTTTTGACCACAGCAGGACTTGCCCAATGGATTTGATTTTTGCCGACGAAGAATCTCCGTCACCTGACCATCCGAAAAAGGCCTACAAAAAACCCTGGTGCATCCTGCTGGTGGACGACGATGCAGAAGTTCACGCGGTGACACGTCTTGCCCTCAAAGGGTTCGAATTTCAGGGAAGCGAGCTGGAATTGCTGAGCGCACACTCCGGCGAGGCAGGTCGCGAGATATTCCACAGCCGGGATGACATTGCCCTGGCCATTGTCGACGTGGTGATGGAGACCGACCATGCAGGCCTGGATTTGGTGCACTACGTGCGCAACACGCTGGAAAACCACCGCACGCGCCTGGTCATGCGCACCGGACAACCCGGCCAGGCGCCAGAAGACCGGGTCATACGCGAATACGACATTGACGACTACAAGGAAAAAACCGACCTGACGATCCAGAAGTTGCGCACGCTGCTGTACAGCAAGCTGCGCGCTTACCGGGACTTGTGCATCATCGAATCCCAGCGCGACGGACTGGCCCGCGTGCTGGGTGCCACCGCCATGGTGCAGAACGCGCAATCCCTCACTGTTTTTGCCACCGCGGTGCTGGACCAGCTGACCTCTCTGTTGCACCTGGACAAATCCGCGTTGTATTGCATCGTCTTGCCCCATACCGTCAATGGCAAGCATGAAACCAAGACCATCGCCGCCACCGGCGAGTTTGTCCAGTACAGCACCGACCGGGGTTGCACCGACCTTCCCGAAATTGTGTCGTCGCGCTTCAAGGAGGTTCTCGCCAAGAAGAGCCCCCAACACTTTGAAGACGCCTACGTGCTGTACAGCGCAGCCAAGAACGGTGGCGCCAACCTGCTCTATCTGAAGCACGCCAGTGAACTGGGCAAGATGGACCGCCAGTTGCTGGAGATCTACACCCAAAGCGTCGCCATCACATTTGACAACATCAATCTTCAGGAAGACCTGCGGGATACACAAAAGGAGCTGGTCTATACCCTGGCAGACGCAGTGGAGGCTCGCACCGAGAAGACCGGGGCCCATGTCAAGCGCGTTGCCATGGCCTGCGAGATGCTGGCCCGCTTGTATGGTCTGCCAGAGTCAGAGGTATCGCTGATCAAGAACGCATCGCCCTTGCACGACATCGGCAAGGTCGCCATCCCGGATGCGATATTGCACAAGCCGGGAAAACTGGATGTTGAGGAGTGGAAACTGATGCGGCAACACGCGCAGTTCGGGCTGGATATCCTGCAACGCTCCCACCGCCCATTGATGAAATTGGGTGCAGAAATCGCGATGTCCCACCACGAGCGGTGGGACGGTAGCGGCTACCCCAGTGGATTGTCCGGGACGGCCATTCCGATATCCGGCCGCATCACGGCTCTGGCTGACGTGTTTGACTCACTGGGATCGCGCTTGAGCTACAAGGAGCCGTGGTCGCAGGAGATGGTGGTCAACGCCATGCGGGAAGGCAGGGGTGTGCAGTTTGAGCCCGCACTGGTTGACCTGCTACTGGACAACCTGGCCAGCTTCAATGCGCTGCGCCAGCAATTTCCCGACGAATGCACCGACGCAGCGCCGAACGGCGACTGAAGTCACACCAGCCCACTGACTACGGTGGGATGCCGTAACGCCAGGCGCAACTCCTGCTTCATGCGGGTGTTCACCATGCGCCGGGATTCATTCATGAAGCTCAGCAGCATCAGCGGCAAGTGCGCCGATGCCCCCTCGCGGGCGATGCGCGGCGGCCGGGCCAAGCCATACAGATCGGCGGC
>Ga0208398_101248_pt1 | contig 10646 bp, 9 predicted proteins | sample LakWasMe79_HOW10_2_FD_183905 | JGI IMG/M metagenome (GOLD analysis project Ga0208398, IMG submission 183905) | Freshwater sediment methanotrophic microbial communities from Lake Washington under simulated oxygen tension - Sediment Metagenome... | ecosystem: Environmental > Aquatic > Freshwater >... | reverse complement strand
ACCCTGGGCTTCGGCGAGATCGTGCGGGTGTTCATGAACAACCTGGACCGCCCGGTCAACATCACCAACGGCCCCAAGGGCCTGTCGACGATCGACAGCCTGAAGTTCTTCGGCCTGGACTTCGGAAAGACCGGCAGCCTGTTCGGTGTCGACATCTCGTCGGTGACCAAGTATTACTACCTGTTCCTGCTGCTGGTGGTGGTCAGCGTGGTGATCTGCTACCGGCTGGAGCAAAGCCGCATCGGCCGTGCCTGGATGGCCATCCGCGAGGACGAGATCGCCGCCAAGGCCATGGGCATCAACACCCGCAACCTCAAGCTGCTGGCCTTCGGCATGGGCGCCACCTTCGGCGGTGTGTCGGGGGTGATGTTCGCCACCTTCCAGGGCTTTGTCTCGCCCGAGAGCTTCTCGCTGCAGGAGAGCGTGATGATCGTGGCCATGGTGGTGCTGGGTGGCATCGGCCACATCCCCGGCGTGGTGCTGGGCGCGGTGCTGCTGGCGGCACTGCCCGAGGCGCTGCGCTGGGTGGCCGGTGAGCTGGACCTGCAGCGCCTGACCGACGGCCGCATCGACGCCGCTATCCTGCGCCAGCTGATGATCGCGCTGGCCATGATCGCCATCATGCTGACCCGGCCGCGTGGGCTGTGGCCGTCGCCCGAGCACGGCAAGGCCGCGCCCCAACCGACCAAGCCGTGAGCGGGGAGAGCCACATGAGCGACATCGTGCTCCAGGTGCAAGGCGTGTCCAAGCGCTTCGGCGGGCTGCAGGCCCTGTCCGACGTGGGCATCACCATCCGTGCCGGCCAGGTCTACGGTTTGATCGGCCCCAACGGCGCCGGCAAGACCACCTTCTTCAACGTCATCACCGGGCTGTACACGCCGGACGCCGGCAGCTTCGACCTCGGTGGTGCGCCCTACAAGCCCACCGCGGTGCACGAGGTGGCCAAGGCCGGCATCGCCCGCACCTTCCAGAACATCCGGCTGTTTGCCGAGATGACGGCGCTGGAAAACGTGATGGTTGGTCGCCATGTGCGCAGCGGCTCGGGCCTGATCGGCGCGGTGCTGCGCACGCCCGGCTTCAAGGCCGAGGAGGCGGCGATCGCCCGGCGTGCCCAGGAGCTGCTGGACTATGTGGGCATCGGCCGCTATGCCGACTACAAGGCCCGCACCCTGAGTTATGGCGACCAGCGACGGCTGGAGATCGCCCGCGCGCTGGCCACCGACCCCAAGCTGATCGCGCTTGACGAGCCGGCCGCCGGCATGAACGCCACCGAGAAGGTGGTGCTGCGTGAGCTGATCGACCGCATCCGCAAGGACGGCCGCACCATCCTGTTGATCGAGCACGACGTCAAGCTGGTGATGGGCCTGTGCGACCGCGTCACCGTGCTGGACTACGGCAAGCAGATCGCCGAAGGCACGCCGCACGACGTGCAGCGCAACGACAAGGTGATCGAGGCATATCTGGGTGCAGGCCACAAGGCACATTGATCATGGCAAACCACAATGACGTATTGCTCGAAGTCAGCGGGCTGAAGGTCGCCTACGGCGGCATCCAGGCCGTCAAGGGCGCCAGCTTCCAGGTGCGCCAGGGTGAGCTGGTGTCGCTGATCGGTGCCAACGGCGCCGGCAAGACCACCACGCTGAAGGCCGTCACCGGCACCCAGCCGGCGGCCGATGGCGACATCCGCTTCATGGGCAAGAGCATCCGCGGCCAGGGCCCCTGGGACCTGGTCAAGCAGGGCCTGGTGATGGTGCCCGAGGGCCGTGGCACCTTCACCCGCATGACCATCACCGAGAACCTGCTGATGGGCGCCCACATCCGCGACGACGACGAGGTGGCCGCCGACATCGACAAGGTCTTCACCATCTTCCCGCGGCTGAAGGAGCGCGCGCAGCAGCTGGCCGGCACCATGAGCGGCGGCGAGCAGCAGATGCTGGCCATGGGCCGCGCGCTGATGGCCCGGCCCAAGGTGCTGCTGCTGGACGAGCCGTCGATGGGCCTGAGCCCGATCATGGTCGACAAGATCTTCGAGGTGGTGGCCGACATCCACGGCCGCGGCACCACGGTGCTGCTGGTCGAGCAGAACGCCAGCCGCGCGCTGGGCCTGGCCGACCGCGGCTATGTGATGGAGTCGGGCGAGATCACCATGACCGGCGAGGCCAAGGCCCTGCTGGACGACCCCAAGGTGCGCGCCGCCTACCTGGGCGAATAAGGCCCCGGCCCGGTGCTGCAACGGCGGCCATGGGCCGCCGTTGGCACGTTGGGGGGACGTCAGGGGCCGGTCTGGCGGGGTCAGGCCGCGGGCACCGTCACCCGCTCCAGCGCCGCGTCCAGCAGGGCCAGCGCGCTGTCCATCTCGTCGGGGCCGATGGTCAGCGCCGGCATCAGCCGCAGGCGCTGCGGCTGCGCCGGGTTGACCAGCAGGCCATCGCCCTGGGGCGGGGTGCGCGCCGCGTCGGCCACCAGGCCCGAGGCCAGGCCCGGTGGCAAGGCCAGCGCACGCAGCAGGCCGCGGCCCGAGACGCTGCCGGCGCCGCCCGCGGCATGGGCGCCGGCCCCGGTGCCCGCCAGGCCGTGGCGGGCCGACAAGGCGGCGAGCCCCCGCGCCAGCCGCTCGCCCTGCGCCCGCACACCGGCCAGAAAGCCGGGTGCGGTCACCTCGTCCAGCACCGCCAGCGCCGCGGCGCAGACCAGGGCATTGCCGTGGTAGGTGCCGCCCTGGTCGCCGGGGGCGAAGCAGCACACCGCCTCGCGTGCCAGCACCGCGCCGATCGGCACGCCGCTGCCCAGGCCCTTGCCCAGGGTGACGATGTCGGGCGTGATGCCCCACTGGGTGTGGGCAAACAGGCTGCCGCAGCGGCCGATGCCGGTCTGCACCTCGTCGGCGATCAGCAGCACCCGGTGCGCATCGCACAGCGCGCGCAGCTGTTGCAGGAAGGGTGTTTCGGCTTCGACCACGCCGGCTTCGCCCTGGATGGGCTCGACCATCACCGCCACCACGTCGGGCGCCGCCAGCGCTGCGTCCAGCCCGGCCAGCCGGTTGAAGGGCAGGTGGCGGAAGCCGGGCACCACCGGCGCAAACACCTGGTTGAAGCCCGGCTTGCCGCTGGCGGCCATCATCGCCAGCGTGCGGCCGTGGAAGCTGTTGCCGAAGCTCAGCACCGTGCTGGCGCCACCCTTGTGCATCTGGCCCCATTTGCGCGCCAGCTTGACCGCGCCCTCGTTGGCTTCGGTGCCGCTGGTGCCGATGAAGCAGCGGTCCAGCCCGCTCAGCGCGGCCAGGCGCTGGGCCAGCGTGATGGCCTGGTCGTTGTAGAAGCCCGGGCCGGCCTGCAGCAGGGTGCCGGCCTGGCGCGCCAGGGCCTGGGCCACCGCCGGTGGGGCATGGCCCAGGGTGTTGACGGCCCAGCCCTGCACCAGGTCGAGGTGGCGCTGGCCGCGGCTGTCCCACAGCCAGCTGCCCTGGCCACGCACGAACACGTTGGCGGGGCGCGGGCCCAGGTGCATCAGGCCGGTGGGCGGGGCGGAAAGGTCGGTGGGGTGCATGGTGTTCCTGTCGGGGGCAAGGGTGGTCAGGGGGACCACGCCGCCATGGCAGGTGTGCATGCGGGGCCTGGGCAGGCCATGAATGACAAAGGCCACGACGGGTGTCGTGGCCTGGGGGGTGCCTTGTGCGCTGTTCAGCGCCAAGGCCCGGCACGGACGATCCCGCTCAACGTTGTCGTCGAGCGCGGCGTCGCAGGCAGCGGGCTTGGGTGGTGGGCAGGCAGCACATGGTGCGTTGCACCATACCGTGCTGCCGGGTGCAGGTCAAGCGGCCGCCTGCTGCGCGGCTGCGGGAAAGTCCCCGGTCGCGGGGGCGGTGATCCGGGCGCCAATCGACGCTGCTTTTTCAACCCCGATTGGAGACCTGCTTGATGCCCGACCGCCTGCCCACCACCGACACCGCCCTGGCCACCCCCGCACGCCGCCGCCTGTTGCTGGGTGCCGCCGCGGCCGGGGCCAGTGCGCTGCTGCCGGCCCTGGGTCAAGCCCAGGCGGCCTGGCCCAACCGGTCGGTGCGGGTGGTCGTGCCCTTTCCGCCCGGTGGGTTGACCGATGCCTACGCCCGCGCCTACTGCGAGCAGCTGTCGCGCAAGTTCGGCCAGCAGTTCGTGATCGACAACAAGACCGGGGCCGGCGGCACGCTGGGCGCCGGCGAGGTGGCCAAGGCCGCACCGGACGGCTACACCCTGCTGATCACCACCTCGGGCCCCACCTGGCAGGCCAAGGTGCTGTACAAAAAACTGCCCTACACCCCGGTGAAGGATTTTGACCCGGTGGCCCTGTTCCCCAGCGGCGCCTTGCTGGTGGGCGTGAATGCCAATGTGCCGGCCAAGAACCTGCGCGAGCTGATCACCTATGCGCGCAGCAACCCGGCGGCCTGGGGCACCTACGGCCCCGGCTCCTGGGCCCACATGCTGGGTGACGTGGTCAGCAAGAGCGAGAAGCTCAACAACATGGTCATCGCCCATTACCGCGGTGAGGCGCCGATGCTGGTGGACCTGATCGGTGGCCAGATCCAGGTGGCCGTGGGCAGCGTGCAGGGCCTGATGCCGCATATCCAGAAGGGCAGCATCCGCGCCATCGGCGCCACCGGCAAGGTGCGCACGCCGCGCCTGCCCGACCTGCCCACGCTGGTCGAGCAGGGCTTCACCGCGCCGGTGTACGGCATGGAGGGCTACCTGCCGTTCGCCGCACCGGCCGGCACACCGCGCGACATCCTGGAAAAGCTGGCCGAGGGGGTGCGCGAGGCCTCGGCCACGCCGCAGCTCAAGGCCTTGCGCGACCAGTTCGGCATCCCGAGCCTGCCGCTGGCCAATCTGCCCGAAGTGCGGCGCGAATGGGACCAGGACTCCGGCGAGTGGATCAGCCTGGCCAGGCAACTCGGCATCACGCTGGACTGAGCGCCGAGGCCACCGACGCCGGGTCGGATGGCATCATGCCTGCATGCCCGACCCGAGCCCCGACGTGGGCGTGCCCACCGCCCCGGCGCGTGGTGTGCGCCAGGCCAAGCAGCAGCGCAGCCTGCAAAAGCAGCAAGCCCTGCTGGCCGCCGGGCGTGAACTGCTCAAGACCCATGAGCTGCCGACCCTGACGGTGGCGCAGGTGGCCGCGGCCGCCGGCGTGGCGGTGGGCTCGTTCTACACCCGCTTCGAGGACAAGAACGCCTGGTTCGCCGAGCTGGCGCGCGAGGCGGCCGCCGCCGCCTTCGGCGACCTGCAGCAGCTGCTGGACGCGCCGGCCATGCGCCGCGCCGGCCCGGCGCGCAAGGTGGCGCTGCTGATGCGGTGGCTGGTGCAGGTGCACCGCGAGCACCAGGGCATCTTCCGCGCCTCGGTCAGCGACCCGGCGCGCACCCGCCTGTACTGGGGGCCGCTGATGCGGCTGAACGCCGAGGTTGATCAGCGCGTGCAGGCGCTGCTGGCGCCCGATCTGCAAGCGTTGTCGCCCGAGGCCGGCCGCGCGCAGGTCAGCTTCGCCTGTCAGATGGTGTTCAGCACCCTGGCCCAGGCGGTGCTGCACGACGGCGGGCCGCTGCGCCTGCATGACCCGCGGCTGGCGGCCGAGCTGGCGCGCTGCTTCCTGGCCATGACCGGCATCACAGCGCCTGCAGCGTGATCGGCAGGCCGTCGCGCGGCTTGGCGATGGGCACCAGCTGGTAAGGCATGCGGTAGCCGGCCGGCACGCTGAAGCGAAAGCGCCGCAGCAGCTGGTGCATCACGCTCTTGACCTCCATGTCGGCAAAGTGCTGGCCGATGCACAGGTGGGCGCCACCGCCGAACGGCAGGTAGGCGTAGGCATGGCGGCGGTGCTCGGCACGTTCCGGCGAGAAGCGCTCGGGGTCGAAGCGGGTCGGGTCGGTCCACAGCGCCGGCAGGTGGTGGGTGTGGATGGGTGACACGCCCACCGGCGTGCCCTTGGGGATCTGGAAACCACCGAACTCGCAGTCGCGCGCCGCCTTGCGTGGGATCGAGGTCAGCGGTGGGTACAGGCGCAGCGATTCCTTCATCACCCACTCGGTGCGCTGGCAGCCCGCCAGGTCGGCCAGGGCCAGGTGCGCGTTCGGCAAGGCGAGTGCGTCCTCCCGCAGCCGCTCCTGCCATTCGGGGTGGCGTGCCAGGCAATAGACCATGGTGGTCAGGGTGGACGTGGTGGTGTCGTGCGCCGCCATCATCAGGAAGATCATGTGGTCGATGACCTCGTCGTCGCTGAAGCGCTCACCGTCCTCGCCGCTGGCGTGGCAGAGCTGGCTGAACAGGTCGGGCCCCTCGGCGGCGCGCTTGGCGGGCAGCTTGGCGCGCATCAGGTCCACCAGGAAGCGCCGCGCCTTCACCCCGCGCCACATGCCGAAGGGTGGCACCGGCTTGCGGATCAGCGCCAGCGACGCGGCCACCGTGTCGACGAAGGCCTGGTTCATGCGGTCGGCCTCGGGCCCCAGGGCCATGCCCATGAACACCCGGGCCGCGATGTTCAGCGTCAGCGCCTTGACCTGCGGGAAGAACTTCAGCGGCTGGCCGGACCCGACCGGCCAGCCGGCCAGCACCTGCTCGATCACCGGCCCCATGTCCTGCACGTAACGCGCCATCGCCGAGCGCTGGAAGGCCCCCTGCATGATCTTGCGGTGGTGCCTGTGCTGGGGGTCGTCCATCGCCATGATGGCGCCGGGAAACACGCTGTCGATCCAGTAGGCCCAGCCGCCGCGGTTGCTGAAATTGCCCTCGCGGTCGTGCAGCACGAACTGGTTGGCCTCCGGCCCCAGCAGCGTGACCGTCTCGAAGAAGGTACGCGAGCGCACCACGTCGCCATGCCGCGCCAGCGACTGGGCATTGGCCAGCGGGTCGCGCAGGAACTGGGGCAGGTTGCCGACCAGGGGCAGGCCCTTGACCAGGGGAATGCTGTCGTAGGGGGCGGCAGGCATGCGGTGGGGACTCCGGCAGGTGGACGGGCGGTTCGCGTGGACCGCATCATAGGAAAACTTGAATACACATTCAAGTTTTAGCCGCGGCGGGCGGCATGGCACAGTGCAGCCCATGCTCGCTTACCGCCATGCCTTCCATGCCGGCAACCACGCGGACGTGCTCAAGCACGCCGTGCTGGTGGCTGTGCTGCACCACATGAACGCCAAGGACAAGGCCTGGCGCCTGGTCGACACCCATGCCGGCGCCGGCGCCTATGCGCTGCACGGCGACCCGGCCCAAAAGCACGCCGAGTACAAGCAGGGCATCGCCCGGCTGTGGCAGGCACCATCGCTGCCGCCCCTGCTGGCCGACTATGTGGCCCAGGTGCAGGCCTTCAACCCGCATGCCGAGCTGAGCCTGTACCCCGGCTCGCCGCGCTTCGCCCGGGCCCTGATGCGACCGCAGGACCAGCTCCGCCTGTTCGAGCTGCACCCCACCGACCATGCGCTGCTGGCCGAGAACTTTGCCGGCGACCGCCAGGTGTTGGTGCACAAGGGCGACGGTTTTGCCGGGCTGAAGTCGCAGCTGCCGCCGCCCAGCCGGCGTGGGGTGCTGCTGATGGACCCCAGCTACGAGATCAAGACCGACTATGCCGCCGTGGTCGACGCCACCCGCGATGCGCTGACCCGCTTTGCCGAGGGCGTGGTGCTGGTCTGGTACCCGCAGCTGGACCTGCGCGAATCGGCCCAGCTGCCGGTGCGCCTGAAGGCGGTGGCGCAGGCCCAGGCCCGCAAGGGCTGGCTGCATGCCCGGCTGACCGTGGCCGAGCCGAATGACCGCGGCTTCGGCATGCTGGGCAGCGGCATGTTCATCATCAACCCGCCGCACACGCTGCAGCCGGCGCTGCGCGAGGCGCTGCCGTTGCTGGTGCGCCTGCTGGGCCAGTTTGCCGGGGCCACGCAGCGGCTGGAGGCGGCGGCCGGCGCCTGAGTGCCCGGCTCAGGCGCCGGCCGCCACCCACGGTGCACGCGACGGGCCGAGCCAAGCGAGCGCCGCGGCACCGGCTCTGCCGGGCCGCTGGTATTGCCCCCTTGAGGGGGCGCGCGCAGCGCGTAGGGGGCGGTTCCAGTTCAGAGGTCCAGCGCCCGCCGCAGCGTGCGGCCGCTCAGAAAGCGCCGGCGCTGCGGCCAGGCGCGCACCAACTCCGCGACGCGGGCGTTCAGACGCGCCGTGGTGCCTACGCTGGCGGCCAGGCGCAGCACCTCACCCTGGATCGCGTCGATCTCGGTCGGCCGGCCACGCGCCAGGTCGTCGGCCATGCTGGAGCGGGCCTGGTCGTCGATGCGCAGCATGCGCCGCGCCACCAGGCGGAACAGCGGCGTCGGCAGGCGCAGCACCAGCGGGATGCGTGACGGCTTCAGCGGCGACAGGGCCGCTGGCTGGATGCCGGCCAACTTCAGCACCGACAGGGTTTCGTCGATCAGCGCCGCCGTGCAGCAGCGCAGGTTGCGGTCCAGCAGCTGCGCACGCAGCGGCAGGCCGCTCAGCGCGTTGACCGAGTTGTTCAGGTTCATCAGCAGCTTGCCCCATTGCACCGCACTCAGGTCGTCCTGCAGCTGCAGCGGCAGCCCGGCGCGCTCGAACAGCGGTTGCAGCGGCTGCAGCGCGGCGTCGGCCTGCACCGCCAGCTGGCCCTCGGTGCCGCGGTGCAGCTGGCCGGGGCCGATCTCCGCGACATTGAAGGGCACCATGCCCGGCAGCACCGTCAGCCGCCGCGCCACGGTCTGGGCCAGCGGGGCGTTGCTGACGCCGTTCTGCATCGACAGCACCAGCGTACCGGCGGGCAGGCGGGCGGCCAGTTCGGCCGCCGCCTCGGTGGTGGCGCCACTCTTCACACACAGCAGCACCACCGCCGGTGCCAGCCCAGCGGGCACCTTGGCGTGCAGGTGCAGTTGGTCGGCGGGCAGGTGCAGGCGGCCACCGTCCAGGTCGGTCAGCGTCAGGCCATGGGCCGACAGCGCCTCCAGCATGCGCGCGTGGCCCACGTAGTGCACGGTGGCGCCTGCCGCCTGCAACCGGCCGCCCAGCCAGCAGCCGACATTGCCGGCGCCCATCACCAGCACCGGGGTGGTGTTGATCGCGGCGCTCATCGGGCAGGCACGGGGTGGGGCGGGAGGGTGAGCGCGCACAAGGTCATGCGCCATTTTGCCGGATCGCGCTGCCGATCCCGCCGCACGCGGCGCCGGGGCGGCACCCGCCAGCCTCCTAGAATCGAGCAACTTCCGGGACGACGAGCATGAGCATCAAGAGCGACAAGTGGATCCGCCGCATGGCCGAGCAGACGGGCATGATCGAACCCTTCGAGCCCGGCCAGGTGCGGCAATCGGCCGACGGCCAGAAGATCGTCAGCTACGGCACCAGCAGCTACGGCTACGACATCCGCTGCGCGCGGGAATTCAAGGTCTTCACCAACATCCACTCCACCGTGGTCGACCCGAAGAACTTCGACGAGAAGAGCTTTGTCGACATCGAGAGCGATGTCTGCATCATCCCGCCCAACAGCTTTGCGCTGGCGCGCACGGTGGAATACTTCCGCATCCCGCGCAACGTGCTCACCATCTGCCTGGGCAAGAGCACCTATGCGCGCTGCGGCATCATCGTCAACGTCACGCCGTTCGAGCCCGAGTGGGAAGGTTATGTGACGCTGGAGTTCAGCAACACCACGCCGCTGCCGGCCAAGATCTACGCCGGCGAAGGCTGCGCCCAGGTGCTGTTCTTCGAAAGCGACGAGGTCTGCGAGACCAGCTACAAGGACCGCGGCGGCAAGTACCAGGGCCAGCGCGGCGTCACCTTGCCCAAGACCTGACAGCCCGGCCATCGGCCACACACCGGAGACCACGATGAAGTGGGAAGGCCAGCGCCAGAGCGACAACGTCGAGGACCGGCGCGAGGACGGCGCGGCCGACCCGGGCGCCGGCTTCGGGGGTGGTGGTGGTGGCCTGCGCCCGGGCGGCCGCGGCCTGGGGCTGGGTGCCATCGTGATCGCGCTGGTCGGTGGCTGGCTCTTCGGCATCAATCCGCTGACCCTGCTCGGCATGCTTGACGGCAGCGGCCCCGCGCCCCAGGTGCAGACTGCGCCCGCGCCGCCGTCGCGCAGCCCGGCCGCCCGGCCACCGGCCGGTGACCCGCTGGCGGCCTTCGTCTCCACCGTGCTGGCCGATACCGAGGATGTCTGGCGCGAGCAGTTCCACGCCCAGGGCGGGCAGTACCAGGATCCCAGGCTGGTGCTGTTCCGCGGCGCCACGCCCACCGCCTGCGGCCAGGGCCAGGCGGCGATGGGGCCGTTCTACTGCCCGGCTGACCAGAAGGTCTACATCGACCTGGCCTTCTACGACACCCTGCGCAGCCGGCTGGGTGCGCCGGGCGACTTCGCCCAGGCCTATGTCATCGCGCATGAGGTCGGCCACCATGTGCAGAACCTGCTGGGCATCAGTGCCAAGGTCGACGCCCAGCGTGGGCGCCTGTCCGAGGTGCGCATGAACGCCTTGTCGGTGCGGCTGGAGCTGCAGGCCGACTGTCTGGCCGGCGTCTGGGCCTTCCATGCCCAGCGCACGCGCCAGCTGCTGGAGCAGGGGGACATCGAGGAGGCGCTGAACGCGGCGGCGCAGATCGGCGACGACACGCTGCAGCGCCAGTCGCAGGGCA
>Ga0208398_101245_pt1 | contig 10688 bp, 9 predicted proteins | sample LakWasMe79_HOW10_2_FD_183905 | JGI IMG/M metagenome (GOLD analysis project Ga0208398, IMG submission 183905) | Freshwater sediment methanotrophic microbial communities from Lake Washington under simulated oxygen tension - Sediment Metagenome... | ecosystem: Environmental > Aquatic > Freshwater >... | reverse complement strand
GCGCGTTCGCAAAGCTTTTTAGTGGCCGGCCCGCTGAGGGTGTTATGCCGTTCATCAAGGGAGGCCAGCAAGCGTATATCTTCAGCCGTATACAGACGTTCAAAACCTTGATAAGCGCGCTGTTGCCATTCAATCTTTCCGGTGCACGGTACTGCTTAATCAGACGAGTGATCTGTTGCCTTGAATAACCGGTGATTTTAACCAGAAAACGCACCACAACACCTATCGAACGCTTATTTAGATACGGGTATCTGAATTTTAACCAGTGTGCGCTGTATGCCTTGATAACACTCATCCGCGCTACTGGCGACCAGAAAGGCGACGCATTGACTACCGGTTAAAAACTGTTCCAGTTGTTCTATGCTATTGAGGTCTTTTATGTTCATGATAGGTTTCATCCTTTTATTATGAACGAGATTTAAGCGGTTGTCAGACTCATTTCCCGTTAGAAATACGGGGCCCCTTCAGACTCATTTAGTACTGGAAGAGGCTATGGGTTGACAACCGCGCCGACCTGTAGTGGGATAAGCCAGCTCAATTTTTGCTCTATATTTCGTTCAAAAACACTTCCGCTGCGAGACAGGAGTCGAGTAGTCCCCAGAAGCGATAGTGCATGTGTTTTCACGCAGCTTGCGAAGTGAAAATGCAGGCTTTCCGACATCGCGTCGAGTCATTGGAGAGCATGTGAGCTACCCCTTGTTGGGTAGCGATCGAGTGACCAGGACGGCTGGGGCCGCCGCAGGCATTAGCGGTCGCGTAGTTTTTGCCGCTTGTTGGGCTGGGAGGCCCATAAAAGCTTTCGCAAAAATAGCGACTCCCCGGCCTTCTTGTGAGGCGTTTTTGTGGCTATATTCGAGCCCTGCAAAACCGGTTTGATTTAGGTCATGCGATATTGGGCCATTCTAAATGGGTAGCAATATTATCCCATATAGGGAGATTTAATCAGCGCCTCCCTATGCCTCAACCCATTACGCTATTATTCATTTCGGACTCCCCATTACGCCAGTTAAGAATTGGCAGCGCATTTTAAACCACATCAGAAAGGGGGGGGAGAGAATTCTATATCACCCCCTAACTCAAAAGCCATTTTTTAACCCCAAAAGAATATGGAATCCTAAGAATAACAAGCACCGCCGAAGACAACTAAAAATCTAACAAGCAAAAAAGCAGAAAGCCAGTGCCACAATGCTGCACTGGCTTTCTGCTTTTTGACTACAATGCAAAATAAAAACGGATCAATCTATCTTTTTGTTTACATACACATCAAAAAGCACCAATCCTCTTATCTGCTGAACTTTCCGGGCATAACGAACATTTTGCAACAGTGCAAGGACCAATTATCCAAGCAAGAATCCACAAAAATTTATTTGCCGTATTTTTTACGGAATTTATCAACGCGCCCCGCTGTATCAACAACACGCTGTTTTCCTGTATAAAAAGGATGGCATGAAGAACAAACCTCAACTTGCAAATCCTTACCTAATACAGAACCGGTTTCAAATTTATTACCGCAACCACAAGTCACAGTAATTTGCTTATATTCTGGATGAATTTCTGGTTTCATATCACTTTCACATTACCCATAAACGGGCTACATACTTTATTTAAAGAACCCCATATAATACATATTTTATTAAAAGCTCGCAACTCAATTTATACGTATTATTACTTTAGATTCGAACAGTATCCACTCCGTAAAGCACAAGGATTTCTTTATCTTGATACAGAAAAAAACCACTGCACTAATTTAGCTTTGATCTTTTTAGCCTGCAAATTATCACTGCCTTACCATGATATAAAAAAAGCTATAGCAGGGAAGCGGCCTCATCTTGTAAAGAAACAGCCTGGTAAGATTTTATCAAGCTAACAAAAAATTTAGATAAGGTCACTTTAATTGAGGCTCAATTTGGCGGCCTAAGTATTATCTCGCTTACTTGCCTTTTGCAGTTTATCAGAAGAAAGACGACAAGCTATAAAGTTAAATTCATGAAAAAGTTCACGCCTTATTTACAGAAATACTTGCCAAAATAGCCGTAGCCACATAATCTGCGGCGATGTGAACATAGCTCACAAAGAAATTGCCTTAGAAAACCAGCAAGGCAATCAAAAGAATTCAGATTTTTTTACCCGAAAGAAGGACGATTATTTGCTAAAGACCAGAAGAAACCATGATAAACGTATTTAAACCCTTTAATAGAGAAGCCGAACAATATGCATGTCAAAGAGGACAATCCCGGATAAAGAACGCAAGCTAACATATTGATTATCAAATAATCAACCCTGGATTAAAGTAGAAACAAGTACAGCATCCGTTCCTTAAAGATGAGCGACTTCCCCACTCATCATGAACTATAGCTCGCTCTAGAGCGGCTTTGATAGCGCATCAATAAAAGCACCAACACAATTGCCGGCAAGCCCACTGTTGACGCATAAATAAAGAAGACAGTATAACCATATCTATCTACAACAATTCCCGAAAAGCCCCCTAATAGCTGAGCAGGCAAAGTCATCAGCGAACTGAATAGCGCATATTGCGTGGCAGTGTATGCGGTACTGGTTAAACTGGAAAGATAAGCGATGAACACCGATGTCGCGATACCACCACTTAAATTATCGGCACTTATAACAACCGCTAACAATAATAAATTGGGCTCGCTAACCGCCAAAACAGCAAACAGGAGATTAGTAGTAGCCACCATAACCGCACCTAGCAGCAGAGGACGCATAATCCCATACCTAACAACCAGCACCCCACCCATTGCCGCACCAGCAATAGTCATAAAAAAGCCAAAAACTTTACTAATGTCCGCGATATCTTTTTTATTAAAGCCCAAATCAAGATAAAACGGGTTTGCCATAACACCCATAGTGATGTCGCTCATTTTATAAACTGCAATAAGCATTAAAATCAATAAACCGAGCTTGCCGTTACGCGCAAAAAACTCTACGAAGGGATTCAATACTGCATCCACGAAACTTGTCGCCAACCGCCGCCAAACATTCCGATGTTTTACAGCAACATTTTTGTCCAACCGCTCGTCAAAATACTTATGTTCTGGCTCTTTAAGGCAAAGGGTCGTTATCAGACCTACTGACATGGCAATTGCCATTATAAAATAAGCCATTTGCCAGCTGGCATAATCTGCTATATAAAAAGCCCCCGCACCCGCCACCAGCAAGGCAATTCGATAGCCCAATACATAGGTCGCCGCCATAGCACCTTGATATTCAGGACTCACTGATTCGATGCGATAAGCATCAATAACAACATCTTGCGTAGCTGAACAAAACGCCACCCACACTGCAAAAAGGGCAATTTGCTGCAATTGGCTGTGCGAATCCGAACTTCCCATACCAATAAGACCGACAACAATTCCCAGCTGTGCTAGCAACATCCAACCGCGTCTTTTACCTAAAAATTTAGTTAGGAATGGCAACGACAGCCTATCAATGACAGGAGCCCAAAAAACCTTAATTGAATAGGTAATCCCGATCCAGCTAAAAAAACCTATAACCGATCTCTCCACACCCTCATCTCTTAGCCATGCTGATAATGTCGAAAAAACCAATAAAAAAGGAAGCCCAGCGGAAAAACCAAGGAATATCATGCCGCGCACTCGCGGCTGAACGTAAATTGAAAAGGCTGACCGCCAACTTTTATTCTCAGCCATTAACCTTACCCGAGAAACGCGACTGCACAAACAGATGTATTGATTGCTCTACAACTATCTGCATTCACCCTATCCATTTGGATTATGCAGAAAGTAGACTCTCTTCTAGAGAAGTTATCGAGCACTACACAAGGAGTGCAGTGCTTACTTGAGCTATCAACCATTAATCAGATAATGAGCAACAATACTTGCTACGTAACCACCGGCAATCGCTGGCGTCCATTTCAAGTGACTGAAGAATGTATATTTATGGTCAGATTGCCCCATTAATGCCACACCTGCAGCTGAACCAACGGACAACAACGAACCACCAACACCCGCAGTCAACGTCACCAGTAACCACTGATATAAATCCATATCAAGATTCATATTCAACACCGCAAACATAACAGGAATATTATCAACAATCGCCGAAATTACACCCACTAAAATATTCGCGGTTGTCGCACCTAAACCATCGTACATCGCGCCGGACAACAGCTCAAGATAGCCAATATAACCTAAACCGCCGACCGCAAATACCACACCAAAGAAAAACAATAAGGTATCCCATTCCGCATGACGCACTTTATTGAAAATATCAAATCCTTCTTCGCCTTCAACAGAATAATTTGTTTTCAAACGATAACCGTAAAGCATCAACGCAGAAAGACCAACCATCATTCCCATAAATGGAGGCAAATGCAGAGCTTGCTTAAAGCTTACTGCTGTAACGATCGTCAGTAAAAACATTACACAAATTACAATCGCACCTGGCTTCAATTGCACTGCCGCTTCATTAGAGGTTTTTGGTTGCTCGTCGGGCACAGCAAAATACATTACCGCCGCTGGCACACCGTAATTCACTGCTGATGGAATAAACAACTTGAAGAAATCAAAAAATTCAGCGTACTCAGCTTGCCAAACCATCAAGGTTGTAATGTCGCCGAAAGGACAGAACGCCCCCCCTGCATTAGCCGCGACGACTAAATTAACAAAACCGATACTGACAAACTTCGGGTTATCCGCCCCTACCGCCATCACTACCGCACCGACCAATAAAGCCGCCGTCAAGTTATCGGCCACAGAGGACAAGAAAAACGTAATAATGCCGGTAATCAAAAACAACTTACGATAGCCAAACTGTTTTCTTACCAACCAGGAACGTAATGCTTCAAATACGTTACGCTCCGCCATTGAATTAATATAAGTCATGGCAACCAGCAGGAATAACATTAACTCTGCATATTCTTTCAAATTATATTCAAAAGCTTCATGCATATCCTCGACGGAAACACCCGCTTGAGCAGCCAAAACAGCGGCATTCGCCCAAATAATACCAGCCGCCAAAATGACCGGCTTAGACTTACGCAGATGAGTAAACTCCTCCGTCATAACAAAGCCATAAGCAATAATAAAGATCAGAACCGTATAAATACCCCGCTCTGTTCCCGTCAAACCGAGACTTTCAAAACCACCCGCCATCGCCATTCCAGGCAATAACAATAAAGATAACAAGACAAACAATGACCGAACCAAGATAACCCCCTAACATTTATAACTGATCAAAAATACCAAAAATTTAACGGACAATATTAGCACCATACAATAACCTTTGTCATTTTAAGACCCACAGTATATGATTATTGGCTGTAATTACTCGCCTGGACATGCACTAAGCGCTCATTTATGTATCAGTATAACGACAAAGACCAATCACTCATTGAACAACGAGTAGCCCAATTTAGAAGGCAAACCGAAAGCTTTTTAAAAGGCCAAATTTCAGATGACCAATTTCGCGCCTTGCGCTTAATGAATGGTGTCTACATTCAAACTCACGCTCCAATGTTACGAATAGCAGGCCCCTATGGCCTGCTTAATTCCAAACAACTTCGTAAACTAGCTCATATTGCCCGAACCTATGACAAAAACTACTGTCATTTCACAACCCGGCAAAATGTTCAGTTTAATTGGCCTCAACTGGAAAAAATCCCCGATATTCTCGAAGAATTGGCCAGCGTCCAAATGCATGCCATTCAAACTAGCGGCAATTGTCTTAGAAACACCTCATCGGATCACTTGGCCGGCGTTTGTATCGACGAAATTGAAGACCCCCGCCCTTATTGCGAGATTATCCGGCAATGGACTACGCTTCATCCCGAGTTCGCCTATTTGCCTCGTAAATTCAAAATTGCTGTCAGCGGTGCAAAACTTGATCGTGCAGCCACTCAATTTCACGATATTGGCCTACATCTGGTTAAAAATGACGCAGGAGAAATCGGCTTTAGAGTGCTCGTCGGTGGCGGCCTAGGTCGTACGCCCATCATAGGACAAGTAATCAAACCTTATCTGGAAAAGAAACATCTGTTGTCTTACCTGGAAGCCATACTGCGGATATACAACCTATTTGGCCGCCGCGATAACAAATATAAAGCTCGTATTAAAATCCTGGTAAAAGAATCAGGCATGGAGAAATTCTCCGAATTGGTCGAAAATGAATGGCTGTTAATCAGGGATGACCTTGAGCTTGGCGCCGATCATATTGATGCTATAAAAACTCAGTTTACACCACCTGCTTATGAAACAGATGCTAGGCAAGATAACAGCTTCGAACAGCATCAACTCGAAAACAAAGCGTTCGCCACCTGGATCAAATACAATACTGCCGATCATAAAATAGCCGGCTATCGCGCCGTTTTCGTTTCATTAAAAGCGCCGGATTCACCTCCTGGCGATATGACCGATACACAACTTGACGCCGTTGCCGATTTGGCTGACCAATACAGCTTTGGTGAAATCAGAAGCACGCACAGACAAAACCTGATTCTTGCTGACGTGAAACAGGCTGATTTATTTTCGCTGTGGCAACAACTTGACGAACTGAAACTAGCCACACCCAATATCGGCACTGCAACCGATATGATTTGCTGCCCCGGCCTCGATTTTTGTTCACTCGCCAACGCCAGCTCAATCAGTGTTGCGAAGGAAATCAATGACGCTCTCGATGATTTGGACTATCTCCATGACATTGGCGATGTAAAAATCAACATGTCCGGCTGTATGAACGGCTGTGCGCATCAAAGCGTAGGTCATATCGGCATACTTGGCGTCGATAAAAAAGGCGCTGAATGGTATCAATTGACCTTGGGTGGCTCCTCTGAAAACGAAGCAGCTATAGGCGAACGACTGGGTCCAGCCGTTGCTAAAGATCAAGTCACCAAAGCAATCACTACCATTTTGGATGTTTATATCGAGCAACGCTTGGATGACGAGCCTTTTCTGGACACGGTAAAACGCGTTGGCATCAACCCATTCAAAGAGCAAGTCTATGCAAATAATTAAAGACAAACAGATTATTAATGACAACTGGAGTTATGTGGCTGATGATGCCGAACTGAAAAATGGCGATATCAGTGTTTCATTAGCCCGCTGGAAAAAAGACAAGCAACAATTGCTTCAGTCTAACGGAAAGGTAGGAGTCAGAATCGGACCTGCGGATGCAGTTGAAGACATCTCCGCTGATTTGAAAGACATCCAGTTAATTGAACTGGACTTTCCGGCCTTTGCCGATGGCCGCATTTTCTCTCATGCATGGCTGCTGAGGGGGCGCTATAACTATCAAGGCGAAATCAGGGCAACAGGCCACTTCATGCCGGATCAGGTATTTTATCTATCGCGCGTAGGCGTTAATGCGTTTAGTCTTGAGAAAACAGAAGACCTGCCTGTAGCTCTCTCCACGCTGAATGACTTCACCGTCAATTATCAAAAGTCGATCCGTTAATCCGCAATCATGGTGACGTAGGATGGGTAGAGGCCGTAGCCGAAACCCATCATAACCATCTCCACCCATCCTACCGAACTGATGCATGCTTGAAAACGACAGTATATCGCCATGCTTTATTTGCAAAAAACATTACCTCTTTATTAATAACGCAGCATAAAAAACCCGGACTCCCAGCAAACAAAATTGTTTGCTGGGAGTCCGGGTTTTTTTATTACTGCTATTAAGCTAAAGCTTATTTTTTAATGATACTGATGCCTTTTAACAAAGTCAGCGCCTGATACAGAGGATAATCTTTTTCCAAAGTCTCTTTCTCTTTGTCCTGCACAGCCTCCAGCTCTTCTTTACTTTTGCCGTTTTGCAAATGACGCGACAGATCGGCTTCCTTGACCGGCTTGAATTCCGTTTTTTCCAATGACTCCAGCTTAACGCGAGCCAAAGCGATATCCGGCTCAATACCCTCTGCCTGAATAGAGCGGCCTGAAGGCGTATAGTATCGGGCTGTTGTCAGCTTAACTGCCGCACCGTTACTGGTTGGCAATATAGTTTGGACCGAACCTTTACCGAATGATTTCTCGCCCATAATCACAGCGCGCTTTTGATCCTGCAAAGCTCCCGCTACAATCTCCGAAGCTGAGGCGGAACCGGCATTAATCAACACGACCATAGGCGCACCGTCGATAAGGTCATCAGGAGCCGCATTAAAGCGCATTTCCGAATTTTCAATACGCCCTTCAGTATAAACAATAAGACCGCTCTTTATAAAAGCATCACTTACCTCAACAGCCGCATTCAACACTCCGCCCGGGTTATTTCTTAAATCAAGCACTAAGCCCTTTAGATTGCCTCCGTTTTCTTTTTTCAACGCGGTTAGGGCCTCTTTAAGGCTTTCCCCCGTTCCAGACTGAAAACTGCTAATCCGTACATAACCATAACCTTTTTCCAGCATCCGGTTTTTTACACTTTTAACTTTTATGACGTCCCGGGTTATGGATATTTTCAAAGGAGCTTCCACCCCTTCACGAACAACAGTCAGTAAAATTTTGCTTCCCGGCTCGCCACGCATCAGCTTGACGGCATCAGCCAAGGCCATGCCTTTTACCGGTTGATCATCAAGCCTGACAATCAGATCTCCGGTTTTAATACCTGCTCTCTGAGCCGGGGTGTCATCAATAGGGGAAACCACTTTAACAAAGCCGTTTTCCATCGTAACTTCAATGCCCAAGCCTCCGAACTGACCGGTTGTGCCTTCTTTTAATTCCTGATATTCATCAGCAGCCAAATAAGCGGAATGAGGATCAAGCCCGCTTAACATACCTCGAATGGCATCTTCCAATAACTTTTTGTCAGAAACGGGTTCTACATAATCCCTTTTAATTCGTCCAAAAATTTCAGTGAATGTTCGTAAGTCCTCATAAGGCAGAGCTTCCGCTGTATCAGCTACAGGATCAATATTATCCCGTTCGGCAAAGACACTGCCGCAGATGCCCATAAAAACACCCAACATAATCCCTAAGGACAAAATGAAAATATTTTTCTTTTTTAACATGTATCTTAAAACTCCAAACACTCGATTTCCTAAAACATGGCCATTGAACAGTTAACTAACTTGATCCCGATTACTTTCGGCACCATTCAAGCGGATCAACCGGCTTACCTTTGTTGCGTATTCCAAAATACAATCCGGAATGACTGCGACCACCGCTTTGTCCAACAGAAGCGATGACCTCGCCAACATCCACCCACTCACCAACCTGCCGATATAAACTCTGATTAAAAGCATAAAGAGTCATGTAGCCCTTGCCGTGATCAATAATAATCAACAAGCCATAACCGCGAAGCCAATCAGAATACACCACTTTCCCGCTGGTAATCGCACGTATTTCCGTTCCTTCACTAGCGTCAATTAACACTCCGTCCCAGATACTCTCAGTACTCTCGGCCCGCGCACTACCGAACCTATTCGCCAATCGTCCTTTGACAGGCCAAGGCAATTGGCCTTTAAGCGAAGAAAAGTCTCCTTGAAGTTTAGAAAATTCATCCTTGGAATCCGGTAAGTCTTTGGCAGGTTCATCGGATGGACCCCCAACAACCTTGTGCAGCTTTTTTGTTTGCTCAACTTCAAAAGTCAGATCATTAGTCGATCTTTGCAATGAAGATACCAGATTTTTCAGCTTATTTTCACTTTCTTTCAAGTGAATTATTTGCTGTTCATTTGAAGAAAAGTCGGCTTTTAATTGCGTCAGCAATTCAGCTCTTCGTTTTCTAACACCGTCTACCGCTATCTGTTCTGATTTCTTTTGCTCAAGACTTTTCTCTAAAAGCTCGGTTTCCTGCTGCTGTTGCTTACCAAGCCGATCCAGATGCTGCATAGACTCCGAAATGCCGGCCAGCTTTATCAGCCGAGCCTTATTAAGATAATCGTAATACACCAGCATTCGACTGGATAATGCAGGATCTTGCTGATTAAGCAGCAGCTTCAATTGTTCCTTTTGCCCCATCGCGTAGGCAGCTTTAATTTGACCCGCTAATTCATTGTTCTGTTTAGCGACCTCATCCTGAAGATTTTGTTTTTCTTCCCGAATCTTACTCAGATTCTGACGTTTTTGCTCAACCTGGCCTTGCAATGTCTTTAATAAAGTAGCCGTCCGTCCATAGAGCTTCTCAACTTCACTCAACTGCGCGTTTAAAGTATTTTTTTGCAGTTGAATTCGCTGCATATTTTGACCGGCCGCTTTAATACCCGATTGAACTTCACTTAGCTCTTCGTTTCTTTCCGAAATTTCCGCATTCCCTTGATGAACGAATGCACTTAGCAAAAAGCAAAAAACCAACTTCTTTCTCATCCACAGATTAAACAATTTTGATTTAGAGATCGACCAGTCATTTCCATGGGTTGCTCAACCCCTAACATTGCCAATACTATTGGAGCCAAATGCGACAAGCCGGAACAACTAAGCAGAGTCATGGGGCCATCTTTCTGTAACTGATCCCAATAAGGTGCTATTGCAATAGCATTGTATTCTTCGTCCAACATACAACCGAATCCGCCAAGGATCAGCAATACCAACGGCTTTGGTCGATTTAACATCTTTAAATTTATCTCCCGATACTAAAAAAATTCGCTCTATCACTTTCCATGCAAAATAAACGACTTAGCACGCTATTTTATTCTTCATTACCAAAAATGGCCGTAGTGATGTATTATTTTGCCAGATTCACTGGTTTTTCGTGTTTTGGCAGCATACCAACTACCT
>Ga0208398_101244_pt1 | contig 10701 bp, 5 predicted proteins | sample LakWasMe79_HOW10_2_FD_183905 | JGI IMG/M metagenome (GOLD analysis project Ga0208398, IMG submission 183905) | Freshwater sediment methanotrophic microbial communities from Lake Washington under simulated oxygen tension - Sediment Metagenome... | ecosystem: Environmental > Aquatic > Freshwater >... | reverse complement strand
GCGGGCCGCAGCCGCGCACCCTCAGTCTGTACGAAGACAGCCTGGGCCAGGTCTGGATAGGCACGGCCCAGCATGGCGCCTTCAAGATGGCGCGCGCCGACGCCGCGGCAGTGCCGGTGCGCAGCAGCGCTGCGCAGCCTCAGGCGGCCGCGCTCGGCAGCGAGCCGGTGACCGGCATCATCGAAGCCCGGCCGGGTGAGATCTGGCTGGGCACGCTGACGCGGGGCATTCAGGTGGTGGACCTGGCCACCGCGCAGACGCGCCATATCCGCCACCTGCCCAGCCTGCCGGTGAGCCTGGCCGACAACGCGGTGCGCGGTTTTCACCGCGACCGCTCGGGGCTGGTCTGGGTGGCCAGCAACCGCGGCCTGAGCCGCCACGATCCCGGCCAGGCGGCCGTGCTCACCATGTACGGTGCGCCGCCCTGTGCGCCGCAGCTGCGCTGCGATGCGGGTGAGCAGGCCGCCAGCAACGAGGTCAGCTGGATATTGCCGGTCGGCCCGGACCGCTTCTGGCTGGGCACGCACAAGCGCGGCGTCGAGATCATCGACAGCAGCGGCGCCTTGGTGGCGGCCTTGCGGCCGGACGCGCGACGGCCGGAACGGGCCCTGCCGGCGGACATCGTGCTGGCCCTGGAGCTGGGCGGCGATGGACAGGTCTATATCGCCACCAAGCGCGGGCTTTACCGCGCCGCCGCTGACGGCAGCCGCATCAGCCGGGTGCAATGGCCCGGCCGCGATCCGGCCGCATCGACCTGGACCCTGTTGGCCGAGGGCGGCAAGCTCTGGATCGGCGGGCAGAGCGACGGCCTGTGGTCGCTCGACTTGCGCAGCGGTCAGGCCCGCCTGGAGCTGCGCGGGCGCGGCCAGCGCCTCAGCGACGAGCGCATCGTCGTGCTGGCGCGCGCGGCCGCCGGCGGCATCTGGATCGGCACGCGCAATGGCCTGAACCACCTCGAGCCCGGGACCGGCGTGGTCCGCCCCGTGCCGCTGGACGTCGGCAACACGGGCGCGCAGCCCAGTGCCGGCTTCATCACCGCGCTCTATACCGATCGCCAGCAACGGCTCTGGGTCGGCACCTATGGCGGTGGCATCAAGTTGCTGGAGCCGGATGGGCAACAGCGCCGCATCGGGCTGGCCGAGGGCTTGCCGGACGAGACCGTCAACGCCCTACTGGAGGATGGCCAGGGCCAGTTGTGGGTCAGTACCGACAACGGCCTTGCGCGCATCCATCCCAAGACCCTGGAGGTGCGGGCCCTGCGGCGCGCCGAGGGCGTGGAATTCCAGACCTACTGGACCGGCTCGGCGGCGCGCAGCAGCGAGGGTGAGTTGCTGTTCGGCGGCGCCGGCGGCATGACCATCGTGCGGCCCGCGCATGTGCAGCCCTGGAACTACCGGCCACCGCTGGTGATCAGCGAGCTGCATGCGGGCGGGCGGCAGCTGGTGGCGGGCAGCCTGCTGCGCGGCATCGGGCCGGCGCAGCAGGCCGAGTTGTCCAGCTTGGAGATACAGCCGGACGCGAACAGCTTTGCGGTGGAGTATGCGGCGCTCGATTACTCGGCGCCGGATCGCAACCGCTATGCCCATCGCCTGCTGGGCTTCGACCGCGACTGGATCGCCAGCGACGCCACCCGCCGCCTGGCCAGCTACACCAACCTGCCACCCGGCCAGTACCAGTTGCAGCTGCGCGGCTCCAACCGAGACGGCGCCTGGAGCGAGGCGGTGCTGAGCCTGCCGATCCGCGTGCTGCCGGCCTGGCATCAGACGCTCTGGTTCAAGCTGCTGGTGCTGCTGCTCCTGCTGCTGACCCTGGTGGCGGTGGTGCAGCTGCGTACGCGCTGGCTGCGCAGGCGCCAGCGCGAGCTCGAGCTCAAGGTGAGCGAGCGCACGGCCGCGCTGGAGCAGGTCTCGCGCGCGCTGGAGGAGAAGTCGCGCGTGCTGGAGCTGGCCAGCATCAGCGACCCGCTCACCGGCCTGCACAACCGGCGCTTCCTGGCTGAGCATATCGAGGCCGAAATCGCCGCCAGCCAGCGGCGCGCGCGCGAGGCGGCGCTGACCGCGGTGCCGCAGCCGGTGGATACCGACAGCCTGTTCTTCCTGATCGACATCGATCACTTCAAGCAGGTCAACGACGAGTACGGCCACGCCGCCGGCGACGCGGTGCTGGTGCAGTTCGGACGGCGCCTGCGCACGGTGCTGCGCGAGTCGGATCATCTGGTGCGCTGGGGTGGCGAGGAATTCCTGGCGGTGGCGCGCGACACCAACCGCCTGCGCGTGCAGGAGCTGGCCGAGCGCCTGCGCAGCGTGGTGGTGGAAAGCCCCTTTGTGCTGGACGATGGCCGCCGGCTGGCCATCACCTGCTCGATTGGCTTTGCCTGCCTGCCCTTTGTGGATGCCGATCCGCGCGCGCTGGGCTGGCAGGACGTGGTGCGGCTGGCCGATCTGGCCCTGCTGACCGCCAAGCGCTCCGGGCGCAATGCCTGGGTGGGCCTGGCCGCGGGCCGAGGCCCGCAGGAGCGCGCTAGCGCCGACGCCCTGATGGTGCGTGCGCAGACCGATCTGCAGGCCTGCGTGCGCCAGGGTGAGCTGCAGGTCTACAGCTGCCGCGATGAAGCGCTGGTGCTGGCGGCGCTGCGGCGCCCGCCGGCGGAATGGCGCGAGGCGGCGCTGCCCGCCTGATGCGGATGCTTCGGTACTTACCCTAGGGTGTAACCGCCCGGCGCCGGGCAGCGCGGCCCGTATCCAATTCTTTCTCCTATGAGCACGCCCAGAGGTGCTGCCGTGCCCAGGCTTGTGCCGCCTTGGCACGCCCCCGTGAACGCGGGGCTCCCGGCCCTAGCATGTGAAGGAAGTCATGCTCATAGTCGGGCGTCACGGAGGTGTGGTGCTTGATCGGCTGTAGCGACTGCCCAGAGTTCTTGTCCGTTATCGTCGTTGCTGCTGCGTCATTGCATCGCGCCATTCAAACCAAGTTCCCCCGTTGGGAGCGCCACTGGAGTTAGCGCGATGATGACCAAGTATCCGAAACGCCTGGCCTTGATGGCCGCAGTCGCGGCTGCCCTCGCTTGTCCCTTGTCGGCGTCGGCCGGCTATGTCTGGAACGAGAAAGGTCTGACCGGTGCGGGCGACAGCCTGGCGACGGCGCAGGAGACCTTTGACGCCGGCTACACCAGCCTTTCGCAAATCCACGGCATGCTGAGCTCCAGCACCGCAGTGAATGGCGACACGGTCTACCAGGTCGATCTGTACAAGATTCGCATTGACAGCCCGGGCTCGTTCAGCGCCTGGACCACGCTGAGCTCGGCCTTCGATACAGCGCTGTTCCTCTTCGATGCCGCCGGCATGGGCGTCTATGCCAACGACGACGATGGCCTGGGCCTCACCTCCCTGCTGCCCGCCGGCGACCCCAACAACCTGCTGGCGGTGGGGGTGTACTACCTCGCCATCGCCTTCGGCGGTTTCGGCGCACTGGATGGCGCCAGCCAGTCGGTCTTCCTGCCCGGGGCCTTCACCGACCTGCTGACCGCCGACCCCGCCAGTGGCGCCCTGAACGGCTGGATGCCCGGCTTTGCCGCCGGCACCGAATCGGCCTACAGCTACGACATCTTCCTGACCGGCGCGACCAATGCCGCCATCCCCGAGCCCGCCAGCCTGGCCCTGGTGTTGCTGGCAGGCCTGGGCGTGTACGCGACGAGACGGCGCCAGCCGCGCCAGCTGAAGGAGTTGCAGTCATGAACGCGCGTCATCATCATCATTCCTTCCGCCCGCTGCTACAGCTGGCGGCCCTGCTGGCCGTGCAGTTGAGCGCACAGGCGCAGCAGCCCCTGTCCGTCGATGCCTTGGCGCTGCCCAGCCCGGTGCTGGCGGCCGATCAGGGCCCCAAGCTGGCGCAGCAGAGCGGGGCGGTGCAAGTGGCGTTGCGTCTCAGCGATCCGCCGCTGGCCTTGGCGGTGGGCACGAACGCCAAGCGCCTGGGTTCCAGCATGACGCTGGCGCAGCGGCAGGCCTATATGGCCGCGATCAAGAGCAAGCAGGACAGCCTGGCGGCCCAGGTGCGCGGTCTGGGCGGGCGCGAGCTGGCGCGCGTCAGCAAGGCCTACAACGCCCTGGTGATCTCGGTGGATGCATCCAAGCTGCCGCAGGTGGCCAAGCTGGCCGGCGTGACGGCGGTGCGGCCGGTGGTGGATCACCAGATCTCGCTCGCGACCACGGTGCCCTATGTGGGTGCCACGGCGCTGCACAACCTCGGCCTCACCGGCAGTGGCGTGAAGATCGCGGTGCTGGATTCCGGCATCGACTACACGCATCGGAATCTGGGCGGCTCCGGGCAGTTGGCCGACTTCTCGGCGGCGGCGACGGCCGCGGCCGGGGTGGCGCCGGCCGCGCTGTTCCCCTCGGCCAAGGTGATCGGTGGCTATGACTTCGTGGGCGAGGCCTGGCCGAATGGCGCGTTGGCGCCCGACCCCAATCCGATCGACGCCGGTTCGGGCTCGGGCCATGGCACCCATGTGGCCGATATCGCCGCTGGCGCCAGCCAGGACGGCCTGCACAAGGGCGTGGCGCCGGGCGCCAAGCTCTATGCCGTCAAGGTGTGCAGCAGTGTCGCCACCAGCTGCAGCGGTATCGCCATCCTGCAGGGCCTGGACTGGGCCATGGACCCGCGCGGCGACCTCAGCTTCACCGATGCCGCCGACGTGGTGAATCTCTCGCTCGGTGCCAACTACGGTCAGCGCGAAAATCCTTCCACCGAGGCGGTTTCCAATGTGGTGCGTTTCGGCATCGTGGCCGCGGTGGCGGCGGGCAATGCCGGCGACCGCCCCTACATCGTCAGTTCGCCGTCCAATGCGCCCGAGGCCATCAGCGTGGCCCAGACGTCCATGCCCACGGCCAAGGCCATTCCGCTGGTGGTGAGCTCGCCGCCCGCCATTGCCGGCACCTACGGCAATACCGCGACGGTGGACTGGGCGCCGATCGTGAGCGGCTTCTCGGGTGGGGTGCGTCGTGCCGGTGCTTCCGGAACGGCCGCGTCACTGGCTTGCGCGGCGGCGGACACCATCGACTTCACCGGCATGGTGGCACTGATCGACCGCGGCACCTGCGCGGTGAGCATCAAGGTCGCGAACGCGGCCGCCATGGGGGCGATCGGCGTGCTGATCGCCAACAATGCCGCGGGCGATGCGCCCAGCTTCAGCTTCGGCGGCGGCTCGCCCCTGGTAGAGACGCTGGTGGTGACGCAGAGCATCGGCAATACGCTGAAGGCAGCTCTGGCTGGCTCGGCGGTGCTGGTCAGCGTCAGCCCGGCGGTATCGATACCCCTGGTGGGCAGCATGGCCAGTACCTCGGCGCGCGGCCCCACCTACAACTTCTCGCTCATCAAGCCCGAGATCGGCGCGCCGGGCGCCTCGGTGTCCGCGCTCAATGGCACGGGTGCTGACGAGGGTGGTTTCGGCGGCACCTCGGGCGCCACGCCGATGATTGCCGGCTCGGCCGCACTGTTGCTGCAGAAGTTCCCCAGCGCCAGCCCGGCCGAGATCAAGGCGCGCCTGATGAACGCGGCGAACCAGGCGGTCTATACCAATCCGGCCACCGTGCCGGGTGAGTTGGCACCGGTGTCGCGCATCGGCGCGGGCGAGCTGCGCGTGGATGCAGCGGCCGCGCTGAAGACCGGGATCTGGGACGCCAGCAACGCCTACAACGTCGGCCTCTCGTTCGGCGCGGTGAATGCCACCGGCATCAGCACGCTGAACAAGAAGGTGGCGGTGCGTAACTACAGCCCGTCGCCACGCACCTATCAGATCACACGCTCCTTCCGCTATGCCAACGATGCGGCCAGCGGCGCGGTAACCCTGAGCGCGCCGGCCAGCATCACGGTGCCCGCGAACGGCACGGCGGCCTTTGGCCTGAGTCTCAGCATCGACGCGTCCAAGCTGCCGGCCTGGCCCCTGGGAGCGGCCTCCAGCCAGGGCACGGGCGCCTTGCTGCAAACTGCCGAGTTCGACGGTTACATCTCCGTGTCCGACGGCTCGGAGACCGCCGCCGTGCCCTGGCATGTGCTGCCGCGCAAGAGCGCGGGGGTGAGCGCCACCACCAGCGTGAATCTGGGCGGCACCGGCAGCGGTGTCATGACGCTCAGCAACGCGGCCGGCGCCATCGCCGGGCAGACCGACGTGTTCGCGCTCACCGGCACCAGCGCCCAGAGCAGCACCGTGCTGCCGCCCTATGGTGGCGGGCAGGTGCTGGTGGACCTCAAGGCGGTGGGGGTGCGGCCGGCCAGTGCGAGCGGCAGCCTGGCGGTGCAATTTGCCATGGCAGGCTTTGGCTCGCGCGCCCATCCGGCCTATCCGGCCGAGTTCGACATCTATGTGGATGCCAACAACGACGGTGTGTTTGACTACGTGATCTACAACACCGAGAACGGCGGCTTTGGTGTGACGGGACAGACCGTCATCACGGTGGTCAACCTGAGCACCAATGCGTCGATCACGCGCTTCTTTGCGAACGCGGACCTGAACTCGGCGAATCTGGTGGCGACCGTGCTGGCGTCCGACATCGGCATCACCAGCGCGTCGCAGAAGTTCAGGTTCTCGGTGTTTGCCTTCGATAACTACTTCACCGGCGATCAGACCGACGCGGTCACCAATATGGTCCACACCCTGGACACGCCACGCTATGCCGCGGCGTCTTCCGGCGTGGTGACACCGATTGGCGGCAGCGGCAATGTCGGCATCAGCAGCCCGGCCGGTGGTGGCCTGGCCTCGCCGTCGCAGACGGGCTTCCTGCTGCTGCACACGAGTGCCAAGACCGGGCGGGAGTCCGATATCGTGCTGGTCACGCCCTGATCCGCAGCCGTCCCTGACAAGCCACCGCGGCGCTGCCGCGGTGGCTTTTTCTTGCTCGGCACCGAGCGAACTCCGCGCAATGCTGTGGTCGCGCAGGGGTAAACCCGTCAGCCCCGCCTGCCGCCGACTCCTAGAATCTGCGCGCATACAGCAAGATTTTCCCTGGGAGTTTTCATGGTTACTGCCCGTCGCGGCAAGTCTGCCTCTGCAGAAGGCACAGCTGCCGGCTCGCGGGTACTCAAGAAGTACCCGAACCGCCGCCTCTACGACACCCATACCAGCAGCTACATCACGCTCAGCGATGTCAAGAAGATGGTGCTGGAAGGCATCGCCTTCGAGGTGCGCGACGCCAAGACGGCCGAGGACCTGACGCGTTCCATCCTGCTGCAGATCATCCTGGAGGAGGAGACCGGTGGCATGCCCATGTTCACCACCCAGCTGCTGGAGCAGATCATCCGCTTCTATGGCAATGCGATGCAGGGTGTGATGGGCGCCTATTTGGAAAAGAACATGCAGACCTTCGGCGAGCTGCAGAGCAAGTTCACCGAGCAGAGCAAGGGTCTGCCCTTCAGCCCCGAGCTGTGGTCGCAGTTTCTCAGCGGCCAGTCGCCGATGATGCAGGGCCTGATGGGCAACTATGTCGAGCAGTCCAAGAACCTGATCGAACAGATGACCGAGCAGATGCAGAAGGCCTTCCCCGGCATGCCTGGCATGCCGGGATTTCCGCCCAAGAAATAGCAGCGCCGGTCGGGGCTGAGATAATCGCGGGATGAATGAAGCACCCGTCCAGAACTCCGCCCCCAAGATCGGCTTCGTCAGCCTGGGCTGCCCCAAGGCGCTGACCGACTCCGAGCTCATCCTCACGCAGCTGCGTGCGGAGGGGTATGAAACCTCCAAGACCTTTGCCGGCGCCGATCTGGTGATCGTCAACACCTGCGGCTTCATCGATGACGCGGTGAAGGAGAGCCTGGACACCATCGGCGAGGCGCTGGCCGAGAACGGCAAGGTCATCGTCACCGGCTGCCTGGGCGCCAAGGCCGGCCATGCCAGCTCGGACGCCGGCAGCCTGGTGCGCGAGATGCATCCCAGCGTGCTGGCCGTGACCGGCCCGCATGCCACGCAGGAGGTGATGGACGCGGTGCACACCCATGTGCCCAAGCCCCACGATCCCTTCATCGATCTGGTGCCCGAGGCGCGCGGCGTAGCCGGCATCAAGCTCACGCCCAAGCATTACGCCTATCTGAAGATCAGCGAGGGCTGCAACCATCGCTGCAGCTTCTGCATCATCCCCAGCATGCGCGGTGACCTGGTCTCGCGCCCGATCGGCGACGTGCTGAACGAGGCGCGCGCGCTGTTCGAGTCGGGCGTGAAGGAGCTGCTGGTGGTGAGCCAGGACACCAGCGCCTATGGCGTGGACGTCAAGTACCGCATGGGTTTCTGGGATGGCAAGCCGGTCAAGACCCGCATGCTGGACCTGGTGGCGCAGATGGGCGAGCTGGCCAAGCAATACGGTGCCTGGGTGCGCCTGCACTACGTCTACCCCTATCCCCATGTGGACGAGGTGCTGCCGCTGATGGCCGAGGGCCTGGTGTTGCCCTACCTCGACGTGCCCTTCCAGCATGCCCACCCGGACGTGCTCAAGCGCATGAAGCGGCCCGCCAATGGCGAGAAGAATATGGAGCGCATCCTGCGCTGGCGCGAGAGCTGCCCGGACATCGTGATCCGCTCCACCTTCATCGCCGGTTTCCCCGGTGAAACCGAGGCTGAATTCCAGTACCTGCTGGACTTCATGCAGGAAGCGCAGATCGACCGCGCCGGCTGCTTCGCCTACTCGCCGGTGGAAGGCGCCAGCGCCAACGAGCTGGACGGTGCCTTGCCCGAGGCCGTGCGCGAGGAGCGCCGTGCCCGCTTCATGGAAGTGGCCGAGCGGGTTTCCGCCGCCAAGCTGGCGCGCCGTGTCGGCGCCACCATGCAGGTGCTGGTGGATTCCGCACCGGCCCTGGGCCGCAAGGGTGGGGTGGGACGCTCCTACGCCGATGCGCCGGAGATCGACGGCACCGTGCGCCTGCTGCCGCCCGAGAAGGCCAGCAAGCAACTCAAGGTGGGCGAGTTCACGCGTGCGCGTATCGTCGCCACCGAAGGCCATGACCTGATCGCCATGCCCATATGAGCGAGCAGCAGCAGCGCGACAAGCAGCCGCAGGCCGTCAGCACCCAGCAGATCCACCACCCCTACCGGGCGCCGGCGGGTTGGGAGGCGGTGCCGGTGGGCGTCTACAAGGCCTCGACGGTGCTGTTCAAGAACACCGCCGACCTGCGCACCCCGCGCCCGCGCGATGGCCACAGCTACCGCTACGGCCTGCATGGCACGCCCACCAGCTACACGCTGGCGGCGCGCCTGGCCACGCTGGAGCATGCCGAGCATTGCCTGCTGGTGCCCAGCGGCCTGGCGGCCGTGACCCTGGTGAGCCTGGGCCTGCTGCGCCCCGGCGACGAGGTGCTGATCCCGGACAATGTCTACGGCCAGAACCGCTATCTGAGCGAGTCCTTCCTGCCGCAGTTCGGCATCACGCACCGCTTCTACGATCCGCTCGACGCGGCGGGCTTCAAGGCCCTGCTGGGGCCGCAGACCAAGCTGGTCTGGCTGGAGGCGGCGGGCTCGATCACGCTGGAATTCCCCGATCTGATCGGTCTCCTGCAGGCTTGCAAATCGCACGGCGTGCTGACCGCGATGGACAACACCTGGGGGGCAGGTCTTGCCTTCAATGCCTTCGAGATTGCGCCGCAAAGCCATGCTGGCCTGGGCTGCGACATCGTCATGCAGGCGCTCACCAAATACCCCTCGGGCGGCGCCGATGTGCTGATGGGCTCGGTCTGCACGCGTGACCTGACCCTGCACGAGCGCCTCAACCATGCGCACGAGCACCTGGGCTACGGCCTGGGCCAGAACGATGTGGAGCTGGTGCTGCGCGGCCTGCCCACGCTGGAGCTGCGCTACCGGGCCCAGGATGCCTGCACGCGCGCGCTGGCGGCGTGGATGCAGGCGCGGCCCGAGGTGGCGCGGGTGCTGCATCCCGCCTTGCCCGGCTCGCCGGGGCACGAGCATTGGCTGCAGACCAGTTCGGCCGGCGCGGCCTGCCTGTTTTCCGTGGTGTTCAAGCCGCGCTACGGCCAGCGCGAGGTCGATGCCTTCGTGGATGCGCTGCAACTCTTCGGCATCGGCTATTCATGGGCCGGCCCGATGAGCCTGGCCGTGCCCTACGACATGAGCCGCAGCCGCGCGCTGGGCCTGCCCTATGCCGAGGGGCAGATCGTGCGCTTCGCGATCGGCCTGGAGGCCGAGGCCGATCTGCGCGCCGACCTGGAGCGGGCGCTCTCAGTCCTTGCCTGAGCGCTTGTTGGACGGCACGGCGTGCCGCATCAAGCGGCCCTTTTCGCGCTCCCAGTCGCGCTTCTTCTCGGTCTCGCGCTTGTCGTGCAGGTCCTTGCCCTTGGCCAGGGCGATGTCGCACTTCACGCGCCCGCCCTTGTAATGCAGGTTCAGCGGCACCAGGGTGAAGCCCTTCTGTTCCACCTTGCCGATCAGGCGCCGGATCTCCTCCTTCTTCATCAACAGCTTCTTGGTGCGGTCGGCCAAGGGGTTGACGTGGGTGGAGGCGGTGCGCAGCGGGTTGATGCGGCAGCCGATCAGGAACAGCTCGCCGTCGCGGATCATCACATAGCCGTCGGTCAGCTGGACCTGGCCGGCACGCACCGCCTTGACCTCCCAGCCCTCCAGCACCATGCCGGCCTCGAACTGTTCTTCAATGTGATATTCGAATCGGGCGCGGCGGTTTTCAGCAATCGACATGGGGCTCAATCTGG